>DSLFC04102__coassemble_542_pt1 | contig 59352 bp, 48 predicted proteins | sample DSLFC04102__metabat2_low_PE_005 | metagenome-assembled genome bin DSLFC04102 | reverse complement strand
CCCCTGCATAAAACTGGACTCCATTATGGCTTCCAACATGCTGTTCCACCTCCGCAGCGCGATTGCTGCATATCTGCAAATGCGCGTCCAGCCTACCGGGCGTGCAATTATAAGTCATAGTGCATTTAAAACAAGTATAGCTCATCTAATAGTACCATCAGCCGGGCAAAAAATCAATCACCAGTTTGGCAAATTAGCCGTTATGCGCCAGAATTATCCTAAAATTGGCGATATTGCGCCCGAGTGTCTGACAAAAGCGGTATAAGCAACCAGGTGACGCGCCGCTCTAAGTTTGATAGCGCGTCAGCGCGGCCTGAATTCGGCGCACTGTCAAAATGCGCCGCGCTGTGCTATAATGACGTCGGCATATGCATGCGCGGGTCTTAACGCGGCAAAACGGCGTTGAGCGCCGATACTGCCGCAGGCCGGGCCTGCCAGGGGAGGAAAGAATATGTTTGATTTGGGCGGAGCGTGGAGCTGGGCGCGCGAGTTGCAGGTGCGCGCGTTGGGAGCGGGCGGATGTGCGGTTGACGCCACGCTGGGCGGGGGCGGCGACGCACAGGCGCTGTGCGAACTGGTTGGCGCGCAGGGCGTCGTGTACGGATTTGACATACAGCCCGGAGCCGTGGAGCGCACGCGAACGCGGCTGGAGGCGGCCGGGCTGAGCGCGCGGGCGCGGCTGTACTGCGCGTCGCACGCCGATATGGAGCAGTATGTGACGGGGCCGGTGGATGTGGTCGTATTCAATCTGGGCTGGCTGCCGGGCGGCGATCATACAATAACGACTCACGTCGGCAGCACGCTGGACGCGTTGAACGCAGCGCTCAGGCTCATCAAGCCCGGCGGGCTTATTACGGTTTGCGCCTATCCGGGCCACGCCGAGGGCGCGTGCGAGCTGGAAGCGGTGACGAACTGGGCTTCGGCGCTGGACGGCCGTACATATCAGGCGATGGTGCGCCGGTATTTGAATCAGCCGATGAACGCACCGGTATTGGTGGCGGTGACGCGCACAGGGCGTGGCGCAACAGACTGATGGCCGCATTGCAATGCTTTTGATTGTAGCGCGCGGCGCTGCCGGCTGGCAAAGTGCCATTATGTGATATTCCAGCCGTAGCGACCGGCGGGGAAGCGCCGATGTGTGTGCCCCGGACCGCGTGAGGAGGAGTTGTTTAACCAAGGCGCGCAACCGTTTAAGTCACGACGTTTCGTGCAGCATTACCGCGCGGCGCGCCAGCCGATTGGCAGGAGTTCCGCCAACAGTGCATAAATGCCGGCATGGCGTAGTTGTACATTGGATACCGGCTGGCGTTATTGTCAGGCATTGTCGGCTAACAGAGCCGCATACCGCCACCTGGATGTCAGATAAGTGCGTGCGACGCTTCCGGGCAATGGAACGTTATAAAGTATATTGATATAAAGCGTTACGCATGCGGCGCTGCCGAAGGGCTAAGAGGCGCAGTGCAATTGTAAATAGTCGCGCGACTTGCGCCGGGCCTTGCGCCGGGGGGCATGCTCAGGTTAAAGCAATAGGGCGCGCGCATAACCGATATAGCGGTCGTGTGCGCGCCCGCATGCGCGTTGGGTTAATCGTGGCAGCAGCGCCGCGCTGTCATCGGTCGGGCACAGACTTGCGCGATGCAATCAACTGCCGGCCGTGCTGCCGTCAAAGCGCACGTCCAGCAGCAGCGTTGTGCAGGGGCGTCCGGCGCTCTCTATCGTGCGGCGGCTCAGCGTGTTGTGATACCAGCAGCCTGAAACCGGCGTAAAGCCGTATTCCCGGCAGATATCGCCCAGGTGCAGCTGTATGCTGCGCCCCACGCCGCGCCGGCGGTGCTCGGGCAGCGTGACCATGCCGCATGCCCACAGCGGGCGCGTGCGCAGAGGCACTATTATGCCGTAGCCCAATGTCCGGCCGGCCTGTTCGAGCGCGTATATCAGCTGCCGGCCCTCGCGCAGCGATGCGGGCGTGGCGTCGTCGCGAAAGAAGTCGCCGGTCAGCCGATTGGCGCGTTCCAACTCGTCGGGCGTTATGCGGCGCATACAGCTTCGGTCGAACCGTGCTGGACGCACGTCATGTGCCTGCGCGCCATCGAATAGACACGCCTGAGGCGCTACGGACGTCATGCGCTCCAGGCAGAGCGTCAGAAACGCCTCGTCGCAGGTCGGCACGAATGCGCGGCGCACGCCCAGCTCGGCTATCGCCTGATCCAGCAGTGCGCGGGCGTCGTTTCTGTGCGCTGTTTCCAGGTCAAACAGTGTTGCGCGCTCGCCGCCCTGCACGGCTATGCAACCCACGTCGTGCCCATCCGTGCAGATTCGGTATAGCTGTGCGCTCAGTATGTGAGCTTCCCAGAAGTCGTCGGTCACGCCGGTCAGACGCCGTGCGTACTGGCGGCATATGGCTGCCATGTCCGCGGCGTCGTCAGGCCGGAATGAGTAGTTCATTTGTATTCCTCCTCGCAAGGCAGCCTATCGGCGCGGCTTGCGCTTGAGACTGCGGTTCTTTAAGGCTATTTCCCGATTTCGGGCCTGCTTTTCACGCAGTGCGGATGCGTAGTTCGAGGCAAAGTGCGCCTCGCGCTTAAGCGCCAGATAATTGCGCCAGTGTACCGGCGACAGTTCGCCGCTCTCGATTGCCGCGCGCACTGCGCAGCCGGGTTCGGTCATGTGCTGGCAGTCGCTAAAGCGGCAGCCGCGCGCAAGAATCTCCTCCACGTCGCCAAACGTTGCACTTAGTCCCTCGTCCAGCTCCCACATGCCCAACTGGCGCATGCCGGGCGTGTCGATTATCAGCGCGCCGCAGTCCAGCCGCATCAGCTGGCGATGGGTTGTGGTGTGGCGGCCCTTGGAGCTGTCCACGGCGCGGGTCTCGTTCACGCGCATCAGCTCGCGGCCTGCCAGTGCGTTTACCAGGCTGGATTTGCCCACGCCGCTTGAACCCAGCAGCGCCAGCGTCACGCCGGGCTTGAGATACTGATCGAGCGCATCCATGCCCTGACCGGTCAACGAGCTGAGCGCATGCACGGGTGTGCCGGGCACTATATTTTCCGCTTTGGCCAGCTGCGCGGAGCAGTCGGGCAGCAGGTCGGCCTTGGTCAGCAGTATCACTGGCGTTGCGCCCGAGTCGTAGGCGATCGACAGGTAGCGCTCCAGACGATTGGGATTGAAGTCGCGGTTGAGCGACGTTACTATGAACACGTAGTCGAAATTGGCGGCCACGGCCTGCTGGCGCGGCGGGGAGCCGGGTTCACGCCGGCTGAACAGCGAATGACGCGGCAGCGTCTCCAATATGCGACTGTCGCCGGTGGGATTGGGATCTATGCGCACGAAGTCGCCGGTGGTGGGCCAGTCCTCCAGCCCCTGGCGGTAGGCGGCGCTTAGAAAGCCATGCGTCGCACCGGTGGGCGTTATCAGGTCGTACCGGTTTTTGAAAACGGCGGTTATGCGCGCTATGTCAGGCGTGCCAGAATCGCGGTAGCCGTAATCGCGCAGATCTATGTTCTCCTGCATTATTTACCTCCAATATCGAGTAGATGTAGTGCATAAGTGTCGGCGTTTTCATATCGCATCAGCTCCTTTCCAGTTATTATCGGCGCATAAAAACACGCCGCCGCGAGCAGCCCATCTATGAGCTGCTCGCGGCGGCGTTGCGCAAAAAGCGGCAAAAAACGGGCGCACCGTTCGATGCGCCCGCTTGATACACTGTTTCCGCGGCGATTCATGAAAGGTTACTTGAATTTGCGCAGACCCCGACCTTTAAGGCACGGCGGTGCGCGGTATGCGGTTTTACTGGTCAGCCACCTCATAAATAGCTTTCACACTAAACCGCTCCTTTCATTCGCCTGTGGCGATTGATTACGGCGTTATTGTACCACGCCTGTGCGGCGCTGTCAAGCGATTTCCAGCGCGACGTCAAGGCCGGTATGCGCTTAACTTCGGGCGCTTAGCGGCTTAAAGCCGGATGTCGCATTTGGCAGCAGTCGCGGCGCTTGAATGGCGCGCGTTCAAGTGGTATAATTAGCGAAAACACATGGCGCGGAGGCAGGTATGGATACATTCAAGGTACTCTCGGCGTTCTACATAAAGGAAAAGGACGCGCTGTTGGTCTCGGTGGAGGGCCGGGATGCGCGGTTTAAGCGCGGCGCGCGCATACGGGACGCGTTTGGACGGCGTTACGAGATAGGAGCGCTGGTCAGCATCGGCGGCATATCCGACGAGGCGGCGCAGCGGTTCACCAGCTTTCTGGTGCCGGGCTGTGCGGATATAGGGAGGCTGATACAGTTTGACGACTGATGCTTAGGCGTGGGGCGCGTGCGCTCAGGCGTTGCGCGCCTGCCGCTGTTTGCACAGCATCGGCTCCCAGAATCGCGCGGCGCTCATGAGATTCTCCGGACATGTGTGCCGGCCGAGCTTCAAGCCGCGTTTGTAATAGTGGGCACATGTCTGTGATTTGCACGCGCGGATCGTTCGACTTGCGGACCGGCGCGCTGTGCGCATTTTTAGTTTGCTGCTTAAATAAACAGAGGGCGCGTGCGACCAGGTGTCGCGCGCGCCCTGCAATTGTCAATAGACTATATAACCCAGCAGTATGCCCACCATGATGAGCGTCGCCACGATCAGCACGGAGATCGCAGTTATCGTCAGTATGCGGATCCGGCGTTCGCGCTTGCGGCGGTTAGCGCGCTCGTATTGCAGGCGCAGTTCCTCGCGTCGGGCCTCAAAGCGCTCGCGGCGCGCCAGCCGGTTTGAGAAGTCGCCGCGTGGCCCATCCTCGCGCAGCGCCGCAAACACGCGCTCGCGTCCGCGCATGCATCGCGCGCAGGAGTGACTGCCGCCGGGATTGAGCCGGCCGCACACGCACAGCCAGTACCGTCCACGCGCCTCGGGATAGCAGACCGCGTCCTTGCCCGCGATGCCGCGCAGCCTGTCGAGCCTGGCCCCGGGCGGTTCGGGCGTGAACTCGTACTCGACCAGTTCGCTGTCCTCGGTGCTCCAGCTCTGGCTGAAGTCTGAGAACGCAACTTCAGTGGGTTCCAGCGCGATATCGTGGGCGGCGGGCACCTCGCCCGCCACCGTCAATTGGGCGTGAGCATGGGATATAAGCCGCATGCCTTCAAACACCAGGTCCATCTGGGCCAGTTCAGCGCCGGTCTCACTGAGCCAGTGCGCATGGCCTTCGATGCGGCGTATCGGACGGCTGGAGACGTTTATAATATCGATATAAGCCCGACAGCGCCCCCTGTCATCGGAGAGCACTTCGGTGTGCGTTATCTCAATGGGGCATGACAGGTCGATCTTCACCGACACCACCGGCCTTTCAAAAATGTCGAATGGTTTTGCTTCCATTATACAGCAAATTCCGCGCGCGTGCAGCATGATTTGTGGCGTATTTTGGTTATGTATATTTGCCAAAGCCGCGGCGTTGCGTAATAAAGTACATGATTTAGCAAAAATACGCATTGCCTGAGCCTGCCAAACGTGGTATCATAATGTTGCAATCGCATATGCGCCATACGGGTGCCCCGCGCGTCGGGGTGAAAAGGGAAAGCGGTTAAAATCCGCTGCAGCCCCCGCTACTGTGAGGCGGACGAGGGCGGCGACCACCGGCTGAAGCTGGGAAGGGCCGTCCAAGGATGAGGCCGAGCCAGGAGACCTGCCCGCATGGCTTGACTCCGGTCCCCTTCGGCGGGAGGGGGAGCGCGGCGCAGTGCGCGCTTATTCCGCCGTTCAGGCGGCTTTTTTAGTATGCGCACGGCCGGGGAGGTATATGCTTGCGGGCGGCTGCGGCCGCACATTCAGCGCCCATGCGGCGCGAAGGGGCATGACCCCCAGGATGTAATGATCCATGAACAGGTATCTTAAGACGGCGCTATTGATGGCGTTGGCGCTCATGCTGGCGCTGAGCCCCGTGCTTGCGGGCGCTGAGGCAGCGCAGCCGGTCGAGATAATCGACTCGCTGGGCCGTGCGGTGACTATAGAGTCGGTGCCCGAGCGCATAGTATCGATGTCGCCGAGCAACACTGAGATACTCTACGCACTGGGCGCGGGCGACCGGGTCGTGGGCGTGGACACGTACAGCGACTATCCGGAGGAGGCCGCTGCGCTGGAGAGCAAGGTCGGCACGTACACCGAGCCCAATGTGGAGCTGATTGTGTCGCTCGAACCCGACATAGTGTTTGCTGATAACAATCTTCAGCAGGACACGATAGACCAGCTTGAATCGCTGGGCGTGACCGTGGTTTCAGTGACCGGCACTACGTATGACGACGTGCCCGAGGCGATAGAACTGGTCGCGCAGTGCATTGGCGCCGATGCGACGCAGGTGCTTGCGGACATGGAGGCCACCCGTCAGCAGGCGCTGGCGCTGGTGAACGGCGATGAGAGCAAGACCGTGTACTACGCGCTGAGCTTTGGCGAGTACGGCGACTGGACCAGCGGCGAAGGCACCTTTGCCGACGACATGATAAACATGCTGGGCGCGACCAACGTGGGCGCCGAACTGGGCCAGGGTTGGCTGAGCATATCGCTGGAAAAGCTGCTTGAGGCCGACCCGGACGTGATACTGATACCCGGCGACGAGACCATGGTCGAGTCGTTCAAGTCGGACGCGAGCTATGCCGAGCTGAGCGCGGTAAAGAATGGCGCGGTGTACGCGGTCGATATGAACATGTCCCAGCGGCCGGGTCCGCGGCTGGCGCAGGCGCTGCTGGAGTTTGCGCAGATACTCTACCCCGATCAGGGCGCGGCTGACGGCGCCGATGCGGCGACTGACGCAACTGGCGCAGAGACTGCTGCGACCGAGGCACCGGCGGCGTGAGCGGCTGGCAGGGCTGAGCAGGTTAATTCAATGGGGAGGCCGCGTGGCCTCTCCGTTTTCATGTGGCGGGAGCGATATTTGAGTTGGGGCTTTCCGACTTGGGCATGGCCTGGAGGCGTGCGCATGGGGCTGTGCCGGCCGGTCCGAATTGGCGAATTTGACGAATTTTTGAAAACTTGAAAATTCGTTTGTCCAGGGGCGGTTAATGTGATATCATAGTATTTGCGCATTGGCGCAAATGCAATTGTGCTTTTTGATTGTCGGAGGTATCGATGAGTTATTCGGATGAACATGAGCTGCTCGCGCGCGAGTTTGAACAGTGGTACCGCACCGTGCCCGCCGACGTAACGGCGATAGTGCGCGAGCTGGACGCGCTCAAGCCCAAAAGCGCGTTTGAGCGCAAGAGCGCGCTCTATCAGCTGGCGGCGCGCAAGCTGGACATAAAGGTGTTCAGGCACTTTCCGTTCTTCTTCGAATGCAACGCAGGTCAGTCGCGGACTCAGCGCGTCGGCGAGGGATTGAGCGGATACATGTTGGGTGCGCTCAAGCCGGACGCGGGCTACACGGCGTTGCGCGAGCGCCTGGAGCGGCTGGATCTGGCGCTCATGCCTGACAACCCGTATATAATGAATCTGGAGTGCGGCGCGGCGCGCGTCATAGCGCAGGGCACGCAGGGACTGCGCCGCGAGATCGAGCGGTCGGCCGAACGCGCGCTGGCGCGGCGGCGGCGCGATTTCTGCAGCGCGGCGCGCACGGCGCTGGATGCGGTTGACGAATTGTGCGCGCGCTTTGCGGAGCGTGCCGGACACATGGCCTCGGTCGAGATAGATCCTGTGATACGCCGTCGGCTCGAGCGCATGGCGAGCTTTTCGCTGAGCCAGCCCGCGACAACGCTCTATGAGGCGATGCAGGGCATGATATTCTGGCGCGAGCTGACGCAGGCGCTGGAGGGGGCGAATTATCCCAGCTGGGGTTGCCTGGACGACGTGCTGTCGCCGTACTACGATTCCGATATCGAGCAGGGCCTGACGACGCCCGAGGAAGCCCGGGCGCTGATTCGCCATATGCTTACCTATCATAAGCTGCGCGATCATGATGCGCGCATGAGCGTGACGCTGGGCCGTCGGCCGGGCGCGTTTACGCTGCTCGTGCTGGATGCGCTTGACGACGATGTGATACGCGGCAACGACGTTTGCCTGTATGTGGGCGGCGGCGATCCGGAGGATTACCGCATGCGGGCGCTTGAGCTGATGCGCCGGGGCGTGACGCTGTTGCGGCGCGACGGGCTCAAAGGCCGGGTCGAGATGGTTGCGGGTCAGGCGCAGCGCTGTGGCGAGGAGACGCGGCTGGCCGATGTGACGATCAGCCTGCCGGCGGTATTGATGGGCACGCTGCTGCCGGACACCGTTGAGCGCTGGCAGGGCATGAGCATAGACCTTTACGAAGGCGGTTTCTTTGCCGCAGAGGACATATACCGCAACTTCATGGACAACCTGGCGGCGCTTGAGCAGGATATAGTGAAGCGCCTGCTCAACATGCTGCACGAGCGGCCGCAGCTCAATCCGATGCTGCTTCAATCGGTGGCCATGCCGGACTGCATAGTCCGTGCGCGCGACGTTACCGAGTGCGGCGCGCTGAGCACGTCGATAGTGATAGGTTTTGATGGATTGGGAGTGTTCCTGAGGTCGCTGGCGACTATAAAGCAGCTGTGCTATGACGCGCAGCGCGTGCCTATGAGCAAGGTGCTGTCGGCGTTAAAGGCAAATTGCAAGGGCGATGATGCGCTCAACCGGCTGATGAACATGCCCAAACCTGAGATGGAGGACGCGCTGCTCGAGAAGTTCCTGCACAATGTGGGCGAGCTGTTCATGGCGGTGTCGGAGCGGCCGGAGATTTCGGTGCGGCCGTCGCTTTTGCAGATGCCGTGCATGGGCGCGCACCTGATGGCCACGCCCGATGGCCGGTTTGCCGGCGAAGGGCTGGAGTCCGACATGTTGCCGGCGCGGTTTGACGAGCTGGGCGGCGGCGTATCCTGCCAGTGGGCGCCCGAGGATGAGGCGCAGGCATGCGCGCAGATGGAGCAATTCCTGGCAAGCGGCGCGGGCATGCTGATGCTGTTTACGGAGGATTGAGATGCGCTCATTTGAGGACAGGCGCGCGCGCACGCGGCTGATTGCGATTGCTTTGGCGGCACTGAGCGCGGCGGCGGCACTTGTTGCCATGGGGCTGGGCGCGGCGCGGCTGTCGCCGGGCGAGGTACTGCGGGCGGTGGGCGCGGCGCTGACCGGTCAGGGCGCGAGCGGCACGGCGTATACGATAGTGATGAATGTGCGGTTGCCGCGCGTGTTGACCAGCTATGTGGTAGGTGCGGCGCTGGCGGTTTGCGGCGCGTGCATGCAGGGACTGTTCCGCAATCCGATGGCCGATCCGCATCTGCTGGGCGTGTCGTCGGGCGCGGCGCTGGGAGTTGCAGTGGCCACGCTGACTGGCGCGGGAGCGCTGCGCGCGTTGACCGGCACGTTTGCGTTCGCGTTTGCGATAGGCACGGTGATAGTGGTGCTGGTGCTGTCGCGGGTGCGTGGGCGGGTATCGACGATGAGCCTGCTGCTGGCGGGCATTGCGGTGTCCTCGCTGCTGAGCGCCATAACGTCCGGATTGATGATAGTCAACCGCGAGCACATGGACGAGGTGTACATGTGGACGATGGGCAGCTTTACCGCATCGGACTGGGATAAGTTTGCGTATGCCGCGCCGGTGATGCTGCTGGGCATGCTGGGCATAATGGCGTTTGCGCGCGATCTGAACGCGATGCTGATGGGCGAGCAGGAGGCGCGTCAGCTGGGCGTGCAGGTGCGGCGGGTGCGGATAGTGCTGCTGGGGCTGTGCACGCTGGTCACGGCGATGGCGGTGTCGGTCAGCGGCGTGATAGGCTTTGTGGGATTGATGGTGCCGCACGGGCTGAGGTTGATCTGCGGGCCGGATCACAGGTCGCTGTTGCCGTTGAGCGTGCTGGCGGGCGGGCTGTATCTGCTCATAATGGATACGCTTGCGCGCACCGTGATGATGCCCATAGAGATACCGATAGGCGTGTTGACGGCGCTGGTCGGCGGGCCGTTTTTCCTGTACCTCATGCGCCGGAGGAATGCCAGATGACTGATAAGACGAATCGCGTCGCACTTCAGGCGCAGGATGTGCGATATGGTTATGAGCGCGACGGCATGGTGTTGCGCGGCGTTACGCTGGGGTTTGAACGCGGCATGTTGACCGGCATACTCGGGCCCAACGGCTCGGGCAAGACTACGCTGATAAAGCTGTTGTCGGGGGCGCTGCGGCCGAGTACGGGCAAGGTGCTGCTGAATGGGCGGGACGTGCGCGACTACCCCGCGCGGGAGTTGGCGCGCAACATGTCGGTGGTGCCGCAGTCGACGCGCATGGACTTCGACATGACGGCGCTGGACGTGGTGCTGATGGGCCGGCAGCCGTACCTGCGGCGGTTCGAGCGCGAGGGCGAGGCCGACCTGCGCATAGCCCGCGCGGCGCTGGAACGCACCGATGTGCTGCGATATGCCGACACGCCGGTCACGGCGCTGTCGGGCGGAGAGCTGCAGCGGGTTGTGATAGCGCGCGCGCTGGCGCAGCAGGCGAGCGTGATGCTGCTGGACGAGCCGGTGTCCAACCTGGATATACGCCATACCGCGCGGATATTGCGCCTGACGCGGTCGCTCACGCGCGAGGATGACGTATGCGCGGTGTGCGTGCTGCACGACCTGTCGCTGGCGGGCTGGTTCTGCGACAGGATAGCGCTGATGCTTGAAGGCAGTGTGTATGCGTTTGGCACGCCAGCCCAGGTGCTCACGCGCGAAAACGTTTTGAGCGTGTACGGCGTCGATGCCGACATAGTGCGCGACGGCGACGCGGTGCGCGTGCTGCCGCGCTACGAGTGAGCAAATTAACATGAACTTGCTTGCCAAATCGCGCGGGCGATATATAATCTAAAGCATATGGCGATGAAGGAGAACCGGTTCCCGACCGTCCGCACAGAGAGCGACGCGCACGCTGCGAGCGTCGCCGGAGGAAGGCGCCGTCCCGCTCCCGAGCCGCGGTTAACAGCCGCCGCGTCCCGCGTTAAAGGAATCGAGCGGACCCGTTTAATCGGGTCAAGCATGGTGGTACCGCGAAGTTCAGCGCTTCGTCCCTGCATTGGGGACGGGCGCTTTTTTAGCGGGTGCGAGTGGAACATTATGAGGAGAGTGTAGTTATGGCCAAGCAGAAGCAGGAGAAGTTCGTTGCCGAGATAACGCCGCGCGATCAGGACTTCGCGCAGTGGTATACCGATGTCATCAAAAAGACCGACCTGGTGGATTACGCGCCGGTGCGGGGCTGCATGGTCATGAAGCCATACGGCTACGCGATCTGGGAGCTGATGCAAAAGGAGCTGGACAGCCGCTTCAAGGCCACCGGCCATCAGAACGTGTATCTGCCGATGCTGATACCCGAGAGCCTGCTGCTCAAGGAGGCTGACCACGTGGAGGGCTTTGCGCCGGAGGTGGCATGGGTTACGATGGGCGGCGGCGAGCAGCTGACCGAGCGCCTGGCGGTGCGTCCGACGTCCGAGACGCTGTTTTGCACGATGTACTCCAAGTGGGTGCAGAGCTGGCGCGACCTGCCGATGAAGTACAACCAGTGGTGCTCCGTTATGCGCTGGGAAAAGACCACGCGTCCGTTCCTGCGCACGGCCGAGTTCCTGTGGCAGGAGGGCCATACCATCCACGCCACCGCCGAAGAGGCCGAGCAGGAGACCATGCAGATGCTGGAGGTCTACCGCGAATTCGCCGAGAACGTGGGCGCGATACCGGTCATCTGCGGGCGCAAGAGCGAAAAGGAAAAGTTCGCCGGCGCGCGCGCGACTTACTCGATAGAGGCGATGATGCACGACGGCAAGGCGCTGCAGGTGGGCACGTCGCATAACTTTGGCACCAACTTCTCGGTGCCGTTCGACATAAAGTACCTGTCCAAGGAAGGCAAGCAGGAGTATGTGCACGAGACCAGCTGGGGCGTGTCCACGCGCATGATAGGCGCGCTGATAATGGTGCATGGCGACGACCGCGGACTCAAGCTGCCGCCCAGGCTTGCGCCGATACAGGTGGTAGTGCTGCCGATAGCGGCGCACAAGCCCGGCGTGACCGAGAAGTCCGATGAGATACGCAAGACGCTCATGGATGCGGGGCTGCGCGTCGAGCTGGACGACCGCGACGCCAGCGCCGGCTGGAAGTTCAACGAGTGGGAGATGAAGGGCGTGCCGGTACGGCTGGAGGTCGGCCCGCGCGACATCGAAAACGGCGTAGTGACCTATGTGCGCCGCGACACCCTTGAGAAGGCCACGCTGCCCATCGATGGCCTGGCTGACGCGCTCAAGGCGATACTGGACGATGTGCAGGTCAGTATGCTGGCGCAGGCGCGCGAGTTCATGACCGCGCACACCACGATAGCGCACAACCTGGACGAACTGGTAGCGGGCGCGAACGGCGGCTTTGCGCTGGCGAGCTGGTGCGGCGAGACCGACTGCGAGGACAAGCTCAAGGCTGACTACGCGATAACGACGCGCAACATGCCGTTTGATCAGAGCGACTTGCCCACCGACGTATGCCCGATCTGCGGCCGTTCCGCCAAGTGCAAGATCTACTTTGCGAAGGCGTATTGATTGCGGGCTGAAAGCCGGAGCGTCGTTGCGCAGCCATGCGCGAGGCTTAACAGTTAGGCGCGGCGATTTGCAAGCGCACATGAAAAGCTGGGCACAAATGTGCAAGCGCGGCTGAATAATAGTCGCACCAATGCGCAAGCGCTGAGCGCATGTGCACGCCAGTGAGCGAACAAGCCGGCGACTCTCATAAAAGCGCAGACTGCATGGACTGCTTTCGCGCAATGACGCGTCGGCATGTCCCGACAGATTGCTGACCGCGCGTCGTGCCAATTGGGTGCGGCGCGCGGTTTATTCTGAGCCGTGATCCATGAGCAAAGGGCGCATGACAGTCGTTGCCGGTCGCATCAGGTCGAATCGGTGCTACGGCAGCGCGCAGAGCGTGCGGTTAAAACAATTCCTTAAAACCTTGCGTGCGGTATGGTGAAAGCACAAATTCGTGGTATAATGTAGGTACTCGGCCCGCGCGGGTATGCGCGCGAGCGCAATAGTTGTACTGGGAGGTGTATTGGTATGGAACTTATGTACCTGGGTTCTGCGGCGGCGGAGGGCTGGCCGGCGCTGTTTTGCGAGTGCGACGCTTGTAAGGAGGCGGCGCGGCGCGGCGGGCGCGACATACGCATGCGCACCGGCTCGCTGTTGGACGGCGACATACTGATCGACTTCACGCCCGACCTGATGGCGCAGAAGCAGCGGTTTGGGCTGGACCTGTCGGGCGTGCGGCACTGCTTTTTGACGCACACGCATGAGGATCACTTCGAGGCGCGCAACATACTGTGGTTTGGGCCGGTGTTTGCCAATATCCGCGAGCGCGCGGCGCGCGGCATATTCCACTTTTATGCCAGCGAGGAGTCGCGGCCGGAGTTTGAAAAGCGGATGTTCGGCGAGCTGGACGGCGCGGACAAGCTGTGCGACCTGACCACGTTCAAGCCGTATGAGCGCGTCGAGGTGAGCGGGCGCGGCTTTACGGCGATACCGGCGGTGCATGGATGCGTGGGCGCGGTAAACTACATAATCGACGAGGGCGACCGGCGCATACTCTATGCGCATGACACCGGCATATGGCGCGAAGAAACCTGGGAGTTCATGCAGGGGCTGAAGTTCGACCTGGTGAGCCTGGACTGCACCAACGGTCCGCTGGCCAGCGATTACAGTGGTCATATGGGCTTTGAGCGCAATATCTATGTGCGCGACCGCATGCTCAAGTCGGGCATGGCGGATGAACACACGCGCTTTATAATGAACCACTTTTCGCACAATGGCGGCATGCTCTACGACGAAATGGCGCGAAAGGTTGGGCCCCAGGGCTTTGAAGTGGGCTATGACGGCATGATAATGACGCTGTGACGGGGTGATGGCGCATGCTGAAGTTTATGCCGGCCGATGCGCGTGCGCAGCTTGACGCGGTGGCGAACGCATTGACCGGAGTGCTGGGCGAGCGGCTGGAGGGATTATACCTGCATGGTTCGGCAGCTATGGGATGTTTTGGTCCGCTAAGCGACATTGATCTGGTGGGCGTGAGCCGGGGCGGCATGGACGAGGCGGCACAGCGGGCGCTGGCAGACGCGCTGCTAGGATTGCAGTGCGCTCCGCGGGAGCTGGAGATAAGCGTGCTCAACTGCGAGCGGATACGGCCCTGGGTGCATCCGGCGCCGTACGAGTTTCACTTTAGCGGGGCGCACGTTGCGCGGTTTAAGGCCATGCTGGCGTCGGAGCGCTTTGACGCGGGCGGCGCGGGCGATCCCGACCTGGCTGCGCACATAAGCGTATGCCGGGCGCGCGGGATAGCGCTGATCGGACCGGATGCGCGCGATATGTTTGAGCCGGTGCCCAGAGCCGACTATCTGGATTCGGTGCTGGGCGACTTCGATTGGCTGCGCAATGAGGAAGTGCCGGCGGTCTATGCGGCGCTCAACGCATGTCGGACGCTGCGATTGATGCGCGAGGAAGGCGTTTACTCTAAGCTCGAATGCGGGCTGTGGGCGCTGGCGCAGCCGGAGCTGCCGGGCAAGGGCTATGTTGCGCGCGCGCTGAAGGCGTATGGTATGGGCGATGAGCTTGCGCGCGACGCCGGGCTGGATGCGCTGATTGGGTATGTCGCGCGCGAACTCGGCCGCGCCTGACTGCCGCGAATGCATTTAACTGGACAAACACCGGGGCATATGATATACCATAGTCAAACGATATTACACGGAGGCGGCTAGATGCGAAGGCTTACGCTTGCTAAGGGCAATCTGACAGAGGGCGTGATTTGGAAGCAACTGCTGGTCTACTTTTTTCCGATACTGCTGGGCACGTTCTTTCAGCAGCTGTACAACACGATAGACGCGGTCGTCGTGGGCAACTTCCTGGGCAAGGAAGCGCTGGCGGCGGTGGGCGGCACTACGGGCACGATAATCAACATGCTGGTGGGTTTCTTCGTGGGCCTGTCGTCGGGCGCGACGGTTGTCATATCGCAGTATTACGGCATGCGCGAGGAGCAGGGCGTGTCGCGCGCGGTGCACACGGCGATAGCGATGTCGATAGCGGGCGGCGTGATACTGATGGTGTTGGGCCTTACCTGTTCGCGCTGGGCGCTGGAGCGCATGGGCACGACCGCCGACGTCATAGAGGGCGCCACCGACTACATGCGGATATACTTTGCCGGCGTGGTGCTGAACCTGCTTTACAATATGGGTTCGGGCATACTGCGCGCGATAGGCGATTCACGGCGGCCAATGATATATCTGATAGTCTGCTGCATAATAAACATCATATTGGACGTTGCGTTTGTGCTGATGGGCATGGGCGTTGCGGGCGCGGCGCTGGCCACGATAATCGCGCAGGGCGTCAGTGCGGCGCTGGTGATCAGGGCGCTGATGCGCACGAACGAGTGCTACAAGTTCATGTGGAAGCGGCTGCGGCTCGACCTGGAACTGCTCAAGCGGATACTGGTGATAGGCTTTCCGGCGGGCGTGCAGTCCACGCTGTACTCGGTGTCCAACATAATCATTCAATCGAACATAAACGCGCTGGGCACCGACACGATGGCGGCATGGACCGCATTTGGCAAGGTGGACAGCATATTCTGGATGATAATGAGCGCGTTTGGCGTGTCTATAATGACGTTTGTGGGCCAGAACTGGGGCGCGCGCAAGCCTGATCGGGTGCGGCGCAGCGTGATAACGTGTCTGGCCATGGCCACGGGCACGACGCTGCTGCTGTCGGGACTTATACTGCTTGCGGGCAGATACCTGCTGAGGCTGTTCACGTATGACGAGGCGGTAATTGCGATAAGCCTTACGATAATGTACTTCAATGTGCCGCTGTACTTTACGTATGTGGCGATAGAGATACTTTCGGGCGCGATGCGCGGCGCAGGCAATGCGTTTGGGCCGACGATAGTCATATGCTTTGGCATATGCGTGTTGCGCGTGATATGGCTGTTCACGGTCGTGCCGATGTACAACAACATCACAACGATAGTGGCCAGTTACCCGATATCCTGGGCTATAACATCGGTGGTGATGGTGTTCTACTACCTGATGTGGAGCCGCAAGATCGGCCTGAGGCGCTGGAAGGAGCCCAGCGAGCGCGCGCTCAACTGGCGGCGCAAGCTGCGCGGCTGGAATGCGCGGCGTCAGGCCTGACGGTATAGGCATGATATGAATGGACATGAAAGCGCCCCGTGATCGCCTGCAAGCGGTGATCGCGGGGCGTTTTGCATGTTTAGGGCAAGCCTGTCAAGCCGGCGTCAGTTGCCTATGGAGCGCAGGTAATCGCGGCTCATGCGCGCGGCCTCGAGCGGAGGACGGGTCGGGGACTGATCCTGCTCGACGATGACCCACTGCGCGCCGGCGTCGGCGCTGGCGGCGAGTATCTCGGGGAAGTTCTGCACGCCATAGCCCACGGGGCGGAACTCAAAGGTAGAGCGCTTGGCGTCGCCTGAATCGGAGCCATCGGCGTTGATCAGCGCGTAGGGCGTCTCACCGGCCTTGAGCTGGCCTTCGACATGGTAGTCCTTGAGATGGACTATCGGCGCGCGGCCGGCGTACTTGCGTATGTAAGCGGAGGGATCCTCGCCGGCGAACTTGACCCAGCAGGTATCCAGTTCGGTCTGGAGGTAGTCCGCGGGCACGGCGTCATAGAGCATGTCCAGCGCGTATTTGCCGTCTATGCGCACGAACTCAAAGTCGTGGTTGTGATAGAGCAGCTGTATGCCGCGCGAGTGCAGGTACTTGCCTATGGCGAGTATATCGTCGATGGTCTTCTGCCAGCCGTCGGTGCCGGGGCGGTCCTGCGGCTCGAGGTAGGGCACCGCTATGTATTTGCAGCCCAGTATCTCGTGATAGTCGGCGGTGGCCTCCAGCTCATTTCTGAGCGTCACGAACGGCACGTGGCTGGACACGGCCTTGAGCCCGAGCGCGTCGAGCTGTTCGCGTATCTCATGTGCGCCATAGCCGTAGAAGCCTGCGAACTCGACGCCATCATAGCCCATATCTGCGATCTTTTTGAGCGTACCCATCATATCGGCGGCGGCGTCGTCGCGCACCGAGTAGACCTGTAAAGCTACCGGGAACATGGTAATTACCTCCTCAGTGATATAACCTTTGCCATATTATACCGCGTTTTTCCAGCAGTTACAAGAGCTTGTTTTAGCGCAGAGCGGGTGATATAATGAAATTGAGAATGTGTTAACGCAGAAATGGGGGATGCGCATGATCTGGCTGATCTATGCGCCGTATATCGCGTTGGCGGCGGTATACTGCGTGGACTCATGGGAGCGTGGGCGACTGACGCGGTATCTCAAGCCGCTGCTTATGCCGGCGCTGCTGCTGGCGTACGCGTGCAGCGCGGCGCATGTGGACGTGCTCATAGTGCTGGGTCTGGCGCTGGGGTGGATAGGCGACTGTGCGCTGATGCTGCCCAACGAGCGCTATGGCGGCAAGCCGCTGCTGATAGGGCTGGGTGCGTTCATGCTGGGACATTTCATTTACATCGCGCACTTTGTGATGCAAATGGGCGGTGTGGTTTCGCCGTGGTTAGCGGCGATCCTGGCGCCGGAGCTGTGCCTGGGCATATGGCTGTATCGTGTGCTGGCGCCGGGCCTGGGCGCAATGAAGCCGGCAGTCGTGGCGTATGAGGTCGTGATACTGCTCATGAGCGCGTGCGCGTTTGGCGTGCTGCTCTCTAGTCCGGGCGTGGCGTCGGTTAGCGCATGGGTGGGCAGCGTGTGCTTTATCGCGTCGGACGCGCTGCTGGCGATTGGCATATTCATAGGTGAGCGCCGGCACGGCCACTGCGGGGTGATGATACTGTACACTGTGGCGCAGCTGTTGATCGCGCTGAGCGCGGCGCTGATGTGAACCGGTACAGCGCTATTGTGATGCTCAATATGTCCGTCTAAACAGCGCCATGGCGATGCTCAATATGTCCGTTCACACGGCGCCATGGCGATGCTCAATATCCCCGGTCATATGAAAAGCCCCCGCAGGCGCGCCTGATGAACAGGTCGCGGCTCGCGGGGGCGCGATATTAGTTGAACTGCATGAACTGTTCAGCCGTGCTCAGCCCATTATGAACACCGCCGACAGCGCCGCCGATATCTCGATCTTGCCGGCCGATATCGACGTGGAGCCGCCGGAAGCTAATGAGTCTTCGGCGAATGTAGCGTTGGCGCGGGCGATGTAGGAGTAGCTGTTCGCGTCTTCGGTTATCGAGGACACGCCGCGCAGCTCGGCAGAGGCGGCTTTGGCCAGCAGTTCGGCCTTGGCATAGGCGTTCTGGTAGGCCTGTTCGAGCGCCTGGTTGTACAGCTCGGCCTGGCGGCTGCTCAGCAGAGTGACGCCGTCTATCGTGTTGAGGCCTGCGCCGATGCCGGCGTCGATTATTTCACCGGCCTGAGTCAGGTCGCGCACGTTGACGTTGAGCTGCGTGGAGGCGGTAAAGCCTATCTCCTTTTCCTCGCCGTCGGTGTACGAATACGCGCGGCGGATGCTTATCGAATCGGTCTGTATGTCGGAGGCTTCCACGCCCAGCGCCTTGATCGCCTCGACGGCTGCGTTGATGTTTTCGTTGGCCTTGGTCTGGGCGGTCTGGGCGTCATCCTCGGTCAGTTCAACGCCGAATGTTATCACGGCGCGATCCGGCTCCACCAGCACTGAAGCGCGGCCGTCCACCTCTATCGTGCCCAGCGAGTTGAGCGTCAGATCCGGGTTAGCCAGAGTATCATCTTCCGCCTCGGCAAGCGCAGGCAGCGCGCTCAGTGTCAGCACAAGCGCCAGAGCGAGCAGTATGACGAGTTTCTTCATTGTAACATACCTCCATTCTCATTGATAGTTGCGCCATACGGCGCTGCTTCCAGGTCGAGTGATGCGCGCCAAACGGGGCGCATGCTAGCCACGCCAGCATATTGACTGCGGGCGACTTTTCGACATGCCGGCATGCTCTGAGCCGCGTCGGCTCGGGTGTGCATTGTTTAGCCCGCAAGGTGTGTTTGCGCGATTTGGGTATGACAAACCAACGGCGCGCGCGCCGTATCGCGGAAACGCTTGCTTGATTGTAAAACTACAATGGCAATACAGGTCAGAAGTGCGCTGAAAACAACTGTAAAGCTCCCGGATAGCGGGGCGGGGCAGCCTTAATCGGCATGCCTCCGCCGGTGCGTACCGGAGCGCTTTGCGAAATGTATGCCGAGCGCGGCCACCGCGGCCACCGGCACTACCCATGCCAGATGCGGCAATAGTGCAATAGCGCTGAGCATCATGTCTCCCAGGAAACTGCGGATCGTATTCATGGATTGGGCAAACTGCTCGCCGACGCGCCCGGAAAATCCGGTGGAGCCAATGGACGCATCGACGTGGCTGTACTCTGTCAGCACGATGTTCACGGTGCTCATTTCGGTCTGGCTGTCCCAGCCGTTGAGCATGCCGGTGAGCTTGTCGATCTCGTACTGCAGGCGCGAGGCTTCCTCTTCAAGCTCAAGCACCTCGTTGAGATCGGCAGCCTGAGCGGTCAATTCCTTTACGCGGTTGAGCTGGACGCGATACGTATCCAACCTCAGCGCCGTGTCGGAGTACTGCGAGGTTATGTCCTGCGCGCTTATTTCGCTTTCCAGCACGTGGCACAGGCTGCGCAGCTGTTCGACGTAGTTCTCCAGCAGTGCCGCGGGCACGCGCAGCGTAAGTTCAGCGCGGCGGTTACCCACATCGCCCGATACTGCGTTGCGCTCAAACAGTCCGCCGTATTTGGCCACGGTGTCCTTTATCGCATCCATATCGGCGTCGAAGTTTTCGGTCTCGAGCGTCAACGATGCGCTGCGCAGCACCTTTATCGAGCTGCCGGTGCTGGTGTCATTGCTCTCGTCCACGTCCAGCAGGCCCGCGCTGCCCGACGTAGTCGCGCTGAGCGAATCCTCGCTGGAGTAGTCGTAGCGAGCCTGAGTTCCGTCGACCTCGTCGGATGCGTCGTATCCTGACACAACCGACGTCGTCGCGTCGTCAAGCGACCTTGACTGAGCGTCCACCGTGCCGGCGCCTTCAACTTCAGCGGACATTGACTGCGTGGCGCTGGGGTCGTTGGAAGCGGCATCCGGCAGATCGGCCGTTACAGCGTATGCGGGCTGCTCAGTGGCGGACGTGTATTCGCTTGGCAGGCGTCCGGTTGCCCGGTTGAAGGCCGTTACGCCCATCAGCGCCACAAACGCCGCCGCTACGCCCGACAGGGCGCGCACCCAGCGCCGCGTGCGTTTGAGCGAGGCTTCGCGGCGCACTGCGTTGCGCCAGCCGCGCTCGAATTCGAGCGGCACTTTCAGATCGTCATCCAGGTGACTGAGCTCTTCGCGTAGTGCCTTCAAGTCTTCGAACTCGCTGCGGCAGTCCGGGCATTGGGCCATGTGCTCCTCAAGCTGCGCCTGATCCTGTGCATTCAGTTCGCCGTCCAGAAGCGGATGGATTTTTTCCCGGAACTGTTCACAGCTTAATTGGGCCATGTCCATCCCTCCATGTATCGAATTTGTGCGATACACGGCGACGCCCCATGTCGCCGCATATTTTACTTCACGACTATTTGACGCCTGACCGCCCAAAAAGTTCCGTCTGCTTTGACAGTATTTCCCGCAATTTTTCGCGTCCGCGGCTTATTCGTGATTTTATTGTGCCCACGTTGGCATCGAGTATGTCGGCGATCTCGTCATATGAGTAACCCTTTATGTCGCGCAGCACGACGGCGGCGCGCATATCGGCGGGCAGCGACTGTATCGCGGCGCTGAGCGCGGCCTGTTTTTCGCTGCGCATGCCGTATTCTTCCGGAGTATCGCCGGGGTCCACCGGCGCCCAACCGGCTTCCACCAGTGTATCCAGCGACGTCACGCGGCGCACTTTGCGGCGGCGCAGTTCATCAAGGCAGGTGTTCATCGTAATTCTGTATATCCAGGTCGCCAGCGACGACTGTCCCTTGAACGAGCCCATCGCGCGGTATATGCGCAACATGGCCTCCTGTGCGCAGTCCTGAGCGTCCTCGCGATTGCCCATCATGCGCAGGGATATGGCATACATGCGGCTTTCCTGAGCCGCCATGAGCTCTTCAAACGCCGTCACGTCGCCCTTTTGAGCGCGCTTTAGCAGCAGCTCGTCCGTATTTGCCTGCACATGTGTCACCCCGTTCATCTCATTATGTTCACCTGCACATTATACACTGATTCGCAGGCGTTTGGAAGTGGTATTTTATCGCACGACTGTGAAGAAAGTGTTTAAATGCACAAAATCGGTGTGCTGACCGCGATTTGAACTGTTAAATTAACTCATACTTAAATATCTGTGATATGGCGTTGCAGTTTTGAGGCGCATGCGGATTGCGCCAATTCCGATGCCGGCGCATGTCCGCCGATGCGCGCTGGCAAGCTCAAACGCTTGCGGCGACATGCGCTGAGCCTGGCCGAATCATCCGAATTGCCGGGTATGACCAAGCTCGTGCCGCAATCCGGTTCCATATGCCTGCTGTGTGACGGTTGCCGGCGCTGCGTCCGGTTGCCTGACGTGCGTCAGTACGCCCCAAAACGCAGGTACCCGCCGCCCGGGCAGGGCGGCGGGTACAGTAAGCGCCGGTCAATAGACCGAGATTTCGATATCTTCGACGCGATCGCGGGCGCTGGTTATCAGCACTTTGACGGCGTCGGTCTTGATCGACTCGTGGCCAAAGAACGAGAGCTTGTGTATCTCCTTGTGGCCGATAGTGAAGCCGCCGCAGACGTCGCGCCACAGTCCGAACTCGTCGCGCACCATCAGGCGATGGCCGGATACGCGCTGGCCCAGCGCGATAGGCTCGCGCAGTTCGACGTAGTGCACGTCGCGGGTCTGGCCCAGTTCCAGCGTGAACTCGCACTGATTGCCGGCGGGGCGGTCAGTGCGCACGGGCTTGAGTCCGGCGGCCAGGTCGGTGGCGAAGGCTGCGCGCAGTGCGTCGCCCAGCTCCTTGAGTCGCGCCACGTCGCGCGGATCGAACTTGCCGTTGGGCATCGGGGGTATGTTCAGGTTGAAGCAGCCATTGTGGCCGACCGAGCTGAGGTAGGTCTTCATGAGGCGCTCGAGCGAGTGGGGCTCCTCCTGGGGATGGTAGAACCAGCCGGGGCGTATCGACATATTGACTTCGGCGCCGCAGAAGTTGAGTCCGCGCGAGCGCGCGATCACGTTGGCGCTGCCGATGTCCTCTTGAGGATTGTATATGTAGTCGAGCTGATCGACGCCGGGCACGTACCACGGGCCAGGGCCGGTCTGCGGCCCAGAGGTCAGCTTGGCCAGTTCGTTGGGTATTACAGCCCATTCGCTGGGGCGGCACTTGCCGGCCTCGTTGCCTATCCAGCGCACATCGGGGCCGCCGTCCTGGAATATCACGGCATTGGGCTGATAGCGGCGCACCAGCTCGATTATGCCGTCAAAGTCGTAGACCTGCTTGCGGCCGTTGGGGCCTTCGCCGCATGCGCCGTCCAGCCAGACGCAGAATATTTCGCCATAGCCGGTCAGCAGTTCTACCAGCTGCTTTTTGTAATAGTCGTTGTACTCATCGGTGCCGTAGAGCTTGCTGTTGCGATCCCACGGCGACAGGTAGAAGCCAAACTCAATGCCGCCACGCCGGCACGCGTCCGACGCTTCCTTGACGACGTCTATGTCCAGCGGGCAGTTCTTTACCGAGTGCTCGGTGTACTTGCTGGGCCACAGGCAGAAGCCGTCGTGATGCTTGGCGGTCAGTATCATGCCCTTCATGCCGGCGGACTTGATCGCCTCGACCCACTGGTCGCAGTCCAGTTCAGTGGGGTTGAATATGCGCTCGTCCTCGTTGCCCAGGCCCCATTCAAGGCCGGTGTAGGTATTGGGCGAGAAGTGCACGAACGCATAAAACTCGCGATCATACCATTTAAGCTGGCGCTCGGTGGGCTTTAGGTTTGCGGCTGTCTTTAGAAACTCCCTGAGTTCATCCATACGGCAAATCGCTCCTTTGAGTATACTTACCATTGTATGGTAGATTATACCATATATGATGGCGAAATGCCAGCACTATTTTGCGAGCCGGCTACTTATCCGCGCGCTGTACGGTCAGCGTGAACACCGAACCGCGGCCCAGTTCGCTTTCCACGGTCAGCGACTGACCCATGCGCTGAACTATCTCGTGCGCTATGGACAGGCCCAGGCCGCTGCCCATGCCCGAGTGAGCCTTGTCGACCTTGTAGAAGCGCTCGAATATATGGGGCAGATCGGCTTCGGATATGCCCAGACCGTTGTCGCGCACGCGCAGGCGCACGTAACTGGTCGTGGGTTCGGCCTCCAGGCGCACCCAGCCCGGCTTGCCATCGGAACTGATGCTGGGCGTGTACTTCATGGCGTTGTCAAGCAGTATGACCAGCACCTGTTCGATGCGGTCTTCGTTGCCCAGCACGGTGGGCAGGTTGTCGGGAACGTCGATGGAGAACTCAAGCTCGCTGTCATCGGCCTTGGAGTGATACTTTTCGGCCAGGTCGTCCAGCAGCGGGTTGAGCTTTACAGATTCAAGCTTGAGCGAGAGCTGGCCGCTCTGGAGCCGGCTCAGCTCCATGAGGTCGTTTATAAGGCGGCTCAGGCGCATGGTTTCGCGCATCATGATGTTGTAATAGCGCATGCGGGCGGCCTCGTCGCGCACCATGCCGTCGCGCAGCGGCTCGATGAGGCCGCGCAGCGCGGTAAGCGGCGTGCGCATCTCGTGGGATACGTTGGCGACGTATTCGCGACGTGTCTGTTCAAGGCGCTCGGACTGAGTGATGTCGCGGAACAGCGCGACGGCGCCCACGGTGTGCCGATTGCCGTCATCGATCGGGGCGATGCTCAGGCGCAGTATCACCGGCGAAGTGCTCAGCGGCGGGGTCTGACCGGGCGCGAGCACGGTTATGCCTTCACTGGTGAGCACCATTTCGCGTGTCAGTGGCGCGCGTGAGGTTATGACGGTCTTAAAGTCGTCGAGTATGCCTGCGGGCAACGCATCGCGCAGCGTATACACATGCTTTATGTGCACGGACGGCTCGCCATCGGCTGTGGTGTCCTGCGCGGCCGCGTCGGGAGATGTGTTGCCCTCGCCGTCTGCCGAGTTGGGGGCGCTGGCGGTCTCCACGCCGAACAGCCGGCGCACTGCGGGATTGGAGTGGGTTATCGCGCCCTGGGTATCCACGGCGATTATGCCTTCGCCTATGCCGTTTAGTATTGCCAGCACGCGATTGCGCTCGACGGTGAGCGCGGATATCGTGTGGCTGAGCTCCTGGGCGAGGTGGTTGAGCGAGTGGCCGAGCTGGCTGAACTCGTCGCCCTGGGATACGTCGGCGCGAGCGGTGAAGTCGCCGTGGGCCATTCTGAGCGCAACGTCGCGCATCTGACCCAGCGGTCGGCTGACGCGGCGCGCCATGAAGTACGCCGGCAGCGCCGCCACCAGCAGCACCGCGCCCATCGATACCAGCAGCGCCAGCAGCACCGCGTACTGTGACGCGGCGATCTCGACCTGCGGTTTAAACAGGAACACGCCGCCGACCGCGCGGCCATTGTGCATGACCGGCGCGCCGACAGCCAACACGTCTATGCGCCAGGCGGGCATAGACAGCGAGAATATCACGTTTTCGCCGCCGATGACCTTTTCCAGATTGGTGCCCAGCAGCATGCCGGGGGTTGCGTCGTCGGGCATGACGTTGTTATATAGCGATTCGCCGGCGGCGTTTACGACCAGCACGAACGCGTCCAGCAGTTCAGGATCGAGCTGGCGTATGAAGGGCATGTTGGTTATGTCGCCGTTCATAATGCCGCTTTCGCCGAGCTCGTCGTCTTCGGGCAGCGTGCTTTCGATAAGTTCGACGATGCGGCCGAGCTTGGGATCCAGTTCGCTTGCCTTTAGAGCGGCGAACGTCGAGCGGCTGACCAGGCCGTATACCAGCGTGGTCAGCAGCGCGTACAGCGCGATCGTCATCGCGATCAGGCCGAGCACGCGCCGTGTGAACGTGCGACCGGGACGCGGGCGTATCATTGGTTGACCTCAAACTTGTAGCCCACGCCGTACACGGTGCGCAGCGACCACGGCACGTTTTCCTGCGGGAGCTTCTGGCGAATGCGCTTTATGTGGGTGTCCACGGTGCGGGTGTCGCCGAAGAAGTCGTAGCCCCATACGCGTGAGAGTATCTGTTCGCGGTCGAACACCTGGCCGGGATGCGACGCCAGCAGGTGCAGTATCTCGACTTCCTTGGGGGTGCAGGGCAGTATCTTGTCATAGGAGCGGATTTCGTAGTTGTCCAGGTTAATTTCAAGCCCCGGGAAGCGCAGTGTGGACTTGTTTTCGTTGGTCTGCTCGTTCATGCGGCGCAGCACGGCCTTGATGCGGGCTATGACTTCGCGCGGCGAGAAGGGCTTGACTATGTAGTCATCGGCGCCCAGCTCCAGGCCCAGTATGCGGTCGATCTCCTCGCCCTTGGCGGTCAGCATTATTATCGGCAGCGAGGAGTCCTTGCGGATCTCGCGGCAGACGTCTATGCCGGACTTTTTGGGCATCATAAGGTCGAGCACCATGAGATCCGGGTGATCGGTTTCGACGTGTTTGAGGGCGTCCTCGCCGTCGTATGCGGAGGTATAGGGATAGCCCTCGTAGCTCAGGTAAAGGCCCAGCGACTCATGTACCACCGGGTCGTCATCGCAGATAAGTATATGTGGCAGCTTGTTCATGTTGTAATGCCTCGCTTTCGATGTCCAAACTGTGCCATTGCGCGCCTTCCCGCGCGACAGCTTCTACAATATATTATACATTTTTCCAGTGCCAAATCAATTGGTTTTTTGGTAATGTCATATAAGTTTCAAAATTGCATAAGCGCCGCCACAATGGGCAGAATTATATTGTGCCAAATTAACCGCAGGGAGGATGTCGACATGGAAAAGACCTCTACCAAGCCGCTGGATGTAAACTGCGAGCTGTTGATGGACGTGATATACGGCGCGAGCATGGGCGCAAGTGCCTGCCAGGCGCTGATGGGCAAGACGCGCGACGCCGAGATGCTGGGCTGCCTGAGCTCGCAGCTCGAGCAGTACAACGCGCTGTGCGCCCAGGCGCGCGCCGAGTTGAACGCGCGCGGCCAGCAGATGCCCAGCGTAGCGCTGGGCGAGACCGGACTGAAGCTGGGCGTGTTCATGAACACGCTGATAGACGACTCGCCCTCGCACATCGCCGAGATGATGATGGAGGGCGCGACGATGGGCATAATCGACGCCACGCGCGCCAAGAACCGCTGCTCGGCAGCCGACGCCCAGGTGACCGGCATGGCTCAACACCTTATCGACATAGAGCGCGGCAACATGGACGCCATGCAGAAGCGACTCAATTGAGCGGCGCGGCACAAGACCGCCGCACGGCGCAGGCGCCGGCAGCAGATCGCAAAGACCCGCTGCCGGCGCCTGTCGTGTTGCGCCGCGCTTTTGACGGATTTGCGCCCGAGTATTGCCCGGCGCGCGTAATCCAACCTTAACCGCCAGACAGTTGGAAATGCCCAAGACCGGTGGCATAATATAGATAATTATATGTGCCCAGGCGCGTGCGGCACTCCGGCGCGCGGGCCGGACGGCATGGAGGTAGGATATGAGCGACCTGTTTATGCTGCTGGACGGCAATAACCTCATGTACCGGGCCTTTCACGCGCTGCCGCTGATGGACAGCCGCCCCGAGGACATGCGCGATGCGCCGGTGGATGGCGAAAAGTATATATACACAAACGCGCTGCACGGATTTTTGCTGATGCTGTTCAAGGTGCTGGAGGATTACCAGCCGCGCTGGATCTGCGCTGCGTTCGACGACCACGGCCCGACGTTCAGACACGAGCAGTATACCGACTATAAAGCCGGACGCAAGCCCACGCCCGACGAGCTGCGCCCGCAGATGCAGGCGGTACGCGCGCTGCTGCCCGAGCTGGGCGTGAGCGTAGCGCACAAGCAAGGCTATGAGGCCGACGACGTAATGGGCACGCTGAGCCTGAAGGCGCGCGACCGCGGCGTGCGCACGCTGATAGTGTCGGGCGACCGCGACATACTGCAACTCACCGACGAGACGGTAAATGTGCTCTATATAAAGCAGGGCATACGCGACACGGTGCTGTATGATCCGGCCGAGATAGAGCGGCGCTATGGCATACCTGCGCCGCGCATAGCCGATATGAAGGGCCTGATGGGCGATGCCAGCGACAACATACCCGGCGTGCCGGGCGTGGGTGAAAAGACCGCGCTCAAGCTGATCAAGGAGTACGGCGCGCTTGAGGACGTGCTTGAACATGCCGACGCGATAAAGGGCAAGCTGGGCGAAAAGCTGCGCCAGTACCGCGAGCAGGCTGATTTTTCAAAGCAGTTGGCTACGATAGACCGCGATGCGCCGCTCGAGCTGGATCTGGACGAGTGCGCGCTGTTTGAGGGCGGCGCGGACAAATGGACCGAGCCGCGCGACGGCGACGTGTTGCCGCTGGATGTGAGTGCGGCGGGGCGGGAACAGCTGGAGCGCTATGGGCTGCATGCGGCACTGCGCCGGCTGCGCGCGGATGGACAGGCGGTGAAGCCGGCGCAGGCGAGGCAGCGCACGCGGATGCAGGTAAAGGATGCCGACGCGTGGCGCGCGGCGGTAGCGGGGCTTAATATGCCTGCGGCGGTTTGCCTGGAGGATGTGAACGGCGGCTGGCGACTCAGCGCGGCCGATGGGCAAAGCGAGATTGTGTTTGACTCGCCGGTCAGCGAGGTGCCGGAATTCGACCTGGTGGGTCTGGCCGAGATGACCGACGAGCAGCGCGCGCATATCGCCAGCGGCCAGCCGGTTGAGCCGCCCGACTGCGTGCTGCCGGCGGGGCGGTACATATCCCATGACATAAAGCGCATGTGGCACGCTGGTTTTGCCGTCGACTTTGAGTATGACACGATGCTGGGCGCGTATCTGCTGGACTCGGGCGCGTCGGGCAAGTTCACGTTGCAGTCGCTGCGCGAGGCGGCGCATGTGCCTGCGGAGCTGAGCGCGGCGGCGGCGGTGTACGATCTGGCGGCCAGTCAGCGCGCGCGCATGGAGCGCGAAGGCTCGCTGTCGCTCTACCTGAGCACCGAACTGCCGTTTGCGCGCGTGCTGATGGAGATGGAAAAGCAGGGCTTTGAGATAGACTGCGCCGAGCTCAGGCGGCTGGGCGACATATTTTCTGCGCACATTGCCGAGCTGGAGCGCAACATTTACCACCTGGCCGACGTCGAAGCGGCGGGGAGATTTCCGCCGGGCGAGTTTGACGGCGTGAATCTGATGTCGCCCAAGCAGCTGGGCGAGATGCTGTTTGACAAGCTGGAGCTGCGCATAGGCGGCGCGCGGCCGCGCAAGACCCAGCGCGGCTACTCGACCGACGCCGAGACGCTGGAGGCGCTGGCCGAGGAACATGAGCTGGCCCGCGCGATACTGGACTACCGCAAGTACACAAAGCTCCAGAGCACATACATACAGGGGTTGCTCAGGCAGGTCGTGCCCGACGCGCAGGGCGATACCGGCCGCATATACACCTCGTTCGACCAGGTGGCCACGGCGACCGGGCGCATATCGTCGCTTGAGCCGAACCTTCAGAACATACCGGTGCGCACCGAGCTGGGCCGTGAGATACGCGGCGCGTTCATAGCGCGCCAGGATGGCGTGGACGGCGAAAAGTGGGTGCTGCTGGACGGGGACTACTCGCAGATAGAGCTGCGGGTGCTGGCGCACATGGCCGAGCATGGCCGGCCCGAGGGCGAGCGTGCGATGCAGCGCGCGTTTCTGAGCGGGCTGGACATACATACGGCGACGGCGGGCGAGGTGTTTGGCGCGGCGTACGACGAGGTGACGCGCGAACAGCGTTCGGCCGCCAAGGCGGTCAACTTTGGCATAGTCTATGGCATAAGCGACTTTGGGCTGGCGCGCAATCTGGGCATAAGCCGCGCGCGCGCCAAGGAGTACATAGACAGATACAAGGAGCGCTATCCGGGCATACGCGAGTTCATGGACGCGCAGGTGCGCCAGGGCTACGAGAAGGGGTATGTTACGACGCTGATGGGCCGGCGCAGGTATTTGCCGCAGCTGAAGTCGTCCAACTACAACCTGCGTTCGTTTGGCGAGCGCGCGGCCATGAATTCGCCGATACAGGGCACGGCGGCGGACATAATAAAGCTGGCCATGGTAAAACTTGCGGCGGCGCTGCGGGACGGCGGATTGCGCGCAAGGCTGATATTGCAGGTGCATGACGAGATCATCATAGAGGCGCCTGAGTGCGAGGCTGAGCGCGTTATGGCCATAATGCGCGAACAGATGGCCGGCGCGGCCCAACTGGATGTGCCGCTGGAGGTAGACATATCCAGCGGGCGCAGCTGGATGGACTGCAAATAGCGCATCGAGAATGGCGGAGGATCGGTTATGGCGGGAGCTAAAAATGGTTCTATATGGGTACTGGGGCTGACAGGCGGCATAGCGTGCGGCAAGAGCTCGGCGTCGACGTTTCTGGCGGGGCTGGGCGCGCATATAATAGATGCGGATCGCATAAGCCGTGCGGTGACTGCGCCTGGCGGCGCGGCGTTGCCCGCGATTGAGCGCGAATTTGGGCCGGCGGTGTTTTCAGACGGCGTGCTCAACCGGCGAGAGCTGGGCCAGCGCGTGTTTGCCAACGACGCGCTGCGCCGCCGTTTGGAGGCGATCATCCATCCGCTGGTGCAGCAGCAGACGCTCAATGACATACGCGAACTGGAGGCGTCCGGCGCGGCATGCGCGGTGCTGGATGTGCCGCTGCTGTACGAGACCGGCATGGACGTGCTGTGCGACGAGGTGTGGCTCATGGCGGTGCCGCCCGAGGAGCAGCTGCGCCGCGTGATGGAGCGCGACGGCCTGAGCGAGGCTCAGGCGCTCAGCCGCATCAATTCGCAGATGCCGCTGGAGCAGAAGCAGGCGCTCTGCGACCGGGTCATATGGACTAACCACAGTATACAGGCGACGCAGCGCGAGCTGGAAGCGCTCTGGCAGCTGTGGAGCAAAAAGGTGGAAAAAAGTGGAAAGGTATACAAGTCGGATGCAAGGTGACAGGCCAAGTAGAACCGCGGGACGCGCGCGGACGCAGTCGACGCGGCGCAGCAGTTCGTTGGCGCGCGAGCGCGAACGCAGGCGTCAGCGCAGACAGCGCCGCAACATGTTGATGGTATGTGGACTGTGCATCGTGCTGATAGGCATAATCGGGCTGTACTACATGACGGACTTTCTGGACTGGGCCAAGGTGCGCAATTACCCGCTGGAATACGAGGACATAATCGACGAATACTCCGCCGAATATCAGCTTGATCCGGCGCTGGTATGCGCGGTCATATATGCCGAGAGCGGCTTCAGGTCCGACGCGGTGTCGGTGGACGGCGCGCGGGGCGTAATGCAGATAATGCCCGAGACCGGCGAGTGGATCGCATCCAAGCTGGGCGAATCCGACTTCACGGTGGAGCGCCTGTTCGAACCGGAACTGAATATACGGTATGGCTGTTGGTTTTTGAATTATCTGTTCTACCGGTTCTCAGGCGACTCACAGAAGGCACTGGCGGCGTACAACGCCGGACAGGGCAATGTAGACAGCTGGCTTGCGCGTCCCGAGTGCTCGCCGGACGGCGTGACGCTGGAGTACATACCGGTGCGCGAGACGCGCAACTACGTAAAGAAGGTCAAAGCGGCGCACGACGTATACCTGGAGCTTTACTATTCCGACCGCATGGCCGATCAGACGGCGCCGGCTGCGGCGTGACCGGACGCTGGGCCGACGGGTATTGCATGTATGTCGACGGCGGCTGCGCGCTTTACAGTTTGAAGGCGCGCACGCCGCGTGAAGCTGCGTATTACCGGCTAGATGCCGGATGCATTCTTGACACATGAGCCGCACGGGCGGCGGAGAGGCGCAAATGAAAAGGATAATGCTTATGGCGTTGTGCGCGCTTATGGTGTGCACGCTGGTGTGCGCGGGGGCCGGGGCGGAGGAGTGGACGGCGTCGTTCATAGCGGCGATGGTCACGGACACATCGACGCTGTTCAACCCCCTGTCGGCTACCAATCGCGACGTGATATCGGCCGACATGCTGGTGTACGAGAGCCTGATAGAGCTGGACGATACCGGCAAGCCGACGACCTGTCTGTCCACGAGCTGGACTGCCGAGGATGGGGGCTGGACCTGGTATTTCTCGATACGCGAGGGCGTACTGTTTCACAATGGCGCCGAGCTGACCGCCGCGGACGTGGTGGCGACGCTCAACTACATACTGACCAATAACTGCGGCGTGTGGGCGCAACCGCTGAGCGCAATGGTGGAGTCGTGCGAGGCTACCGATGAATACACGCTCAAGGTCACCGCACGCACTCCCAGCTACGGGCTGTTGTATGCGATGACGTTCCCGGTGGTGCCGGCGAGCGAGCTGAGCCTGGCGTTGCCGTCGGGAACGGGGCCGTATCGGGTCGTGCAGGCGTCGGCGGGGTCGCTGATGCGGCTGGAGCGCAATGACAACTGGTGGAAGCGCGCGCCCACGCTGGACACGATCGAGATACGCAATTTTGCCAATTTTGATTCGGCGCTGGGCCAGCTGGACATAAAGGCGGTGGACGCCGTGGCGACGCGTTCGACGGCGGCGGCGCGATTCCGTGGCGTGAACGCGTACAGCGTGACCGACTATGTGACGCGGCAGCTTGAGTGCTTGGTGCCCAATCTGGACAGCGATAGCCCGGTCAGCGACCTGAACGTGCGCAAGGCGATCATGCAGGCGCTGGACAAGCAGGCGCTGATAGACAATGTGTACCTGGCGATGGCGACGCAGGCGGACGCATGCGTGGCGCCGGGCAATTGGCTGTACGAGCCGCTGGCCGAGGTGTATGACACCGACGAGGAAGGCGCGCGCGCCTATCTGGCGGCGGCGGGCTGGACGGATGTCGATGAAGACGACATACTCGAAAAGCAGCGCGCCAATGAGTCCTATGCGCAGCTGGACATAAAGCTGATAACTTATGAGGAGCCCGATTTCCCGGCGCGTCAGGATGCCGCCACTCTGATAGCAGAGCAGCTCAGCGCAGTGGGCTTTAACGTCAGCATAGAAGTCATGGAGCAGCAGGAACTGCTCGACGCCATCGATAAAGGCGATTATGACCTGGCGCTGGTGGGGTATTATCTGAGCATGGTGCCGGATTACACATTCATGCTGGGCAGCGACGGCGATTCGAATCTGAACGGCTATTCGTCCGAGGCGATGGACGACGCGCTCAGCGAGGCCATGACCTCGGTAGCCGAGGGCGATTTCCAGAGCGCGATCAACCGCGTGCAGACGATTGTAGCGCAGGATCTGCCGGTGCTGTCGCTGTACTTCAGGGGCGGTTCGCTGGTAAGTCACATGGACATGAGCGGGCTGGAAGGTCTGAGCGAGCTCAACACATACAATGGCCTTGAGTACTGGCAGGGACCGACGCTCGAGTGAGCCAACGCGGAGGTAATTATGGCTATGCTGAGCAAAATAAGCGGCCCGGCGGATCTCAAGGCGCTGGACGAGTCGCAGCTTGTCGAGCTGGCGCGCGAATTGCGCGAAGTCATAATCGGCCAGGTGTCGCGCACTGGCGGACATCTGGCCAGCAACCTGGGCGCGGTGGAGCTGACGATTGCGCTGCACCGCGCGCTTGACTGTCCGCGCGACAAACTGGTGTTCGACGTGGGCCATCAGGCGTATGTGCATAAACTGCTGACAGGGCGATATGCGCGGTTTGGCACGCTGCGCCAGCAGGGCGGCATAAGCGGGTTCCCGCGGCGCGGCGAGAGCGAGTACGACGCGTTTTCAGTGGGGCACGCGTCCACGGCGATATCGGCTGCGCTGGGCATGGCGCGGGCGCGAGACGCGCTGGGCGAGGATTACCAGGTAGTGGCGGTCGTGGGCGACGGCGCGCTGACCGGCGGGATGTGTTACGAGGCGCTCAATGACCTGGGCGCCTCGCCGACGCATATGACGATAGTGCTCAACGACAACGAGATGTCGATAGCGCGCAATGTAGGTGCGCTGTCGCGGTATCTGACGCGGCTGCGCAATTCACCGGCATACCGAGCGACCAAGGCGCGAGTGCGCATGAGGCTGGGGCGGTTGCCGGTATTGGGGCCGAGGCTGATACGCGTCATCGAGCGGGTCAAGGATGCGCTCAAGCTAATGCTGGTGCGCGGCTCGTTTTTTGAGATATTCGGGCTCGAGTACGTAGGGCCGGTAGATGGCCACGACCTGCGCGCGCTGGGCGAGGCGCTGGCGTATGCGTCGCATGCGGTTCGCCCGGTACTGCTGCACGTCATCACGCAGAAGGGCCATGGTTATGCGCCGGCTGAGCACAGCCCCGAGCGATTCCATGGCACGGCGCCGTTCTTCATTGAGACGGGCGAGGCCCAGTCGGCGCCGGTCACGCTCAACAGCGACGAGATGGCGCGGGGATTGACGGAACTGATGCGCAGCGACCGGCGCGTGGTGGGCATAACGGCTGCGATGCCGGCGGGCACGGGCATGAACCTGGTGGCAAAGCAATGCCCTGGGCGCGTATTCGACGTGGGCATCGCCGAGGAGCATGCGGTGACGCTGGCGGCGGGCATGGCGGCGGCGGGTGCGCGGCCGTATGTGTGTCTGTATTCGACGTTCATGCAGCGCGCGTTCGACCAGTTGCTGCACGATGTGGCGCTGGATGCATTGCCGGTATGCCTGCTGCTGGATCGGGCAGGCGTGTCGGGCGCGGATGGCGCTACGCATCAGGGCGTGTTCGACCTGGCGTTTTTGAGCATTGCGCCGGGGCTGCGAGTAATGTCGCCAAGGTGCGGCGAGGAACTCAGGCTGATGCTGAAGTTTGCGTTGGAACTCAATGCGCCGTGCGCGATACGCTATGCGCGCGATGCCGATGCGGATCTGTGCGGGGGCGTTGCGCCGATAGAGGATGGACATTGGGAGCGCGTCGCGCTTGCAGGAACCGGCGGCGATTCAGCGCATGCCGGCCTGGCAGTGGCGAGCAACGCGCCTGAGCACAGCGCGCCGGCAACGGCGGGCAACGTGCCTGGGCAAAGCACATCGACAGTGGCGAGCAACGCGCCTGAGCACAGCGAACCAACAGCGGCGAGCAACGTGCCTGAGCACAGCGCACCGGCAACGGCGGGCAACGCGCTTGAGCACAGCGCGCAGGCAGCGGCGAGCAACGCGCCTGAGCACAGCTCGCCGACAGTGGCGAGTAACGCGCCTGAGCACAGCGAACCGACAGCGACAAGCAACGTACCTGAGCACAGCACACCGACAGCGGCAAGCAGCGCACATTCTCATGACAGGCTGGCAGTTGAATCTGATGGTTCGGCCCAGGGCGGCCCGGCGGATGGGAGCCATGCGGGAGCTGCGCCATGCGTTACGTTCATTGCGGTGGGGTGCATGGTCAATGCGGCGTTGCGCGCGGGCGAGTTGTTGCGCAGGGATGGCGTGTGCGCGCAGGTCATAAACGCGCGCTTTGTGCGGCCGCTGGACGCGGTGATGTTGAACGAGGTGCGTGGCGCCGTGGTGACGGTGGAGGACGGCATTGTCAGCGGCGGGTTTGGCGAGTCGGTCAAGCTGGCGCTGGCGCGGCGGGATGAGCGCGGCGGACCGGGCGCGCGGGTGCTGTGTCTGGGATATCCGGACGAGTTCATAGAGCATGCGAGCCGCGGCGCGTTGCTCCGGCAATACGGCCTTGATGCGCCGGGCATAGCGCGCAGCGCGCTTGAATGGGTGCGCCGGGATTAGCCTCGGGTGGATATCGCGGCGGCAGGCCGTTTGACGTTTGGCGTTACAATCAGCTGCAAAGAGGGAAGTGCGAAAGTGACAGAGAGACTGGATCAGGCGCTGGTGAAGCGCGGCATGGCGGAATCGCGCGAGCGCGCACAGGCGCTGATTATGGAAGGGCGCGTCTACATATTCGAGAACAAGGCGCTCAAGCCCTCGCAGAAGGTTAGCGAGCAGGACGAGCTGACTATACGCGGCGAACTCAACCCATACGTGAGCCGGGGCGGGCATAAGCTGGCGCGGGCAATGGAGGCGTTCGGCGTGGACGCGCGAGGCGTGGCGGCGCTGGACATAGGGGCTTCGACTGGCGGGTTTACGGACGTGCTGCTTCGAGCGGGCGCGCGCAAGGTCTATGCCATCGATGTGGGTTATGGACAGCTGGCCTATAAACTGCGTTCAGATGAGCGCGTGGTGGTCATGGAGCGCACCAATGCGCGCTACATTGAACCGGCCATGTTTGCGGACGTGCCCGAGCTGGGCGTGACCGATGTGAGCTTTATATCGCTGAAGCTGATACTGCCTCCGGCGCTTAAGATAGTGCGCGACAGGTTTGTGGCGCTCATAAAGCCGCAGTTTGAGGCGGGGCGCGAGCGCGTGGGCAAAAAAGGCGTCGTGCGCGATCCGCAGGTGCACCAGGATGTGGTGCGTTCGATTGTGGAGTTCGTACCGGAATTGGGCTGGCATGTGCAGGGCCTGGACTATTCGCCGATAACAGGGCCGGAAGGCAATATAGAGTTCCTGTGCGACATCGTGCCGGGTGCGGAAGGCTCGCTGGATGTGGGCGTCATACCCGAGCTGGTAGCGCGCGCACACGAGGCGCTGGATAAGCGCGGATAAGTCGCCGAGGCTTGAATGGCGGCTTGCGTGGCTGGGAGCTGTGGATAACTTATCCGGTATAGCCGCAGATGATTGAGTGGTCAGTGCAATTGTGGCCTGGGTGACTGCCCGGGCCATTGTTTTTATGGTGAGGTCACGGCCTGAGCCGGGCATGAGGCCGGGAGCAGCGCGCTGGATCGAGTTGCGTTACGGCGGAAAAAGCCCGCGCGGCTGTGGATAAGTCCGCCAACACGCCTTCAAAAACGCATAAACCCGTTAGTCATATCGCTCAGAAGGCTGCATAAACTGCGAATACGAATAACAGCATGGCGCGGATTTTTGCGTCTGTATCCGGCATGAAGCGCTGAAATGGGCAGGTTTTGTTTATTTTAGGGAAAAACTCGGGCAGATTCGCAAAAACACTTGTATGTTTATGCATTGTCATATATACTGTATATTATGGGGGTGGTATACAGTGAAAGTGACGCGCGTGGGCGTGTATTGGAACTCGGGCAAGGCGCATGGCCTGAGCTGCGCGCGGGAACTTATCGCGCTGCTGGAGCACTCGGGACTCGAGCTGGTGCCGGAGCGGGCGCTTGCGCTTGCGCTGGGCACGGGGGACGGCGTCGAACTGGAGCGCATGGCAGAGATCACGGACTTGATAGTCGTGTTGGGCGGCGATGGCACGCTGCTGTCAGCGGCGGTGCCAGCGGCGCGTTGCGACGTGCCGCTGCTGGGCGTGAATATAGGGCATATGGGTTTCATGACCGAGACCACGCCGGATGAATTGCCCGAGGCGGTGGCGCGGCTGCGCGACGGGCGATTTGAGATAGAGCGGCGCATGATGATATCGGCCGAATGCGACGCCTGGCCGGCGCAGGTCGCGCTCAACGACATAGTGATATACCGCTCCACCAGCGAACTGCACATAGTGGAAACGCGCGTGAGCGTGGGCGGCGCGTGCCTGGGGCGCATAATGTCGGACGGGCTGATCGTGGCTACGCCCACGGGATCGACGGCGTATTCGCTGTCGGCGGGCGGGCCGGTTGTCGATCCGCTGCTGGACTGCATACTGGTCACGCCGATCTGTCCGCACTCGCCGCTATCCCGGCCGGCCGTGTTGCCCGAGTGGGAGCGGGTGCGCATAAACACGCCCGCTGACGGCATGGAATTGCTGCTGTCGGCGGACAGCCGGCCACCGGTGCGCATTGCGCCGGGCGCGAGCGTATTCATATCCAAGAGCGAATTGCGCGCAGGATTCGTGCGGTTAAAGCGCCGCAGTTTCTATGACGCGTTCAGACTTAAAATAAGCGAATGGAGCAATTAATAAAACAGGGGGGAAGCAGGGGAATGAAATCAGTACGCCATGCGATGATACTGGACGTAATAGAGTCAATGGACATAGAGACGCAGGAGGAGCTGGCCGACGAGCTGCGCGCGCGCGGCATAGTGGTTACCCAGGCCACGGTTTCGCGCGATATAAAGGAGCTCCGGCTGCTCAAGGTGCTTTCGGATAACGGCGGCTACAAGTACGCCACTGTCGACAAGGCCGAAAAGGGCCTGAGCGAACGCTTCATACGGATTTTCTCGGAGTCCACGCTGTCGATGCAGAGCGCCGAAAACCTGATAGTCATAAAGACGCTGTCGGGCAGCGCCAATGCCGCGGGCGAGGCGGTCGACTCGCTGCGCTGGAGCGAGATAGTGGGCTCGCTGGCCGGCGACAACACGCTGCTGGTCATCGTAAAGGACAAGGAACACGTGCAGTCGGTCATGGACAAGTTCAACGCGATGATGAAAAAGTGACGCGGAGGCCCGGACGTGCTTATAACGCTTGATATACGCAATATAGCGCTGATTGATAGACTCACGCTGGAGCTGGCGCCAGGGCTGAATGTGCTGACTGGCGAGACCGGCGCGGGCAAGACGATTATAATCGATTCGCTGGATCTGGCGCTGGGCGGTCGGGCCGACCGGGAGTTGATACGCACTGGCGCCGAGCAGGCCGAGGTGCAGGCGCTGTTTGCACTGGAAGGCGAGGGGATTTACGCGCAGCTGGCGGAACTGGGCGTGAGCGCCGAGGATGGCCAGCTGTTGATAACGCGCCAGTTGTCGGCGTCGGGGCGGAACGTGTGCCGCGTGGGCGAGCGCATGGTGTCGCTTGCGCAGCTCAGGCAGATAGCCGCTTGCCTGGTCGAGATGCATGGCCAGCACGAGCATCAGGCGTTGACGGACCCGCATCAGCAGCTCAGGTATCTGGACGCGTTTGCGCGGCGCGAGTTGAGCCAGTTGAAGGCCGATGTGGCGCGGCAGTATGCCGTATGGCGGGAGCTGCGCAGTCGGATGCGCGCGTTGAACGTCGACGAGCGCGAGAGCGCGCGCCGAGTGGAGCTGTTGCGCTTTGAGCAAAAGGAACTGGATGCGCTCAAGCTCAAGCCCGGCGAGGACGAGCGCATACAGGCGCGACTCGACGAGATGCGCGACTGCGAAAAGACCAGCGAGGGCTTGAGCGAGGCCAATGCGGCGCTGGATGGCGACAATGCCAGCGCACTGGATCAGCTCAGGCGCGCGGCGGCTGCGCTGGAGCGGTTGAGCGATTCGGGCGAGAACTATGCCCGGCTCAGCGCGCGAGTCAACGATATGCTCTATCAGCTGGAGGATGTGGCGTTTGAGGTGCATGCGCTGCGCAGTGCGCAGGAGTTCGACCCGCAGCTCATGGAGCGGCTTGAGAGCCGGCTCAGCGCATTGAATTCAGCCAAGGCGCGCTATGGCCCGACGCTTGGCGACGTTATCGCGCGCCACGAAGGCATCGCCGAGGAGCTGGAGCAGATAGCCGACGCCAAACGTCAGTTCAAGGTGTATGCCGAGCAGCTCAAGCGCGAACAGTCGGCGCTGATACGGCTGTGCGAGGCGCTTACGCAGGCGCGGCGCGATGCGGCGCTTCGATTTGCGCAGAGACTGCGCGAGCACCTGAGCGATCTGGGCATGGCGCGCGTGGAGTTTACGGTCAACGTGACCGAGCATCGACAGGCCAGCGCGCTGTCGCCGCTGGGCTGGGATACGGTTGAGTTCCTGATGTCGGCCAATGCCGGAGAGGCGTTGCGGCCACTGAGCCGGATTGCGTCAGGTGGCGAGCTGTCGCGCACGATGCTGGCGCTCAAGGCGATTGCCGCCGACGCCGACTCGATAGGAACGATGATCTTTGACGAGATAGACACCGGCATTTCAGGGCGAATCACGCAGGCAGTGGGCGAGAAGATGGCCCGCATCGCGTGTGCGCGGCAGGTGTTGGCGATTACGCATCAGGCGCCTATCGCGGCGCTGGCGGACGCGCAGTATCTCGTCGAAAAGCATGAGCAAGGCGGGCGCGTGTTTACGCGCGTGCGCAGGTTGGACGATGAACAGCGCGTGGCCGAGCTGGCGCGGATAATGGGCGGCGATGACGCGGCCTCATTGAACCATGCGCGCAGCATGTTGGCGACGGCGCGTCAACGGCGCAGCGAGCTTGCGCAGCGGCACGCGGCGGATGCGTCCGCTGCGGTTGAAGCGGCCGCAACGCCGCCCGCCAGCGATGTTGCACTGGCAGCCGAAGTGCCGGCGCCGTGTGCGGAGACGCCATGTGCGGCGACGCCCCAGGGCACTGCCGCATCGCAAGCCGCGCGCACTGCGGCCGATGCTCAAATGTAGTTTGCGCGGTTTGCAGGCGGTGTTCAGCTTTCTATGCCTTCAATGAAAGCTTCGGCTTGGGCGAGCGTGTCGGTGAGATAGCCGGCTTCAAGCTGTGCGATCAGTTCGGGATCAAGGGTTTCACGCGAGATAGTTGCGCTGCCCAGCTCGTGGAGCTGGCCGTCCTGCAGGCGGCAGATCGTAAGGCGCGAGCCGTCAAGGCGCAGCACGCAGTGGCGACTGCACGGGGCGTCGAGGGTGCGGCTCAGCGCTGCGCCGTCGGACGAGAACGAAAGCACCTGCCAGTCGGGATAGAGCGCTTCCAGACCGGCGCGATCCACGCCTTCGCCATCGCAAACGAGCGCCTCGGTGCGCGCTTCGGCATGCTCGCAGCCGGTATATCGTGTGGTCAGCGTCAGCAGCGTGCCGCGGGGCATCATGTCGCGCTGAGCTGCGGCCTGTTCGGAGCCTTCGGGCGCGCGCAGTGCCAGCGTGCAGGTGACTATTGCAATGGCGAGCAGCGCGCCAAGCGTGAGCAGCGCCAGCGTCAGACGGCTGCGCGCGCTGAACCAGTCAAGGAACTTCAATATAAATCGCCTCCGCATTGTCTTATATCAGAGTTTGCCCGGCGATCGGGTGCGCAATGCGGAAAACGCGGCGCAGGGGAGATGGCAGAAAATGAAAATTAAAATGATAGACGGACTGGAGGCGCGGCTGGCTCAGTCGGCTGACGCCGAGTCGCTGGGAGAGCGCCATTGGGCGCTTGACCTGTACAATGCCGAGCCGCCGCTGACGCTGGAGATTGAGTTCAGCAAGCATGGCCTGGAGGTGACTGCGGCGGCCGAACTGCGCTTCAGCGAGGAACTGGACGGCTATTACATGGCTGAGCGCGTGACCGATGCCGAGCGTGTGCGTGCGGCGCTGTTGGATTGGATGCAGGGCTGACGTGCGCGGCGCTGCCAGATTGGATGCAGAGCTGATGTGCGCGGCGCTGCCAGATTGGATGTGGAGCTGACATGTGCGGCGTTGCCAGGTTGGATGCAGAGCTGACGTGCGCGGCGCTGCCAGATTGGATGCAGAGCTGATATGCGCGGCGCCGCCAGATTGGATGTGGAGCTGATGCGTGCGGTGCTGCCAGATTGGATGCAGAGCTGATATGCGCGGCGCTGCCAGATCGAGCGCTATGCGTATATGCGCGGAACAGATGAAACTGATAAAGAGCAGCGCGCTGAGCTGCCGATCAAGCGCGGCGTTGATGCGCTTGACGTTGTGGCATTTGACGCCATGACAATGAGTGCAGTGCCGATACAGTGAAGAGTGCAATTGCAGGAATAAGCGACGCGGGCCGCTGCGCAGTCAGCATGCGCAGCGGCCCGTGAACATGTCAGCCTAATCCAGCTCATCCAAAGTGAGCTCAAACCCATGACCGAACTCGGCCATAAACTCGCGCAGCTCGGGCAGCTCGATCTCCTCGAGCTGGCGGGCGATGCTGTCGCGGGCGCGCGCAAATTCCGAATTGCCGTCTTTGAGCTCCTCTACGCATTTTATATATGCGCTGAGCTTGTCGGCGGCTTTTACAATGCGCCATTCGCGCGAGGACTCGTCGGGCGAGAGCAGCGGCTCAAAGTCATAGCGCAGGTCTGCGGGCAACATTGCTGCAAGTTTTTGCGCGGCCACCTGTTCTATTTCGCCAAATGCGCGCTTTATTGCAGGGTTGAAGTACTTTATGGGCGTGGCCAGATCGCCGGTAATGACCTCCGGGGCGTCGTGATATGCGGCCAGCAGCGCGATACGACCCAGATCGACATGCGCGCCGCAGCGGCGGTTGGCAATCACACCCATGCCATGAGCCAGCATGACTACCTGCATGGTGTGTTCGAGGTCATTTTCGGGCTGGGTATTGCGCATAAGCCCCCAGCGCCTTATCAGTTTCATACGGTTTATGTATGCAAAGAAATTGCTGCTCATAGCTATCCTCCAGTGAGAAAAATTGTGCCGGCGGTGGTCGCCGGCACATTTTGTTGCCTGATACTGAATGCGAATGGGTCAGTTCTTGGAGTGCTTGACTGTGGGTATAAGCTCTAAGGCGCCGTTGGGACAGGCGGGCACGCACTTGCCGCAGCCCTTGCAGTTCCAGGTGATGACGTTGTGCATCTGACCGGGCTCGCCCTGTATGGCTTCGAACGGGCAGGCCTTGCGGCACTCGTCGCAGCCGTCGCACTTGTTGACGTGCAGCAGCGCCATGCGCCGCAGCGACTCGTTGGCGCGTATCGCGCCGGTGGGGCACTCGTCGGCGCAGTTCATGCAGCCCACGCACTTTTCGTGATCTATCTGCGGCAGGTTGTCCTTCATCTCTATCGCGCCGAACTTGCAGCCGCGCGCGCACTTGCCGCAGCTTATGCAGCCCGCGCTGCACGCGTCGCGCACGGCCTTGCCCTTTTCCATGGCCGAACACACGCGCATGACCGGGTAGTTGACCGGCAGCATCTGCAGTACGCCGCGCGGGCAGACGCTGACGCACTTGCGGCAGCCGCGGCACTTGTCGGGGTCGACCACGGCCAGTCGCTGATCGTTTATGTGAATTGCGCCAAACGGGCAGGCCTGCTCGCAGGCGCCCAGGCCCAGACAGGCGTACTTGCACGCCTTGTCGCCCTCGCTGACCAGCGCGGCGGCGCGGCAGTCCTTTATGCCGTCATAGTCGAACTTTATGCGGCAGCGCTCGGTGGAGCCGCGGCATATCACCGTGGCGACCAGGCGCTCGCTGTCTCCGGCGTCCACGCCCATGATCTCGGCGATCTGCTTTGCGACCGGCTCGCCGCCCACCGGGCACAGGTTGGGCGCGGCCTTGCCCGAGGCCACGGCATCGGCGTAGTTGTCGCAGCCCGCAAAGCCGCAGCCGCCGCAGTTGGCGCCGGGCAGGCAGGCGCGCACTTCATCGCGCTTGGGATCGGTGGGCACGCTCAGATACTTGGAGGCGATAAAGATTATGCCGCCGAACACCAGCCCCAGTGCGCCGAGTATGCCCGCCGCTATCAATATCTGCATAAGCTCATACCTCCTATTGTATCATGCCGCTGAAGCCCAGGAAGGCGATAGCCATCAGGCCGGCGGTTATCAGCGCGCCCGGGAAGCCGCTGAGCCACTCGGGCATATCGGCGGTTTCGAGGCGCTCGCGTATGCCGGCGAACAGCACTATCGCCAGCATGAAGCCCAGGCCGCCGCCGGCGCCGCTTATGACGGCCTCCAGCAGCGTGTAATTCGATTGAATGTTGAGCACCGTGACGCCCAGCACCGCGCAGTTGGTGGTGATCAGCGGCAGGTACACGCCCAGCGCCTGGTATAGCGGCATCGATATCTTCTTTATGACCATTTCGATTATCTGCACCAGCACCGCAATGACCAGTATGAACGCTATGGTCTGCATGTAGCCCAGCCCGAACGGATCGAGCAGGTACTTTTGCACCAGATATGTCGCCAGCGATGCCACGGCCATTACGAACGTGACCGCCATGCCCATGCCCACCGCGGTATCGACCTTCTTGCTCACGCCCAGGAACGGGCAGCAGCCCAGGAACTTGGACAGCACGAAGTTGTTAACCAGTATCGAACTTACCAGCAACAGCAGTACGTTCATGCTACCCCTCCTTTGCCGGCCTTGCGGCGCTCGTAGACCTTGAACAGTGCGTTGACCACGACCATCAGCAGGCCCAGCATTATAAATCCGCCGGGCGCCTGAGTGATAATCGCCATCGGCTGATAGCTTTCAGGCATTACCTGCACGCCGGCCAGCGTGCCCACGCCCAGCAGCTCGCGTATCGCCGACAGCAGCGTTATCGCCAGCGTAAAGCCCAGGCCCATGCCCAGTCCGTCGCAGGCGCTCTCCAGCGGCGGGTTCTTGCTGGCGAACGACTCGGCGCGCGCGAAGATTATGCAGTTGACGACTATCAGCGGTATGAACACGCCCAGCGACTCGTACAGCGACTGCACGAACGCCTGCATGAGCAGCTGCACTATCGTAACGAACGTGGCTATTACCACTATGAACGAGGGTATGCGTATCTTGTCGGGTATCGCGTTTCTGAGCAGCGATATGACGACGTTTGAGCAGATCAGCACGAACGTCGCGGCCAGGCCCATGCCCAGACCGTTGGTCACCGACGTGGTTATCGCAAGCGTCGGGCACATGCCCAGCACCAGCCGGAAGGTGGGGTTTTCATTGAGTATGCCGTTTGCGACGATGCCCTTGAGTTTACCTATGTCTTTCATGCCGCCGCCTCCTCGCCGGAAATGTATGCGCTGTAGAACGCCGCGCACTGGTCGATGCTGGCCTTGACGGCGCTGGAAGTAAACGTCGCGCCGGCGAGCGTATCCACGCCGTCGGTGGGCGCTATGAGTTCGCCCAGGAACTTGTTGAGGTAATCGCTTTCAAATGCGCGCGTGCCAATGCCGTCGCTTTCCTGCTGGCTGAGCACGTTTATCGCGGCTATGCGGCCCTCGACTACGTCCACGCTCAGCTCTATCGGGGCCTGGGAGTTGTAGCCGTCGTATGACGCCGTGGTGAAGCGATATCCCGCGACCTCGCCGCCGGTCAGCGCCTGTTCTACCTTGACTATCAGCGGGTAATCGGCCTCGCTGCCGGCCATGCGGCTGGTGATGTCTACGAACTCGTCCGCGCCGTCCAGCGTGGGCAGCTCGGGCGTGCTCAGATACTCATCATAGAACGCGACCGCCTGGCGCACTGCGCGCATGACTGCGGTCGAGGTGACCGTTGCGCCCGATATGCCGTCTATCGCGTCCAGCGAGGCGGCATCGGCGGATATGCCGGCGTATTGCGCGGTGTACTCGGGTTGTTCTATGGCCTTGCCGTAGCCTTCGGATTCGCTGTTTTCACCGACCTGCAGACCGGTTATCGTGCCGTCGGTGGCTATGCCCAGGGTCAGGTTTATGTCGCCGCCAAAGCCCGCCACGACCAGGTCGAACGAATAGCCGACCTTTTCGGAGCCGGAGTAGGCGGTCTTTATGGCGCGTATCGTGTCGTACTCGCCCAGGAAGCTCAGCAGGTCGACCGACTCAAAGCCGCTCGCGCCGGGCATAGTGTTCAGGCGGAACTCGTCCTCGGGGTCCATGGGCATTGCGGCGTTGGGGGTCACGCCCAGTTCGGTCTCGGTCACGGTCGCGGCCGACTGCACGGCCTTTTTGACAGTGCTGGAGGAGACCGTCGCGCCGGTTATCGTGTCTATTTCGGATTCGAGTCCGGTGCTGGAGGCGGCCTTGCCGGTGAACTGGCCCAGGAACGATTCCTCGGTTATCTTGGAGCCGACGCCCTGGGTCTCGCTCTGGCTATCGACTATGACGCCGGTTATCGCGCCGTCGGCCGACACGCCTATCGTAAGGCCGATGGTGCTCTTGTAGCCGGCGGGGGCATAGTTGAGCGTGTAACCTATGACGCTGTCCCCCTTGAGCGCCTTATACACGGCGGTCAGCGAGGGGTACTTTTCGATGAGCGACGCATCGTCTATGAGCTCAAAGCCATCCGCATCCGGGAACACCGCGTAGCGCGAGGCATCCTCCTGCATCTGCTGCTGGGCCTTGATCGGGCCCTCGGTCACGGCGTTGGTCAGCGCCAGCAGCAGCCCGGCCACCAGCGTGAACACCATAAGGCGCAGCGATAGTTGCAAAAATTCACGCATTGAGTTTACCCCTCCCGTATACCTTAGGCGCGGTGTAGCGGTCTATCAGCGGCGCCAGCAGGTTCATGAACAGTATCGCGTAGGAGCAGCCCTCGGGATAGGTCGGGTTGAATGTGCGAATCACAAACAGCATCAATCCGCAACCCGCACCGTATATAAGCTGGCCCAGCGGCGTCACCGGCGAGGACGAGTAGTCGGTCGCCATGAAGAACGCGCCCAGTATCAGTCCGCCCGACAGCGTCTGATACAGCGCCGAGCCCACGTCCGATGAGTAAAGCGAGCCGCTGTTTATCCAGAAGCATATGAACGCCACGCCTATCATCGTGGCCGGTATGCGCCAGGATATCACCTTGCGCACCAGCAGGTACGCGCCGCCCAGCAGCAGCGCCAGCTTGCTGACCTCGCCCAGGCAGCCGGGTATGTTGCCTATGAACAGCTGGCCCAGCGAGTAGGTCGAGGTATCGGCGCTGGCCAGCGCGGTCGCGCCCGAGTATGCGTCCACTGCGTAGTTGACCGGCGCGGTGAATGCGGCGCTGGTCATAAGGCTCATCCAGCTGGCCAGCATGACCGCGCGCGCGGCCAGCGCCGGATTCATGAAGTTCTTGCCCAGACCGCCGAAAAACTGCTTGACTATAACTATCGCGAACACCGAGCCCAGCGCCGGCAGCCACAGCGGCGCGCTGACCGGCACGTTGTAGGCCACCAGTATGCCGGTGACGATCGCCGAACAGTCGGATATCGTAATCGGCCGATGCATGAGCTTTTGCGTTATGGCCTCGGCCAGCACCGCGGCCGCGACCGACACCGCGATCAGCGCCAGCGCCTTCCAGCCGAATATAATCACTGCGGCCACCGCCGCCGGCGCCAGCGCGATACACACGTCCAACATTATGCGCCGCGTGGAGCTGGCCGCGCGCAGGTGAGGGGATGAGGTCACAATCGTGTTTTCCATAATATACGCGCTCCTCCTTTGACTAGCGGGCCTTGCGGCGCTTGAGAATCTCGCGCTTGCCCATGCGTATGGACAGCGCCAGCTCGCGCTTGGCGGGACATACGTACGAACACGAGCCGCACTCGATGCAGTCCAGCGCGTTGGCGGCCTCGGCCTGATCGAAGCGGTCGTGCAGTATCAGCTCGTTGAGCCTGAGCGGCATCAGGTGTATCGGACAGGCCTCGACGCAGCGGCCGCAGCGTATGCAATTGCTCTCAGGGGCGACCTTGCCGTGAGCGCGGTTGATTATCAGCACGCCGCCGGTCGCCTTGACTACGGGCGTGGCCATGCTGCTCAGTGCCAGGCCCATCATCGGGCCGCCGGCTATGACCTTGAGCGTGTCGGCGGGCAGTCCGCCGCACTGGTCGATCAGCTCGCCTATCGCGGTGCCTATGCGGGCGGTGAGGTTGGCGGGCTGGGGTATGTCGCCGGTAATCGTGACTATGCGTTCGGTTATCGGCCGGCCGGTCTTGAAGGCATTGGACAGCGCCGCCGCGGTCGACACGTTCATGACTATGCAGCCCGCGTCCATCGGCAACTTGCCCGAGGGCACCTGGCGGCCGGTCACGGCCTGTATCAGCTGCTTTTCACCGCCCTGCGGGTACTTGACCATCAGCGGCTGTACGGTATAGGGCGTACCGGTCACGGCCTGCTCGAGCGCGGCTATCGCGTCGGGCTTGTTCTGTTCGACGGCTATTATGCCGGTGCGCGCGCCGGATATCTTCATCGCCCAGTTGAGGCCGTCGACGACGCCCTCGGGGTTTTCGAGCATCATTCGATGATCGCTGGTCAGGAACGGTTCGCATTCCGCGCCGTTTACGATGACGTAGTCGATGGGCTTGTCTGGAGGTGTAGCGAGCTTTATCGACGTGGGGAACGCCGCGCCGCCCAGGCCGACTATGCCCTTTTCGCGCACATACGCGGTGAGTTCCTCGCGGCTCATCGAGTCGGGGTCCTGACAGGGCACGATGTCGGGGTCCCACTCGTCCTGAAAGTCATTTTCGATTACCACGACCTGCGCGCTGCCGCCGCCGGCCATGAAGCGGGTCTCCAGCGCCTTTACTGTGCCGGACACGCTGGAATGCACGGACGCGCCCATGAAGCCGCGCGGTTCGCCTATCTTCTGACCCATCAGCACCCTCTGGCCAGGTTTTACCAGCGGGTTGCACGGCGCGCCTATGTGCTGGGCCATCGATATGGCCACGCGCTGAGGCGGCTGTGCCGACCGGGAGGGCTGACCGTTGGTGGCCGACTTGCCCTGACCGAACTCATGCGGATGTATGCCGCCCGGGAATGTCTTTGCCAAACTTCCCACAGTCCCATCAATCCTTTCGTCTGGGGTTTTACGTTTCCAAACATCAAAGCGCGGCTAACGCTTTACGCCGCGCACCTCGCCTTTTAGTATAGCATATATACGGCGAAAAAACACCCATCCACCGCAAAAAAAACCGATGCGCCCGACCGGGGATGCGGCGCATATGCGACCGCCTCGTGCCGCCACCGGCCTGAGGCACGGTCTGACCGAATCACATTCCGGCACGGCTCCAGAGCGCGGGCGCATAAGCGCAACTCAACGCCGCGCCCGACCGAAGATGCGGCGCATATGCGACCGCTTCGTGCCGCCACCGGCCTGAGGCACGGCCTGACCGAATCACATTCCGGCACGGCTCCAGAGCGTGGGCGCATGGGCGAAACTCAACGCCGCGCCCGACCGAGGACGCGGCGCATATGCGACCGCTTCGTGCCGCCACCGGCCTGAGGCACGGCCTGACCGAATCACATTCTAGCGCGGCTTCCGAGCGCGGGCGCATGGGCGCGGCTCACCGCCACGCCTGGCCGAGGACGCAATACATATGCAATAGGCAATCTGCGACTGCATTCGCCTGGTGCATGGTATGGCCGACGTATGTGCTGTGCAGCCGCCGTGTACGTGAACACGTATCGGCGGCGGCACAGTCGCGCCGCGCTGCGGTCCAGGCGCGCAGTCAGCGCCGCTCCAGCAGCACGGCCACGGTATCCGACTGCGCATCAAGCGGCGCGCCCACGACGTCGCCCCATGCGCCCACCAGTTCGAAGCCGGCCTGGGCCGCCTCATCGCGCAGCGCGTCGGGCGTGAAGTACGTATTCCATATGTAGTACTCGGCCACGCTGTCGCCGGTGAGTATAGCGTACTGGTCGAGCGTCGCGTTGTCGCCGTACCGGGCGAAGCGCTCCAGCGCCACATAGCCCTGTGCGCTCCAGAACCCGCCGTCGGGGCAGCACTGCCAGCTTTGGCGCGGCTGAAAGCGCGCGCACGCCGCGGGCGTGAACGCGTCCACCAGCAGTCGGCCGCCGGGCCTGAGGCAGCGGCGCATAACATGCAGCAGCGTCATACGCTCCTCCGGCGTCAGCGCGCCGTAGTCGCAGTATATCAGCGTGGCGGCGTCGCAGGCCACGGGCGCGTCAAGATGCAGGTAGTCGGCGCGGATATAGGCGATGTCAAGCCCCTGCGCCGCCGCCGAGCGCCGCGCGTAGTCTATCGAGCGGCGCGAGCAGTCGATGCCGGTCACGCGGTAGCCCGCACGCGCAAACCGCTCCGCGTACAAGCCCGGCTCGCAGCCGAAGTCGGTCAGCGCCGGATAGCGCTCCGGCGGCAGCAGCTGGGCTATCCAGCGGGCCGAGCGCTCTATGAACTCGTGCCGGCGGCTGGCGGCCTCCACGTCCGGAGCGAGGTGGGCCTTTAGCATTTGCGCGGATATGTGCTCATCGTCCCAGAACGCGCGGGCGGTGCGCGCATACAGCGGCGGCAGAGCCAGCGCGCGGATGAGTGCCTGGGTCATATGTACCATCCCTTCTGTGTTGTATGTGAGCGGGCGGGAGCGCCCGGTGCCTCTATTGTATGCGAGGCGCGCGGCGGTTGTCAACATATGGCAGGACAATGCCGGGCGCATGTCGAATAGTAGCGCCATACGCGCGCACAGCGCGACGGGAGGAGGAACGCATATGGATAGCCACGAGTGGTTCAAACAGGCAGGCTATGGCATGATGGTGCACTGGGGGCTGTACACGCTGCTGGGCGGCGAGTACAGGGGCCAGAAGGTGAAGACCTATGCCGAATGGGCGCAGTCGTGCTTCAGGATACCCAACGCCGAGTACGGCAGGCTCGCGCAGGCATTTGACCCGGTGTACTTCAACGCGGACGAATGGGTCGCGTTTGCGCAGGACTGTGGCATGAAGTACCTGGTGGTGACCAGCAAGCATCATGATGGGTTTGCGATGTTTGCCTCGCGCGCGGACAGGTATAACGTGGCCGACGCCACGCCGTTTGGGCGCGACGTAATGGCGGAACTGGCCGATGCCTGCGCGCGGCGGGGCATGAAGCTGGGCATATATTACTCGCAGGATCTGGACTGGCATGAGGAGCACGGCGGCGGATATCTGTCCAACCACATGGACAACGCCGGCACGACCTGGGACAACAGCTGGGACTTCCCCGACGAGGACAAAAAGGACTTTTCAATCTGCTTTGAAAAGAAGATAATGCCGCAGATAGAGGAGATACTGACCGGGTACGGCGAGCTGTGCCTGGTATGGTTCGACGTGCCTATGACGCTCAACGAGGCGCAGAGCCGCGCGATATACGACGCCGTCAAGCGCCATCAGCCCAACTGCCTCATCAACTCACGGCTGGGCAACGGCGCGTACGATTACGTGTCGCTGGGCGACAACGAGATACCCGACAGCCTGGACGCGACCCAGAGCGCGCAGGTCGACATGAATGCGATAGGTGGACTCAAACCGTCGCCTTATGGGCTTTACGAGACCGCCGCCACGCTCAACGACACCTGGGGTTTTTCGTATTTTGACCACAACTGGAAGACGCCCGACCAGATATTTGCGATCAAGCGCAAGCTGCATTCGCTGGGCGTAAACTATCTGCTGAACGTCGGCCCGGATCCGCTGGGCCGGATAAACGCCGAGTCCCAGAGCATACTGCGCGAGGTCGCGCGTCGGAGCTGACGCCCAGGCCGCCGGGCAGCGCGCAAATAATGTAACGCGAGATGCAGGAATAAGCGGCTTTATGTCGAATGTGTTTACGTATATGATTAATACCAGGAGGGTGATTAATTTGGGCAAGCTCAAAGTTGCGATAATCGGTTGCGGCCGCATAGCCACTTCGGCGCACACTCCGGCATATCTGGACGCGTACGATCTGGCCGAGGTCAAGTACTACTGCGACATAATCCCCGAGCGCGCCAAGAAGCTGGCGGGCGAATACTCGGCTGAGATAGCCAAGCGCTATGGCGACGACGTCATGCCCGAGACGGTCGAGGATTATCACGAGCTGCTGGGCAAGGTGGACTGCGTGTCGGTGTGCACGCCGAACTACTGCCATGCGCCGATAGCGATAGACTTCCTGAAGTCGGGCGCGCAGGTTCTGTGCGAGAAGCCGGCCGCGATCAACATGGCCAAGGCCACCGAGATGAAGCAGGCCGCCGACGAGACCGGCAACATGCTGTCGATAGGCGTATGCAACCGGTTCAACGATTCGGTCATGAAGATACAGGAGCTGATAGCGCAGGGCGCGCTGGGCAATATCTATCATGTGTTCTGCTCGTTCCGTGCGCACCGCTCGATACCGGGTCTGGGCGGGCCGTTCACGATAAAGGAACAGGCGGGCGGCGGCGTGCTGATCGACTGGGGCGTGCACTATCTGGACCTGATATTCTACTGCATGGGCGAGCGTCAGCTCAAGAGCGTGTCGGCTGAGACGTACTCGGTGCTGGGTCGCGACATAGACAAGTATGTGTGCAAGAGCATGTGGGCCGGCCCGCGCATCAGCGGCGGCACGTATGATGTCGAGGAGTACATAACCGGCATGGTGCGCCTCAAGGATGACTCGGGCGTGTCGACGATAACGCTGGAGGGCGCATGGGCGCAGAACATCGGAGAAGGCGACACCTACATCGACTTCATAGGCGACAAGGCGGGCGTACGTTTGCAGTACGGCGGCGGCTTCAAGCTGTACTCCACGTGCAACGGCATGCTGACCGAGACCAGCTATGAGTACTCGACCGAGAACATGTATTCGCGCGAGGTGCGCGACTTCCTGACCAATGCGCCGCGCAAGATAAAGACCCGCGCGTCGATCGATCATGCGATAAAGACCAGCGAACTGATGGAACTGCTGTACAAGTCCGCGGCCGAGCACAGGGAGATAGAGCTGTAAGCTCAAATGCCGGCAGCGACGCAAAGTCGAATACAGTCAAACTGCGGAGGAGCGCTTGCGCTCCTCCGCTTTGCGTGTCGGGATGATATAGAGGAAGCTGCGCAAAATAACCATTGCGTTACCGTTAGCCTTGTGCAACTAAGCGGTGCGCTGTCGGTTGCGAGCGGTGCGGAAGTTTGCGGCGGCGCGGTCTAGGTGCAGCGTTTTGCCGTGCAAGTATGGAACATATACGCTCGCAGGTGGCGCGCGGCGCAATTTGGGCGGCGCTGCGCGCGGCTGCCCGCCGGAGGATCGCGGTGCTGTGGCGCGCGGCAAATAGGCCCTATGCATGTGCGCCAAAATCTGTTACAATAATAGTTGGAGCGATTTCATGCAGGCGCGGCGGCGCGCAATCTGGTTTATTGAGGGATTGAGATGACTGTACTTACACTTAGCGATATATCAAAGGCGTTTGGCGTAAACGTAATACTTGAGGACATAAACCTGACGCTGCAAAAGGGCCAACGGATGGGGTTGGTCGGCGTGAACGGTTCGGGCAAATCGACGCTGTTGAAGATCATATGCGGCGAGATGCAGCCCGATAGCGGCAGCATATCGATAATGAAGGGCTGGCAGGTGGGCTACCTGACCCAGCAGGCGGACATACTTTCCGACAGCACCTGCTACCAGGAGATGGAGCGGGCGATGGAGCCGGTGCTGCGCATGGAGCAGAAACTGCATGAGCTGGAGGAGCGCATGGCCCAGGCGCATTCTGATCCGGACGAGTTCGAACGCGTGTCGCGCCAGTATGACTCGGTGCTGCAGCGCTACGAGCACGCGGGCGGATATGAATGGCGCTCTCGGATACGGGGCGTGCTCAGCGGCCTGGGGTTCACTCAGGCGCAGCAGGAGCAGCCGGCCAGCCTGCTGTCGGGCGGCGAGCGCACGCGGCTGTGTCTGGCGCGGATGCTGCTTATAGCGCCCGACCTGCTGCTGCTGGACGAGCCGACCAACCACCTGGATCTGGAGGCTACGGCGTGGCTGGAGGACGCGCTCAAAAAATACGACGGCACCGTGATAGTGATATCGCATGACCGCTACTTCCTGGATGAAGTGTGCGACTGCATGGCCGAGCTGACCGGGCATCACCTAAAGCAGTATACCGGCAACTATACCGAGTTCGCGCGCAAGCGCGCCGCCGACCGCGAACGCCAGGAAAAGGAGTACGAGCTGCAACAGGCCGAGATAGCCCGTCAACGCGCGATCATAGCCCGGTACCGCATGTACAATCGCGAAAAGAGCCTGCGCGCCGCAGCCAGCCGCGAAAAGGCGCTGGAGCGCATGGAACTGGTCGATCGCCCGACGCAGGAGCAGACCGTGCACTTCCGGTTCACGGCCAGGCGGCGCACCGGCGAGGACGTGCTGATGGCCGAGGACCTTAAAAAGAGCTTTGACGGGCGCACGCTGTTTGAGCATGTATCGCTGCATATCCGCGCAGGCGAGCGAGTGGCGCTGATAGGCCCAAATGGAGTGGGCAAGTCGACGCTGCTTAAGATACTGGTGCGCGAGCTGGCGCCCGATGCGGGCTGGGTGCGTTACGGCGCCAACCTCGACCTGGGCTACTACGACCAGCACCAGTCCAACCTGCACATGGATAAGCAGGTCATTGACGAGATCTGGGACGACTATCCGTACATGGAACCGGACCAGGTGCGCGGCGCGCTGGCGCTGTTCCTGCTGACCGGCGACGAGGTGTTCCAGCCGATATCCACGCTGTCGGGCGGCGAGCGCGGGCGGCTGGCGCTGACCAAGCTGATGCTCAGGCGCGATAACTTCCTTATATTCGATGAGCCGACCAACCATCTGGACATGGACAGCCGCGAGGTGCTGGAGCAGGCGCTCAAGGATTTTACCGGGACGCTGCTGTTCGTATCGCACGACAGGTACTTCATAAACCGGCTGGCGACGCGCGTGCTGGAGCTGAGCGCAGGCGGCGTGACCGAGTACCAGGGCAACTATGACGATTACGTGGAAAAGAAGCGCAAGCTGGCCCAGGGCGAGGAGGAAGAACAGACCCAGGGACGCACGCGCACCGAAATATACAAGGAACAGCGCAAACAGCGCATGGCCCAAAATGAACTGCGCCAGCTCAAGGCGCGCGTGCAGGACCTTGAAAAGCAGATTGCGGCCAAGGAACAGCAGGTTGCCGACATAGAGGCGCGCATGGGCGATCCATCGGTTTATCAGAACCCGCAAAGCGCCGCGCAGATCAATCAGGATTACGCGCAGGCCCAGCGCGAGCTGGAAGGGCTCTACGACGACTGGAGCGCGCTGAGCGAGAAACTGGAAGGCACGGAAGGCTGAGCAACTGGTAGCGACACACGCGCGGCTGTGAACAATGTCATGTATGGCGTGGTCAGGGGATCAGCCGTGCATGCGCAGGCTGAGTGTAAATAATCTGTCCGGCGCAAGGTCCGCATGGGGTTAGCGGCAAAGCGCCGGACGAGCCGTGCATAGGCGCTTTGCATGCGCACGTCATACTGCCATGGGCGCAAAGCGTCCGGTGCGAATTTCGTGGAGAAACAGCGGCAAAGCGCCGGGCGAGCCGTGCATAGGCGCATTGTACGCGCGCGTCGGACTGCCTTGGGCGCCAAGCGTGGCGCGAGTGAATTCCATGGAGAAGCAACGGCAAAGCGCCGGACATGCCGTGCATAGGCGCTTTGCATGCGTGCGTCGGGTTGCCGTGGGTGCAATGCGTGGCGCGTGCGAATTTCGTGGAGAAACAGCGGCAGAGCGCCGGACGAGCCGTGCATAGGCGCATTGCACGCGCACGTCAATCTGCTATGGGCGCAAAGCGTCCGGCGTGCGAATTTCATGGAGAAACAACGGCAAAGCGCCGGACATGCCGCGAAACGCCAGACATAGTCATGCATGAGTTTACAATGCCGCCCTGGCGTTGCCGCAACATTGGCGGCGGCATGAGCGTCTGAATATATGTGCCGCATGTGCGGCGCGGACGGAGGCCGAGCATGGAGGACAACGGGAAGAAAAAGAGATCGCCTTATTTCAAAATAAGCGTGTATGTGTTTTGCGTGGGTGCGCTGCTACTGCTGTTCAACCGGTTGCTGGACAGCATGGGCGACCTGTTCGCGTGGGTGCGCACGGCCTGGTCGACGGCGCTGACGACCATGATGCCGTTCCTGATAGCGATAGTGCTGGCGTACCTGTTCAGGCCGCTGGTCGAAAAACTAATGGGACTAATAGCGCGGCTGGAGCCTGCATCGGGGCGCAGGCGCGCGCTCGACGCGGTGCGGCGCAGGCTGGTGAAGAGCCGGCGGTTTGTGGCGGCCTGCGTGTTGTACATCTTGGTAGTTGCGCTGTTGGTGGTCACGCTGGCGTATGTCGTGCCCACGACTGTCATGAACGTGATCGAACTGGTGCAGAACATGCCGGGATACGTATCGGCGCTGCTGGAGTGGGTCAACGACAATGTGACCAACAACGCCGAGATACCGCCGCAGGTGCGCCAGGCTGTGGATGCAGCTGTGCAGATGCTCAACTCGTCGTTGACGGCGCTGCTAAAGGATGCGGTGTCGATGATACCGGCGCTGCTGAGGCAGGTGTATGCGATATCGGCCATGTCGCTTAACGTGCTGCTGGCGATAGTGCTGTCGTTTTACCTGGTGTGCGACGACGGGCGCATGTTTGCAAGCGTCACCAAGTGGCTGGGCACGCGGCTGGGGCCCCGGCGCAGCGCGCGCTTCTTTGGGTTTTTGAACGATCTGGATTTCATGTTTTCGAAGTACCTGGTGGGCAGGCTGTTCGAGTCAGTGGTCGTGGCGGTGTTGTGCTTTGTGGTGCTGGTGGCGCTGAAGCTGCCTTACAATACGCTGTTGGCGGCGCTGTACGGGTTTACCAACATGATACCTTATGTCGGACCGGTGGTGGGCCTGGTGCCGGTGGTGTGCGTGGCGCTGTTCCGCAGTCCGGCTACCGCGCTGCTGGCGGCGCTGCTGCTGACGCTGGTACAGGGATTTGACGCGTGGGTGCTCTCGCCCAAGGTGCTGGGCGACTCTATGGGATTGAATCCGTTCTGGGTCATATTTGCGCTGGTGATAGGCGGCGCGCTGTTCGGGGTAGTGGGACTGCTGCTGAGCACGCCGGTCATGGGCGTGCTGATGCGCATGCTGGAGCGCAACGTGGCCCGGCGAACCGACGTGCGCGAGTCGATGCAGACTCCGTCGCGCTAGCCAAACCCGGTTGCGCATGCCGTTAGCAAGTCGTATGTAAATATTATGTGCTGCCCGCTGGACGCCGTGGATCGCGGCGACTTGCGGGCGTTTTTTGCGCCGCGCGGCGGCATATGCGCCCGGCACGCGCGGCAGGCATGCTGACTGAAGCGCGGCCGTGGGACAAATACGACCAAGGCCAACGTCGATTATTCATAACACAGCCGGCACACATTCGGGCGCATTTTGACGCGTTGTGAGGTCGAGTGAAGGAATACCGGGAGGCATGATTCATTTTGATTGCATATCGGGCACTTAACAGGCGCAAAATGAAGAATTTAACGTGTAAAATGTCCAAAATGGTATTGCACGAACGAAGGATTGGTGGCATAATATGAATCACAACGCAGAGCTGTATCAATGGTGATATGGAGGAATTGAAGATTATGCGGTTACAGATTTCAAATCGCTGCAGGAACATAGCGCCTTCCCCGACGCTGACGATAGACGCGCGCGCAAAGGCGATGCGCAAGAGTGGCATAGACGTTATAGGATTTGGCGCGGGCGAGCCGGATTTCGATACGCCCGAGTACATACGAGACGCGGCCAAGCGCGCGCTCGATCAGGGCATGACGCGCTATACTCCGTCCAGCGGCACGATCGAGCTGCGCAAGGCGATATGCAAAAAGCTCTCCCGCGACAACGGTTTGGAATATGAACCGGATCAGATAGTAGTGTCAAACGGCGCCAAGCATTCGCTGTACAACGTGTGCCAGGCGATATTGGATCCAGGCGACGAGGTGCTGATACCTTCGCCGTGCTGGGTGAGTTATCCGGAGCTTGTACGGCTGGCGGGCGGCGAGCCGGTCATGGTGCCCGGGTACGAGGAGAACGACTTCCTGGTCGGCGCGAACGAGCTCAAGAAATACCTGACGCCCAATACCAAGGCGATAATAATCAATTCGCCCAATAATCCCAATGGCTGCGTATGGCCGCGCGATATGCTGGAGGGCATTGCGCGCTTTGCAGTCGAAAACGGACTGTTCGTAATTTCGGACGAGATATACGAAAAGCTGGTCTACGACGGAGCGGAACACGTGTCGATAGCGTCGCTGGGCGCGGACATAAAGGAACTGACGTTTGTCGTGAACGGCTTTAGCAAGGCATATGCCATGACCGGTTGGCGCCTGGGCTACTGTGCGGGTCCGGCGCACGTCATGAAGGCGATATCGGCGCTGCAGAGCCATTCCGCCAGCAATCCCAACTCGATAGCGCAGTATGCGGGTCTGGTGGCGCTGTCGGGCGGGGATGACATCATAGCGGCGATGGTCGAGGAGTTCAATGTGCGCCGTCAGTACATCGTGGGCCGCATAAACGACATACCCGGCCTGTCGTGCCGCATGCCCAAGGGCGCGTTCTACGTGATGATGAACATTTCCGGCATAATCGGCGCGTCGCTGGGCGGCAAGGTGATACGCTCGTCTACGGACTTTGCGGAGCTGCTGCTGGAGAGCGCGAACGTGGCGGTCGTGCCGGGCGCGGGCTTTGGCTCGGATTCGCATGTGCGGCTGAGCTATGCCACCAGCCTTGAAAACATAGATCGTGGTCTGAGCCGCATCGAACAGTTCGTAGCCGGTCTGGATATGCCGGCGGCGGTCTGAAGCCTCCACTGGTGATCGACATGAGAGGAGGCGCTGAGAATGCTGGAATTCAATAAGAAGTTCAATCTGCTGATGCAGGCCAATTATAAATACCAGTTGCAGGACGTTAAGGAACCCAACCTGTATCGCGAGCTGTATGACTACGAGAGCATACCAAAGGTCGCGTTCAACAACCGCGTCGTGCCCATGCAGATGCCCGATGAGATATGGATAACCGACACCACGTTCCGCGATGGACAGCAGTCCCAGTCGCCGTTTACGGTGGAGCAGATAGTCACGCTCTATAAGCTGTTGGCGCGGCTGGGCGGGCCCAGGGGCCTAATTCGTCAGAGCGAGTTCTTCATATACACCGACAAGGACCGCCAGGCGGTGCGCAAGTGCCAGGAGCTGGGACTTGAGTTTCCCGAGATAACCAGCTGGATCCGCGCCAATGAAAAGGACTTCGAGCTGGTAAAGGAGATGGGCCTCAAGGAGACCGGAATACTGGTCAGCTGCTCGGATTACCACATATTTAAGAAGATGAAGATGACCCGGCGGCAGGCGCTTGACAAGTATCTGGGCATAGTAAAGAGCGCGCTGGATCATGGCGTGCGCCCGCGCTGCCACTTCGAGGACATTACCCGCGCCGATTTTTATGGCTTTGTGGTGCCGTTTGCGACCGAGCTGATGAAGCTGTCGCGCGAGAGCGGCATGCCGATAAAGATCCGCGCGTGCGATACGCTGGGCTTTGGCGTAACGTATCCGGGCGTCGCGATGCCGCGCAGTGTGCAGGGCATAATGTACGGCCTGCATCACTATGCAGATGTGCCTTCGCACCTGCTTGAGTGGCACGGCCATAACGACTTCTACAAGGTGGTGACCAATGCGGCGACGGCGTGGCTGTATGGCTGCGCGTCGGTCAACTGCGCGCTGCTGGGCATAGGCGAGCGCACGGGCAACTGTCCGCTGGAGGCCATGGCGATGGAATATGCGTCGCTGCGCGGCACGATGGACGGCATGGACTTTACCGCGATAACCGAGATAGCCGAGTACTTTGAAAACGAGATCGGCTATGCGATACCGCCGCGCACGCCGTTTGTAGGTCGCAACTTCAATTCGACCCGCGCGGGCATACATGCCGACGGCATGCTCAAGGATGAGGAGATATACAATATATTCGACACGACACGGATATTGGGTCGGCCGGCCACCGTTGCGGTTGACTCGCATTCGGGCCTGGCGGGTATAGCGCATTGGATAAATTCGTTCTTCAAGCTGCGCGGCGATCATGCCGTGGATAAGCGCGATGACATCTGCGTAAAGCTCAAGGAGCGAGTCGATGAGATGTATGCCGAGGGCCGCAATACGGTCATGGGCGACAATGAACTTGAGGCGCTGTTGCGCGACATAGACAGCGACCTGTATGAGCACTTCATAGCGCGCAAGGGCGTGCTGTGAGCCGGGCGAGCCGGGCGGGAGTTTCCGTCCGGCCCGCTTTTTTGTACGGTAAAATTTTATTATTGTGGACGCGGATATGTGTTTTTTTCCGAGTTGTGCGCATAATAGGAGTGCAATGCGATATCAACTTGGAGGGATTGACATGAAACGCATACTGCTTACGCTAACGCTTGCGGGTCTGCTGGCCGCGTGTACCGGCTGCTGGAGCAGCGCGCCCGAACCCACTGCCGCGCCCACTACTGCGCCTACGGCCGCGCCCACTGCGACTGTTGCGCCCACCGTTGCGGCTACTTCGACCATGATGCCCGCTAACACCGACGCGCTGCCCACCGAGGCTGCGACCGGCACCGGTACGCCTGAGCAGACCGCCCAGGCTACGTCCAACGCGAATGCCTGATACGTTCCGCGCGCGGCGGGCTAATCCTGCCGCGCGCAATGTTTTACGCGCGCATAGTGCTCGCAGATGAGCGAGCTTGCCGGCGTTGGCGCATTGAGCGGCAATGCCGTGTTTTATTTTATTAAACTTTGGCGCTTAAATATGGTATAATGTGAAATGTTTGGCAGATTAACGCACAATCTGGCGCGAATACTTGACAATTACAGCTGTCAACTGATATAGTATATATTGGACCTGTTGACAAAATATCCGGAGGCATGGTTCCTATGGTATAATGGGGACAAAGGAGGAGTAACGTATGATGGGACGGCAAAGTGGTCAAATGAGTATGATCATTCTTAATTTATCAGAATTGATTCCAGAAAATCATCTGCTTCGAAAAATCGATCAGATGATTTCGTTTGACTTTATTTACGATCTTGTAGCGCCATACTACCCCA
>DSLFC04102__coassemble_534_pt1 | contig 62669 bp, 45 predicted proteins | sample DSLFC04102__metabat2_low_PE_005 | metagenome-assembled genome bin DSLFC04102 | reverse complement strand
TCAAAAAACTGACTGTTCTTTGCTTCTTTCCAACTCAGTCCTTCCGGACTTCGTCGTTCATACTGTATCGTTTTCAAGGATCGCTCCCTGCTCAACTCCCGATGCACTCTTGAGCATCTCTCGCTCATCTCGTGCGCCGCTCGCTGGCAGCTCATATATAATACCACATCTCGCCTCGCTTGTCAATACCTTTTTTCGCACTTTTTCAGATTTTTTTGAACTTTTTGTCTGGAATGGCCTTCACAGCCCCTCAAAGGCCGCATGAGCCCCGGGCTGGCATGCGTTTAAAACCTTGCCAGCCCGATCCAGGCGCCCGCCATGGCCCTCGCATGGCCTCATACGGGCTATCAATCGCCCGTGCGCAGCTTTCTGCCGCTGATGGCGTCAGTCAGTACACAAGCTCGCTTATACCGCCGCGACCATATAAGGCCATTGCCAGGCATTCAGCCGCGCCTTATAGCCGCGCCCGGCTCGTGCCACGCCGCCAGCCGCGCGCCGTTCCATCCAAAGTACGTCATGCAGGTCGTGCTGACCGGCCGCATCCGCGCCAGCTTGGCCTCAGCGCTCTCATCGGGCTCGGCCAGCGCCGCGTCGCCCAGCACGTTCGCAATGCGGCATATCATGACCTCGCTGCCCTCCAGCGGCACGAACTGCACGACCTCCAGCTCCATATTGACCGGGCTGTCGCTCAGCACCGGCACGTCCAGCTTCGCGCCGCGCTGCCACTTAAACGGTATATCCATCTTATCAGGCGAATAGCCGTTTGCCGTGCCAAAGTAATCGGCCAGCGGCAGAAGCTCCTCGGTCACCAGGTTGGCCGAGAACACGCGCGTTGCGTGTATCCGGTCCAGCGTGAGCTTGGGGCCGCCTATCGCCGCCATGACCCCCAGCTTGTCCAGCCAGCAGTAGCTCAGCCAGCAGAACAGCCCAAAGTCAGGCTGCCCATCCTCGCGGAACGTGCCGTAGCAAAACAGCGTCTGCGGACAGTAATCGTTCGAAATGGGTAAATTCACCTTATCCATACTCATGTCCTCCGTCAATCGGCGTGCGCAAGCGCCACACGGCCGCGCCGCCCGAGTCATGTCGAGCCGCCCTGCCGGCTCATGCCGGGAATATGTCTACGATAAAGCAAAGCCCAGCCGCGCAGCTCTCTCGGACTGCACGGCTGGGCGCTTAAATACTCATTACGCCTGCTCCGCCAGGAATTTGTTCAGATCGTCGACCAGCGCATCCACGTCGATGCCGTGCACGGCGCCGGCGTCCTCCAGCGACTCAGCGGTCGCATGCGGGCAGCCCAGGCAGTGCATGCCGTACTGCATGAATATCGGCGCGGTCATGCGGTTGATTCTGAGAACTTCGCCTATGCTCATCTGCTTATTGACCTTGACATCCATAATAAAACCCTCCATATACTCACAGCCGCTCAGCGGCGTCGTATTCGATTCGTAGATATTATAACCCGCTACGTGAGGTTTGCAACATTAAAAATCTATTTTCCCACGCAAAAATCAGAAAAAATCCGATCAATCACGTCCGCGCCGGCGGTTTGGCCGGTTATCTCGCCCAGCGCCTCGCGCGCGCCGCGCAGATCCAGCGCCGCCAGCTCAATCGACGCGCCCTGCGCCAGCGACTGCACCGCAAGCGCTATCTGATCTGCCGCGCGCTGCGCGCACGCTATGTGCCGCTCGCGCAGAAAAAGCGCATCCGGATCGGCGCAGCTCGCTGCCCGCGCGCTCATCAGCCGCTTGAGCTCGTCCACGCCCGCCAGGTCGCGCGCCGAAACCTCGCACACCCGCCCGCTGAACCTGGCGCTCAGCGCCGCCGCATCCCATGCCGCCGGCAGGTCGCGCTTGTTCAGCACCAGTATGAACCGGTCGTCGGCCATGTCCAGCAGCGCCCGGTCCTCGTCGGACAGCGCCTCGGCGGTGTCCAGCACCAGCAGCACTATGTCCGCCGCGCCCGCCGCCGCGCGCGCACGCTCCACGCCCATGCGCTCTATCTCGTCGCTGGCGTCGCGCTGGCCCGCGGTGTCGGACAGCCGCACGCGGTAGCCGCTCAGCTCCAGCTCTTCGGTCAGCACGTCGCGCGTGGTGCCCGCGGTGCGCGTGACTATCGCGCGCTCGCTGCCCAGCAGCGCGTTCATAAGCGAGCTCTTGCCGACGTTGGGCCGGCCCGCCAGCACCACGCTCAGGCCCCGCCTGAGCATGTCCGCTTGGCGCGGCGCACAGGCATGCCTCAGCCGCCGCTCCAGATCGCGCGCGTCGTTCATTATATCGGCTTCGATCTCGGTCTGTTCAATCTCCTCGGGAAAGTCCAGCGCGGCCTCTATGCGCGCCAGCAGCCCGGTCAGCTCGTCCTGAAGCTGCGCCACGTAGCGCGCCACGCCGCCGTCCAGCTCGCGCAGCCCTGCCCGCAGCGCCGCCTCGCCCCGCGCCCGCAGCACGTCCATGACCGCCTCGGCGCGGCTCAGGTCTATCCGGCCGTTCAAAAACGCCCGGCGCGTGAACTCGCCCGGTTCGGCGGGCCGTATGCCGAAATCGTACAGCGCCCGCAGCAGCCGCGACGCCGTGGCATCGCCGCCGTGTATTTGAAATTCGCATACGTCCTGGCGGGTATACGAGCGCGGCGCGCGCATCAGCACGCACAGCGCCTCTTCGCGCTCGCCGGCGTTTATTATATGGCCATAGTACATCCGGTGCGACTCAATCGTTTTCGGCCGCGCCGAAAAGAAGCGCCGCATCGCGCTTTCGGCGTCCGGCCCCGACACGCGCACAATCGCCACGCCGCCCTCGCCGGGAGCGGTGGCCAGCGCGGCGATCGTGTCGTTAAGCGCGAACCTCATCACGCGTTGCGCACCGGCAGCACCAGGTACGTGTACCGGTCGCCCTCCGTCGGGCAGATTATGCACGGGCTGACCGCCGAATTGAAGCGCAGCACGATCTCGTCGTCCTCGATGACCTTCATTATGTCGCTCATGTAGCGTATGTTGAACGAAATCTCCAGCCCGTCGCCGGTGTGCATGGCCTCCAGCTCCTCGTAGGCGTCGCCCATCTCGGAGTTGGACGTAATTATCATGCGGTTGTCGGCCACGGTGAACTTCATAAGGTTATTCTTGCCGTCGCGCGCCAGCAGTGCGGCGCGGTCTATGCACGCGGCCAGCTCCTGACGGTTGACGCGCACCAGGCAGCTCCAGGTCGTGGGGATTATCGAGCGGTACTTTATGAACTCGCCCTCGAGCATGCGGGTTATTACGCGCGTGTCGCCGATCTCAAAGCTGATATGCGTGCGGTCGAGCGTGAGGTTTACGTCGCCCTCGTCGCCGAGTATGCGCGCGACCTCGTTGAGCGAGCGGCCGGGTATCAGCGCGTTGAACTCGCCCGCGCCGTGCTCCAGCTCGAGCCGCCTGAGCGCCAGCCTGAATCCGTCCAGCGCGACCAGGTTTACGCCGCCGGGTTCGACCTCCATGAGGCAGCCGGTGAATATCGGCCGGGCCTCGTCGGTGGCTATCGAGAAGCTGGTCTGACGGATCATGTCGCGCAGCTCCTTTTGCGGCAGCGTCACCGCGCTCTGAGCGCTGAGCGCGGGCAGCGCCGGGTACTCCTCGGCCGCAAAGCCCGCCAGCGTGGTGCGCGAACCGCGGCATCTGAGCGTGGCGGCGTTGTTGGGCGCTATGCTCACGTCGACGTCGCCCACCGGCAGCCGCCGAACTACCTCGCCCAGCAGCCGGCCCGGCAGTACCACGCGGCCTTCCTCGCGTATGTCGGCTTCCAGCCGCGTGATTATGCTCATGTTGCCGTCCGAGCAGGTTATGCTCAGCATTCCGTCGGACGCCTCCAGCAGCGCGCCTTCCAGTATCGGCATTGCCGCCTTGCTGGATATGGCCTTTATCGCCGTCTGGAGCGAGCCCATCAGCAGTTCCTGTTTGCATTTAAAGCGCATATGATTACCTCTTTCTAGTGGTCATGAACCAGGCGTCGGCTCACGGACAAATCGCAGCACGCAAAGCGTATTTCATTGCGTGCAACGCATTACGTATCCGGCAGCCGGATCATTTTGCAGGATTTCCTGCTTGACCGCCGACCGCCATTGAGCGCGTGCCAATTTATCAGCGCACATCCGCCGTGCGTCTCCACGCAATTCATTGCGTGGAGACGTCTGCCGCACTATCTCTTTAGAACGCCCCGCGCGCATCTGACAGCCAGCAGGTCGGGCCCGCCCGGCCGCAGCGCACGCCATGGCGCCGCCCGACTTATCAAGCACATGCTGTATATTAAGTAGTCGTAGTAGTAGTAGTACGGTGGAAACGGTGGAAAAGCCCGGGAAAACCGCATGGCGCCGCCTGAATGGCTGTGGACGCGCATGTGGAAAAGCGCGCCCAAAACCCGGCGGAATGTGGCAGCTGTCCACAGGCTACTTTTCGCGTATGGTTTTGCGCAGCTCGGCCAGCGCGTTTTTGAGCGCCGGATCGCTGAGCATCAATTGGGATATCTTGTCGCAGGCGTGCATCACGGTCGTATGGTCGCGGCCGCCGAACGCGTCGCCAATGCGCGGCAGCGACAGCTCGGTCATGTCGCGCGTGAGGTACATGGCGATCTGGCGGGGCAGCGCGATTTCGCGGTTGCGCTTGGAGGACTTCACGTCCTCGGGGCTGACGCCATAAAAATCGGATACCGCCTGAGTGATCACGTCGGGGGTGATGCGCTTGGGGTCCTTGATTGAGAGTATGTTGCGCAGCGCCTCCTCGGCGACGGCCATGGTTATGGGCTTGCCCGACAGCGACGCGTATGCGATGATGCGGGTCAGCGAGCCTTCGAGTTCGCGGATGTTGGACTCGATCTTGTCGGCGATGAACGCGATTATGTCGTCGGACACGTCGATGTGTTCGACCTGGGCCTTTTTGCGCAGTATCGCGATGCGGGTCTCGTAGTCGGGGCGCTGTATATCCGCGATAAGTCCCCATTCGAACCGGCTGCGCAGCCTTTCTTCCAATGTAGGTATATCGCGCGGCGGCTTATCAGATGATATGATTATCTGCTTGCCGCTGGCGTGCAGCTGATTGAATGTATGAAAGAACTCCTCCTGCGTCGAGTCGCGACCGGCTATGAACTGTATGTCGTCGACCATCAGCACGTCGACATTGCGGAAGCGCTCGCGGAATTCGGTGTTGCGGTTGTTCTGTATTGCTGAGATCAGCTCATTTGTAAAGTTCTCACTGGTTATGTAGACCAGCTTTATCGCCGGATTCTCGCGCAGCATGTAGTGGCCAATCGCGTGCATCAGGTGGGTTTTGCCCAGTCCCACGCCGCCGTACAGGAACAGCGGGTTGTACGCGTCGGCCGGCGACTCGGCCACAGCCAGCGACGCCGCATGCGCGAAACGATTCGAGTTGCCTATCACGAACGTATCGAACGTGTACTTGGGATTGAGGCCGTTTGCGTAGGCGCCGATGCCGGGTTCGGGCTCGGGCTTGCGCTTGTCGCCGGCGGTTTCGCCGGGCAGGTAGACTTCCAGCTCGTAATCGCGGCGGGTGGCCGCGCGCAACGCGTTGCGCACCAGCTCGCTGTAACGTGAAGTGATCATGTTGCGGTGGAACGGCGTGCTGGCCTCGAGCAGGAACCGGTCGCCCACTGCGTCTATGGGCTTGAGCGTAGCTATCCAGGTTTCGTAGCTGACTTCGGCGAGCGCGTCCTTCAGCGGCGCGCAGGCGCGTTTCCAAATCTCGTCAATCTCGTCAGGTTTCATCAGTTCCTCCGATGGCGGCCGCCGCGTGCGCCGGGCAAAAAAAACAGGCCCGATTTATCAACAGGCTGAGCGGTCAAGCGGCCAGCTTTGTGGTAATTTGGGGCGGTGAAAGGGAAGTTTTCCACAGAATTGTCCACAGCATGTGGATAGTTTTTCGCCCCTCGGTGGAAAACGTGTAATCATGATAGCAAAAAATCCCCGCAAGTTCAAGCCCAAATAGCGCTTTTTAGCGCAAATGTTTCGGCTCAATTTGTGCATCCGCGGTGGAAAACCCTGTAAAAACCGGTGGAAGCTCTCGGCGCGCGGCTGAAAAATTTCCTATTTAAATGCAAATCTGCCAAACGACAGGTTTCGCGCGCAGATGAAAATTTTTATACCCGATTATCCACAATTCTTTTGGGGATATCCACAGGCGTACAACAGCATTTGCATACGGCTGTCCACAGCTGTGGATGAGGTCGCGCGGCGCGTTTGAGCGGGTTTCAGCGCGATTTTGCGGTCATGGATCGGGCTGCGCCTGCATATGGGTGGCTTCTATGCGGTATGGATTACTGACCTTTGCGGCAAAACGGCCGTCTGATGTTGACTGACGCTGACTTTTTGTGAAGTAAAAGCGCGATTCTTTGGGGATACGTCGCGCATTTGGCGCTTTGAATTTGTATTGCTGGAAAAGCCTTGCGCGACGGTTGGGTTCATGCCGGGTTGGTTCGGAGTTTGCATCGCAAGAATTGGCGCCGCTAATTTGGCGTTCGTTGCCGGCTTCAGCCGGCGGCTGGGTTGACCAGTGCCCGATTTGCCGGCATTGAGACATACTGCGCTGACGGTTGCGCCATTGCTGCCAGGCCGCGCCGCGTCCGATCTGGCATGCGAATGCATAAACGGTTTCGCACGGCATATCGTATACATTCAATGCACAATCGGATTACATACAAAAATGTAACCCGGTAACAGCCTGCTATAAACCGACAGTATATTTATGCACACGGCTATGTGGCGCCGCGCAAAATGCACTTGCCAACTGCGCGAGCTGATTGTATAATAGTATAGAATGAGAAGGGGTGACGCGATGTTTACGGGCTTCGAGAGAGGCGCGTTCGAGTTTTTCATGGCGTTGCAGTTCAACAACAACCGCGAGTTCTTTCACTCAAACCACGCATGGTATCAGGCGAGCGTGCGCGGGCCGCTGAGCGCGCTGTGCATGGATCTGGCGCCGGGCATGCTGGCGCTGGACGGCGAGCTGGAGGTGCGGCCTTCCCGCGTGATATCGCATATCAACCGCGACCTGCGGTTTTCGCGTGACAAGTCGCCTTACCGCGACTACATGTGGCTGGGATATCACCGGACGGGCTGGCCCAAGCGCGACTGCTTTCACTTCTATTTTGATATAAGCGCGCAGTCGGCGCACGCCGGCGCGGCCATGTACGGCGACGACCGTGCCTGGATGGATGGCATAAGGCGGCTGATACGCGAGGATCCCGCGCGCATGGCTGCGCTGCTGGAGTCCGCGCGGGCGGCCGGGTTTGAACTGAAAGGCCAGCAGTACCGGCGTATCGCGCGGCCCGAAGGTCTGGAAGGCGACCTTGCGCGCTGGTATGCGTGCCGTAGCTTTTACCTCGAGCGCGACCTGGCGCCGCGGGAACTGGAGTCGGCGGCGCTGGTGGAGCAGCTGCTCGCCGGATTTGGCGCGCTCAAGCCGGTATACGACCTCATGTACCAGGTGCGTCCCGAACGCGCGCCGGATGCGGGTGAGGCGGGACTCAGGCGGATTATGGATGCCCCTGATGCCGACGACGATCTATGACGCCGCACGGCACATATAAAAGGAGCGAATATGATGAGAAGCGATTGGCTCAAGCTCAAGTCGGGCAGCGACATACGCGGCGAGGCCATTGAGCATGACGGCATAAGCGTTCAAATGACCGACGAACTGGCCGAGACGGTCAGCTATGTGTTCGCGCAGTTTCTGGCCGGCAAGCTCGGCAAGACCCCCGCGGAACTGACGATAGCGGTGGGGCGCGATTCGCGCCTGTCCGGGCCGCGCCTGGCCGCTGCGGCGATGCGCGGCCTGACCAACGCCGACTGCGACGTGCTCGACTGCGGGCTGTGCACGACGCCCGCCATGTTCATGACCACGGTAAACCCGGAAACGCACTGCGATGGCGCGATAATGGTTACCGCCAGCCACCTGCCGTGGACGCGCAACGGACTCAAGTTCGTGACGCGCCAGGGCGGCCTGACCGGCGCCGAAATTGAGCAGATACTCAAACAGGCGCAGCAGACCCATGTGACGCCCCGGCTGGTCAAACAGATCGACTTCCTGAGCCTGTACAGCGAGCAGCTCAAGGCCATGGTCCGCAAGGGCCTGGATACCGACGTCGCGCTGCCGCTGCTGGGGCTGCACGTCGTGGTGGACGCCGGCAATGGCGCGGGCGGATTCTATGAAAAGCTGCTGCGCGAGCTGGGCGCGGATACCGAGGGCAGTCAGTTCCTCGAGCCCGACGGCCGGTTCCCCAATCACATACCCAATCCTGAGGTGCCCGAGGCCATGGACTCGCTCAGCCACGCCGTGATCGAGGCCGGCGCCGACATGGGCGTGATATTCGATGCCGATTGCGACCGCGCCGCGATAGTCGACGCCACCGGCAAGGAGATAAACCGCAACCGCCTGATAGCGCTGATAGCGGTCATACTGCTGCAGGAGCATCCCGGCGCGACGTTCGTCACCGATTCGGTGACCTCCAGCGGCCTCAAGGCGTTCATAAACGAATGGGGCGGAGTGCACTACCGCTTCAAGCGCGGCTATCGCAACGTTATCGACGAGGCGATACGCCTAAACGAGGAGGGCATAGATTGCCCGTTGGCCATCGAGACGTCCGGCCATGCCGCGCTCAGGGAGAACTACTTCCTGGACGACGGCATGTACCTGGTCACGCGCCTGGTGATTGAGGCCATGAAGCTCAAGCGCGAGGGCCAGACGCTGGGCTCGCTGATCGCCGACCTGCGCGAGCCGGTCGAAAGCACCGAGATACGCCTCAAGATACTCGCCGATGACTTCAAGACCGCCGGTCAGGAGGTCATAGACGCGGTGCTGGCCCATACGCTGGACGATCATCGCTGGCACCTTGCGCCCGACAACCGCGAGGGCGTGCGCATCAGCTTCGACCTGGGCGACGGCGTGGACAACGCATGGTTCCTGCTCAGGCTGTCGCTGCACGACCCGGTACTGCCGCTCAATGCCGAGAGCGACGTGCCCGGCGGCGTCAAGACTATGCTCACACAGCTGTACGAGGTCATACGCGACTGCGACAGCGTGGATCTGACTCCGCTTAAAGCCGCGATTGAGTGACCCTGATCGCGCGGACGGCCGTTGGCGCCGGGGTGCGGAGTTGCACGGATTTTGTGCGCATGGCGGCGCGCCGGTGACAGGTACGGGTTTGTACATTGCGACGGCTGGCTTGCGGCATGGGATCGCATGTGGCGGCGCGTGCGTAATGAGCTGATATTAGGCGGCATGCGTTCGTCATGAGCCGATATTCGGCAGCACGCGTGCGTCATGAGTTGAAATGCGGCAGCATGCGTGCGTCATGAGCCGATATGCGGCGGCGTGTGTGTCATGAGCCGATACTCGGCAGTACGCGTGCGTCATGAGCTGAAATGCGGCGGCGTGTGTGTCATGAGCCGATACTCGGCAGTACGCGTGCGTTATGAGTTGATATGTGGCAGCATGCGTGCGTCATGAGCTGAAATGCGGCAGCACGCGTGCGTCATGAACCGATATGCAGCGGCAGGTGCACGCCATAATCCGATAAGCGGCGACGGCCGGCTTGCTTCATAGGCCGCCGCACAGTGGCGGCCGGCGCAGGTGAGTTGCCGTATAGCAAGCACCGCCGCAGTAAAAGGGCAGGCGCGGCGGCATGCTCAGGCGAGGGATTATCCGGGCGTAGCGGCAGTGCGATGCGTGCAGACGCGTCGGCGCGGCACATGCCCATTGGTCCGGCGACTGCATGGCGGGCCGGGCCGCAGACAAGTGACCAGTCCGCAGGCGTGTGCCCGCGGGTTTGGATATATGCGCGTTCCGCGCTCCCGCGCCCGGGAGCCGGGACTGATTCACGATGGATTACGACAAATGGAGGAGATAGAGATGAACCAGATAGACAAGCTCTGTATTGACGCCATACGAGTGCTGTCGGCCGAGGCGGTCGAAAAGGCCAAGTCCGGCCATCCGGGCATGCCCATGGGCGCTGCGGACATGGCGTACGCGCTGTGGGCCAAGCAGATGAAGCACAATCCGCACGATCCCAACTGGATCAATCGCGACCGGTTCGTGCTGTCCAGCGGTCATGGCTCGATGCTGGAGTATTCGCTGCTGCACCTGTTCGGCTACGGGCTGGACATGGAGGAGATAAAGAACTTCCGCCAGCTCGATTCGCTCACGCCCGGCCATCCCGAGTACGGTCACACCGTGGGCGTCGAGACCACGACCGGCCCGCTGGGTCAGGGCATCGCCAATGCCGTGGGCTTTGCGATAGCCGAGGCGCATCTGGCCGCGCGCTTCAACCGCGACGGCTATCCGGTGATGGATCACTACACCTACTGCATACTGGGCGACGGCTGCATGATGGAGGGCATATCCAGTGAGGCATGCTCGCTGGCGGGCACGCTGCGCCTGAACAAGCTCATAGCGCTCTACGACGACAATGAGATATCGATAGAGGGCGATACCAACATAGCGTTCCGCGAGGATGTGCCCGCGCGCTTCCGCGCTTACGGCTGGAACGTGATAGACGTCAAGAACGGCAACTGCTGGAAGCTGGTGTCCGATGCGATAGAGATCGCCAAGGCCTCCGACAAGCCCACGCTGATAGTGTGCCACACCGCGATAGGCTATGGCTCGCCCAAGGCCGGCATGGCGTCGGCGCATGGCGAACCGCTGGGCGCCGAGGCGCTGGCGGCGACCAAGGACGCGCTGGGCTGGCCGTGCGACAAGCCCTTCGAGGTGCCTGCCGAGGTCTACGCCCATATCGCCGACGAGATGAAGAAGAACGAACAGGCCGAGGCCGACTGGAACAAGCTGTTCGCCGAGTACCGCGAGGCATACCCCGAGCTGGCCGGCGCATGGGACTTCTGGTTCAGCAAGGAACTGCCGCTCGACCTGATCGGCGACGAGGATCTGTGGAAGTTCGAGGGCCGCGAGGCTACCCGCAATTCGTCGGGCATGGTGCTGGGCAAGCTGGCCACGCGCATACCCAACCTGTTCGGCGGCAGCGCCGACCTGGCTCCGTCCAACAAGACCTACACCAAGGGCCGCGGCGACTTCTCGGCTGAGGACCGCAACGGCTGCAACATGCACTTTGGCGTGCGCGAACATGCGATGTCGGCGATATCCAACGGCATAGCGCTGCATGGCGGCCTGCGTCCGTACTGCGCGACGTTCTTCGTGTTCTCGGATTACATGAAGAACGGCATGCGCATGTCGGCGCTGATGAAGCTGCCGGTGACGTACGTGCTGACCCACGACTCTATCGGCGTCGGCGAGGACGGCCCGACCCATCAGCCGGTCGAGCATCTGGCGGGCCTGCGCGCGATACCGGGCCTGAACGTGTTCCGTCCTGCCGACAGCAAGGAGACCGTAGCCGGCTGGATACTCAGCCAGACCAGCAATGCGCCGACCGCGCTGGTGCTGACGCGCCAGAGCCTGCCGCTGTACGAGAAGTCCGGCCCCGAGGCGCTCAAGGGCGGCTACATAATCTCCGACTGCGACAAGGAGACCCCCGACGTGCTGCTGATGGCCAGCGGCTCCGAGGTCGAGCAGTGCGTGCAGGCGCAGGCGCTGCTGGCTGAGCAGGGCGTGGCGGCGCGCGTCATATCGATGCCGTGCTTCGAGCTGTACGAGCAGCAGAGCGACGAGTACAAGGAGAGCGTGATGCCCAACAAGGTGCGCGCGCGCGTGGCGGTCGAGGCGGCCGTGTCGTTTGGCTGGCACAAGTACGTGGGCCTGGACGGCGCGACGGTGACGCTGGATCACTTTGGCGCGTCGGCGCCGGCGGGGCAGCTGTTCAAGAAGTTCGGCTTCACGGCCGAGAACGTGGCGGCCACCGCGCTGAAGGTACTGGGCAAGTAATGATGCGTATGCGCGCAGAAATGTGCGCGCCTGACGGCGGATTGCAGCGCTGATAAGCGCCGCTCAAGCCAGGGTAGATCGTAGCAGAATATTACGCAAATCCCCGCAGGTCGTGGCTTTAATGGAGCCGTGGCCTGTGGGGGTTTTGTTTTAGCGCGCGGCGCGTGCGGGCAAACCGCCGCGGGACATGGCATATGCAATGCGGGCGCCGATTGCAAGCTCGCGGTGCGCTTGAGCCTGAGGCCGGCGACGGCAACTGAGAGCGCGCGTCGTTGGTGCGCTGATGGCGATGAGCAATATTGCGCGGAACACGGAGTATAAGCAGAGCGGTTGCTGTTGGCTGCATAAACCGAGGACGCACATAATTGGTAGTAGATGACGCGATACCTTGCACGAAATTGTGCGGGCCGCGCCGCGAATACGTCAAAACCTGAGCATCGCGGGCGCTGACTGCAAGCTCACGGTGCGCTTGAGCCTGAGGCCGGCGACGGCAACTGAGAGCGCGCGTCGTTGGTGCGCTGATGGCGATGAGCAATATTGCGCGGAACACGGAGTATAAGCAGAGCGGTTGCTGTTGGCTGCATAAACCGAGGACGCACATAATTGGTAGTAGATGACGCGATACCTTGCACGAAATTGTGCGGGCCGCGCCGCGAATACGTCAAAACCTGAGCATCGCGGGCGCTGACTGCAAGCTCACGGTGCGCTTGAGCCTGGGGCCAGCGGCCTAAACTGAGGGCGCGCGTCGTTGATGTGCTAATGACGATGCGCAATATTGCGCGGAACACGGAGTATAAGCAGATCGGTTGCCGTTAACATCATAAATCGAGGACGCACATCATTGATGCCAGATGGCGCGATACATTGCACGAAATTGCACGGGCCGCGCCGCGAAAACGACCAAACCTGAACGCAAGCTGAAGCGCCGGGTTAAGACTGATTTCAGTTAAGCGCGTTAAAATATAGACGTGGAAGGCGTGCGGCGCTGCTTTGGGCATGCCGCACTCATGGATACCGATAAGAATGGAGGCTTTTACTATGAAGATAGATCGCAGATGCTGGGCAAAGGCGCTTGCGGCGACCTGGGCGCTGTCGCTGTTGAGCGCGGGCGGCATCGCGCTGACCGACACGGCGGGAGCCGAGGAGGCCGCGCAGACCTCTGAATACGCTCAGATCGAAGTCGAATACAAAAATAAAGACCTGGATACCGAATGGAACGCGGCGGAGTGCTATCAGATAACGCTGGACGGCGATTCGGTGCAGTACCCGGACGGCGTGACGTATGCCGATGGCCGAATAACGATTACGCAGCCCGGCGACTATCTGATAAGCGGCACACTTAACGACGGATGCATCTACATAGCGGCCGGCGATGAGGACGACGTGCGGCTGATACTCAACGGCGCGACCATATCGGCGTCGGATGGCCCGGCGATATGGTGCGAAAGCGCCGACAAGCTGATAATCACGCTGGCCGAGGGCGCCCAGAATGCGCTCAGCGACGGTCAGACCTACTCGGATCAAACCGACGATGAGCCCAATGCGACGCTCTATTCGCGCAGCGACCTGTCGATCAACGGCACGGGCGCGCTCGCGGTGACCGGCAATTATCTACACGGCATACTCTCAAAGGACGATCTGAAGATAGCCGGCGGTCAGATAACGGTCGATGCTGCTGGCGATGCGCTGCGCGGCCGTGACGGCGTGGCGATATGCGGCGGCACGCTCGACCTTACCGCCGGCGACGACGGCATACAGTCCAACTATGAGGACGACGCCACGCGCGGCTGGGTGGTGATAGAGGACGGCACGATAACTATCGACGCTCAGGGCGACGGCATAGTGGCCGAGAGCGTTGCCCAGATAGAGGGCGGCACGCTCGACATAACGACCGGCGGCGGCGCGGCGGTATCCGATGCGACCGGCACGCTGGACAACATGCCCGAAGGCGCGCCTGCGACCGGTAGCGTGCCCGATGCACCCATGACCGGAGACGCATCCGACAGCGACACGGCTGCCGTCGGCACTCAGGAAATGTCGCAAATGACCGAGATGGAGGGCAATGCACTCCCGGATGCGTCCGCTCATGGCACAACTGCTACCTCACTGCAAGTGCCGGACGATGCAACTTCCGGCAAGCTGGTGTACCTGTCGGGCGATGCGGCGTCGGATGCGTCGACCGGCTCGAGTGATTCGGGCGATACGGCGTCGGGTGCGTCGACCGGCTCAAGTGATTCGGGCGATGCGGCGTCAGATGCGTCGGCCGGCTCAGGCAATGCTGGCGATTCAGCGTCAGCTGGGTCGGCCGGCTCGGGCAATCCGGGCGATGTGCCTTCCGACGTGCCGGCTGACAGGCCATCCGATATGTCGGGCGGCACTCCGCCGGAAGGGCTTGAAATGCCCGGCGACGGCGGTCAGTTCGGCGGAGGTGAGCGCGGCGGCTTTGGCGGACGCGGCGGCATGGGCGCGGGCAGCATGGATGGCGGCAACGCCGATACAACGCAGTCCGCAGCCAACGCAGAGTCGGCCAAGGCAATAAAGAGCACGGGCGCGGTGTATGTGAGCGGCGGCACGCTCACGCTGAATGCGGCCGATGACGCGCTGCATTCAAATGGCGATGTGACCGTGACCGGCGGCGTGATAAGCATAGCGACCGGAGACGATGCGGTGCACGCCGACGCCACGCTCACGATAGGCGGCGGCACGATGGACATAACCCAGTCCTACGAGGGGTTGGAGGGCGTCACGATAGACATAAGCGCCGGCGACATATCGATAGTGTCCAGCGACGACGGCATAAACGCCGCCGGCGGCAACGATGAGTCGGGCATGACGGGCATGTGGGGCCGCGACCAGTTCGCCGCGGGCGATCAGCAGCTGAACATATCCGGCGGAAATGTCTCGATAGTCGCAGGCGGCGACGGCATAGATTCCAATGGCGACATATACATGAGCGGCGGCTGCGTATACGTGACCGGACCGGCGAACTCGGGCAATGGCGCATTGGACTATGCGGGCGTATTCGAGGTGTCGGGCGGAGAACTGATAGCGGCGGGACCGTCGGGCATGGCGCAGAGCGTATCGGATTCGTCGAGTCAGGCAGCGGTGTTCGTGAAGTATGCGAGCTCGCAGCCGGGCGGCGAGCGGTTGACGCTGGTCGACGCGCAGGGCAATGTGGTGGCGACTTACGCGCCTGAGCGGCAGTATGATTGCGTGGTGATAAGCGCGCCGGGCATACAGGTGGGCGGAACATACCTGCTGTATGCGGGCGGCGAGGTCAGCGGCAGCGTGCTGACCGGCGGCGAGCAGCTCTGCGAGTTGAGCATCAGCGGCACACTGACCAGCGTCAATTCAGATGGATCGGAATATTCCGGCAGGTCGTTCGGGTGCGGCGGCAGGTGATTGGCGGGCAATCCCAGCGTGAACGCAGGCACAGTTAACAAGCGTGTGCAATATCTAAATGCAATCAGACCAATTAGCTGCGCCAGCGTGGCTGTATAAATGCAAATGGCAGGGATGCTTGCGATAGGAGAATGGCAAAGTACAACGGTACGCGGAATCCGTGCTGCACATATGTGCAAGAGCGTGGGCAATATCTAAATGCAATCAGACCAGGCATCCGCGCCAGCGAGGCTGTATAAATGCAAATAACCGGTTTGCCGTCGCCAAGCTGAAAGCGTTTACAGAGTTCGCGGCAGCTTATGCAAAAGCCGCGGCGCATGGATGGACAAAACGGCCGTAACGTCGAAATGCATGGCCCAAGGTTGCCAATATCCATGCCACAAAGCGCCCGACAGCGGCTCTGCAAGCGAGCCGATATCGCCGCCATACCGCGCTGGAGGACATAATGCCATGAACAAAACCGCGCGACTACGCAATCGGAAGCGTAGCCGCGCGGTCTGTATTTCGGGGTAATCGCGCGATTGTGCGCTGGCGCGCTCAGTTCGCGCCGGGCACGACCGTCTCAAACGGCATGTCGGCCAGTTCGACCCAGCGATCCTCAGCCGAGCTGAGCTGTATCGCCTTGACCAGGTCGAGTGCCGGATATGCCTGCGCGCCGTCCAGCCAGAAGTGCTCGCCGGACATGATGTGCGCATAGTAGTCCTTGATCTGCGCCAGATGGCCGGTGCCCCAGTAGTCCTTACCGCCGACGTTGAGCTTGGCCGGAGTGAACACGACTTCGCATTCGTCGCCGACGAGCTTGTAGAGCCGGTCGCCGCGCAGCAGCAGCGTGCCCTTTTCGAGTATGTACTCGAGCTCGATGGGCGCGTCGATGGCGTTGGAGTTGGAGCAGTGTATCAGGCCGCGCGCGCCGTTGGCGTATTCGAGCACGGCGTGCACGCTCTCCTCGACGTCTATCACGCCCTTGAGGTAATCTATGGAGGTAGTGCCCTTTACGCGCTTGGCCGGGCCCACGGTGTAGAGCATCAGATCGAGCGTGTGTATGGACTGATTTATCAGCGTGCCGCCGCCCTCGGTCTCCATGCTGCCGCGCCAGCCGCTCTGGGTGTAGTAGGGGGCCTCGCGGTGCCACAGCACGTTGGCGCGCACCATCTTCAGTCCGCCCAGCTCGCCCGACGCCAGCAGCTCGCGCAGCGCCTTGACCGAGCCGTTGTAGCGGTTCTGGAATATAACCGCCAGGCGGCCCTGAGCGCCGGCTATCAGCTCGCGAGCCTGAGCGGTGTCGCGCGCGACCGGCTTTTCGACCAGAACATACTTGCCGGCGCGTATCGCGTCAAGTGCTATAGGCGCGTGCAGGTAATGCGGCGTGAGCACGTGCACCACGTCGATATCGGCGCGGGCAATCAGCTCTTTATAATCCTCGTACACGTCCACCTGCCAGTTGCGTTCGCGGGCGCAGTAATCGCGTGCGGCCTCGGCGCGCTCGCGCTTTATGTCGCACACCGCGACCACTTTGACCTGCTCCATGCGGCACAGGCAGTTAAGGTGCACCGCGCTTATGCCGCCGCAGCCTATAACGCCCACGCTTACAGGCGTATTCATTTTTTTATCCTCCTATATCAGCGTCGCCTGGCGTTGCGCGCAGGGCGGCGCGGTTTTCCAGTCGATAATGGTTTGCGCGTCTGAGCGCGCCATGTTGCGCGCGTCGGACGCAAACCTGCCGTAACAGGCTGCTGCCGCAGCCCAAGGTAACGCTTATGGTTGAGCCGGCTCAGGCGTCTGGCGCCGCATGCCGCCAAGAAACTCGCAGCATGGCCCAGGTCAGCCTGTGCGTTGGAAGCCTGGTATCGCGAGCGACGCCGCAGTTCACGCACTACGCCGTTTCATGCCGCAATGCCGCATTTACGCACGACGTTGGTTCACGCCACAATACCGCAAATCGCGCCCACCGCTGATTCACGCGGCAATGCCGCATTTACGTACGACGCCGGTTCACCCTGTAATGCCGCATATCATAAGTACTGCCGGTTTATGCCGCAATGTTGCGTTCATGAGCGACGCCGGTTCACGCCGCAATACCGCAAATCGCGCCCACCGCTGATTCACGCGGCAATGCCGCATTTACGTACGACGCCGGTTCACGCTGCAATGCCGCATATCATAAGTACCGCCGGTTTATGCCGCAATGTCGCGTTCATGAGCGATGCCGGCTCACGCGGCAATGCTGCAAATTACGAGCAACACCGGTTCGTACTTTTATGCCGCATATCGCGGACATCGCCGGTGCACGCCGTAATATCGCAAATCACGAGCGACGCCGATTCACGCTGCAATGCCGCATATCACAAGTACCGCCGGTTCAAGCCGCAATGCCTGACATCGCGAACGCCTCCGGACTGCGCGTTGACGCTTGAACGAAATCCCGATCGGACATGGGTGCGGCACATGACTCGCCTTAAACCGGTCGCGTAAACGCGTACGCGCCTATCGCGACCGCAACCGCCAAATTGAGCGAATCTATTCGATTGCTGTGCGGTATGACGACGCTCTGGCCCAGCTGTGCGAACTCCGCCGGCAGCCCCGACGCCTCGTTGCCGAACACCAGCGCATACGGTTCGCGGCGCGTATGGCTGACCGCGTCCAGTTCGCGCGCACCGTCCAGCATGAACGGATAGAGCATGTGTCCCGGAAACTCGGCGCGATACTCGTCAAAGCTGTCGTAGTAGCGCAGGTTGTGGCGGAACAGCGCGCCCATGGATGCGCGGGGCACATGCGGTTCAAACGCATCGGTCGCCGGGCGTATCACCGCGACGTCCGTCAGCCCGAATCCCAGCAGCGTGCGCAGCGCGGTGCCCAGGTTGCCCGCGTCGGATATGTTGTGCAGCACGACGTGATTGGCATCGGCGCGCAGCCGGCATTCGTACTTGTTGAACACCAGCGCCGCATAGCAGTTCTGCTTGTGGGCTTCGCGCTCCAGCACGCGGGGAGCCTCCTCCTCGCGTATGCCCAGTTCGGCGCAGCGCGCGCGCAGTTTGGCCACGCCCGCATTGCGCGTGCCGTCGGGATGAGTTATCAGCCGCGTGACCGCTTCGGGCCGCGCGTCCAGCAGTTCCAACGACGGAAACACTCCCAGACAATACGAATAACTCAACGACTTGCGGTACGGTTCGAGCTTGGGCATCTGCCATATCTCCCTTGTAAATGAGGTAATATAGGAAACTTGCGTCCGGCTACCGGCGCCTGGCGCGCGCATGCAAATGCGGTCGAGCCGGCGCAGAACCGACTCGATGCGCAAGTTTGGGCTGAATGCGTGAGCCTTGACGTCTTGCCACAGCGCGTGGCCGCCGCCGGATGCAACGGCCTGCCGCGCGAGCGGACTTTTGCGCGCCTGCCGCGGCGCTTATTACTCCGGCTCAAAGTCTGCCGGGCGAAAAAGCGTGGGTGGCGTACTGGCTTATTCCCAGCTCTGGCCCTTGGACTCGATGAGCTCAATCAGCGCGCGCGCGGCGGCGTTGAACTTGTCCAGCGGTGTGCCGGGCACCAGCGCGCAGTTGGTCAGATGCGGCTCAATCGTCATGAAGCCCGAATAGTTCTTTGCAATCAGCTGATCGATTATCCAGGACACGTTGCCGTCGCCCTGCCCCACGGGACGATGGGCGTCGGATACGCCCTGGAAGCCCATGTCGCGGTGTTCCTTTTCGGCGCTGGAGGCGTACTTGGAGTCCTTCATGTGCATGTACACTATGTACTTGGACAGCTTGTCAAAGCCCGACTTGGTGTCCTGGTCGCACTGCACGAAGTTGGACGGGTCGAACACGAAGCCCAGTTCGGGTGCGAACCGCTCCATCAGCTTTACGCACCGGTCGACGCTGTCGCCATATATGGCCTTTTCGTTTTCGTGAACCAGCTGTATGCCGGTGCCACGCGCGGTGGCCAGCATGCGCTCCATGCGGCTGAACACCTCGTCCTGATATTCGTCCTCGTGACCCGCGGGCACGAAGAACGAGAACATGCGTATGTACTTGGTGCCCAGTATTTTGGCCACGTTTATCGTGTTTTCGAGCATTGCGATATGGGCGTCCATGTCGCCCTTTATGTCGATCTTGCCTATCGGCGAGCCTATCGACGAGACCGATATGCCAGCCGCGTCGAGCTTCTCGCGCATGGCGCGGGCCTCGTCGGCGGTGAGATTGGATATGTTTTTGCCGTCGACGTTGCGCGGCTCTATGTGGCTTATGCCGAGCGCCTTGAGCGCGGCTATCTGGTCGCTGAGCGAGCTGGACGCCTCGTCGGCGAATGCGCTGAGTATGAACTTTGCCATGGCATTTATCCCCTTTGCAATATATTTGCCTATGTTAATTATACACCTTTCCGCCGCGAAATAAAAGCCCCTGGCGATGCGTCCGATACAACTTTGTGCTAAATTTGTGATAATATGTGGACGCGCACAGACCATATGTTGATATTGCACGAATTTTGCACATGCGAATGATGAAGTAAATCATTCGCATAACATTCGCCCATAAACCCAAGCAAACTGCGATATACTGCGCATATGGTACGGATTGTTCGTAAAACTGCGATTACAGGCGGCTGTTTAATTGATATTTAACCTTAAACGCGCCTTAGCAGCTTGACAGCGCGTGCGGATTGACGTATAATTCCACAAATCTATTTTAGCAGCGCGGCCGGGCCGGTCGCGCGCAAGTAATATATAAATGAAGTTGGAAAGGATGGGTGGCAGATGCTGGGTGAAGTGATCCGCGAGGGGCTTACGTTTGACGATGTGCTGCTGGTGCCGCACAAGAGCGATGTGCTGCCGCGCAACGTTGATACGTCGGTGAGCCTTACAAAGGGGATAAAGCTGAACATACCGCTGATAAGCGCGGCGATGGATACCGTGACCGACGCGCGGCTGGCCATAGCGATAGCGCGCGAAGGCGGCTTGGGCATAATTCATAAGAACATGTCCATAGAAGAACAGGCGGGCCAGGTCGACAAGGTAAAGCGCAGCGAACACGGCGTCATAATCGACCCGTTCTTCCTGTCGCCCGAGCACAGGATATCCGATGCCCTGGCGCTGATGGAGCGCTACCGGATATCGGGCGTGCCGATAACCGAGGGTTCGCGCCTGGTGGGCATACTGACCAACCGCGACCTGCGCTTTGAAACCGACTACTCGCGCAAGATCGGCGAGGTCATGACCCGTGAGAACCTGGTCACGGCGCCGGTCGGCACCACGCTGGACGAGGCTCAGAAGATACTGGCGCGCCACAAGATTGAAAAGCTGCCGATAGTCGACGAGAATTTCAACCTGCGCGGCCTAATCACTATCAAGGACATCGAAAAGGCCGTCAAGTACCCCAACTCGGCCAAGGACGCCAATGGCCGGCTGCTGTGCGGCGCGGGCGTGGGCGTGACGCGCGACACTATGGACCGCGTGGCGGCGCTGGTCGCGGCCAAGGTCGACATAATCGCAATAGACACCGCGCATGGCCATTCGGCCGGCGTCATAGAGACGCTGCGCCAGGTCAAGCGCGCGTATCCCGACCTGCCGGTTATCGCGGGCAACGTGGCGACCTATGAGGCCACGCGCGACCTGATAGCGGCCGGCGCGGATGTGGTAAAGGTCGGCATAGGCCCGGGCTCCATCTGCACTACGCGCGTGATATCGGGCGTGGGCGTGCCGCAGCTGACGGCGGTGGCCGACTGCGCGCGCGCGGCGGACGAGGCCGGCGTGCGCATAATCGCCGATGGCGGCATCAAGTACACCGGCGACATACCCAAGGCGATAGCGGCGGGCGCGTCCACGGTCATGATAGGCAGCCTGTTCGCCGGCACCGAGGAGAGCCCCGGCGCGATGGAGATCTACCAGGGCCGCTCGTTCAAGGTCTACCGCGGCATGGGTTCGCTGGGCGCGATGCAGCAGGCGCACGGCTCCTCCGACCGCTACTTCCAGGATGATCAGAAGAAGCTCGTGCCCGAGGGCGTCGAAGGCCGCGTGCCCTACAAGGGACCGCTGAGCGACACCGTGTTCCAGATGATAGGCGGCCTGCGCTCGTCGATGGGCTACTGCGGCGCGCACACGATAGACGACCTGCGCGCTAACGGCGAGTTCATCCGCATAACCAACAACGGCCTGACCGAAAGCCATCCTCACGACATATCGATAACCAAGGAAGCGCCCAACTATTCGGTGCGCGTCTGACATGAACAAAGTTCGCCCCGGCGCGGTGAAGTCGCTGCGCCGGGGCGGGTCTGTTTTGGCGGCGCAGGCGGTGCGCGCGGGATGTACGACGCGCTATGGCGCGCCGCACAGGCGGGTATGCGCCGCCGAAAGCGAGCGCGCGAACTGGAGGGGTTGGCTAATGCACGCCGGCCGCGTTGCCGATTTAGCCGCAAGCTAACCGATTGGTGCGCATGCGTTCAAGCGCCGTTGTCCGGTTGCACTCAGGGTGGCGGTTTAATGAATGCAAATCGCACTGCCGCAATGGCCCGCGCAGCCGGGACTGTGCACAAGCGCAAGCGTTTTCGCCCAGCCACGCGCGGCCCAAGACTGCGTAGAAGCGCAAGCGCTGCCGTCAGGCCGCACGCGGCCTAAGATTGCGCACATACGCAAGCGTTGCCGTCCAGCCGCGCGCGGCCCAAGACTGCGCACGCGCAAGCGCTGCCGTCCAGCCGCGCGCGGCCCAAGACTGCGCACGCGCAAGCGCTGCCGCCCAGCCGCGCACAGCCCAAGACTGCGCACAAGCGCAAGCATTGCCGCCGGTCGCGCACAGCCCAAGACTGCGCACAAGCGCAAGCGCTGCCGCCTAGCCGCGCACAGCCCAAGACTGCGCACAAGCGCAAGCGCTGCCGCCTAGCCGCGCGCGGCCCAAGACTGCGCACGCGCAATCGCTGCCGCCCGGCCGCGCGCAACCCGGGAATGCGCACAAGCGCAAGCATTGCCGCCGGTCGCGCGCGGCCCAAGACTGCACACAAGCGCAAGCGCTGCCACCAAGCCGCGCGCAGCCCAAGACTGCGCGCAAGCGCTGCCGCCCGGCCGCGCGCAGTAGATAACTAATGAATACAAATCGCGCCGCCGTCATAAGCCGCACACAGCCCGCGTAAACTCAACCGCGGGGGGTGCGGCTTTGTTTTACCTGTTTTAACGAATATGTGATTCAATGCCGCGCGCAGGATGATATAATTGTAAGTATGGACATTATTTCTCCGATGGGGGGATGCGTTTGTGCGACGGATTGTGCTGACCGGCGGCGGCACCGCGGGCCACGTGACGCCCAACCTGGCGCTCATAGAGGCGCTCAAGGCCGAGGGCTGGGACATTCACTACATAGGAACTCAGGACGGCATAGAGCGCGAACTGGTCGAGCGCCTGCCCGGCGTGACATATCACAGCGTGCCTTCGGGCAAGTTGCGCCGCTACTTTGACTTAAAGAACTTCACCGATCCATTTAAAGTGCTGGCCGGCAGCGTCAAGGCCGCGCGGCTGATAGGCCAGCTCAAGCCCGACATAGTGTTTTCCAAAGGCGGATTCGTGTCGGTGCCGGTGGTTTACGGGGCATGGCTGCACCGCGTGCCGGTCATAGCGCACGAGTCCGACATGACCCCGGGCCTGTCCAACCGGCTGGCCACGCCGCTGTGCTGTGCGATATGCACGACCTTCCCCGAGGCCGCCGAGGCCGCCGGCAGCAAGGGCGTGTGCACCGGCACGCCGCTGCGCCGCGAGCTGTTTCAGGGCACGCGCGCGCAGGGCCTCAAGCTGTGCGGCTTTAGCGGCGACAAGCCCGTGCTGCTGATGACGGGCGGCTCGCTGGGCGCGCAGGCCATCAATGAAGCGCTGCGCGCCGCGCTGCCCAAGCTGTTGCCGGTGTTCGACGTGGTGCACCTGTGCGGCAAGGGCAACCTGGACGAGTCGCTGATGGATACGCCCGGCTACCGGCAGTTCGAGTACCTTAGCGAGGAGCTGCCGCATGTGTTTGCGTGCTGCGACGTGGTGGTGTCGCGCGCCGGTTCGAACACGCTGTGCGAGATAATCGCGCTGCGCAAGCCCGCGCTGCTGATACCGTACCCGCGCGCCGCCAGCCGCGGCGATCAGATACTCAACGCCGAATCGTTCAAGGCCAGAGGGCTGTGCCATGTGCTGATGCAGGAGAACATGACCCCCGACACGCTGGTCGCCGGCGTCGTGGAGGTCTACAAACAGCGCCGCGCGATTGAAGGTACTATCGCCGCCTGTCCCCAGCGCGACGGCACCGCCGCCGTCATGGAGCAGATACACAAATACGCCAGAAAGCGCTGACGGGTTTGCCGCGCGCAGGGAGGTTGCAATGGTGACTATTAGGCAGAAACTGCATGACAGCCTGTCGTTTGGCAGCACGAATCTGGTCAGTTACAACTTCTTCCACCTGCTGCTGGAGAGCACCATATTCTGGACGGCGATGTCGCTGCTGGATCCCAACACCGTCATCGCCGTGTTTCTGGACACGTTCGCGGGCAACCCGGCGTTTTCGGGACTGGCCGCGACGCTCAAGACCGCGACCTACGCCGTAGGTCAGGTGATGATGAGCATGTTCATACACCGCCTGCCCAGCCAGCGCCGGTTCATGGCGCGCATAGGCTTTGTCGGGCGGCCGATGATACTTTTAAGCGCGCTGCTGATGCTGATGGGCCTGGATGGCGCGGCGGCGGCGTGGGCATTTCTGATTTGCTATTCGCTGTTCTACTTCTTTGACGGATTCATAGCGCTCAACTGGACCGAGATGATGGCGCGCACTACGCCGGTGATGCTGCGCGGGCGCGTGCAGAGCTACAACTACGTGTTCGGCGGCATAATGGGCATACTGGGCGGCCAGCTGGTGGGCGTGATAATGGCCTCGTCGCTGGACGAGCGTATGCGCTACATAGTGATATTCGGCATAGCGGGCGTGATACTGGTGCTCAACGCGGTGGCGCTGGCGATGATACGCGACGTGCCGATAGTGGCGTCGCCGCGGCCGCGCTACCGCCTCACCGAGTACTTCCGCGAGTTCGGGCCGATGATACGCCAGAGCAAGGCGTTCCGCGAGGTCACGGTGTCGCGCACGCTGTACCTGTGCGGGCTGCTGGCGGCGCCGGTCAACATACTGTTTGGCCGCAGTGCGGGCGGGCTGACCGACGCCGACGTGGCCACGCTGCTGACGATGCAGGTCATAGGCCAGATGGTCGGCGGCTTTTTCTGGGGCAAGCTGTCCATGTACAAGGGCTACCGCGCGGTGATGCTGTGGACGCAGGGCATAAACGTGGCGCTGAACCTGGTGAGCGTAGTGAGCCTGGGGCTGGCCGCAAACGGCGTCAATCTGCTGCTGCCGATGATATTCGTGATGTTCTTCACGCAGTTTTCGACGGTGGGCTGGGCGGGCTACGCCAACTACATGATGGCGGGCGTGCCCGACGAAAAGCGCGCGCTGTACAACGCGCTGACCTGTGTGGCGACGCTGCCGGCCAACTTTGGCACGCTGCTGGTGGGACTGGTATCGGGCAGCGCGGGGTATGTGCCGGTGTACGTGTTCACGCTGGGCTGTTCGGCGGTGGGGCTGGCGCACTGCATCTGGCGGTTCGGCGGCAAGCGCGGCATAGTCGGCGACAATATCTGATGGGCCGTTTCATTAACGACACGCCCGGGTTTAGTATTTTAAACGCGGGATATCGCGCTCCGTCCGCAGGGACGGGGCGTTTTTTGCGCCAAAATCGCGAAAACATTCGTAAAAAACGCGGTCTGACGCGCAGTTTACAGCATTCTTATTCGGAAAATACGCAAAACAGCAGTATTAACAAAAATAGGTGTTGACAACGCAGCGGGTTTGTGGTTTAATATACATCGCTCTCAGGTTTAGAATTACTAAACCAAGGCGCACAGCGCCGCGGGGGCGATCGGAGGCGATTTGATGCAGATAGGCGCCAAGGTGCGCCGCCTGAGACTTCAGCGCGGATTGACCATGGAGGAGCTCGCCGACCGGTGCGAGCTGAGCAAGGGCTTCATATCGCTGCTGGAACGCGACCTGACCTCGCCGTCGATAGCCACGCTCAGCGACATACTCGAATGCCTGGGCAGCGATCTGAAGAGCTTCTTCGACGAGCGGCCCGAGGAAAAGATCTGTTTTACGGCCGACGACATGTTCGTAAAGGAGGACGCCGAGGGACTGCGCGGCTACATAAAGTGGCTGGTGCCGGGCGCGCAGAAAAACCGCATGGAGCCGATACTGGTAGAGATGCAGCCGGGCGGGGCGACATACCCCGAAAACCCGCACGAGGGCGAGGAGTTCGGCTTCGTGCTGGCGGGGTCGATAAACCTGATGCTGGGCGAGCGCAAGATACGCGTGCGGCGGGAGGAGAGCTTCTGCTTTAAACCCGATCAGCCGCATTACATGGAAAACGCGGGCAAGAGCGTGGCGCGGGTGCTGTGGGTCAGCACGCCGCCGAGCTTCTAGCGCCGCGGACAATATCGTCCGGGAGGATAAGGCGATGGTAGAGGATACCCACCTGATAGAGCTCAAGGGCATAACCAAGGAGTTCGGCGACACAAAGGCGCTGGACAATGTCAACCTCTATATACGCAAGCGCGAATTCATAACGCTGCTGGGGCCGTCGGGCTGCGGCAAGACGACGATGCTGCGCATAATCGGCGGCTTTGAGTACCCCGACGAGGGTCAGGTGCTGTTCGAGGGCCAGGACATAGCCGACGTGCCGCCCTACAAGCGCCGCGTAAACACTGTGTTCCAGAAGTACGCGCTGTTCCCGCACCTGAACGTGTTCGAGAACATAGCGTTCGGGCTCAGGCTCAAGAAAATGCCCAAAGCCGAGATAGCCGAGCGCGTAAAGCGCATGCTCAAGCTGGTCAACCTCGAGGGCTTTGAGAAGCGCTCGGTCGACGCGATGTCGGGCGGCCAGCAGCAGCGCATAGCGATAGCGCGCGCGCTGGTCAACGAGCCCGAGGTGCTGCTGCTGGACGAGCCGCTGGGCGCGCTCGACCTGAAGCTGCGCAAGGAGATGCAGATAGAACTCAAGGAGATGCAGCAGAAGCTCGGCATAACCTTCGTATACGTGACCCACGACCAGGAGGAGGCCCTCACGATGAGCGACACGATCGCCGTCATGCAGGGCGGCCGCATACAGCAGATAGGCGATCCCAAGCGCATCTACGACGAGCCCAAGAATGCGTTCGTCGCGGCGTTCATAGGCGAGAGCAACATACTCAAGGGCACGATGATAGAGGACGACCTGGTCGAGATGTGCGGCCGGCAGTTCGAGTGCGTCGACGAGGGCTTTGGCCAGAATACGCCGGTGGACGTCGTGGTGCGGCCCGAGGACGTGATGGTCGTGGGCGAGGACGTGGGCATGCTGGTCGGCGAGGTCACGCAGGTCACGTTCAAGGGCGTGCACTACGAGATGAAGGTCAACGCCGGCGGGTTCGACTGGCGCATACACTCGACCACGATGCAGCCCGCGGGCAGCCGCGTGGGACTGACGATAGTGCCGTACAATATACACATTATGGCAAGGAGCGATGTCAAGTGAAGCGGTCGTGGTTTGCCACGCCTTACGCGGTGTGGAGCATACTGTTTACCGTGGTGCCGCTATTGCTGGTGTGCAAGTACGCGTTTACCGATTCGGCGGGCGCGTTTGCGCTGGCCAACTTTGAACGCTTCTTCCGGCCCACGATACTGGGCGTGCTCAAGCAGTCGCTGTGGATGGCGCTGCTGTGCACGGTGATATGCCTGATAGTGGCGTATCCGGCGGCGCTGTTTTTGACCAGCAGGGACTTTTCAAAGCATCAGGCGCTGGTGGTGCTGGTGATACTGCCGATGTGGATGAACTTTTTGCTGCGCACGTACGCGTGGCTGACGCTGCTGGAGGACACCGGCCTTATAAACCAGCTGCTTGAATCGATGGGGCTGCCGCGGCTGTCGCTGCTTTATAACGACGGCGCGGTGCTGATGGGCATGGTGTACAACTTCCTGCCGTTCATGGTGCTGCCGATATACACGGTGCTGACCAAGATGGACAAGCGCATAATCGAGGCCGCCGAGGATCTGGGTGCGAACTGGTTCCACGTGCTGACGCGGGTGATATTCCCGCTGAGCCTGCCGGGCGTGCTCAGCGGCATAACGATGGTGTTCATGCCGTCGGTGTCGACGTTTGTAATACCCAAGCTGCTGGGCGGCGGCTCGAACATGCTGTTCGGCGACCTGATCGAGCAGCAGTTCATAACGACGGGCAACTGGAACTTCGGCAGCGCGCTGTCGCTGCTGATGATGGTGCTGATACTGATAAGCATGGGCCTGCTCAACCGCGTCGACCCCAAGCGCGAGGGGGGTGCGATCTGGTGAAGAAGTTCTTCAAGGGTCTGTACCTGTTTGCGGTATTGCTGTTCCTGTACGCGCCGATAGTGGTCATGATAGTGTACTCGTTCAACGCCAGCAAGTCGCGCGCAATCTGGGGCGGGTTGACGCTGGACTGGTACGTGGAGCTGTTCCACAGCGAGACGATAATGAACGCGGTATGGGTCACGCTCAGGATAGGCGTGCTGTCGGCGGTGCTGGCCACGGTGCTGGGCACGCTGGCCGCGATAGGCATGCACGCGATGAAGACCCGGCCCCGCGCGGTGCTGACCAACCTGTCGTACCTGCCGATGACCATGCCCGACATAGTGACCGGCGTGTCGCTGATGCTGATGTTCATAGAGACCAAGGTGCCGCTCGGGTTTTTCACGATGCTGCTGGCGCACATATCGTTCAACGTGCCGCACGTGATATTCTCGGTGCTGCCCAAGCTCCAGCAGATGGACCAGAACATGTACGAGGCCGCGCTCGACCTGGGCGCCACGCCCACGCAGGCGCTCTGGAAGATAATCTTGCCCGAGGTGCGCCCCGGCATGATGACCGGACTGCTGCTCTCGTTCACGCTGTCGATAGACGACTTCGTGATATCGTACTTCACCACGTCGACCGAGGTCAACCTGTCGACGCTGGTGTACTCGATGGCGCGCATGGGCATAAACCCGTCGCTGAATGCGCTCAGCGCGGTGATGTTCATAGTGGTGCTGGTGCTGATGCTGATAATCAACCGCCGCACCAACATAATAACCGGCGAACAGGCCCATCAGTCGGGCATCTGACACGATTCCCAATTTCGCGCGGCGGCGCTGCGCGAGGTTACATATGAAAGGAGAAACATCACAATGAAAAAGTTCTGGGCAATACTGGTTGCCTGCGCGCTCATGCTGCCGTGCGCGGCTGCGTTCGCTGACGGCGACGCCGGCGAGGTTGTGGTCTACAACTGGGGCGAGTACATCGACGAGGATGTGCTGGACATGTTCACCGAGGAGACCGGCATAAAGGTCACCTACGCGATGTTCTCGACCAACGAGGACATGTACGTAAAGCTCAAGGCCGGCGCGGCGAACTATGATGTGATATTCCCGTCGGACTACATGATCGAGCGCCTGCTCAACGAGGATCGCCTCGAGAAACTCAACTACGACAACATCCCCAACGCCGCCAACATACTCAGCTGGCTGCGCGAGGATCCGTATAACGTGTACGATCCGACCAATGAGTACTCCGTGCCTTATATGTGGGGCACCGTGGGCATACTCTACAACACCGAAATGGTCGACGAGCCGATAACCTCCTGGACCAGCATGTTTGACACCAAGTATGTCAACAACGTGTTCATGTACGACTCGTTCCGCGATTCCATAGGCATCACGCTCAAGATGCTGGGCTATTCGATGAACACCCGCGACTGGGATCAGATAAACGAAGCCAAGGAAGCGCTCATCAAGCAGAAGCAGGACGGCATAGTCAAGGCTTACCAGGTCGACGAGACCAAGGACAAGATGGTCGCCGGTGAGGCCGCGCTGGCGCTGATCTGGTCGGGCGACGCGCAGTACGCGATAGAGCTCAACGACAAGCTGGCGTATGTCGTGCCCGAGGAAGGCTCCAACATCTGGATAGACGGCATGTGCATACCCAAGGGCGCGCAGAACAAGGAGAACGCCGAGGCGTTCATCAACTTCCTGTGCCGCGAGGACATCGCCCGCATGAACATGGATGAGATCGGCTACTGCACGCCGATACAGCCGGTCGTGGACAACATGACCGACGAGGAAAAGGCCAACCACGTCTGGAACCCCACCGCGGATGAGATCGCCCGCTGTGAGATATTCCGCGACGTAGGCGACGCCGTGATGGATTACGAGGACGTATGGCTCGAGATCAAGGCTGCGCGCTAAGCGCCGCCGCACCGCGCCGGGGATCGATAAGATCCGCCGGCGCGTTTTTTGTTTGGCGAAGCGGCGCGGCCTTTGACGTGCCACACGGCCCAGCCATGCCGCCGTCGGCCTACTCTGCCGCCACTGGCCTCAAACAGTGGGCTGCATGCAGAAGTGCCAGCCGGTACGGTTCGGTTCGGACTGACTTGAACGGCGGCTTGCCTTACTCTATCGAGATGGCGGTTTGCGTCTGCGGGCTTATGCTTGGGGCAGTGTCTTGGGAGGTTGTTGCGTCGTTGTCGGGCTTTGCGGTATGGCTGGGAAGGCGGTGGCTTGCGTCTGCTGGTTTATGCTGTGGTCAATGTCTCGGGCGGTTATTGCGTCGTTGCCGGGCTTTGCGGTATGGCTGGGAAGGCGGTGGCTTGCGTCTGCTGGCTTATGCTTGGGGCAGTGCCTCTGGCGTTTGATGCGTCGTTGCCGGGCTTTGCGGTATGGCTGGGAAGGCTATGGCTTGCGTCTGCTGGCTTATGCTTGGGGCAGTGTCTCGGGCGCTTATTGCGTCGTTGCCGGGCTTTGCGGTATGGCTGGTAAGCCGGCGGCTCGTGTCCGCTGGCTTATGCTTGGGGCAGTGTCTCGGGCGGTTATTGCGTCGTTGACGGGCTCTGCGGTATGGCTGGTAAGCCGGCGGCTCGTGTCCGCTGGCTTATGCTGTGGGCAATGTCTCGGGCGTTTATTGCGTCGTTGCCGGGCTCTGCGGTATGGCTGGTAAGCTGGCGGTTTGCGTTTGCTGACTTACGTTGGGGGCAGTGTCTCGGGCGTTTGATGCGTCGTTGCCGGGCTTTGCGGTATGTTTGGCAAGCCAGTGGCTTATCCGGCGCACCGGCGGACGCCAAAAGTGCGGCTGAGCCGCTGGAAATCCGAATCTCTGCGGCGGCAAATCAAAAGGCAGTCTGAGCGCGGCCGCGTCGACAGCGCGCGGCCTGAAGCCGCACATGCGGCACGCGACAGGCCCGTCGGACTGAACAGTGGCGATGTGAAAGGCAGTTTTACGGGTACGCGCATTGACCGCGTCGCTGTCGGGGCCGTTGGCCCGGCCGATGGTTTTGCGCGGCAGCGCAGCCCTAACGGTGCAACCGACCGTCCGCGCGCAGTTTGTTGCCGGTTGGCGCTAGCGCCAGTCGCTGCGAACGCCGTGTCTGCCTGCGCGCGCCGGTCGTGCGGGGCTGCGATATCGGCCATGCCGGTTGTTAGACCATGCCGAACCTCTGTCCCAGAAATAGCAAACTGCTAACGACGCATTGTTGACAAACCCCTGTCAAGAATGCTATGATTAAAAAATCGTGAGGCACTGGGGGGTGGTAGCCATGGGTATCAAGGCCGCGCTGTTCGATCTGGACGGCACGCTGCTGGACTCGATGTGGGTGTGGCGGCGCGTCGACGAGCGTTCGCTGACTGCCCGCGGTGTGGCGCTGCCCGACGACTACACGCGCGCCATATCGGCGATGCGCATGCACGACGCCGCCGAGTATACCGCGCGCAGGTTCAAGCTTGACGTAGAGCCCGAGGCGCTGCTGGCTGAGTGGAAGGCGATGGCGCGCGACGAGTACGCGCATAATGTGCCGCTGAAGGCCCATGCGCGCGAGCTGCTGGAGCTGTATCGGAAACGGGGCGTGCGCCTGGGCATAGTGTCCAGCCTGACGCCCGATCTGTATGAGCCGGTGTTGACGCGGTGTGGCGTCATGGAGCTGTTTGATTTGGTGCTGTCGGCGACCGAGTCGCCGCGCGGCAAGGCGCACCCGGATATATACGTGGCGGCTGCGGCGCGGCTGGGAGTGCGCGCCGACGAGTGCGTCATGTACGACGACGTGCCCGAGGCGCTATGCGGCGCGCGGGCGGCCGGGATGTGCGCGGTGGGAGTATACGACGCGCACTGCCCCAATGCGCGCGCCGAACTGGCGGGCGTGGCGGCGCGCTTCATAATGGACTTTGCCGAGGAGATCGGCATACTGTATAGGACGGCCGCGCAGTGCTCAGCGACGGGGAGGTAGGCCCGCAATGGAACTATGGGACGTATACGATATTCACAGGCGCAAACAGAGCTATAAACTGGCGCGCTGCACTCAGGCGCAGCTGGCGCCCGGTTGCGGCTATCGCGCGGCGCTGGCGCCCAGCGGCAAGCTGCAGTTGGAGCCGGACGAGTACCACCTGTCGGTGCATGTGTGGTTCGTCAACAGCCGCGGCGAGCTGCTGATACAAAAGCGCGCCGAAACCAAGGTGCACATGCCCGGAGTGTGGGCGGCATGCGGCGGAGCGGTCATGGCCGGCGAGGATTCGGTCAGCGCGGCGGTGCGCGAGAGCTACGAGGAGATGAGCATAGAACTCGATCCTGAACGGCTGGTGCGGCTGCTGACGTACACCGCGCCCGAGCGCAACTCGCATATGGACGTGTACCTGTACCGCTACGAGTGCGACCCGGACGGGCTGACGCTGCAGGAGGAGGAGGTCTCGCGCGCGGCATGGTTCACGCTCGACGAACTGACCGGCAAGACCTTCACCGATGAGCAGTTCCGCCGGTATACCTACATGGATATACTGTATAACTTCATAAAGGTGCAGACGGCCTGGCGGCGCGCGGGATTTGTGGATCGGGGCGTGCGCGGCGGCGCGCGCGAACTGCTGGACGTGTACGACGTGCATGGCGAGCGCACCGGTCAGACCATGCTGCGCGACGCGGCTCAGCCATATGGCGATTACTACCGCACGGTGCACGTGTGGTTTGTTACGTCGAATGGGCGCGTGCTGCTGGAGCGGCGCGCCCCCGGCAGCGCGCGGCAACCGGGACTGCTTGCGTCGGTGCAGGGCGTGGTGCAGTCGGGCGAGGACCCGCTGGCGGCGGCGCGGCGGCAGTCGGAGGAGGAGCTGGGCCTGAAGCTGGATGAGTCGCGGCTGTTCAGGCTGTGCGAGTTCGTGGGCGACTACTGCATGTGTACGGTGTACCTGGCCAACCAGGACGTGTCGGCCGACGAGCTGGAGCTGCGCAAGGACGAGGTGGCGTCGGTGGACTTCGTAAGCGCCGACATGTTGGTCATGTTCAGCGATTCGGGCGAGTTCTCGAGCGCGCCATACCTGCCGATGGTCATAAGCGCTATGCGCGTGATCGAGCGCAGGCATCACACGTAGGGCATGGCGGCACCGGCGGCATGCCGTCAAATGAGCAAAGCCGGCAGTAGCGCGCGGCCGAGCCGTCCGCGATGCAGACTCGTGGTTATTCGACTAGGGCTGAGGCGGGCGATTCTGTCAGGTCGATGAGCAGTTGGCGCGAGCAGGGGGCGTGGGACAGTGCCCGCGGCGGGCCGCAATGGCAACGGTGCAAGCGATCTATGCAAACGCGAGTGCGGCGGATGTAGCCGTTATCTGCAAGCGGCGGGCCGCAATGACACCACTATAATCAATCTATGCAAACGCGAGTGCGGCAGATGTAGCCGTTATCTGCAAGCGGCGGGTTGCAATGGCAATGGTACAATTAATCTATGCAAACGTGATTGCGGCAGTAGTAGCCGTTATCTGCAAGCGGTGGGCCGCAATGACAATGGTACAATCAATCTATGCAAACGCATGTGCGGCAGCCGAAGCCGTATCTGTAAGCAGCAGACCGCAAGGTCAACCCAACAGGCAGCCTACACAAACGCGCATATGCGGCGACAGCCGTGCCAGTCCGGCGTCGGCACGCCATGAAAGTGCCCGAGCGCATCAATAGCGCCGAATCCGTGGTGGAACGCAAGGCTGCCCAACGAACGCGCCAAGCAAACGCCCAACAGCTAAACCAGGCGCGAGACAAATGCGGTTGCCGCGAATAGCTTGACCTGGCAAGTGCGCAACTCAATTTGGAAAAAAGCGCGCAGGGCAGCTGAAAATGACAAAAAGGCGACGCGCTCATATGATTCATACAATGCAAAACAACGCGCCCACGCAGGAGATCATCCCGCGTGGGCGCGTTAATTGTGTGAACGAACAGCCGCACGAGCTGCTGTGTGAGCGAACAGCCGCACGAGCTGCTGTGTGAGCGAACAGCCGCGCGAGCTGCCGCTGTGTGAGCGAACAGCCGCGCAAGCTGTCGTTGTGTGAGCAAACAGCCGCGCAAGCTGTCGTTGTGTGAGCAAACAGCCGCACGGGCAGCCGCTGTGTAAGCGAACAGCTGCGCAGGCTGTCGTTGTGTGAGCGAACAGCCGCACGAGCTGCCGCCGTGTAAGCAAACAACCGCGCGCATGGCCGGCGAAATGGACTTAAATCCAGCGCAGCCGCTCATGCCAGGTCATTCGGCCTCGATCCACTCCGGTGTGAGCCGCCGCTCGACCGGGAATGCCAGCGCGCGCAGTTCGGGCGGCAGCTCGGGTATCAGTCCGGGCAGCGCGCCTATGCCGCGTATCGGTATGTGCGTGCGCGCGGCGACCTCGCTTATCACCGCATGACCCTGGATAATGTCCTGCGGACTGGTCTGGGCCTGGAGGTTTGAGTTGTTGACGATGCCGGTAATCGCCACGCGGGCGCGGCCCTGTATCTCGGCCATCATTTCGATTATGTCGTCGGCGTTGGACGACAGCGGCCTGAACGTGTTTATCACATAGAGCAGGTCACAGCCCTCGCGCTCGAGGTAGGGCCGATACTGGCCCAGCGCCGCCGCGCCAACTTCATTGCCGCCCACGTCGATTATCACCTGCAGCTTGGGGCGCTCGAATATCCGGAGTATGCTCGCCGGCAGCGCCGGTATGTCTACCGTCGTCAGCGCGAACGACGGCTGCTCGACCTCTATGCCCTCGCTGAGCAGTTGAGCGCGCTGAGTCGAACTGCGAAAATAAGGGTTTACTATGTCCAGGTCGACCAGCATGACTTCGCTCTCGCCCGCTGCGCGCAGGTCATATGCGGTGCTCAGCGCTATCTCGGTCTTGCCACTGCCATAGTTGCCTACAAATGCCGTTATACGGCCCTTTCGATCTATCATCGGTATCCTTTCATGCGCTGCGAGCCGCGTCATTCGTCATCATATTCTATATCGCGCGTTATGCCGGCCTTGCGCACCGCTATCGTGCGCGGCGCAGGTTGTGGCGCGGGTTGAGGCGCGTGGGTGTCCGGTTGCACCGCTATTGTGTGCGGCGCATACTGTACCGGGCGCTGCTGTGTGGGTTGCGTGGCCTGAACCGGGCGCTGCTGTGTGGGCTGCGTGGCCTGCACCGGGCGCTGTTGCGCGGGCTGCGTGGCCTGCACCGGGCGTTGCTGCGCGGGTTGCGTGGCCTGAATCGGGCGCTGCTGCGCGGGCTGCGTGGCCTGCACCTGCTGTGCAGATTGCTGCTCGGCTACGCGCGCCTTGCGCCTGCGTGACCGCGACTCATAGCCCTCGACCGTGCGCCGGACCGGCATATCGCTTGCCGGGGCGGGCCTGGTTCCTGACGCGGCCTGATGTGCGCCGGTATGGCGAGCGGGCCGCGCGGGCTCCTGCGCCGCGGGTTTGTCCGTTGACTGGGGCTGGCGCTGCGCCTCGGGTTTACCCATTGACTGGGGCTGGCGCTGCGCCTCGGGTTTACCCATTGACTGGGGCTGATGCTGCGCTGCGGACTGTGCCGGCGCCTGCGCTTGCTGCATCTCGGGCTGTGCCGTGGGCGGCGGTGCGACCGTCTCCTCGAACACCGGCATTTCGGGCAGCTCCATCTGAGCCGGGCGGTTCTCGCCGATGCCTATCGGCATGAACTGCGGCCCGCGGCCCGTGTACACGCCGTACATCGGCATGTCGCGTTCGCTGCGCACGAACTGTGGCGGTTCGCCAAAGAGCGGTTCCTCAGCCTGCGACTCATCAGCCTGCGGCGGCTCCTGCGCCAGCGAGGCCAACTGCGCGCTGTCCTCAGGGGCGATTATGTGTTCCGGTTCATAGCCCTCGGCGTCCAGCGCGGGCTGTTGGGGCGCTGGCTGGCCATATGTCGGGGAGTCGCCATCAAACGCCGTCGAATCGGCGGCAAGCGGCTGCGGGTCGGCGGGGTATTGGCTGCCCGCATACTGGTCGGCGGTGATGCGGTCTGTGGAGTATTGACCGGCGGGATATGCTTCATCTGCATGTCGGCCATCCGCGTATTGACCGTCCGCATACTGCCCGGCTACGTATTGAGCATCCGGGCCTTGACCGTTCGCGTACTGCCCGGCCATGTATTGGGCGTCCGAGCGCAGGCCGTCGGAGTACCGCCCGGCAGCGTATTGGGCATCCGGGCCTTGACCGTTCGCGTACCGCCCGGCAGCGTATTGGGCATCCGGGCCTTGACCTTCCGCGTACCGCCCGGCCATGTATTGGGCATCCGAGCGCGGGCTGTCCGCGCGCTGCCCGGCGGCGTATTCACCGTCTGCGCGCGCGTCGGGCTCAAGCGGTTGTACGGCAGTGCGCCCTGCATATTGGCCATGCTGCTGTTCGACCTGTATATGCTGCGACGGCTCGTAGACCTGGGCGGCCTCGTAGACCTGGGCGGGTGCGTCGGCCTCGCGCTGGGGTGGGCGCGCATCCAGTGGGGCGGAGCGACCGTTGCGGCGCTCATCGCGCTGGCCCTCATAGCCTTCCAGCACGCGCCGGTAGCCCGCGTACTTGAGGCGCGGCTGCTCCTTGACGAATGGCCGCGACACGTAGCCGCGCGCGCGCCTGAGCGTGGTCAGCCACACATGGTAGGGCTGCCAGCGCATCAGGTATATCGTGTAGTCCACGACCAGCCCCGCTATCAGCAGCACGCCCACTATCGTGAGCCAGTTGTCCGAAAACCAGGGCATGAATTCATTCTGGCCGCCGGTCGCCAGCATGGACCAGAACCAGTTGTATATTATCTGCATCCAGCTCAGCAGCGCCGAAAACAGCCACTCTGTAAACCCGTTAAGTCCCATTTAAGCCTCTCCTTTGCGGTATGGGGTATGCCAAATATTGGGCGTAGGCGGACGGGAGTTTGTTCCCGCGCGGGCAACGGGGCGCGGCAAATGCGTCGCGCCCCGGCAGTATCATTGTATCGTGACCTTGATGGTCGCGGGTTCTATGTTGATGTCGAGATCGGCGTCGGAGTCGATCTGGCAGTAGACCGGCAGTTCGTATTCGCCCTCGGGCAGGCCGGTAACGTCGACGTAGAGCTGCACATCGCCGCGGCTGAGCGCGCTTATCTGGGTATACGGGCCGGTGACGGTCACGGTGAAGTCGCGGCTGCGGGTTGCGGTGAGGCCCTCGGCCAGGCCGGTCAGCTCGGGCGTCATCGAGTCGAACGTGCGGCTTATCTGGCGCTCGCTAATGCGGATGGTGACCAGGACCTCCTCAGTGGACAGGTATTTCATGTCGCTCTGGCGATTGACGCGGGTGGTCTTGGTGGTGGTTTCGCTCATGTCGTTTACGTTTATCGAGTAAATCTGCACCGTGTCGAGCGAGTCCAGGAAGCGCTGAGCGCCGGCGACGGCTATCTCGGAGGGCTGCACCTCAACGGCGTCTATCTGATAGCCCTGGGCGACGGTGCCGGTTATGACCTTGGCCAGGTCGGTCTCAACGGGTATGTTTTGTATCGGGTAGGCGTCGACGCTGGTTATGACCGAGCTGGTCGTCGTCGACACCGCTGGGAACGATACGGCGCGCTGATCGTCGTTCATCAGCGTGAACGACACCGCGCGGGTTATCGAGCCGACCGTGTCCACGCCGCTCAGGTCCATGACGGCGCGGGCGCTGGTGATCTGTTCGACCTGGGACGCGGGGCCGCTGACGGTCAGTATCGACGGGTTGCTGGTGGGCGAGGAGTACCAGAAGTTGTCCTCGTCGGCGCCATCCAGCACCACTTCGACCTGTACGTTGCGCTGCTCCAGCTCGTCGACGTTGAGCGTAACCGAATCGGGGTATATGCCGGTCACGGTGCCGTACACGGTGCTGGCGGTCAGCGGTATCGTCTGCTCGCCGGTTTCGCGTATGCGCGACAGGTCGAGTTCGACGCGCACGTTATTGCTGGTCACGCGGTAATAGTCGCTCTTTGTGACCTCCACGGCCACGCGCACCTGCGGCAGTATCTCGGAGAGCGCCTCGGTTATCGCCAGATCGCGGCTGTCCAGCGTGGACTGATTGGTCGTGTTTATGTAGAGGTTGCTCAGCACGCGTTCACGGGTTATCGTGGTATCGTTGGTCAGCACGAAGCTCCACAGCGCTATCGCCAGCACCAGCGACAGCACCTTCAGCCAGAAGTTGCTCAGCAGCGCCCGCCTGAGCCAGCCCAGGAATTTCTTTATCACATTCATTTGCCGGCCCTCCGTTTCAGCAGCTGCTTCAGGACGCCGGGCTGCGGTTCGCCGTAGATCTGATGGAGCAGTTCGGACAGCGACTTGGCGTCCAGGTAGCGGCTGAGCTTGCCGCCGCGGGCCATAGATATGACGCCGGTCTCCTCGGATACGACCAGTGCGGTGGCGTCGGTGGTTTCGGTAACGCCTATCGCGGCGCGGTGACGGGTGCCCAGGTCGCGGCTAATCGACTGATCGTCGGTCAAGGGCAGTATGCACGCCGCGGCGTACAGGCTCTCGCCGCGCACGACCACCGCGCCGTCATGCAGCGGGGTATTGGGTTCGAATATGTTTTCTATAAGCCCGGCGGATATGCGGGCATCGACCAGCGTGCCGCTTTCTATCACGTCCTTCAGGCCGGTATTGCCCTCTATCACTATCAGCGCGCCCACGCGGCGGCGGGCGAGCCGGGTCAGCGAGTCTACGAATGCATTGACTATGCGCTCTATTTCTATATCGCCGCTGCGCGCCTTGTTGGCGGCGAGTATCTTGCCGCGGCCTATCTGCTCCAGCGCGCGGCGCAGTTCAGGTTGAAATATGACTACCAGCAGTACCGAACCGGTATTGATCAGCTGCACCAGCACCCAGTTGAGCGCGCGCAGGTTGATCGTGGCCGAGAGCCAGGTTACTATCAGCACGACGATAAGCCCCTTGAACACCGAGGAACCGCGCGTCTGCCGGGTAAACCGAAGCAGCTGATATATCAAAAACGCCACGATCAGTATATCGACAACATCCCGCCAGTCGGGACGGTAGAACACGTTCCAGAACATCTCTGTGATCTGTGCCCACAACCACTCCAATCGCTCACCCTCTTGCTGATTATTGGCCGCGGACGCGCCGCGGCAGCGTGTACACATATATTATAGTATATTTCCGCAAGTTATGAAACCCATATTTAGAAGAAATCCGCTTCATATTATTGTCAATTTTGCCAGATTCACGCGCTAAAACGCGGACCGCGCTTAACAGTCAGGGCGTTGACATTGCGCCGTGCGTGAGGCTATACTTTACAAAGAGCGTGCTTGCGCTATTAAATACGGGAAGAAGTGCGTATATATGACGATAGGTATAGGCAACGATCATACTGGGGTGGAGTTAAAGCGCATAATAACCGAGCATCTGCGCGCGCGCGGCTGCGAAGTGGTGAACTACGGCACTGACTCGACCGAATCGACCGATTACCCGATATACGGCGAAAAGGTCGCGCGTGCGGTCGTGGCGGGCGAGTGCGATCTGGGCGTGGTCATCTGCGGCACCGGCATAGGCATATCGCTGGCGGCAAACAAGGTGCATGGCATACGCTGCGCGTGCTGTTCGGAGCCGTATTCGGCGCGGATGGCGCGCGAGCACAACAACGCCAACATGCTGGCGTTTGGCGCGCGAGTGGTGGGGCCGGAGCTGGCCAAGATGATCGTGGATCAGTGGCTGGACGCCGAGTTCAATCCGCGGCATCTCAGGCGCGTGGAAATGCTTGCAGACATAGAGCGGCGCGGTTGAGCGCGAAACTGACGCGGGCGGCATTGCGCGGCGCGGGGGCATCCCCGCGCCGCGCTTGCATTATTATCGGTTATATTTTAAGCTGAAAGCCAAAAAGCGGAAACATATCGCCGTTATATTACGTCTTAACAAAGGCGGCGGCGCGCGCCGCGAGTTTGGACGGGAGGTGTGGCAATGGCTGCAATGGCAAACGGCCCGGAGCCGGGCCCGATAATACGCGTGAGCAACGTGCGCAAGACTTTCCGCGAGGGCGCGAGCCGCACCGATGCGTTGAAAGACGTCAGCTTTGAGATAATGCCGGGCGAGTTCTGCACGATAATCGGGCGGTCGGGCTCGGGCAAATCGACGCTGCTGAACATGTTGGCAGGGCTGGATCATCCCACGCGCGGCCAGATAGTGATACTGGGCCGGCATATAGAGCGCATGAGCGAGGACGAACTGGTGGCGTTCAGGCTCAAGCATGTGGGGTTCGTGTTTCAGTCGTACAACCTGTTCCCGTCGTATGACGCACTGGACAACGTGGCGATGCCGCTGACGTACCGGGGCGTGCCGCGGCGGGTGCGGGAAAAGCGCGCGCGGCGCATGATACAGTCGGTGGGGCTCAAGCACCGCATGCACCACACGCCCAACAAGATGTCCGGCGGCGAACAGCAGCGCGTGGGCATAGCGCGCGCGCTGATAACCAATCCTCAGATAATATTTGCCGACGAGCCCACCGGCAACCTGGACGTAAAGACCAGCGCGCGGGCGCTCAAGCTGATGGTGGACTGCGTGCGCGAGCGCGGCGCGACGCTGATAGTGGTCACGCACGACCCGGAGATGTCGCGCTATGCCGACCATGTGATACGGCTGCTGGACGGCTGCGTGATAGAGAATTCGCTCAATCCCAATCCCGACGTGATACAGCCGCCCGAGGACTCCGGCCAGGATTGGGAGCCCGTGGCGGCGCCCCGGAAGCAGGCCCCGCCGCGGCATCAGGGCTGGCTGGCGCGGCGGCGCGCGGCAAAGCAGGCCGCCAGTAACGCCAAGGCCAGTTCCGACCCGCCGGCTGGGCAGGACGGCATCAGCGCCGAAGCCGCGACGCCGGATAAGGGCGTAAAGGCCGAACAGATCGGCAATGGCGTTGGAGCGGAAGCGAATGCCCAGGTCAAACCGTCCGAACAAGACGGCGATAACACCAAAGCCGCGACGCCGGATAAGGGCACAGAGGCCGAACAGAGCAACGAATGTACCGGAATTGAAGCGAATACGCAGGTCAAACCGTCCGAACAAGACGGCGATAACACCGAAACCGCGACATCGGATAAGGGCACAGAGGTCGAACAGAGCAACGAATGCGTCGGAACTGAAGCGAGTGCCCAGGTCAAACCGTCCGAACAAGACGGCGATAACACCGAAGCCGCGACATCGGATAAGGGCGTAAAGGCAGAACAGATCGGCAATGGCGGCGGGGCGGAAGCGAATACACAGGTCAAACCGTCCGAACAAGACGGCGATAGCACCAAAGCCGCGACGCAGGATAAAAACGCAACGCCCAAGCAGAGCGAACATAGCGCCGTAACGGCCGGACACGCCGATAGCGCATCGACCGTACTCGCCCCGCAGGGCGCAGGGCCGGCGGATGCGAACGCGCCTTACGCGGACGTGCGGGCCGGTCAGACTGACGCGGCACGGCCCGCTGAGTCGCCGGACGACGCGGCCCGGGCCGGCCGATAGGCGTAACTCAAACCCGAAATACTTACGCGCGAGTGGCGCGAGGAGGCAGACAAATGGCATCCAGGAGAATTGTATCGGTGATATGCGCGCTGTGCATTATGGTGGCTATGTGCGGCGCGTCGCCTGCGCTTGCGCGAGAGGGAGACGCGACGCAGGCCGGATCCGCGTTCCAGAGCGGAACGTCGCTCGATGAGCCGCTGACCCCGGCCGTGTCCCAAAGCGAGATCGCGTCGGATGAGTCGCCGGCCGAAGTCGCGTCGGATGAGTCGTCGGGCGAGCCCACATCCGAGCCGCCGACTCAACCCGCTGTGCAGGATGAACCGGCGCCCGAGCCGCCGTCAGATGGCGGCAATACCCCGACCGATCCGCCTCAGACCACGCCCACCGCGACGCCTGCCAGCGCTACGCCGACCGCGGCGACCGGGACGGCTCCGACCACAGCGCCCAACCCCAGTCCTGCGCCGACCGGCGCCGCGCCGACTGCTACGCCGTTCCCGTTCCCGGAGCAGATGCAGATATTGACTGACCGGCGCCAGGTGTGGACGGGCATGCCGGTAGTGTACACGATAATCGGCCTGAGCAAGGACAGCGTGCTGGCGGTGTACGATCCGGCGACGCCGGTAAACGACCCGGATCATCCGGTGTTGCTGGCATGCACCGACGGCTATCCCGACCCGTATCTTCAGATACCGCGCATGACCTGGAACGAGGAACTGCTGGGCTGGCAGTTCGCGTATACGCCGCAGCAGGCCGGGCCGTTCCAGCTGATGTGGCGGCTGTACGCCGACGGCCAGCTGCTTGAGTGGCGCGACTATACCGAGATGAACGCGCAGGACGTGATAACCGCCTATGCGCCGCCCACGGTGCAGGTGTATTCGATGGACTCGAGCGGCCACGCCGGCGATCAGCTGGAGCTGGTCGTGGATACCGATCTGAGCGTGACTTCGGTCACGCTGGTGGATGAGAGCGGCGCGCCGCTTGCGTATGTCGACTCGGTGACGTGCGAGGAGATGACCAGCCGCAAGCGCTGGACCTGCGTGTACCGCATCTACGACCCCGGCACGCATCGCATATCCGCGCTCGCGTCGGCGCTGCTCGAGTACGTGGAAAAGACGGCGCAGTCGCCGCTTGTCAGCGTGGGGGTGTTGCCGTCTGTGACGCCGTTGCCCTCGCCGGGCGACCTGCCCACGCTGGAGCCGGATGCCACGCTCGATCCGGACGCGACCGAAGCCCCCGCGCCGGCGACCGGCTATGTGCGCTTTAAGCAGGTGCCCAGCGCCGACGCGCAGGTCGGCGACGACATAACGCTCAATCTGGACGTAGAGTTTGCGGGCTACGACGGCAGCCGCATCAACTACACCGACCCGGCGTTTTACGATTACGTGGACTACATAGAGGTGCAGCCCGAGATATCGGCCGATCCGTATCCGTTCGTAGTCGACGAATCGCTGCAGCGCATAATAATCCGCAGCTACGAGGAGATGCAGCAGCAGCCGTTCAGCTTCAACGTAAAGGTCAAGTCGTCGCTGAGCAACGGCACGTACACGTTCAACTTCACGCTCAGATACCGGCTCAAGGGCCGCACCGATCCCGAGCCAGACGCGACTGAGGCCGGCATGGTGTTCGTAAGCGGCGCCAAGGAGCCGTCCAGTGGCGGCGGCGGCGGTGGCGGTGGCGGCGGCGGAGTGACGCTGCCCGCGACGCAGGCCAAGCTTATGGTCGAGTCGCTGCGCACCGATCCGGCTTCGCCCCACGCCGGCGACACGTTCGACGTGATACTTACGCTGCGCAACACCAACGAAAAGCAGTACGTGCAGAACATCACGCTGACCTACGCCACCGACAACGACGTGCTGATGCCCGCCAACGGCTCGTCGAGCTTCTACATAGACAAGATCGGCGCGGGCAAGACGTACGAGCTGACGCTGCCGGTCACGGCGCGCCCCGACATGCCCGACACGCCGGTCAAGCTCAACCTGTCGATAGACTACGAGGACAAACAGGTCAACAAGATCAGCGCCACGCAGTCGATGGTCATAAACGTAAGGCAGGTACAAAAGCTCAAGCTGGACGAACTGGTGGCGCCGCAGGGCGAGGTCATAGTGGGCGAGTCGGCGTCGTTTACGATGAACGTGATAAACTCGGGACGCACGACGCTGTACAACGTGTCGGCGGCGATGCTGGAGAGCGATCAGTTCATGACGGCGGGCTCGGCGTACGTGGGCAACCTCGAGGCCGGCAGCAGCAAGGAAGTCGAACTGGACATATATCCCAACGCCGAAGGCCCGGTCGAAGGCACGCTGCGCGTCACCTACGAGGACGCCAACGGCAACCAGTCGCACGAGGATACGCCGTTTTCGATATACGCCTCGGCGATGCAGGAGGACACGGGCTACTATGAGCCGGTCATCGAACCCACGCCCGAGCCGGAACACGAGCTGGCCGGCATAGTCGCGCGACTGCCCTGGTGGGTGTACGGCGCGGCGGGGCTGTTTGTGATATGCATCGTGATGTTGATAGCGCTGGCCGTGCGCCGCCGCAGCATGGATTCTATGATGGACTACGACGACGAGTAGCCGCGGGGGTTGTCAGATGAGATTTGCCGACATTGTGGCATACAGCCTTAAAAACCTCAGGCAGAACAAGGGCCGCACCATAGCCACCATGGTCGGCGTCGTGCTGGGCACGCTGCTGGTGGTGCTGATAGTTGCAATAGGCAACGGCGCCAACAAGTCGATCATGGACAGCATGGAGCAGAATACCAACCTGATGCTGATAAACGTGTACCCCTACTATGGCGGCGGCGAGGAAAGCGGCCAGCCGCGCGTCACCAAGCTGACCGATACCACGTTGGCCCAGATACGCGCGCTGGAAGGCGTGGAGGCCGTGACGCCGATGACGTATGTATACCTGGGCATGGAGGCCTACCTGATAAACGGCAAGTACGAGATGTACAGCTCGTTTACCGCGGTCGACATGGAGGCGTTTTCCAAGTTCATCGAGCTGAGCGAAGGGCGCGTGGCCACCAATAACCGCAACAAGGTCGAGTTTTTGATGTCGCCGGTCAACATGGTGGAGTTCCGCGATCCGGATGACAAGAACTACGAGTGGGTCGACGTGTATACGCTGCTGCAAAACGATGAGGAGATACCGCTGCCGCGCATAAACTGGCTGAATTCGCCGTTTACGCTGCGCTTCCGTTACTACGACTACTCGGTCGTGACCGAGACCAATCCCACGCCCGAGGAACACACATTCGAACTGGACGCCCGCATGACCGGCATAATCAAGCCCGACAAGAACGACTTTACGTTCTCATACGGCACATATGTCGACATCAAGTGGGTAAAGCAGTTCATCAAGGACAATAAGAAACTGCTGGAGGACCTGGGCAGCGTGCCCAAGCTGGACAGCTACGACAACGTTTACGTCAAGGCGCGCAGCGTCGATGAGGTCAGCACGGTGCTCAAGGGCTTAAACGAGCTGGGCGTGCAGTACAGCAGCCCCATGCAGTGGATAGAGGAGCTCAAGGCGTCGACCAACAAGACCCAGATGTTCCTGATGTTCATAGCGATGTTCACCATGCTGGCGTCGATAATGTCGATATACAACACGATATCGATGTCGGTGCAGGAGCGCAAGCGCGAGATAGGCATAATGAAGGTGCTGGGCTGCGGGATATCGCGCATACGGGCGATGTTCCTGTCCGAGGCGATGATGATAGGCTTTGGCGGGGGGCTGATGGGACTGGTGTTAAGCTTCCTGCTGGCGCAGCTGATAAACAATGTGCCGGCGATAGGCGCGCTGCTGAGCCAGCTGATGGGCGCGTCGGCGTTTGGCAGCGGCGGGCTCAGCGCGATAATCACGCCCGAGCTGGCGCTGATGACGTGGCTGGGCGCGATACTGGTGTCGGTGCTGTCGGGCTACATACCCGCCAACCGTGCCACGCGCATGTCGGCGCAGGAGGCCATCCGCTCGGTGGGCTGAGCGCCCTGCCAGGCAAGCAATAACCACAGACAGGCCGTCGGGGCGTTTGAGCGCTCCGGCGGCTTTTTTGTGTAGCGGCGATGGGATGGCCACATGCGTTGCAAGCAGGGCATGCCACATCGTGCGGCACTGCGCTGCCGGATACAAAGCGTGGCCCCTGGGTGCGCGGGCATTCCGGCGGAGTCAGTTCCGCTGGGGCCGGCCAACCGGCTGATCTCGGGCGCGGCGTTGATGCATCTGACGGGTTGAACTGCGGCCGCTTTGCGCGGCGCGATGCCGCGATGGCCGCACGGCCGCGCAGATGCGTGCTCGGGCAGACTTACGTCCGCTCAACCGCGCGCACGTATAGAAATGCAAATCGATAGAGTAATACGCCTTGTGCGCGCCGCATGGCGATGCGAATAGTCCTGGCCCAAGGTGGGACGCGCCACAGCCGTGCATCCGTGTGGGTTGATGCCAAGCAGGTCGCGCGCTTGTACAGGCAGGCGTTTGGAGCGTATAGCTTCACGCGCGATGATGCGGCAAATCAGATGCGTATACCATGCAGCCGCATGCCGCAACGACCGCGTGCCAATATGGCCGGACGCCCAATATTCGTGCGCTCGCGTGGGCTGACGCCAAGCAGGTCGCGCGCTTGTACAGGCAGGCGTTTGGAGCGTAGAGTATCACGCGCGACAGTGCGGCAAATCAGATGTGCATGCTATGCAGCTGCATGCCGCAACAGCCGCATGCCGTAATGACCGCATGCTAATATGGCCGGACACCCAATATTCGTGCATCCGCGTGGGCCGACGCCAAGCAGGTCGCGCGCTTGTACAGGCAGGCGTTTGGAGCGTATAGCTTCACGCGCGACAGTGCGGCAAATCAGGTGCGCATACCATGCAGTCGCATGCTGCAATGACCGCGTGCCAATATGGCGGGCCACCCAATATATGTACGCTCACGCGGGCTGACGCCGGACAGACGCACACATGCGCGGCCAAATGCACCGCCAACCGCACGCCTGCTTGACCGGCTGCCCGACGGCGCATATGCGTGGCCAGTCGCACCAGCCGCCACGGCACCGCCATAGCCGTACAGACCGCACCGTGGGACGAGAGCGAAGCCTGCCTATCAGGCGCCGCCGCGTGCCGTCAGATGCGATAACTACCACAAGTCAGCATGGCCCAACGGCGGAGTTGCGGCGCAATGCTCCCCAAAAACAAGGCCCGGCGTCGCCCATACGGGCGGCGCCGGGTAACTCATGAGCGTTCGTATTTATCAGGTTCGTATTAATCAGGCCGCAGTCTCCTCGGTCGCGTCGTCGGTCACGGTCTCGACCGCATCCCAGGTGCGAACCTGGCCGGTGTAGATCGCGGTTATCTGCGCGGAGGTGATGCTGGTGATCGGGTTCTCAGCGTTCACTATGACCGCTATGCCGTCGTGAGCGAAGGTGGTCTGAGTCAGCGTTGCCAGCTCGTCTTCCTTGAGCGCGCGGCTGGACATGCCGATGTTGACCTTGCCCTCAGTTACGTCCTTGATGCCCGCAGAGGAGCCGGAGTAGGTTATCTCTATGGTCACGTCGGGGTTGAGCGCCACATAGCCTTCCTTCAGCGCTTCGATGACCTTCTCAACCGAGGTGGAACCGGACAGGGTTATCTTGCCGGTGAGGCCGCTTGCGGTGTACTCGGTCGCAGCTACGGCCTCGGAGCCGTCGGCAGTCGTCGCGGTGTCGTCGGTAGCGGTCACGTAGCCGCGCTCGGCGACTATCGCCTGACCCTGGGTGCTCATAACGTATTTGATGAAGTCGGCGGCCAGCTCGTCTTCAACGCCGGTCTGCGTGGCCAGTACGAACGGACGCGCCAGCGCATAAGAGCCGTTCTTCACGTTTTCGACGGTCGCCTCAACGCCGTCCACGGGCAGCGCCTTGACGCTGTCGGTCACCGCGCCCAGCGAGGTGTAACCTATCGCCTGAGCGTCGACCTCGACCTTGCTGGTCACGGCGTCGGTCGAATCGACCAGCACGGCTTCGGGGTACAGCATGTCTTCGGTGCCCTCATCGGTCTCAACTACTATGTTCATCATCTCATCGAATGCTCCGCGCGTGCCCGAGCTGGCTTCACGCGATATGACCGTTATCTCATCGGTCGCTTCAAACGCCAGCGCCGAACCGCTCAGCATCATGGCACCCGCCAACAACAGACTTGCAAGCTTCTTCATTTTTCTCGTCCTCCATATGTTCCTGTTTACTTTCCTTGCGACAGTTGCAGTATACCGCCCTTGAGTAAGCGGCCTGACTGCGCTGCGTGAGAAGGACGTAAGATGTGGTACGCGCCGGAGCTTACATATCCCAGCCGCCGCCGCAACCAAAGCGTAAAGCAAGAGCGCAACCGGCGAAAAGCGCAATCGACGCGCCATGCGACAGGCACGGCCTCAAAGCGACGCGTGCCGCCGCAATGCCGTGCGGCACGTGAGCCGCGGCGGGTCGCATGGCCGTAAGAAAGCGGCATCGCGTGGAACAGACGCGCAAACGCGCCGTCCGCGGCGTTGCGCGGCGTCGCCCGGCGTCGGCTGCGGCAGCGGGCCTGGTTCTGCTGCGGCGCGGTGCTGATATAGGCAGCTTGTGCGGGCGCGGCGCGCATGCGTAAATCGCGTGCCATGCCAATGAGATTGCGATCTGTGTGAGCGCGGCTTTGCATAACCGAATTTGAATCATGCGCCGGGCACATGCAATTTGCGCAAATGCATCTCGCCCAACCGCGATGCGCGCAGGCGCACCGCGTCCCGGACATGACAAATTGGCGGTGCAGGCGCACCGCGTCCAAACATGACAAATGGGCGACGTATGTGCATCGCGTCCAGGATGTGACAAATCGGCGGTGCAGGCGCACCGCGTCCGAACATGACAAATGGGCGTCGGATACACATCGTGCCCCGGACATGACAAATCGGCGGTGCAGGCGCAACGCGCTCGAACATGACAAATGGGCGTCGGATGCGCACCACGTCCCGGACGTGACAAATCGGCGGTGCAGGCACACCGCGCCCGGACATGACAAATGGGCGACGTAAGCGCACCACGTCCCGGACGTAACAAATTGGCGGTGCAAGCGCACCGCGCCCGAACATGACAAATCGGCGGCGGATGCGCGATCCGCCGCCGACACTCAAAACCCTGAGGTTTCCGGGGCTGAGCCCGGGTATATGTTTACGCGCGCCGCGCCTGAGGCGGCGTCGGTTTTATGCGTATTCGGGCTGGAGCAGGCCGTAATTGCCGTCGTGGCGCACATACACCACGCATATGCTCTCGGTATCCTGATTCATGAACACAAAGAAGTTGTGGCCCAGCAGCTGCATCTGCGCGATGGCGTCCTCGACTGCCATCGGGCGCACCGGGAAGGTCTTTGTGCGGGCGAGCTTGGGCGCGTCCTCTTCATCGACCTCGTTCTCGGGGAAGTACTCGGGCGCCTCGGTGAACGCGCCCTCCTTGAGCCGCTTTTCAAGCCGCGTGCGATACTTGCGTATCTGACGCTCGATCTTTTCAAGGCAGCGGTCCATCGCCTTGAACATGTCCTCGGCTTCCTCTTCGGCGCGGATTATGCCGCCCTCTATCGGTATCGTGATCTCGCAGATGTTGCGATTGTTGCGCTCCAGCGACAGGCGCGCCTGCGCTTCCACCTCGGCGCCGAAATACCTGTCGAGCTTGTTGAGCTTGCGGGTCAACCGGCTCTCCACCGAATCGCTAATATTGAAGTTCTTTCCACTTATAGTTATACGCATATATCAGCATCTCCTGACGCGATGCGCCGCCTGAGCGGCCTCGCATTTATTTTTTCATATTGCGGGTACAGCGACTATTTCAATGGCCTCGCCCCCTTTAAAAAAAGAATGGCCGCGTGGGCCATATGGACAGCGCCCACTGAGTTTACTATGATATTACGTTTCTACCTCGCCGGGGCGATTTCCTGCCTGTTCACAGATTTGGCAGTGAAAGTTCACAATTTCGTGACCAGCCTGGACAAAACTGTCCCGTAGGCGTGACCTACGCGAATTAACCCGCTGTTCGCTGGCAATGCGAATGCGGGCGATGATATAATGCATGTTGATTTATACGCGCTGAAATACGCATGGGAAGGGCGGTAGGGCTGGCTATGAGCATACGCCAAAACTACAATCACACGCTATATGCGTGCTACACGGGTTACATAACTCAGGCGATAGTCAACAACTTTGCGCCGCTGCTGTTTTTGACGTTCCAGGGCGAATTCGGGCTGACGCTGGACATGGTGGCGCTGCTGGTGGCGGTTAACTTCGGCACGCAGCTGGTAGTGGACTATCTGAGCGCGCGGGTGGTGGACCGGATAGGCTACCGGCCGTGCATAATAGCGGCGCATCTGTTCAGCGCGCTGGGACTGATAGGGCTGGCGGTGCTGCCGGGGCTGGTGCCGGGCGCTTACGCGGGGCTGATAGCGGCGGTGATACTCTACGCGATAGGCGGGGGCATAATCGAGGTGCTGATAAGCCCGATAGTGGAGGCGTGCCCGACCGAGCGCAAGGAGGCCGCGATGAGCCTGCTGCACTCGTTCTACTGCTGGGGGCATCTGTTCGTGGTGGTGGCGTCGACGGTGTTCTTCCAGCTGGCGGGGATAGGGTCCTGGCGGGTCATGGCGTGCATATGGGCGATAGTGCCGGCGCTCAATGCGGTGTACTTTACGCATGTGCCGATTAACACGCTGGCGGCCGAGGACAGCAAGGGCATGACGCTGGGCCAGCTGGCGCGCAACGGCATGTTCTGGGTGCTGATGCTGCTGATGATGTGCTCGGGCGCCGCCGAACAGGCCATGAGCCAGTGGGCGTCGGCGTTTGCCGAGGCGGGCCTGAACGTGTCCAAGACGATGGGCGATCTGCTGGGCCCGTGCATGTTTGCGATAACGATGGGTTCGGCGCGGGTCATATACTCGCGCGTGGCCGACCGGCTGCCGGTAGCGCCGGCGATGACGATCTGCGGCGCGCTGTGCATAGTCAGCTATCTGCTCGCGGGCCTGAGCGCGAACCCGGCCATGGGCCTGATAGGGTGCGCGCTATGCGGATTCTCGGTGGGCGTGATGTGGCCGGGCTCGTTTTCAACGGGCGTGAAGGCGCTGCCGGCGGGCGGCACGGCGCTGTTTGCGCTTATGGCGCTGGCGGGCGACCTGGGGTGCTCGAGCGGGCCCACGCTGGTGGGACTGGTGTCGGGCGCGGCCAATGACAATCTGCGCGCGGGCTTTCTGGCGGCGCTGGTGTTCCCGGTGCTGCTGATAGTTGCGGTCAACCTGGTGCAGCGCCGCATGAGCCGTAGCTGATGCGCGCAGCGCCGATAAGCAGGCCGGCAATACGCGGGACGCCTATGCGCGACCCGATGGACGGCGCGCCAATACACGGTATACAGACGCTTATGCGCAATATGTGACAAACCGACCCGTTGCCGGAAATGGCAGCGGGTCGGTTTGTTTACAAATGGACGGGATGCGCATAACGAGTCCTCGCGCAATTTGAGCAATCCCGGCGAGAATTCAGATCTGCACCAGCAGCGTCGAACTCAACGCGCAGTGCGGCTGCTGCGTCAATCCAGAAGAGCGTCCATTGAAATCGCGCGGCAGGAAGGTTGGCGGCTGTGGCGGCAGGTGGTCAGTCTACGGCGGCGGGTCGCTCGTCTGCGGCGATGGAGACCCGGCGGTTGCGCGGTGAGCCGGGCATGACGGAGTTTGCTGCTCCGGGCCTGTGCGCGTTGACCGGATGTGCGGCGCGCTTACGCTCAGATGGATATCCACCAGCACACGCCATATCTGTCGATCACGGTCGCGCAGCAAGAGCTCCATGGAACCGCGTGTATGTCCTCCAATACTGCGCCGCCGTCGCTCAGCACGTCGAATGCGTGCCGTACGCGTGCCTCGGTGCCCATCTCAAACGCGTTGAAGGTCATCGTCTGCCACTTCAGGCGGTGAACCAGCGCCACGTCACAGGGGTTCTTTGCTTCGGCTATGGCCAGAAAGCCCTCGCCATCGACCGACAGCTCACAGTGTTCATAGGCGGTGCCGCACTCGTTTTTTATCGCGAAAGTTATTTCGGCGCCGAATGCGTCGCAGTATGTCCTTGCCGCCTCAATGCTGTCCTTTACGTAGACCTGGGTGTAGTTTTTCATATATCAGCCTCCTGCCGGTCAGTCGGGTTGCGAGCGCGTTCGGCGACAGCGCCCGCGACAGGCCCCACGACCGGGCTGCACGCCGATAAATGCAGCTGTGGACTCTGTCAGCTGCACGGAAAGCCCGCCGCCGACCGCGCGGTTCAACATTCGCGGCCGCATGCCGCCGCGCGCCGGACATGCCCGTACGGGCGGCGGCTCAGTCCGCATATTCGCCGCGCTGTATGCGCTCGTTGAGTTCGCTCAGCTCGAGCCAGCGGTCGAGCTTGGCGGCGAGCTGGGCGTCGACCTCGGACTTGCGCGCATCCAGTTCGCCCAGTTTGACGTAGTCGCTGGCGGCGGCGTCCATCTGCGACTGGAGCTGGGCGCTTTGAGCTTCGAGCGCGGCTATGTCGTCCTCTATCGTGTCGAACTCGCGCTGCTCGCGGAATGTGAAGCGCAGCTTGTGCCTGCCCGTGCGCGGGCGCTCGGCCGGGGACTGCTCGGACGGCTGTGCGCCGGTTCGGGCTGCGGTTGCAGCCGCTTCGGCCTGCGCGGCTTTGGCCTGTGCGTCGGCCAGTTCGCGGTAGTCGGTGTAGCCGCCCACGCTGTCGACTATGCCGGACTCGGTGAACGCAAACACGCGCCGGGCAAACTTGTCCAAGAAGTAGCGATCGTGCGAGACCGCTATGACCGGCCCCGGGAACGTGGCCAGATAGTCCTCGAGTATGGTCAGCGTCTGTATGTCGATGTCGTTGGTAGGCTCGTCCAGCAGCAGCACGTTGGGCGCGCCCATGAGCACCTGCATAAGGTACAGCCGGCGCTTTTCGCCGCCCGACAGCCGGGAGGCGGGCGTGTACTGCATCGTCGAGTTTATCAGGAACTGCTCGCAGAGCTGGCTGGCGGTCAGCACGCCGTCGCGGGTGGGTATGGCGTTGGCGATGTCGCGCACCGCGTCTATCACGCGCTTGTCGGGCGGGTATACCGGCACCTCCTGGTGCAGAAAGCCTATGCGCACGGTCTCGCCGCGCACTATCTGGCCGCTGTCGGGGGCGAGTTCGCCGGATATCAGCCCGAGCAGCGTGCTCTTGCCGCAGCCGTTGGGGCCGATTATGCCTATGCGGTCGTCGCGCATAAGCGAATATGAGAAGTCGCTTATAAGCGCCTTGCCGGCGTAGGATTTGCATATGCCTTCAAGCTCGATCAGCTTTTTGCCCAGGCGCGCGTGGCCGGTGGTTATCTCCATCTGGCGGGCGGCGGACTGCTCGGCGGCCTGTTGGCTCAGCTCGTCGAAGCGCTCGACGCGAAAGCGCTGCTTGGTAGTGCGCGCCGCCGCGCCGCGCCGTATCCACTTCAGCTCGTTGCGGTACAGCGCCTGCAGCTTGCGCCGGGACGCCTCCGCCATCTGTTCGCGTTCGGCCTTGAGCTCGAGGTAGCGCGAGTAGTTGGCCTCGTATTCGTGGACTGCGCCGGCCTCGACCTCGACTATGCGATTGCAGACGCGCTCCAAGAAGTAGCGGTCGTGAGTGACCATCATCAGCGCGCCGCTGCGCCGGGCGAGCTGGGTTTCCAGGTATGCGATCATCTCGGCGTCGATGTGGTTGGTGGGCTCGTCGAGCAGCAGCAGGTCGCAGGGGCGTATCAGCGCCGCGGCAATGGCTACGCGCTTGCGCTGGCCGCCCGACAGCGTGGTCACATCGGCCTGCGTATCGGTTATGCCCAGGCGGGTGAGCATGGCGCGGGCTTCGTATTCCTGCTCATCGCCGTGGGCGGGCAGCTGATGGAACACGGCTTCCATTACGGTCATGTGCTCGGGAAACTCGGGCGACTGCGCCAGATAGCTCACCCGTGCGCCCGACGATACCACCACATTGCCGGCGTCGGGTTTGAGCACGCCGGCGGCTATGCGCATGAGCGTGCTCTTGCCGGCGCCGTTTGCGCCGATAACGCCTATGCGGTCGCCCTCGCCGACGTAAAGCGACACGCCGTCCAGCACCGGCGCATCTATGTAAGACTTGGTTATCTTCTCAAGTGAAAGTATGTTCACGTGCCACCTCGCGGTAAGTCTATCGAATTTGCATATGATATTATATCGCGCTCGACGGCGCTTTGCAAGCGCAGCGCCATGCCGGTGCGGTGTCCCGGCGAAGGCTGCACGGCTGAATGTGTGGCGGCGTGGCCGGCCTGCCTTCAGTGGATGCAAATGCGCGTCGCTGCGTGAGAGTTGCGTTTTGCATGGAGCGGTGTCATACCGAAGGCGTCCCATAGGTGCGGCAGAAGGCGAGATGGACTGCTCATCTGCGGACGCCTGAGCGGGGATGTTCGTCTGCGGGCAGGCGGCATAAATGCGCGTTGACGCGCTCTGTCTTGCGTCGCGCGAAAGCTGCGCGGCCATGGAGCAATAAGCCGCGGGCTGCGGTAAACTGTCGCTACGTTTTGCAAAAGCGCGCTATACACCCGCGTCGGGCCATGGTAGAATCAGGGGGAGCGGTCGTGGCAGGTGCCGGGAGATGTCAGTGCGCCCGACGGAATCAGCGCAGTGCGCCGCCCGGCCCTGCCCGCATAATGCAATTAGCACAAAGGCGCGGGACCCACCCCGCAAGGAGGTTTATATGTCGATAAAGCTGATAACGATAGACCTGGACGGCACGCTGCTCAACAGCGCCAAACAGGTGTCCGAGCGCAACCGGCGCGCGCTCATGGCGGCGGAAGCGCAGGGCGTAATGGTGACGTTGGCATCGGGGCGGTGTTCGCCGGTGGTGTGGGGGTTTGCGCGCATGGCCGGGCTGAAAGCCAGCCCGGTGATATCCAACAACGGCCCGCGCGTGCAGGGCCCGGACGGCGCGACGCTGGCCGAAAAGTGCCTGGATCCCGAAGCCGCGCGCGAGGTCATGCGCCGCTGGGATGGCATGGGGATGTTCTACATACTGTACAGCGGCGACGTGATGTACTACTCATACCGGCCCGAGGATTACCAGCGCTTTGCCGAGGCCGCGGCCGGCCCCGACGCCACGCCGCGTCACGTATTTGACGGCGATGCGCGCTATGAGGCGGGCGCGCGGCACGCCCATAAGCTGGTGTGTTTTGACGACGACACCGCGCGGCTGGAGCGTGCGCGTGCGCTGCTGGACGGCATGGGCGACGCGCTGGAAGTCAACTCGTCCTGGTGGAACAACATTGAGGTCATGCACCGGGGCGTCGACAAGGGCTGGGCAGTGCGCAAGCTGCGCGAGATATACGGCCTGGAGCGCGACGAGGTGATGGCGTTCGGCGATAACGACAATGACCGCGAGATGCTGCGCGAGGCAGGTTGGCCGGTCGCGATGGCCAATGGCTCGGACGGTCTGAAGCGCATTGCGCGCATAATCGCGCCCGACTGCAACGACTCGGGCGTGGGCCGCGTCGTCGAGGAATACGTGCTCGGCGGGCAGATCAAGTGAGGCGGTAATGGCGTTGACGCGGGGCAGGGCCGCTGTCTGCGCGGAAGGGGTCGCGTTACGGAACCGCCGTTCGCGCAAAATAGGCCATGCGGCAGACCGGACGGGCGGCGAGCCGGTGATGTGAATACCGTGCGTCCGGCGGGCGCACTAAATGAGCTGGGGAGTAATGAATTATGGCAAACAATGAAAATGGCGCTCCGCAGGTCGCGCTTGTCAGATGCGCCGACTATGCGCCGGAGCGAGTGGACGCTGCGCTGGAGCGCGCGTTGGAGCTGGCGGGCGGGCTGGAAGCGGTTGTAAAGCCCGGCATGAGGGTGTTTGTAAAGTGCAACCTGGTGATGCGCAAGGCCCCCGAGGCCGCCGCGACGACGCACCCCGAGGTGGTGCGGGCGCTGTGCGAGCGGATACGGGCGTTGGGCGCGACGCCGGTGATCGGCGACAGCCCGGGCGGAGCGCTGGGCGCGGCGATGCTCAAGGCGTATTACGCCACGACCGGCATGGCCGACGCCGCGGCGCGCGCGGGCGCGGAACTGTCGCTGGACGATTCGCAGCATACGCGCGACTGCCCGAACGGCCGCACGCTGCACCGCATGGCGATAACCGGCATGACGCTGGACTGCGACGCGGTGATAAGCTGCTCCAAGCTCAAGACGCATGGCATGACGCTGATGACCGGCTGCGTCAAGAACCTGTTCGGGTGCGTGCCGGGCGTGACCAAGATAGAGTATCACGCGCGCTTTAGCCGTCTGGAGCAGTTCTCGGACATGCTGGTTGACATAGAGCGGTGCGTGGCGCCGGTGCTCAGCGTGCTGGACGCGGTGGACGGCATGGAGGGCGAAGGCCCGTCGGGCGGCAGTCCACGGCATATAGGCGCGCTGCTGGTCAGCCGCGACGCGCATGCGCTGGACAGCGTGGCCGCGCGTCTGATAGGGCTCAAGCCGGAACAGGTGTGCACGCTGGCGCGCGCGATGGAGCGCGGGCTGCTCAGGCCGGATGCGGTGCGCGTGCTGGGCGACGCGGTATCCGATCTGGCGATAGGCGACTACGTGTATCCGCGTGCCGCGCGCGACATACGGTTCTTTTCGACTAATCCGGTGCTGGGGCCGCTGGTCAACCGGATTGCCATGCCCAGCCCCCGGTTTGATCCGGCGCGGTGCGTAAAGTGCGGGCTATGCCAGCGCTCGTGTCCGGCCAAGGCCATTTCGCTGTCGCCATATCCCAAGGCCGATCTGCACAAGTGCATACGCTGCTTCTGCTGTCAGGAGCTGTGCCCCAAGCATGCGGTCGACGTGCGCAAGTCGATACTGCGCCGCATAATAAGGTAGCGCACGAGGCGGTATTGAGTGCAAGCTGAGCGTAGCCTCCTGCGAAAAGCGCTGTCCGATCAGGCACTCGGGCGGCGGCGTGCGCGTGGCAGCGTCAGCCCTGAACCTGCGCCCGGCGCACACGGCTTGCGGCCAGGCGTTGCGCGCTGGACGGTGCATTCTTGCCCGACGTGGACGAGGTCAAGGCCGAACTGCTGCCGGCATATGAGCGGCTGGCAGCGTGAAATGAAAAATTAGCTACTGCGCGCGGGCCGTTCGCCTGAACGCGGATGAAAGGTGATAACGATATGCACATAGTGCTGTTAAGCCCCGAGATACCCCAAAACACCGGCAACATAGCCCGAACCTGCGCCGCGACCGGCGCTAAACTCGACCTGATAAAGCCGCTGGGCTTTGAGATATCCGACCGGTACCTAAAGCGCGCCGGGCTGGACTACTGGCACATGATGGAACTGCGCGTGCACGAGGACTGGGCGGCGTTCATGGCCGCGTATCCGGGCGCGGAGCTGTTCTTCACATCCAAGAAGGCACCGCGCGACTACTGTCAGGCGCGATATCCGGCCGAGCCGTTCTTCGTGTTCGGGCGGGAGAGCCGCGGACTGGCGGAGGATATGCTGAAAAAGCACTGGGAGCGCTGCGTGCGCATACCGATGCGCGAGGGCGCGCGCTCGCTGAACCTGTCCAATTCGGTGGCGATAATCGCCTACGAGTACCTGCGCCAGCGCGATTTTGCGGGGCTGGTCAAAGAGGGTCATCTGGACGCGCCCGAACCCGCAGGCGGCGACTGGGTGGACTATGTTTGAGCGCAGCGCGAGTGCCGGCCGTGGCTGAACCCTGTGCGGGCGCGGCGGCCGGTGCCGGCCGGTTGCGTGCCGGTCGCGATATTTGAATTTATGAGTCTGGTGTAATTGAATCAACGCTGCCGCCATGAGTCGTGCATGGCGGCAGCGTTTTTTGTGGCGCACGATGAGCTGTGTCAGCGTTGATATGACGAACGCATATGGCGCACGGTGTTGATATGGCACTTTCGACGTGCGTGTAGCAATGTTTTATGCGGCGCATGGTAAGCTGTGTTAGCGTTGATATAGCGCGCACCGTGCTGGTATCAGCGTTTATGTGACGCACGTGAGCGGGTATCAACGTTAATGTGGCGCATACTTAGCAGATGTCAGTGTTAATGTAGCGCACACTGAGCAGATGTCAGCGTTAATGTGGCACTTGCTGAGCGGGTATCAACGTTTATGTGGCGCGCGCCGCGTGGGTATCAGCATTTATGTAGCGCACGCCATGCGGGTATCAGTGTTTATGTGGCGCACGCCATGCGGGTATCAGCGTTTATGTGGCGCACACTGAGCAGATGTCAGCGTTAATGTGGCACTTGCTGAGTGGGTATCAGCATTAACGTAATACTTGCTGAGCGGGTATCAACGTTTATGTGGCGCACGCCGCGTGGGTATCAGCGTTAATGTAGCGCACACTGAGCGGGCGGCAGTGTTTATGTGGCACTCGTCGAGTGGGCGACAGCTTTGATATGGCGATGGCGCGCGCCGTGCAGTGCGGCAGCGCTAATATGGCGCTACGCAGAGTGCAGCTCAGCAGCGCACCGGCAAACCGCTTGCCGATACGCTCCGCAGGGCATACGCCTCAATGCGGCAGACCAGGTTTAAAGCCGGGCAAGAGCGACAGTTGCCCGCCCAAAAGCTGGCGCGGCAAGCCGGACAGCCGCTTGAGCTGTCAATCGATTTGGCAGCCAGTGATTTGCCGGAGGCCTGAGCCTGAAAATGTGGCTCCGCGTTGCACCAACGCGCGGGCATGCGGTCGCTTTTCAGCTCATCGGTTGCCTTTGGGCTCATCAAATCTGGCAGCGCCCCGATTAACCGGCATGCCGTGTATCGGGCGATATCCGCCATCCATTCAGCCGCATACGCGCAGTATGAAGTCCGCGCATATGTCGCCATAGGCAAATGAACCGTCCGGCTTGACGTCGCCACAGTAGCCGCAGTGACCGTAACCCTTCATCATGTGCTGCTCTATCAGCGCTTCGGGGTAGCCGTAGTTGAGCAGTACGCGGCGCATCAGCGCATTCTGCTCTACGCGCGCAGGCATGTCGTTTTCGGCGGTTATTATCAGTAGCGGCCGGCCAGGGCGCGCATCGCATATGTGGTACAGCGGCGCGGTCTCGTCGACTATCAGGCGCTTTTCATCCATGCCGCGTTGGCGGAGCAGTTCAAAGTGGGTCGTGGGCTGGCCCGCGTCGAATATGAAGCCGCGCATGTCCTCGGGCGCGATGCCCTGCGCCGCCAGATAGCGCCGGTCAAACGCCAGCATCATCGATATGTACGCGCCCGCCGACGAGCCGCCCAGCACGATCCGCCCGTCAAGGCCGTAATGCGCCAGATGGCCTCGCACCCATGCCAGCGCCTGCGCGCAGTCCTCTATGAACTCCGGGAACCGCGCTGCGGGTATGAGGCGGTAGTTGACCGATACCGTGGCCACGCCCTGCGCCGCGAGGCGCTCAAACAGCGCCTTGTCGTCGGCCTTGTCGCCGCCGGTCAGTCCGCCGCCGTGTATGAACACATAGGTCGCGCGCGGCGCGTCGGGCAGATGTATGTCCAGCGCGCGCGTGGCGTCAGAGCCGTATTGTATGTCGCATATGTTGCGCATGGATGTCCTACCACCTTTTATATGATCTGTAAATGTATTATAACACGGCTTGCTGCGCTTGGCAATCGCGCGCCTGTGCGGTGTTGCGCCGGGACATGCGCATGTGGCGGCGTGCGCATGTCCCGGCATGCGTTGCCGGTTCAGCGCCGCCAGCCGGATATGCGCTTGACAGATGCGCAACTGGTTGCTATAATAAGCGCAACATGTTGTCAATGAGGTGTGCATATGCGCATAGAGGAACTGATGGCCAGCTGCGCCGGTACGCCAGAAGGCCGTATGCGGGCGATATTCAACGCGCTGTTCACAATATGCAACCGGCTGCAGGCGCTGTTTGACGGCAGCATACCCGAGGTGACGCTCAGGCAGTTCATGCTGCTGAGCGCGCTGAAGCAGGCCGGCCGGCCGCTGACGCTGACGCAGTTGGGCGGGATACTCGGATGTTCGCGCCAGAACGCGCGCAGGGTGGTCGAAGTGCTGGTGCGCAAGGGCCTTGCGCGGCTGGAGCGCGCGCCGGACGACGCCCGGGCGCAGTGTGCAGAGCTTACGCCGCGCGCGCGGCGCCTGCTGGGCGACGAGTTCGACCGGTATCGCGCGGAGCTGGGCGCGCTGTTTGAGGACTTTGCTCAGGACGATGTGGCCGAGCTGTTCAGGTTGATACTGAAGCTGTGCGCGGGCGTGGATTCGCTGGAGGCGCGCGTGGCGCAAAGGGGTGGGGCTGATGAAGGCAATGGTGATGTATAAGTCCAAGTACGGCGCGGCGCGCCGGTATGCGCAGATGCTGGCGGCGGAGCTGGGGTGTGCTGCGCAGGCGGTGGACGCTCATGCGGAGCTTGCCGGGGACTGCGACTGCGCGGTGTTCGTCGGGGGCGTATACGCCGGCGGTGTGGCAGGGCTGAAGGCGTTCAGCCGCGTGTGCCGCGGGCGGAGCGGCGTGCGGCAGGCAGTGCTGTGCGTGGGCGCGTCGCCGTATGACGAAGCGCAGCTTGAACAGCTCAGCGCGCGTGTGCGGCGCGCGGGTCTGACCGGCGCGGCGGTGTTTTACGCCCGGGGCGCATGGGACGAGTCGAGCATGACGCTGCGCGACCGCGCGTTGTGCGGGCTGCTGAGGCGGGCGGTGGCCAAGCGCACAGGCGAGGGATGCGAGCCGTGGATGCGCGCGCTGCTGGACTCGGCCGGACAGCGCTGTGACTGGGTCGACCCAAGATACATATCGCCATTGCTTGGATTCTTACGCGGCTGAGCGCAGCCCGGCGCATCGGCGGCAGGCGCTGGCCATGGCCGGCATGCGCAGCCGTTTGGGCAGCGCGGAGCAGTACGGCGGTCATTAAATAAAAGCGCGCTTTGCCGTCGACTGACATCCGCTACATGACCGGTAGACCCAAAGCCGCGTGCCCGGCCCGCCTCCGGGAGCGCGGCTCGGAGCGCTGACCAAGCCCTGAATGCTGGGCGTCACGATGCCGTTCAAGGCTTTTCTGCGCCTGTGTGCTTATGGCGTTGGCAAAACAATGCCGTGATTCCGGATAACGGCCTGCAATCTGCATGACCTGAGCACTGATGATGTGCGCTGAGAAATCGCCCGCACATTGGCCGCCATGTCAATAAATCGAGCCGCGCTCCCGGTATGCTTGGGGAGCGCGGCTCAGTTCACTTGCAAAGTATTACACATACTGCCAGCTTGGCTAAACTTGCAATAACGGCAAATGGCACCCGCAAGTCATGCCATAATGCCCGTTATATGAAACATATATTGAAGAATCGTCCATGCGCCATTTCAGAAAAGACATAAAACGATGCGCCCTGTCCAGCTGCTGGAACCTTGTCAACGATATGAGCCGCGCTCCCGGTGAGTATGGGGAGCGCGGCTCATCACATTTTGGTGCAGACCCGGCCGCGCCTGTGCGCGGCATGGGCGGGCATGCTGTCGATTCAGGGTTCACTGCGGAGCGTCAGGCGACCGGCGGTTCAGCTCATCCGCGATGCGCCTGATGTCGGCAAACGGTATGTGGCAGTATCCGCCGGGGTTCTTGTCGAGATAATCCTGATGGTACTCCTCGGCGGCATAGAAGCAGCTCAGCGGCGCGATCTCGACGGCAAAGTTCGGATACTGCGCACGCTTGTCGTCGGCGACCCGCTGCACGGTATCGCGCGCAGCCTCGTCGATGTAGTATATGCCGGCCTGGTACTGGCTGCCTATGTCGTGGCCCTGACGGTCGACCAGCTCGGGGTCGATCACCTCGAAGTATGCGTACAGCAGGTCGTCCAGCGATATGCGCTCGGGGTCGTACTCGATGCGCACGGTCTCACGATGGCCGGTTTCGCCGGCGCACACTCGCCGGTAGTCGGGCGCGGGCACGGTGCCATTGGCGTAGCCGTTGGTCGCGGCTGTCACGCCGTCCAGCGACTGCATCAGCTTTTCCAGCCCCCAGAAGCATCCGCCCGCAATGTATATGACCGCCTCGCCATCGCGGGGCGCGTAGGTGTCGTCCGTGAACTGCATTTGCGTTCCCTCCAGTTCGAATGTATGTACCTGAGCCGGTTCGCGCGTGACCGAGACCGTGGGCCATGGCGTTGCGGGCGGCGGCTCGGGCGTTGCTGCGGGCTGGGGCGTGGGCTCGGCCGGCAGTGCCGTGGAGCCTGAGTTCGCCTGATCGGCCGGCTGGAGCGTGGGCTCGGCTGCCGCCGCCGGCCCCGCCTCATACGAGGCCCAGACGCCCGCGGTGCTCAGCGGCTCCAGCGTTACGCCTTCAAGGTACTGTTCCAGCGTTATGTCGCGCGCAAGTATCTCCTGAGCGGCGTCCTGGCCCACGTAGCGGAAGTGCCAGCTCTCGCCGGTGATGCCGGTTATGTCCTGCGTGCCCGCCGGGTAGCGCAGTATGAAGCCATACTGCCAGCAATTGGCTATAAGCCATGCGTACTGCGGCGTGCTGCCGAAGTCGCCGTTGTCGCTGTATGCGGTCACATCGAAGCTCAGGCCGGTCTCGTGTTCGCTGGCGCCGGGCGTGGCGGCCAGGCCGGGCTCGGTTTCGGCGTATATCTCCTGCTGGCGCTCGCGGCTGCGGTAGCCGCTGGTTATTATGAAGCCGTTCATGCCCTCGGCCTCGGCGGCGGCGAACATGCGCTCCATCGCCGCATACACGTGCTGGCACAGCCATATGTCGCTGCCGGCCAGCCGGAACGAGTGCCGCTGCTCGTACAGGTTGACCAGCGGGCTGAATCCGCCCGCCACCGCGTAATCGCCCTGCGCGCGGCCCTTGACCTGCGGCAGGGTGAAGTCGTCAGGCAGCGTGTGCGCGTAGTTGACCAGCGGTATCTGCGCCTTGCGCTGATCGTCGAGCGCAGTGTATTCAGTGGTTGGCGTTGCGCCCGGGTACAGCGCCCGCGCGCCCGCAATTGCCGGCAGTGCGGCAAGTATCAGCGCCAGCATCAGGCATATTATGCGCCGGCGCAATGCGCGTGATTCGATCATCGTGAACCTCCATCGCGGCGCGTCAAGCGGCCGCGTCCCCCATAGTATGCTCTGATACAGTTATACCCCGGGGCTGTGGCGTAAGTGTGGCGGGCGCACGCCGGCGCGCGGGGGATATCGGAGCGCCGCTAAGGCTGCCGGGCGGCGTCAGAACGCCGGCGGAGTTGAAGCCGCGTCAGGGTGGCCACGCGCCGCGGTGGGTGTGGATGCGCCAACGACAGGACAGGTCATGTGGGCTAAGCCACGCGCCACGGCGGTTGCAGCCGAGCAAACGGCAGAAATGCCATGCGAGCAGAGCCACGCGCCGCGACGGGTGCAGCCGGGCCAACAGCAGGACATGCCATACGGGCTAAGTCACGCATTGTGTCGGGTGTGGTTGAGCAAACGGCAGAAATGCCATACGGGCAGAGCCACGCGCCGCGACGGGTGTAGTCAAACCAACAACAGGACACGCCATACGGGCTAAGTCACGCATTGTGTCGGGTGTGGTTGAGCAAACGCCAGCATACGCCACATCGTGCAGAGCCATGCGCCGCGGCGGTTGTAGCCGAGCAAACGGCAGAAATGCCATACGGGCAGAGCCACGCGCCG
>DSLFC04102__coassemble_514_pt1 | contig 72285 bp, 60 predicted proteins | sample DSLFC04102__metabat2_low_PE_005 | metagenome-assembled genome bin DSLFC04102 | reverse complement strand
AAGCCCACACGCTGTACGCCATATCGCGTACATATTGTATTATCTCATACCCTGCGCGCATTGTCAATCGTTTTTTTGCGGTGCGCGCCCTCAGTGTTCATCGAATTGTCATAAAATTTACTTGTACAATCAACCAAGGCAGGGTATAATCATAAAGGAATTTATGCACCAAATATTGGAGGTAGTTCGATGCACATCAACGATACTGTAATATATTTCGATCCGCTGACGGCAAACCAGCCCTTAGACCAGAGCAATACCAGCGCCAGCGATACCACCGCGGATGATACCGGTACTCAAGTGGGCACGGCAACCTCTACGCCCGCTGATGCGACAGGCGAGGTCAACACGGTCGGCAGCATACTCTCACTGGTCGTGCCGCTGCTGCTGATGGGCGTCGTATTCTACTTCTTCCTGATACGTCCGCAGCGCAAAAAGGACAAGGCCGTCAAGAACATGCTCGACGCGCTCAAGCCCGGCGACCGCATCTGCACAATAGGCGGCATCTATGGCACCGTCGACCGCCTCAAGGACGACACTGTGACCATCATCGTCGGCTCGGACAAGAGCCGCATGGTCATGGCAAAGTGGGCCATACGCAGCGTTGAAAACGCTACCGTTGAAAACGATTCTTCACCCGAGGTCTGATCGGGGCTTCTTAGGGGGAATGGCCCGGCGCCATCCCCCTGCTTTTATTTGCCCGCGGCTGTGTACGCCGCGGGCTTTTGATATGTTCTCGTACATCGCTGGCCCTTGCCGCTTTTGCGTGCATTGCAGTTTTGCCACGTATGCGCGCGTTGTGGGATTATGCGGCTTTCGCATGCACTGCGGAATTTACCGTATTTGTGCGTACTGTGGGCCTTTGCCGTGTCTGTGCGCGCCTTGGGGGGGCGCCGCTTTCACATGTACCGTGGACTTTTGCTTCACCCGTGCCTGCTTTGGGATTCCACCGCTTTCGCATGTGCCGGGGGCCTTTGCCGCACTCATGCCTGCTTTGGGATTTCGCCGCTTTCGCATGTGCCGCGGGCCTTTGCCGCACTCGTACCTGTTTTTAGGTTCGCCGCTTTCGCGTGTGCCGTTGGCCTTTGCCGCACCGTGCCTGCTTTGGGGTTTCGCCGCTTTCGCATGTGCCGTGGACATTTACCACACCCGTGCCTGCTTTGGAATTTCGCCGCTTTCGCGTGTGCCACGGCCTTTGCCGCGTCCGTACCTGCTGTGGAATTTTGCCACTTTCGCGTGCACCGCGGGCTTATACCGCGACCGCGTTCACTTGGGGCATTGCCACGTCCATGCTTGCGTGCTAACGCTACTTCTACAAGTGCCGCAGAGTTTTGATGTGTATTTACGCACAGCCGGCTTCATGTGACAAGCCCTTTGGCAAACAGGTTGTCCTTGCCCATGCCGCAGACGTATGGGTTCTGGTCATATACATGGCAAAACTCCAGAAACTCAGCCCGCTGCTTAGCGTCGCGCATTATCTTGCGCAGTATCTCTCGCGGCAAAGTGCGCGCAAACGCGCCCGGTCCGGCCAGCTTAATATCGTGCACGCCGCATTGCCGCAGTATTCGCTCCAGCTCGTCCGGCATGAACGCGTACGTTATGGGCCATGGCGCCTCGCCCCGGTCATATGCTTCGCGCTCGGCATCGCCGCCCATCAGCCCAGTGCGCCACAGCTGCTCGCAGACCGCGCCATTGAACGTAAAGCCATCCACCGCCGCCTGCGCGCCCTCAATGCAGCTGCGCACCCATGGGTCGTCGCAATCGTCATCGAGTATGAACTGATTCTTGGGCAGCGGGTTGGCGCAGTATGGCAGCGACCCCAGCCGGCTCGATACGCTCAGCATAATCCGCTTGGCGCATATGCGAACCAGATTCGCTATCACCTTCTCCTGATTGGGGTATGTGTACGAGATCGGCGCGTCAAAGCTCATCACCAGGTCAAACGCGCCATCGGAATATGCCGACAGATCCTCCAGCGCGCCCTCCACGAATTCAATCCGGTCCTGCACGCCCGCCGCCCGCGCCAACTCGGCGGCCTTGTCCAGCATCGGCTTGGATATGTCAAAATGCGTCACTTGGCAGCCGCGTTGCGCCAGCAGTATCGAAAACCGTCCCGCGCCGCCGCCGCCGTCAAACACCGTCTTTATGCCGTCCAGGTTGGCAAGCAGTTCCTTTTCGATATGGCTTTTCAGCACAATGTCATCGATGAACGTCTGTTCACGCATCGTCTCGCGCTCGCCCTTGTCGGGCAGATTCCAGTGGCGCTGGGATATCAGTTGGCTGTAACCCATCGGCATACCTCCTGTCCACTTGTCGCGCTCAATGCCGCGCGGCATGGTATCAATTTCATTTTACCATATCTGCGCGGCGGCGCAACCTCAATCACCGCTAACAATTGTGGATATTCCACATACGACCCGAGGAGATGGCAGCATGCCATCCCCCCGGGCGACCGCGGCGCAGCTTGCGCCGCATATGTCCTCATGTACACTCGTGCGTTTCAGAGTCCGCGTCAGCAGTTGGGTACTATCGGCTGCTCTATCATGCAGATGCAGTCTATGCGCAGCAGGAAGATCTTGCCGGTGCAGTAATCCAACACGCGAATGAACTCGCAATCCACGTCCAGCAGTACCACGTCCAGCGTGCAGGTAAACGTCGTTATATGCACGCGCGTGTTGTACAGCATGCGCAGCTGAGTGGCCAGGCTGCGCGCAAACCGCGAACCGCCATTCCAACCGCCACCCCAATTGCTCCACCAGCCGTTGCCGCAGCTGTTGCAGGTGTTGCAGGTGTCGCAGCTTGAGCAGCTGTCACAGGTGTTGCCGCAGCTGTTGCAGCCGCTGTTTACGGTATTGATAAAACCCAGCGCGCTCCCCGAAGTTACGCCCGAGCACCCGTTCTTGGCATTGAGCATAGTTCTACCTCCAATACATTGCTGCCGGAGCCGCGCCGGCCGTTCGACCGGTCATCCACGCTCTGTCCGCGACATGCTCGCCCGGTATATACTATCGATATATCCGTCCGGCATATCCGTCCGGTATCTCCGGCTCGATATACTCTATGCATATCCGCGCGCTTTGGTGCGGCGCACAGCGTGCCTTGCGCAACAGTATTTTCGCATTCGAGGTAGCGCGCCTCGCATTTTGCGGTCATGCCGGTGCAGGCATCATCGGTTTTCAAGTATCTGCGCTGTCCGTGGGAATCTTACTTTTCGCATCGAGGCGGGCGGCTCAATGTATTGCGCGTCAGCCATGCTGCTCGGCATTGCGCGTAGGTAGGCGAATTGCTCATTGGTTTGCGCGCTCGCATGGATGACAGCGCTTTATGAGCGCTTCATCCAGCAACCCGGCGATATTCGCCCGGCGTATTTATTCGTAATACGCATTTATTATACCTGCACATCTGATTTTTGCGCGCACAAACCGGCCCGCAGCGCACACATGCACGCCACCGACCGGTCAGTTGTTGCGCACTACCTGAGCGCCGCGTCCAGCACCGCCTTGACCTTTTCGAGCGTAGCCACGCCTTCGTGCAGCTTGACGCCGTCCACATAGAACGTGGGCACGTAGTAGTAGTCGTACTGCGCGGCCAGTTCAGGCTGCTCTGACTCCTCGATGCGCTCTATCTCGATTTTGCCGTAGTCCGGATTGAGCCGGCACAGGCTCTTTATGTAATCGTCGGCCTTGCGGCAGTATGGGCAGTTTGCCAGATAGAAATACTTTACCGCCTTCATGCGATCAACTCCCTTTTGTATGTAAACACCCGTTTAAATGCTTATAGGCGCCCTATATGCTGCCTATGAGTTCCCTTTTTATTATAACCCGCTCCGGCGCGCAATATCAACATCGTCATGCAATCATTGCGCCCAAATGCGCCCGATTTTAAGTCAAGCGCCGCGCGCACGCCCATATCGGACGCACACGCGGCGCAATTATCATATGTCCGCCGCCAGGCTCTCGCGCAGCCGCTCGGCGTACTCGTCCAGCAGCCCCAGATCCCACAGCAGCCGGCTGAGTATGTACTTGTCGCGTATCTCCTGCGAGCATTTGAGCGCCGATATGACCTCGCCGTCGCTCAGGCCCAGCGTGCGCGGCAGCGTGGGTTCCTGCAGCGCCTTCATCAGATTCACAATCGAGTTCAGGTCGGGCAGCTCCTCGTCCATCACGCGCGTCAGCTCGTCCCAGTTGGCGATTATGCGCTCCAGGCGCTGTGCATGCTTTACCGGATCGTGCTTGCCCACGCGGCGCTCGATCTCTATCACCGCCTCGGCAGTCGGGCCAAACGAGTCGCGCATCTCGCGCTCCCACGCGGCCATGTCAAACGCCGCAGCGTACTTGAGCGCCCGCTCGCGGTCGGGCGTCTCCTGCCGCAGCCAGCTGAACAGCTTGAGCGTCAGCACCGTGCCCACGCCGACCTGTATGCCGTGCAGCTCGCCCGGGCAGCGCCCCATCAGCGAATGCATCTCCCAAATGTGCGAGAAGTAGTGCTCCAGGCCGCTGGCCGGACGGGACACCTCGGCAAAGCTCATCGCCACGCCCGATATTATCAGCCCCTCTATCACCTGCATCACGGCCTGAGGCGAGCGCTGAGTCAGATGCGGCGCGGCCTCGACAATGCGCTTCACGCACCGCCGCATCATTCCCGCGACCTCCTCGCAATAGTACTCGCCGGTTATTATGTGCGACATGCGCCACTCGCACACCGATATGTACTTGGCCAGCATGTCTCCCAGGCCGGCTTGCAGCATCTTCAGCGGCGCCTGGCGCAGCACGTCTATATCGGCCACTATCGCATCCGGGCACACCGAGTATATCGTGGTCTTGACGCCGGCCGATATCATCGACGACGAGTTGGACGCGTAGCCGTCCATCGACGGCGCGGTCGCCACGACCACCTGCTTTGTGCCGGTCGCGCGCGACACCATCTTGCACACGTCGTTTATCGTGCCCGAGCCCACCGCGACCATGCAGTCGGTGCCCGGCGCGAAGTTCATTATCACCTGACCCACGCTGAACTCATCGGGTTCGACATGCGCCTGCGGGAACACATACAGCGCGCACTCCAGGCCCGCGCTGCGCAGCAACTCGTGCACCTGACGTCCTGCAACGCGATACGTGTTCTGATCGGCCACGACCATCGGCCGGCTCACGCCCAGCTCGCGCAGCACGCTGCTGACCTTGAACAGCGCCCCCTGATCTATTACCACGCGCTTGAGGCGCACCGAGTGGTGCTTGCCACAGTCGCAATCGTAGCCTTCCTCGCGCAACAGCTCGCTCAGCGGTGCATTTTTAAAATCAACCATAATTGCCTACCTCCATAAAAGAGCCGTCCAATGTCGAGGCATCGGGCGGCTCAGGCTGTTATGCTACTTTGCAAAATCGACCGCGCGGGTTTCGCGGATCACATTTACCTTTATCTGGCCCGGGTATTCCATTTCGCGCTCTATGCGCTTTACGATCTCGCGCGCCAGTATCAGCGTGCCCGCGTCGTCGACGTCCTCGGGTTTGACTATTATGCGCACTTCGCGGCCCGACTGCACCGCATAGGTCTTTTCGACGCCGTCGAACGAGTTGGCGATTTCCTCGAGCTTTTCGAGGCGCTTGATGTAGTTTTCCAGCGACTCGCGGCGCGCGCCCGGACGTGCGGCCGATATCGCGTCGGCGGCCTGTACCAGCACGGCCTCGACGCTTTCGGGCTCCACGTCGTTGTGGTGAGCCATTATGCAGTGCACGACTGCCGGCGACTCGTGGTACTTCTTGGCCAGGTCGGCGCCGATGGTCACGTGCGTGCCTTCTATCTCATGGTCAACGGCCTTGCCTATGTCGTGCAGCAGGCCTGCGCGCTTTGCGAGCTGTACATCCGCGCCCAGCTCGGCGGCCATTACGCCCGCCAGGTGGCTGACCTCTATCGAGTGCTTGAGCACGTTCTGGCCGTAGCTGGTGCGGTACCGCATGCGGCCCAGCAGCTTAACCAGCTCGTGGTGTATGCCGTGCAGATTGGTCTCGAACACGGCCTGTTCGCCGGCCTCGCGTATCGAGTTGTCGACTTCCTTGCGGGCCTTTTCGACCATTTCCTCGATGCGCGCGGGGTGGATGCGGCCGTCCATTATCAGTTTTTCGAGCGCTATGCGGGCGACTTCGCGCCTGACCGAGTCAAAGCCCGATATGATAACGGCCTCGGGGGTGTCGTCTATTATAAGGTCGACGCCGGTCGCGGTCTCCAGCGTGCGTATGTTTCTGCCTTCGCGGCCGATTATGCGGCCCTTCATGTCGTCGTTGGGCAGCGCCACGACCGACACGGTGGTCTCGGCGACGTGGTCTGCGGCGCACTTCTGTATCGCAAGCGATACTATGTTGCGGGCCTTTTTGTCGGCCTCCTCCTTGGCGTGGGACTCTATCTCGCGCAGCATTACGGCGGCGTCGTGATAGGCCTCCTTCTTTACGCGGTCCATGATTATGTCGCGGGCCTCTTCGCTGGTGAGGTTGGATATGCGCTCCAGCTCGCCCTGCTGACGATCGTGCAGCGCCTGAGCCTCGCTCTCCAGGCGAGCGATGTTCTTTTGGCGATCCTCCAGCGAGCGCTCGCGGGATTCGAGGCTTTCGGTCTTTTTGTCGAGCGCGTCCTCGCGCTGCACCAGGCGGCGGTCGGTGCGCTGCAGTTCATTGCGGCGATCGCGGATCTCCTTGTCGAGCTCAGCGCGTTCGCGCAGCATCGACTCCTTGGCGGTCAGCATTATTTCCTTGCGCTGGGCCTCAGCCTTTTGCGAGGCCTTGTCCAGCAGTTCCTGAGCGGTGGCTTCCGCGCGTCCGATCTTCTTCTCGGTCACGTTTCTGCGATAGAAGTATCCGAACGCGGCGCCCGCCGCCAGTGTCACCAATGCAATCAGTATACTAGCCCAAACCGGCAAATTGGTCAGTCCCCCCTCTGTTTAAAAATTTACCGAACCGGCACATGTCGATCATGCCGGAGCTCGAATGGAAAGTCGGCAACACGGGGGCGTCGCGCGACCCGATGCTATGCAGCTATAAAGGTCCTGCGCAGCGCGCAAGACCACGCCCGCACGCGCAAACCGCGCGCACGCAGCGCTAACACGCCCCGCCCGTCGGCATTCCCGCCGCCGGCGCAGCGCTTGTCCCAGTATAAGCCTTCATATATATCTTGCCCGCCATTGCGGCGCGCCATGTCGCTCTTCCACATTTCGAATCATTTTCACAGTAACAGGTTTATTTTAAACTCCCGCGCTGAAACTGTCAAGCAAGCACATGTTTAACAAATATTTTTTCGAATAGAAATCCGCCGAAAACCCGCGCCGTCTTTGACATTTAATTGTTTTGTAAGATATGGGCAACCATTGCGTATCAATTGTGGTCGACCCGCTCAGGCAGCGGTCTGCGCGCTCAACACGGCCGCATCAATGGCCAAGTCCGCCCGGCAACGGCTCGCGCGCGCTACGCCGCGCCGCGTACCGCCGACTGAGCTGGACGCCGCGCTCCCTTGCAGCCGAAAAAGCGCCCCCAAGGCACAGCCTCAGGGGCGCGATATATCGGGTTCTCAGCCAGAAGTGGAATTACAGCTCCTCGGGTACGATCGCGGCGGCGCTGGCCACCTTGAACGTCTGGCGGGTATAGGGCTTGATGACGAACTGCTGCTCGAGCGTGTCGCGCATGTAGAGCCGGTAGTGCTCCATGGGCTCGGGGCCGCAGATGTTGGAGCCCAGCGCGCCCTGCGAGTAGTCTATCGACAGCGTGATGCAGTCGTCGGGTTCGAGCTCGCAGGTATGGGTCGCCTTGTCGAGCGCCTTGTCGGTATACGGATGCGCGTTGAAGCTGAAGCCGTCATAGCGTGCCTTTTCGTTGATGACCATCAGGCCGTCGCCGCGCTTGTCGACCAGTGCCAGATAGCGGGTCTCGCCACGGGCGCCGTTCTCCTGCGGACGCACGTAGGGCTCGTGCAGGTCGTCCATATCGCCTTCGTACAGGCCGACCAGCGCGCCTTCCCACATGTCCTGATAGTTCTCCTGCGGGCCGCGGCCCAGCCATATCGCCCGGTCGTAGTCCTCGGGCACCTCCATGCGCACGCCCACGCGCGGCAGGTAGATCTCCTTCATATGCGGACGCGCCTCGACGCTGTCCGGCGACGCCCAATGCGAGCCGGGCACCTCGACCTTGAAGTCGGTCAAAGGCGTGTACTTGACGTTCAGGCGGATCGAGCCGTCGCCGAATATCGTGTACGTCAGCTCCGCACGCACCACCGCGCGCGTCGAATACGGCGCCAGCACCTGCGTCACGCGCACGCGCACCGCCGAGCCGGTTATGCGCTCCACAGCGCACTCGGCCACGCGCACCTGGAGCTTGTCCAGGCCAAAGCGCTTCCAGTACTCCTTGAGATGCACGTCGTTGTCGGTCGGCGCGCGCCACAGGTTGACCTGCGGGCCACCCACCAGTATGTTGCGGCCATCCTGCTGCCACTCGATTATGTTGCCGCGACGGTCGAACATCACCGAGAAGTCCTCGCCCAGTATCAGCGCGCCGCTCTCCTCGTCGTTGAACAGCGTCAGCTCGGGCATGTCGGCAGCCTTGCGCACTATGCGCACCGGCTCGGCCGGCAGCTTGAACTGCTCGCACGCGACCTCATGGCCCGCGGCGCACCAGCGCGTGTCGTACTTCTCGCGCAGCGATATCGTCAGATACGCATTGCCGCAGCAGGGCAGCTTGTAGTCGATCTTGACGCGCTTGGTGGCATACGGCGCGATGTCCAGGCTGAGGTCGCCATGCTGTACGGCCTGGCCGTCGACCTCTATCGTCCAGGTGGCCTCCATGCCGTCAAAGCCCCGGAACGCATACAGGTTGGTTATGTCGAATTCGCCCTTTTCGATATCGACCGCCACTACGCGCATCGGCTGAATTACCTTCTTGTACTCCAGCAGGCCGGTGTGCGGCGTGCGATCGGGATAGCACAGCGCGTCGACGCAGAAGTTGGAGTCATTGGGCTCGTCGCCGTAGTCGCCGCCGTACTTGTAGTACAGCTCGCCGTCCTCGGTGTACGCGGTCAGGCCGTGGTCGCACCACTCCCACACGCAGCCGCCGATCAGGCGCGGATACTTGTATATCGCATCCCAGTAGTCCTTGAAGCTGCCCGGCCCCAGGCCCATCGCATGCGCGTACTCGCACAGGAAGAACGGCTTGGGATCGGTCTTTTCGCCCTCCTTGATGAGGTCGTAGACGTTGGTGTACATGCGCGAATAGACGTCGGCGGTCTCGGCGTTGGCGTCGCGCTCGTAGTGTATCGGGCGCGTGGGATCCAGCGCGCGCACGGCCTTGCCCATCGCCACGTGGCAGCAGCCATAGCCCGACTCGTTGCCCAGCGACCAGAATATGATCGACGGGTGATTGCGGTCGCGCATGACCATGCGCACGCCGCGGTCGACGAACGCGCTCTCCCACTTCGGGTCGGTAGCTATGCGGTCATATGCGCCGTTGGCGTAGGTCGAGTTGACGTCGGCGCACACTATGCCGTGGCACTCCAGGTCGGTCTCGTCCATCACGTACATGCCCCACTCGTCGCACAGGTCGAGCCAGCGCGGATCGTTGGGGTAGTGCGAGGTGCGCACGGTGTTGATGTTGTGCTGTTTCATCAGCTCTATGTCGCGCAGCATGGTCTCCATGGGCGTGACATGGCCCAGCTCGGTGTGAGTGTCGTGGCGGTTGACGCCCTTGAGCTTTATCGACACGCCGTTGACATACAGCTGGCCGTCGCGTATCTCGACGGTGCGGAAGCCCACGCGCACGCGCTGCACCTCTATGACCTCGCCGGCGCGCTTGAGCTCGCACAGCAGCGTATACAGGTTGGGCGTCTCAGCCGTCCAATGGAGCGCGTCGGTTATGACTTCGCTGAGCTTGAGCGTCGTATTGTCGTTGCCCTTGAGCGCGACCGGCAGCGTCTTTTCGAGCACCGCCCTGCCGCAGTCGCCTATCAGCGATATCGCCAGTTCCAGCTCGGCGCCGGCCGTGTCGTAATCGAACACGTCGCACTCGACGTCCAGCAGGCCGTTTTTGAACTCGCCGTCCAGCAGCGACGTCACGCGCACGTCGCGAATGTGCGTCTTGGGCACGCCCAGCAGATACACGTCGCGGAATATGCCGCTGAAGCGCCAGCAGTCCTGATCCTCCAGGTAGGTGCCGTCCGACCACTTGAACACCTTGACGGCCAGCGTGTTCTCGCCCTCGTGTATATAGGGCGTGATGTCGAACTCGGCGGGCATGTGGGTAACCTTGCTAAAGCCCACCTGCTTGCCGTTTACGTAGACGTAGTAGGCTGAATTGACGCCGTCAAAGTTGATGAACACCTGCCGGCCGGCCCAGCTGGCGGGCAGCGTGAACTCGCGCCGGTAGAAGCCCACCGGGTTGTCATCGGGCACATAGGGCGGGTCGTACGGTATCGGGAAGTTGACGTTGGTGTACTGAGGCACATCATAGTCGCCTTCCATCTGCCAGTTGCCGGGGACGTTTATCGAGTCCCACTCTACGTCGTCGAACTCGTAGTCCTCCTTCTCGAATCCCTCGGGCCACACCTCGGGCACGGCCGCGAAGTAGAAGTCCCACACGCCGTTGAGCAGCTTGTAAAACGGCGATGCGCCGCGCTCGCCCACCATCGCCGACTTCCGGCACGCATAGGGTATCAGGCTCGTGCGGTTGGGCTGGCGGTTGATGTGCAGCAGGTCCAGGTTCTGCCAATCGGGTTTTGATGCCATAGTGCTATCCTCCACAGCGTGCTCATCGGCACGTTCATTGAGAGTGCTGCGGGGCGGTTGCGCCCCCTTACATATCATTATACTGTGACTGAGCCGAATTTGCAAGAGATATGCGCGCCGCCGCGCGGCGTATTGCGGCAGTTTTTGCCGCATGGCGCGGACTGCCGCGCCCTGGCCCTGCCGGCCCGTCGGGGCAAATTGACTTTTTCGTAAAGTGGCCTGTATGCGGCTTTTTCTTTACAAAAGGATGGTATGATTTACTTTACAGACAAAATTCTCTGCGAGGGATGGGTGATGAGCTACAAATGAGCAAGCTACAACAGGACTTCACCGAGGGCAGCATATCGCGCCACCTGATACGGTTCTCGCTGCCGTTTCTGCTGGCCAACCTGCTGCAGGCGCTGTACAGCGTCGCCGACATGATGATAGTCAGCTGGATCTGCGGCACCAACTCGATGTCGGGCGTCAACATAGGCGGCCAGATAACCCAGATGATAATGATGCTGGTATCGGGCCTGACCGTGGGCGGCACGGTGTTGGTGGGCCAGTACTACGGCGCGCGCCTGGACGATGAGGTAAAGCGCACAATCGGCACCATGCTCAGCCTGCTGACGATACTCGGCGTGGCGCTGACGGCCATAATGCTTATAGCCAGCGACGCGGTGCTGCGGCTGCTCAACACGCCCAAGGAGGCGTTTTCCGAGGCGCACAACTACCTGGTCATATCGCTGTGGGGCACGCTGTGCGTGTTCTGGTATAACGCGCTGTCATCGATACAGCGCGGCATGGGCGACTCCAAGCGCCCGCTGATATTTGTGGCGGTGGCGTGCGTGGTGAACGTGGGCCTGGATCTGCTGATGGTCGGCGCATGGGGCATGGGCGCGGCCGGCGCGGCGCTGGCGACCATAATTTCCCAGGGCCTGAGTGTGGTGCTGTGCGCGGTGTACCTGGGCACCCACGGCTTTGTGTTTGACTTCAAGCTGTCCAGCTTCCGCATCGATGCTGAAAAGGTCAAGCTGCTGATACGCATCGGCCTGCCTTCGTCGGTGCAGAGCTTCGTGACCAACCTGTCGTTTTTGATGATGACGACGATAACCAACGGGTTTGGCGTGGCCGCCAGCGCGGCGGTCGCGGTGTGCGGCAAGTTCAACAGCTTCGGCATAATGCCGGCGATAGCGATGTCGTCGTCGGTCTCGTCGGTGGCGGCGCAGAACATAGGCGCCGGCCAGCACGACCGCGCAGTCGAAGCGCTCAAGGCCGGACTGAAGATATCGATCGTGATCGGCCTGGCCGTGTTTGCGTTTACCCAGCTGTGCCCGCAGCTGATACTGAAGATGTTCAACGCTGAAGCCGATGTAATGGCATACGGCGAAACGTACCTGCGCGCATTCAGCTTCGACTATCTGATAGTGCCGTTCGTGTTCTGCATAAATGGCCTGATGCTGGGCGCGGGCCATTCGATGTTCTCGCTGATAAACAACATGCTCTCGGCCATACTGCTGCGCGTGCCGGTGGCGTTTTTGGTGTCGCGCACGGCGTTGGGCCTGGCGGGCGTGGGCGCGGCGGCGCCGGCGGCCTCGCTGGCTTCGCTCATCGTGGGCATATGGTTCCTGCTGAGCGGGCGCTGGAAGACCAACAATACCGGCATAAGGCGCGCGCAGTCGGCCTGACGCCGACTCGGGACGCACTGCCGCAACCAGCCCTGCGCGTTACGGCCTGCGCAGGGCATGTCACTCGATGCGGACGATGGGCCGATGCGGGCGGATGTCCCCCGGTCGGCTGCGGATCAGGCCGCGCGGCATATGGCGCGCCGGCCAACGCGCATGGAGGCGCAATTAACGATGGATAATTTTATAACCACTGTCAACGCGGTGCTGCCGCTGTTTTTGATAATGGCGCTGGGCTACGGCATTCGCCGCACGCCGCTGATGGACGAGCACACCCATCAAAAGATGAACAAGCTGATATTCCAGCTGTTCCTGCCGATACTGCTGTTTAAGAACATATCCACATCCAGCCTGGACGCGCTGTCGGGCTCGTGGGTGTTCGTGTTTGGATTCGTATCCGAGATGGCGCTGTTCCTGATACTGTTTGCAGTCGTGCCGCTGATCGAAAAGGAAAACCGGCGCCGCGGCGTGCTGATACAGGCGCTGGGCCGCTCCAACTATGCGCTGTTTGGATTGCCGCTGGTGGGGCTGCTCTATCCCGGCGAGGACATCGCCGTCGCTTCGATGCTGGTCGCGATATCGATACCGGTATTCAATGTGATGAGTGTGGTAGCGCTGGAGACCTGGCGCGGCGGCAAGCTCAACGTGCTCAAGATACTGCGCGGCATAGTCACCAATCCGCTGATAATCGGCTGTGCGCTGGGCTTTGTGTGGCTCGTGACCGGCATACAGCTCCCTCAGTTCCTTCAGACCGCGATAGACGATACCTCCAGCATCGCCACGCCTCTGTCGCTGTTCGTGCTGGGCGGCGCGTTCGAGTTCTCGCGCGTGCGCTGCAACATGCGCCCGCTGCTGATAGGCACGATCGGGCGACTGATAGTGGTGCCGGTGGTCGGCATCACCGCCACCGTGCTGATGGGCTTCCGCGGCATGGAGCTGTACGCGATGTGCGTGGCCTTCATGGCGCCCTGCGCGGTGTCCAGCTACCCCATGGCTCAGCAGATGGGCGGCGACGGCGAACTCGCCGGGCAGCTGGTCGTGTTCACCACGGCGTTTTCGATGTTCACCGTGTTCGGCTTCACGTTCGCGCTCAAGAGCTTGGGATTCATCTGAGCCGGAGCGCACACATCATGACGCGATCCGCGCCGACTTGCGGCGCGATGCGGCCGGGCCGCGCGGTATATTCCGCGCGGCCCTCAGTTTACTGACAATGTATTGCGCAGACTGTCAGCCTGGCTAACAGTGGCAAATGGCATCTGCAAACCATGCCATAACGCCCGTTATATCAAACGTATTTTGAGGCAGCGTCCATGCGTCATTTCAGAGAGGCCTTAATAACGATGCGTTCTGTCCAGCTGCTGGTACTTCGTCAACGGTCCGGGCCGCGCGGTATATTCCGCGCGGCCCTTTCGCTCGCCCGACTATTCAAGTGCTTAATTGAGTTTTAAAACTCGATTTTGATATTTGCTGATTGACAAGGGCTGAGGGCGAGTATATAATTACGGCAGAGAATATGCACATGGGAGGCGAAGTCATGCAAAAGGCAAAGCTGATAATGGACAAGGACTTTCAGATAGGCGCGGTGGACAAGCGCGTGTTCGGCTCGTTCATAGAGCACCTGGGCCGCGCGGTGTACGGCGGCATATATGAGCCGGATCACCCGACGGCCGACGCACAGGGCTTCCGTCAGGACGTGGCGGCGCTGGTGCGCGAGCTGAACGTTCCGATAACGCGGTACCCGGGCGGCAACTTCGTGTCGGGCTACAACTGGGAGGACGGCGTGGGTCCGCGCGACAGGCGGCCCAAGCGGCTCGACCTGGCATGGTCCACGACCGAACCCAATCAGGTCGGCATAAACGAGTTCTGCGACTGGGCGCGCATGGCTGGCACCGACGTCATGATGGCGGTCAACCTGGGCACGCGCGGCGTCGACGCGGCGCGCGAGATAGTCGAATACTGCAATCATCCGTCCGGCTCGCAGCTGAGCGACCTGCGCATCAGCCACGGCTGGAAGCAGCCCCACAACATAAAGCTGTGGTGCCTGGGCAACGAGATGGACGGCCCCTGGCAGATCGGCCACAAGACTGCACTCGAATACGGCCGCCTCGCCAATGAGGCCGGCAAGGCCATGAAGTGGATCGATCCCACGATAGAGCTGGTGTCGTGCGGCTCGTCCAACCTCAACATGCCCACGTTCGCCGAGTGGGAGTCCACCGTGCTGACCGAGGCCTATGACACCGTGGACTACATGTCGCTGCATCAGTACTACGGCAACCGCGAAAACGATACCGCTTCGTTCCTGGCGCGCTCCGACGACATGAACGAGTTCATACGCAAGGTAGTGTCGGTGTGCGACTACGTGCGCGCGCGCTATCGCAAGCAGAAGTACATCAACCTCTCGTTCGACGAATGGAACGTGTGGTTCCACTCGCACGATCAGGATCAGGAGGTCTGGAAGCAGGGCCGCTGGAACCTGGCGCTGCCGCTGCTTGAGGACGTGTACAACTTTGAGGACGCGCTGCTGGTGGGTCTGATGCTGATAACGCTGATAAACAATGCCGACCGCGTAAAGGTCGCGTGCCTGGCGCAGCTGGTCAACGTCATCGCGCCCATCATGACCCGCAACGGCGGCGGCGTGTGGCGACAGACGATATTCTATCCGTTCATGCAGGCGTCCAACTTCGGCCGCGGCACCGCGATACGCCCGGTCATAAGCGCCCCCACATACGACTGCAAGGCACGCGACGGCGTCAAGGTAGTGGACGCGGCGTGCGTGCTGTCCGAGGATGAGCGCACGCTGACGGTGTTCGCCGTCAACCGCTCGAACGAGGCCGTCGAGCTGACCGGCGACCTGCGCGCGTTCGGCGAGCTGCGCTTCAAGGACTCCAGCGCACTGCACAGCGACGACCTCAAGGCCGTGAACACCGAGGCCCAGCCCGACACCGTAAAGCCGGGCGCCGGTGCGCAGGCAGCGGTCGACGGCGGCAAATTCACCGCCGTGCTGGGCGCGTACAGCTGGAACGTGCTGCGCTTTGAGCTGGGCTGAGACCTGGCGACCGACGCTCATATTCCATCCAATAATGCATAACTGAAAGACACCGGCGCAGGCAGCGGTATGCTGTCTGCGCCGGTCCGGTTTTTGGGTATGGTGTTGCAGGTATACCTTTGGGCGAATGCAGGCCGGCCCAACGCCGCAAGTCTGCCGTCTGCGGACGCGCTCCAGGCTTGGCTGACGTTGTGCAGACGGCGCCGCGCATCGCGGCCGATGGCGTTGCCACAGATGGAGGGTTGTTTGCCGTGGGTTCATTGAGCGCGGTGTCCGGTCGCGGCTTAATGACGACGGCGTGTGAATAGCGATACTTGGTTGCGACTTGCTGACTATGGCTCATGAATAGTGATATTTGGTTGCGGCTTATAGACGATGGCTTATGAACAGTGTTACTTGATTGCGGTTCGCTGACTATGGCTCATGAATTGCGTTACTTGATTGCGGCTCGTTGACGACGGCTCATGAATAGTGATATTTGATTGCGGCTAACTGACAACGGCGCATGAACAGCTATTTGCAGTTTGCACCGCACAAGCTGCGGCGTTCAAGCTGCCGGGCACCAGCAAGGCGCGGACAGCATGCCGTCCGCGCCTTATCACGCGCCAATTATGCCGATTGCGCTCAGGTGAAATCGAGCTCGAACCGCTCGCCATGCCTTAGCAGCAATCCGTCTGTCAGGTCTATGCGCAGTATAATGGTGTTGTGGTCGTCAAGGTCGGTGTGACCATTGTCTATCCACTCCGCAAACGCCTGCTTGAGCATGTCCAGCCGCGCGGCGTTGGCCGGCAGCCCGACCCAACCCATGCTGTGCGCGCGGCCGTTCGCCGTGAACCAGTCGCCCGCTATCGCCACGGCCGGATTGGCCGCTATCTGGCTCATCTTGCCCGACAGCGCATGCGTTATCACGTAGAACGCGCCGTCGTCGTATGTGGCGTTGACATAGCGCACATGTGGCTTGCCGTCCTGCGCGGTGGCCAGCGCTATCACGCTGTCTCCGCCAAAGCGCTCGCGCATTGCGTCTTCGGCCCTTGGAGTCAGTTTTGGCATTTCGCATACCCCTTTCTGCTTAGGTCAGAATGCGCGGAACAGCGCCGCGCGACGCGTCCCCAATGCGTCCACGTCTTCACATGCACGCGCGCATATCGCCGAATAAAGCACCTTCGGCACGCGCTGGCGGGTCTGCGTGGCGTCCTTACATGCACGCGCGCATACCGCCGCCATGCCGCCCGGCGCTACCCATCGCATGCTCCGCTCGCCGAACGCGCCGCCGCAACGCCGCAGCCGGCTCAGAACCCCAGGTCGTCCTCCAGCTCGTCGTCGGATATCGTGGTCTCGTCCATGATGCGCTCGGCTTCGGTGCTCTCATCGTCGTCATCGTCGTCGTTGGACGTCACGCCGACCGGCATCGCATTCGAGGCCAGCGCCTCGGCCATCTCGGCGCGCAGCTTGCTCTCTATCTCGGAGCAGACCGTCGGGTTATCCTTGAGGAACTTCTTGACGTTCTCGCGGCCCTGACCTATGCGCATGTCGTTGTACGAGAACCATGCGCCGCTCTTTTTGACGATATCCCGCTCCAGCGCCATGTCGAGTATCGAACCGACATTGGATATGCCTTCGCCGTACATCATGTCGACCTCGACCTGCCTGAACGGCGGCGCCACCTTGTTTTTGACGATCTTTATCTTGGTGCGGCTGCCTATCGGCATTCCGTCGGTGCCCTTGAGCGTCTCCAGCTTGCGCACGTCTATGCGCACCGACGCATAGAACTTCAGCGCCTTGCCGCCCGTAGTCGTCTCGGGCGAGCCGTAGCCGATCTGTCCGACCTTCTCGCGCAGCTGGTTTATGAATATCGCAATGGCGTTGGTGCGCGCTATCACGCCCGTCAGCTTGCGCAGCGCCTGCGACATCAGCCGCGCCTGCAGGCCCACATGGCTGTCGCCCATGTCGCCCTCTATCTCGGCGCGCGGCACCAGCGCTGCCACCGAGTCGATTACCACTATGTCTATCGCGCCCGAACGCACCAGCGCCTCGGTTATGTCCAGCGCCTGCTCGCCGCTGTCGGGCTGACTCACGAACAGCTCGCTTATGTCTACGCCCAGGTTCTGCGCATACTGCGGATCCAGCGCGTGTTCCGCGTCTATGTAGGCCGCCGTGCCGCCGCCCTTTTGCACCTGCGCCACGCAGTGCAGCGCCAGCGTCGTCTTGCCCGAGGACTCCGGCCCATATATCTCGATTATGCGCCCCCGCGGCAGTCCGCCTACGCCCAGCGCCGCATCCACGGCTATGTTGCCGGTCGACACTACATCCACCTGCATGTGCTTCTGGTCGCCCAGCTTCATCAGCGCGCTCTCGCCGAACTCCTTCTTTATCTGCGCCAGCGCCATCTCCAGCGCGCGCTCCTTGCCCACTTCAGACGCCGTCTGCAGTTTGGACTTGCCCGTTGCCTTCTTTGCCATATATCATGCGCGGGCCGCGCCCGCCCTCCTTTCTCACTCGACCAGCATAACCTCGTCGGCCTCGACCAGCGCGCGCCGCACTATGTCCAGCGCCCGCAGCGCCGCCAGCGACCTTATCCGATACCTGTCGCCGGTGAACACGAACCGATGCACCTGCGTGTCCCGGGGCGTGCGCAGTCCTATGTACACCAGCCCCACCGGCTTGTCCGGCGTGCCGCCGCCCGGCCCCGCTATGCCCGTGACCGACACGCAGTAGTCCGCGCCTGACAACTCATGCAGCCCCTGCGCCATCTCGCGCGCGGTCTGCTCGGACACCGCGCCCACGCTCTGGAGCGTCTGCGCCTTGACGCCCAGCGTGTGCTGCTTGGCGGCATTGGAGTACGTAACATGCCCCTCCAGCAACACCTCGGACACGCCCGGCACATCCACCAGCCAGTCGGCTATCTTGCCGCCGGTGCAGCTCTCGGCCAGCGCCAGCGTGCGCCCCGCGCGCTTGAGCAGCCCCACCACCACCTGCGGCATGTCGGTCTCGCCTATCGCGTATATGAACCTGTCCAGCCGCTGGCGTATCCTGGCCTCGACCGGGTCGAGGTATGCCGCCGGATCCTCGCCCGCGGCGCACTTGACCGTCAGCCGCACCTGCGCCTCGCCCAGCGAGCAGTACGTGGCTATAGTAACATTGGTCTGCGCGTCTATCATGTCGCGCAGGCTCATCTCCAGGTCGCTCTCGCCTATGCCTATCGTGCGTATGAATCGCGAGGCTATCGTATAGCCCAGCTTGTCGTGCAGATACGGCTCGACCTCGGCCTCGAACATGCCCTTGAGCTCATACGGCGGTCCGGGCAGCACTATCACGATATGGCCGTCGGCCTCCACGGCGCACCCCGGCGCAGTGCCGCGCGCGTTTTTGAGTATGTGCGCGCCGCGCGGGAACAGCGCCTGCTTGCGATTGTTCTCGGTCATCTGGCGGCCCCAGAGCGAGAACTGCTCCTCCAGGTGCGCCATGGCCTGCGCGTCTTCGACCATGTCCAGCCCCAGCTCCTCGGCGACCATCTCCTTGGTCAGGTCGTCCTCGGTGGGGCCCAGGCCGCCGGTCGTTATCAGCAGGTCGCACCGCCCCAGCGCCGCGCGCACCGCCTCGCGCACCCGCCCCGGGTTATCGCCCACCGTCTCTATCCGGTACAGCTCTATGCCCAGCTCCGACAGCCGCCGCGACAGGTATTGCGCGTCGGTGTTGAGCACCTGGCCCAACAACAGCTCCGTGCCCACGCACAGTATCTCAGCAATCATCTTATCAGCACCCCCTGCGCGCCGACTGCTCCGGCACAGCGCATCCGTCGCTAACAGCATCGCGACTGTGCGCCCCGCCGCACCGCCGGCTCATATAGTCAGCCAACCTGATTGGCCAAACTCGCGCCCGCTTAAACCCGCGTCCGCACATTCCCACATTAGCCCAAATTCACATGCGCGCAACCTCACATCTGCGCTATGAACTCCCGATTGCGCACCAGGTAGTCCACGCCCGACCACACCGCCAGCACCAGCGCCACATATATCAGCGCATCCGACACCGCGCTCAACCACGGCGTCATCTGCCCGTCCAGCGCATAGTAGCCCACCAGCGTGACCGTCAGCGCCGCCATCTGCGACGCCGTCTTGAGCTTGCCCAGCTTGCCCGCCGCCAGCACCCGGCCCTTGCCCGCCGCCACCAGCCGCAGCCCCGACACTATGAACTCCCGCGCCACAAACACCACCAACACCCAACCCGGCATCAGCGCGCGCTCGACCATCATTATCATCACCGCCGTCACCAGCAGCTTGTCGGCGATCGGGTCCATAAACTTGCCAAAGTCGGTCACCAACCCGCGCGAGCGCGCGATGTGCCCGTCCAGATAGTCGGTCAGCGACGCCGCCACAAACAGCACTGCCGCCGTCAACCCGCACACGCGGCCGCCTATCATCATCAGCGCCACTATCGCAGGTATCGCTATCACCCGCGCCAGCGTAAGCCTGTTGGGCAGATTCACATGCACACCCCCTGCAGGTCGTATTCCTCGGCCGCGGTTATGCGCACGCGCACGTACTGGCCCGGCGTCAGTTCGCGCTCGCTTATGAAGTATATCTTGCCGTCTATCTCGGGCGCCTCGCGCATCGAACGGCCCACATACGTCAGCCCCTCAAAGCCCTCGACCAGCACCTCGCACTCCTCGCCCACGCGCAGCTCGTTGCGCGCGCGCGATATCTGCTGTTGCAGCGCCATCAGCCGGTCGAGCCGCTCCTGCTTGACCTCGTCGGGCACCTGATCGGGCATGTCGGCCGCGGGCGTACCCTCCTCGCGCGAGAACGCAAACGCGCCCATGCGGTCGAACTGTATCTCGCGCGTGAAGTCCATAAGCTCCTCGAAGTCGCGCTCTGTCTCGCCCGGGAACCCCACGATGAACGTGGTCCTCAGGAACATGCCCCGCGCCCGGCACTGGCGCAACAGCTCCCGTATCGAGTCGGGGTTGCCGCGCCGGTTCATGCGCTTGAGCAGCGGCGCGCTTATGTGCTGCAGCGGCAGATCCAGGTAATCGCAGATCTTGGGCTCGTCGCGCAGCGTCTCAATCAGCCTCGCGTCGACCGTGTCGGGGTACGTGTACAGCACCCTGAGCCAGTGCACGCTGTCCAGCGCCGCCACATCGCGCATCAGCTCGGGCAACAGCGTGCGCCCGCCCTCAAAGTCGTTGCCATAGCGCGAGGTGTCCTGCGCAATCAGCGTTATCTCCGACGCGCCGCCCTCGCTGAGCCGCCGGCACTCGTCGACTATGTCGCGGTACGGCCGCGAGTGATAGCCCCCGCGTATCAGCGGTATCGCACAGTACGCGCACCGGTTGTCACAGCCCTCAGATATGCGCACATATGCCGAATACGGCGGCGTGGTCAGCACTCGCCTCCCGCCGTCGCAGCCGCCAAAGCGTCCCGCCGTCTCGACCGGCCGCTGACCGGCCTCGGCCCGGCGTATCACTTCCACCAGCGCGTCAAAGTCGCGCACGCCCACAAACGCGTCCACCTCGGGCAGGCCCTGCGCCAGTTCGCCCGAATAGCGCTGCGCCAGACAGCCGGTCGCTATCAGCAGCCGCGCCCGGCCGGTGCGCTTGTACTCGGCCATCTCCAGCAGCGTGTCTATCGATTCCTCCTTGGCCGGATCGATGAAGCCGCAGGTGTTGACTATTATTACATCGGCGTCGCGCGGCTGAGGGGTTATCTCAAAGCCCGCGTCCGCGAGCCGCCCCAGCATCAGCTCACTGTCCACGCGGTTCTTGGAACAGCCCAGCGACACCATGCCGACTGTCTTGAGCAATAATATCAGTCCTTTCAAGTTTTATCTAAGGGCGGCAGCCGCCCCGCGTGCAATGCAGCCCGGCGAACATGCGCCTCCAGTGCATTTAAACATCATGTCATCAATTCCAGTTCGGCCACGGCCCGGCATGCGCGGCGCATGTTCCGGATTGCCGGTTGGCCCAACTCCGCCAGGCGCCGCCTATGAATTCGCGCCCGCATTGTCGCCGTACAGCCGCCGGAATTCCTCGCGCGACATCAGCACCATGCGCGGCTTTGCGCCGTCGGCCTCGCCGATTATGCCGCGGCGCGTCATCTCGTCGACTATGCGGCCCGCGCGCGCGTAGCCGATGCGCATGCGCCGCTGCAACATCGATATCGATACCTGGCCCAGTTCGACCGCAATCTCGACCGCCTGCGCCAGCAACGGGTCGCACTCGTCGTCCTTGCGTTCGTCCTTTTCGGCGTCGGACTGATCCTCGCACTCGAGCTGCTCGAGTATGTCGGGATTGTACACCGCCTCGTGCTGGCTCTTTATGAACTCAGTCACAGCGTTGACCTCTTCATCGGTCACGTTGGCACCCTGCACGCGCTGCGGCTTGCTGACGCCCTGCGGGAAGAACAGCATGTCGCCGCGCCCCAGCAGCTTCTCTGCGCCCGCGCCGTCCAGTATCGTGCGCGAGTCGACCTGCGACGCCACCGTGAACGCTATGCGCGAGGGTATGTTGGCCTTTATGACGCCGGTTATGACGTTGACAGACGGGCGCTGCGTGGCTATGACCAGGTGTATGCCCGCCGCGCGCGCCAGCTGCGCCAGGCGGCATATGGCGTCCTCGACCTCGCCCGGCGCGACCATCATCAGGTCTGCCAGCTCGTCGATTATGACCACTATCTGCGGCAGCGGCTTTTCGCCATCCTTCAGGTTGTGGTTGAAGCCCTTTATGTCGCGCACGCCGCGCTCGGCGAACTTCTGATACCGCTCGGTCATCTCCAGCACCGCCCAGTTGAGCGCGCTGGCCGCCTTCTTGGGATCGGTCACGACCGGTATCAGCAGATGCGGCACGCCGTTGTACACGCTCAGCTCGACGACCTTGGGGTCGATGAGTATCAACCGCACCTCGTCGGGCGTCGCGCGGTAGATTATCGACATGATTATCGTGTTTATGCACACCGACTTACCAGAACCCGTGGCGCCCGCTATCAGCACGTGCGGCATCTTGGCGATATCGGCTATGACCAGCTTGCCGGCGTTGTCCTTGCCCAGCGCTACCGCCAGCTTGCTCTGCGCGCGCGCGGCCTCGGGGCTGTCCAGCACGTCGCGCAGCGTGACCATCTCGCGCTGTTCGTTGGGCAGCTCTATGCCCACCGCCGACTTGCCCGGTATGGGGGCCTCTATGCGCACAGTCGTCGCGGCCAGGTTGAGCGCGATGTCGTCGGCCAGGCCCGATATCTTGCTGACGCGCACGCCCGGCGCCGGCGTCATCTCAAACCGCGTGACCGCCGGCCCGCGGCTCACGCCCACGACCTTGGCCTGTATGCCGAACGATTGCAGCGTCTGCTCGAGCTTGAGCGCCTTTTCAGCATCGATCTGCTGCTGCTCCTGCATCGACACGCCGTTGCCCTCGGAAAAGTGCAGCAGATCTATCGGCGGGTAGAAGTAAGGCTTGTCCTCGGGGATCTCCTCCATGGCCGGTTTGGGCATCCTGATGGGCGTGCCATCCAGCCGTGTGCCGTCGCCCAGCGGCTTGTCTAGGTCGGCCTCCACCGGCGTATACATCGCCACGCGCCGCGCCGTCTCGGGCACTATCTCGGGCGTATGCTGAAGCGCGATCTCCTCATTGACTCCGCCCTCGCCCGCGTAACCGTCAAACGCTATGCCGTCCGTATCGACCGGCGCATGCGCCGCCGCGTCGGACTGCGCATCATATGCCGGTTGCCCTGCCGTCGACTGCACGCCCGCCTCCGCATCGCGTACGGCCTGCACGTGGCGCTCATCCAGCTCGGGCAGCGGCTCGAACTCGGGCAACTCGTCGGGCAGCTCATCGGACGCCGAACCCGCCGGAGCCACGGACTGGGCCGCGCTCACGACTTGCGCCTGGCCGGCCGCCTGAGCAGCGTTCACCGGCTGCGCCTGGCTTGTCGCTTGAGCAGCGTTCACCGGCTGTGCCTGACCTGCCGCCTGAGCAGCGTTCATCGGCTGAGCCTGACCTGCCGCTTGAGCAGCGTTCATCGACTGCGACTGGCTTGTCGCCTGAGTCGCGTTCACCGGCTGATATCCGGCCACCGGCTGGGTCCAGCCTGCGGACTGAGCCTGCGGCGCAGGCCGTGCCGCGTCGCCGTGCACATCGCCCGGCACCGAATACGGCTCGCCATAGCGCTCATACGGCATGCCATGGTCGTAGCCCGTGCCCGCCGCATACGCGCTGCCCGGCGCCGGCGAATATCCCCGCGCCGCACCGCCCGGCGCGCCTGCGGCCTGCCCGGCCTGGGCTGCGCCATAGCCGAACTCGGCGGCCTCGCGCGCAGCCGGCGCCGGCGCCGCCCACTCGGGCACGTCGGATCGCGCAGCCGGCACTTCGTCCAGCGGACGCACGTCGACATGCGCCGCAGCCTGCGCATTCGCGCCTTCCTGCATCGATTCGGCGCGCAACGCCTCGTCGCGCAGCCGGCTGCCCGCTATCCGCCGCACCGCCGAACTGCCATGCGCGGCGCGGCGCGCATCCTGAGCATAGTCGCGCTCATGGCGCAGCGGCCGCAGCGTAGGCTCACCCGGCTCACCCGGCTCGGCGGGCGCGGCGGCCTGCGCGCGACCGGCGCGTATCAGCTCGTCCACGCGCGTGGTCTGCGGTTCCTGCCACTGCGCGGCGCTCAGATCGAGCACGCCCGCCGTCGACTCGGGCGGCCGCGACATGGTATAGCCGCTGGCCATGTAGACCGAATCGTCATCGACGCGCGCCTTGCCGGGCTCGTCGTAACCCCTGAACACCATGCGCGCCGCCGCACTGGCCGCTTCCGGTGACTGCTCGGCGGTGTTGAGCGGCGCAACGCCCGCCGATGTAAGCGCCCGTCCGGGCACTCGCTTATCCAAAAACATAGGTACGCCTTCCTGCGCCATGTGCTCGCGCAATGCCTGATTGTATGCTTCCATATCGCCGCGACTGCGGGATTTGGCGCTCTCCAGCGCCTCCTCGGCCACGGGCCTGACTTCGGGCCGCGGCTGAGCCGGATGGGCCTGCGCCCCGGACTGCTCCGATTCGACGGCCGCGTCGGCGTCGGGAGCGTCCTGAGCCGGCTCGTCCCACGGCGGCGCATCGGTCGCCGGCACGGCCGCGCCATGTTCATGCTCAGCCCCGGCGCGCGCTCCACGCCCGGCCGCACGGCGCGGCGCATGCAAGCGACTTGGCCGCGCCTGGCTGGTCATTTCGTCATCGTCATCGTACTCGCCGGCGCGCGGCATGTCCTGCCGCTCCAGCTCGCGGCGGCGGCGCTCCAGCTCACGACGGCGCTGCTCGGCATCCAACCGGCGCTCGCGCTCCTGTTCCATGTTGAGGCGGCGCTGCTGGCGCAGTTCGCGCTCGCGCTCCTCGCGGGCAACGCGGCGCTCCAGCGACTGCGCGCGCAACTCGGCCTTCTCGCGGCCGCGCACCTGGCGGCGCTCACGGTACTCGTCCATGCCGCCCGATATGCGCTCGGTGAGCGCCTGGCCGACCTCGCGCATCGACGTGCGGCTCAAACACACCGCGATTATAAGCAGCACGCATATCAGCGCTATCGCCGCTCCCCACACGTCCAGCAGCTTATACAAATGCCAGCTCGTCAACGCGCCCAGCGCGCCCGCGCCCCGGCAGGTGCGCACGCCCTCCTCATACGACGCCTTTATGAACTCACGATACGAATCTGTCAACATCGTCTGGGCGATGTCCCGCGCCGCAAACACATGCCACACGCCGCAAAACACCAATGCCCCTACGCATATGAACAGCGCGCGCAGTGGCCGCACGCGCTTTCGTCCCACAAACATCACTATTACGCCCATCGCGCCCAGCATGACCGGCATCACATAGCTTATCATGCCTGCAATGCCGCGCAATCCCTCGCGCAGCAGCGCTATCGTCTGGTTCGCCGGGCCGGACGCGCCGCCGTCCATCCACACGAGATACCCGGCAAACACTCCCATCGCCAGCAGTATCACGCCCAACACGCTGCAAAAGCGCCCCTCGCCGGGCGACGTGCTGGCTGTCTTGCGTGCGGCCTTCCCACCCCGGGCGGCCTGGGTCTTTTTTGTCGCCATTTATGCCTCCGCACAGCCTGTTCCGCGCAAAAAGGCGGACTTGCCTATTTTCAGTATACCTTAGTATTATACCGCAAACGCACACCGTCTGCAAATCCGCACGCGCCCCGCCCGCGACTTTTAACACTGCGTTCGGTTATGGCACAAGATATTAACCACGGCTATATCTATGCTGAGCCCGAGGGATTATGTTCGCCGGCTGCGCGCAGTCCTCACCGCCTGACACGGCGCGGCATAGTATATGCCATACATGGGCAGGGAGGATGATGCGGATGGAACTACTTGTTGTAGGCGGCGACAGGCGGCATGAGCTGCTGTGTGAATTGGCGCGCGCCCGGGGTTGGCATGTGATGAGCATAGGACTGCCCGGCAGCGGCGCATGCGCAAGTCAAGCGGACGTGGCCGTGCTGCCGGCGCCGTATGCGCGCGACGGATACATAAACGCGCCGCTGGTCGACGCCCGGCTGCGCGTGCAGGAACTGGCGTCGCACTTAAAGCCCGGCGCTCAGGTGTATTGCGGCAGCCCGGACGCCGAGCTGCGCGAGCTGGCCGCGGCGCAGGGCTGGCGGGTGATCGACCTATATTCCGACGAGGCTTTCGCGCGCCGCAACGCGCTGGCCTCAGCCGAGGGCGCGATATTCGCCGCGATGCGCGAGCGCGACTCGATGATATCGGGCGCCGACTGCCTGGTGATAGGCTTTGGCCGTCTGGGGCAAATGCTGGCGCTAACGCTCAGGGGCATGGGCGCGCGCGTGCGCGTTGCGGCGCGTCGCGAGGCCAGCCGCGCACTGGCCGAATGCCTGGGCCTGGAGGCGGTAGAGCTGAGCGCGCTGGCACTCGCGCTCAAGGGGCGCGCATTGGTGTTCAACACCGTGCCCGCAAAGGTGCTGGACGGACGCGCCCTCACGTGCGTGGATGCGGACGCGCTGGTCATAGAGACGGCCAGCGCGCCTTACGGCGTGGACTTTGACGCGGCGCGCGAACTGGGCGTGCATGTGCTGCGCGAGGGCGGCATACCCGGGCGGTATTGCCCGCGCACCGCCGCGGCGATAATCCTCGATTCGCTCGAGGCCGCAAAGGAGGCGATATGATGAGCGACATAGCGGGACTGAGAATAGGATTTTGCCTGACCGGCTCGTTTTGCACATTCGCGCGGGTATTCACGCAGATGGAAGCGCTGGCGGCCGATGGAGCACAGCTGATACCGATAATATCAAACAACGTCGATGCGCTGGACACGCGCTTTTTCAGCGCCGCCGAAGTCAAACAGCGGCTGCGCGACATAACCGGCCGCGAGCCGCTGCGCACGATACCCGAAGTCGAGCCGATAGGCCCCAAGGCGCTGACCGACCTCATGATCGTCGCGCCGTGCACCGGCAACACGCTGGCAAAGCTCGCCTGCGGACTGGTCGACACGCCGGTCACCATGGCGGTCAAATCGCACCTGCGCGGCGGCAAGCCGGTGCTGCTGGCGGTATCCACCAACGACGCGCTGGGCGCGGCCGCGCGCAATATAGGCGCGCTGCTCAACTACAAGCACATATACTTCCTGCCGCTGGAGCAGGACGACTATGTTCACAAGCCCAACTCGATCGTGGCGCGCATGGAGCTGATGCGCGAGGGCGCGCTGGCTGCGCTGGAAGGCCGCAACCTGCAGCCGATGTTGAGAGAAAGGGCGGTTGGATGACGCCGATGCGGCGAGGGCTTGCGCCTTTCGCCGCATTTCACTTATAAGAGCGCGGCATTGATATGTCGGGACGATTTCCCGGCCGGCCGGTTAATGTCTGAAGAGCGTGGGCGCTGCCTGCAAAGGCAGCGCTCGGCTCACTGACAAAGTATTACGCATACTGCCAGCCCGGCTAAACTTGCAATGACGGCAAACGGCATCTGCAGATTATGCCATAATGCCCGCTATGCAAAACGTATTTTGAAGCATCGTCCATGCGCTATTTCAGAAAAGACTTAGGCGATGCGTTCTGTCCGGCTGCTGGGTGTCAACGGTCTGGGCGCTGCCTGCAAGGGCAGCGTTGTCGCATAATGGTGGCCGGCCGGCCCCGCGCACTCCTTGTCTGCACACGCCGACTCAGTTGCGCCTCACGTCTCGCGGGTCAGCCCGGGCAGGCTGGGCGCTTTCGGCTGATTTCATGAGTATCGGCTCTGCAAATTGTATGCAAGCGCGATTGGCCTTGCGCCCTTAGCCCGTCTGCGCGCCGGTGAGTAAATGCGCCGCATGACGCGCATGGCTGAGTGCGATATGCCGCGCACCGCTCATGCCAGTCTAGCCGCATTTACATTTGCGTCGGCCCACTCTTGCCAGACTTGCCGGACTTTGTGCGGCCCGGCCGCGCGGCGCATTGCCGGCGCTGACGTTGCCGGCCCGCTGCCCATAAATAAAGCAGCGCCCCGCATGGCAATTCAGCCATCGGAGCGCCGCTCAACATGATATAGTCCTATTGGTCAACTGCCGCCGATTCAGCCCTTGCTGGCGCGCACTGCCGCGCCGCTTGGGGCGATCTCGCCGGCGCGCGTGAGCACTATCTTGGTCAGCACCGGGCCGATCAGTTCGTATATCAGCGTCGCACAGAGTATCACCGCGCGTATCTGGCCGCCATACTGCGGCAGCTCGACCGCGGCGATGGTGGTCATACCTATCGCAACGCCGGCCTGCGGCAGCAGCGCCACACCCAGATACTTGCGCACGTTCGGCTCAAATCCGACCAGTCTCGAGCCAATCCGCGCGCCCAGATACTTGCCCATCGAGCGGAATACCAGATACAGCACGCCCATCAGCCCGACCTGCGGCAACACGCTCAGATCCAGATCCGCGCCCGACAGCACGAAGAACAGCAAAAACAGCGGCGGCGTCCAGTGATCCACCACGTCCAGCAGCTTGTCCAGGTCGTCGTAGAGGTTGGCAACCATAGCGCCTATCATCATGCACAGCAACAGCGAACTCAGCCCCAGCAGATCCGCCAGCGCCGTGCCCAGCAGCACCGCGCATATGACCAGCGTCAGCCGGTTGGCGCGCGACTTGAAGAACCTTAGGCAGAACGTCTGCACAAAGCCTATCGCGCCGCCCAGCACGATCGAACCCAGTATCTCGATTATCGGCGTCACGATCATGTCAAAGTAGTTGACGCCGCCCTCGGCCTCCAGCGCCTTGGCCACCGACACCGATATCGAAAACGCCATAAGGCACACCGCGTCATCCATGGCCACAACCGGCAGCAAGGTGCGCGTTACCGGGCCGTCGGCCTTATATTGGCGCACGACCATGAGCGTGGCCGCGGGCGCAGTCGCCGCCGCAATCGCGCCCAGCGCTATCGATTCGGCCGGCGGGAAACCGCATACCAGCAGCGTGATATCCACCAGCACCACCGCCGTCAGCGCCTCAAACGCCGTAACCGTCAGCACGCGCGAACCCAGCCGCCGTATATAGCTGAGCTTGAACTCGCCGCCTATCGAAAACGCTATGAAGCCCAGCGCTACGTTTACTATATCGTTTAACTGCGCCGTCGTCTCAAACGGTATCACGTTGAACACGCTGCCGCCCAGCAGCAGTCCCGCCACCAGATAGCCCGTCACGTTCGGCAATCCCACGCGCTTGGCCAGCCGCTTGAACAACAGTCCGCTGCCTATCGCTATCGCCAGACACAGTATCATATTATCCATTCTTGCTTTCCGCCAGCCCTTCTACGTTTGTGATGGGCACGGTAAACATAATGCCCGTGCCGGGCACGCTCAGATCGCCCACTACCTTGCTAACCACGCGCCGCGCCTGGGGATACATATCGTCGCTCAGTACGGTCAGCACGAGCTTGTTGTGCTCCTGGTCCGGGTTTAAGAACTTGCGCAACGACGCGAATATCGGCGGCGCATCCACCGACGCCTGCCCCAGCACCTGCAGTGCACCCTCGCAATCGATCACCGTCGAGCCGCGCACGCCCTCGCGCGCAAACTCGCTCAGCAGTTCCGGCACCAGCTCGGTCTGCCTGAGTATCAACACCTGTAACAGCATCATTACGCCCTCTTTCCTGTCTATTCGCGCACTTCCGCCACAATTCTATTGCAGATTAACACAGCTGTCAACCACGCGACACAAAATCTAATGCGCTACTTGCGTAAAGCCCGCGTTATGCGCAAAAAGAGCGCGCCGCCGGTCTGCCCGGGGCGCGCGTCTTGCATATCGGTTTGTCAGGCCGCGGCGTCGTCAGTCGCGGCATCGTCAGTCGCGGTATCGTCGGTCGCGGTATCGTCGGTCGCGGCAGCGTCGGTCGATTCGGCCTCAGCGGCGTCGGCAGCCTCAAGCAGCTGGCCGTTCTGCTCCATGGCCAGTTCAAACCACGCGTCGAACTCGCCGTTGGTGGTGACCTTGTCTATGTAGGCGTTTATCGCCTCAAGGAGCTTTGCGTTATCGCCCTTGTTTACGGCAACAGCCACGCCCGAGCTGGTGAAATCTATCGGCACTTCGCTTATCGCCAGGCCCTCATACACGGTCATGTACGACTTGCCCACGACGTCGGTGCATATGACGCCCTCTATGTTGCCCTGGCTCAGCTCCATCATCAGCAGCGGCACCTTGTCCAGCAGCATCGTCTCGCTCTGAGCGAACTGCTCCTCGGCGACGCCCTGCTGCAGCGAGCCCAGCTGCGCGCCTATCTTCTTGCCCACGAAATCTTCGGCGGTCTTGTACTTGTCCACGTCCTCGGCGCGCACTATCATGACCTGCTCGCCGATGTAGTAGGGCGTCGAGAAGTCCACGACTTCCTCACGGTCGGGCTTTATCGCCATGCCCGATATTATGCAGTCCAGCTCGCCGGTGCGCAGCGCCGTTATCAGGCCCGAGAACGCCAGATCGCGCACTTCCAGTTCCACGCCCAGCTCCGCCGCCAGCCCGCGCGCCAGATCCATCTCAAACCCCGCCAGCACTTCCTCGCCGGTCTCGGGGTCAGTGTAATAAAATTCATACGGCGCGAACGTGGCCTCAGTGCCCACGACTAACTTGCCCGCCGCCAGTATGTCGTCCAGCTTGTCGGCCAGCGCCGCCGAACCCGTCATAAGCAGAGCCACCGCCAGCAACAGCGCCGCGATCTTCTTCATCATAGCGTAACCCTCCCATAAATATGCGGTTATCCGCGCTTTACGTGGATAATTATACATCTGTCTTGCGCACACGTCAACCTCTGCCGCTCACTTTTTACCTCATTTTATCAATTTAGCGTGGTGAAGTAGCAATTGGGTAATGCGCGTTCTGTCGGCCATGCGCATACCGGTTCCGCCGCATGCGGCCGATATGCCAGGACGCCGCGCCTTGGCCGACATGCGCCGGACAGGCGCACTGCGTCACACTGAATGAATTGCGTCTCGCCAGGCACAGCAGCGGCCGGCCGTGTTTTGCGCCATGTCAGGCGCACCGCGTTCATCTGCGTCGCGCGCCATATCAAGCGCACCGCAATCGTCTGCGCCGCGCACCATATCAAGCGCACCGCGCTCGTCTGCCCACGCGCCATGTCCAACGTACCGCGTTCATCTGCACCACGCGCCATGTCAAGCGTACCACGCTCATCTGCGCTTTGCGCCATGTCAAGCGTACCGCGTTCATCTGCTCCGCGCACCGCGTCCAACGTACCACGTTCATCTGCGCTGCGCTCCATGTCCAACGTACCGCGTTCATCTGCACCACGCGCCATGTCAAGCGTACCACGCTCATCTGCGCTTTGCGCCATGTCAAGCGTAACGCGTTCATCTGCGCTTTGTGCCATGTCAAGCGTACCACGCTCATCTGCGCTTTGCGCTGCGCGCCATTTCCAACGCACCGCGCTCGTCTGCACCACGCGCCATTTCCAACGCACCGCGCTCGTCTGCGCCACACGCCATGTCCAACGTACCGCGTTCATCTGCGCCGCGCACCACGTCCAACGTACCGCGTTCGTCTGCACTGTGCACCAGATCAAGAGTACCGCGTTTATCTTCACCGCACCTGCATTGGCCGTGCACATGCATAACAGCAAATACTACAGCCGCTGAACTTTAATACGACGTCGCCAGCCAACCGCCGCGTCACCCAAAGAACAACGCAGCCATGTGGGCCATGATTCTCTTAGCGTGCAGGCCATGCCATGTCGTCGCAATCGCAATGCAGTCACAGCAAAGTTCTAATTATGCAACTGCGCCTGCCGCGCGTCATGTCGTCGTATGCGCCGCGCAATGCAAACGCACAACGGATTGCGCCTACCGCGCACACCCGCGCCGAATGCACCACACATGCAAATGCGCCCGTCAAATTCCAACCGAGCCCAACTGCGCACTCTATTCATTGCCAGCGCGCCCAAACGCGCACGCTGAACGGCTCGTGTCACGCCGCCAGGCGCACCAATGCAAAAAGCCCCTGCGCCAGCGCAACCACGCCGGTCAGGGGCAATCACATATGCAGTCCTATGCAGTCCGGTCATACTCAAGCTACGCCATGATGCGGATGCCTCATCTGGTACCGCCAGCCGGAGGCGCGCTTATGCGCGGCAGCGTCACCTGGAAACACGTGCCGTCCTGAGCGCTGCTGGTCGCTGAGATAGCGCCCTTGTGCAGGCGCGCTATGCCCTGAGCTATCGACAGCCCCAGCCCATAACCCGATTTGCTGCCACTGCGCGCCGCGTCAGCCCGGTAGAACCGCTCGAACAGATGCTCCAGATTCTCGGGCGGTATCACCTCGCCGGTGTTGTGCACCGCAAGTTGCGCCTTGTCCGCGCTGGCGCTCAGCGTCACGCGCACGCTGCCGCGCCGCCCCGCGTACTTGCACGCGTTGTCCAGCAGTATCGTCGTCAGCTGGCGCAGCTTCTGCTCGTCGCCACGCACGTACACGTCCGGCTCCACGCTGCTGTCCAGCAGCAGCCCCTGCTCAAACGCAACCGGCTCGTACGTCAGCAGGCTCGCCCATACCGCGTCTGTCAGGTTTACCTCGGTCAGCTCGGGCATCGGCGCGGTCTGACCGGCCTCGTCCAGCCGCGCCAGCGTCAGCAGATCTTCGACCAGGTTCTTCATGCGCACAGCCTCGTCGCCCGCGCTGTCCAGCCACTTGCGCTGCGAGGCTATCGTGTCGGCGCCGTGCCGGCGCAGTATGTCTATATTGGCCAATATCACCGTCAGCGGCGTCTTGAGCTCGTGCGACGCGTCCGATATGAACCGCTTCTGCTGATTCCACGTGCGCTCTACCGGTCGCAGCGCCCAGTCCGCCAGGAACAGGCTTATGCCAAACAGCAGCACCAGCGCCCCCACGCCCGCCATCAGCGACGTCAGCACCAGATTGCCCATCGCCTGGCGCATGTTGTGGTCGCTGACCAGCGCGACCTTGATAAGCGGCGCGTCATCCGCCAGCCCGTCCAGCACGCTCTCCAGCGCGCTCGGATTGAGCCCGGCGGCGTCGGCACTGCGCTCGGGCAGTTCGGGAGTGCGCGCATCGCCCCGCACGCCGGCCGGTCCCTGCCTGAGCTGTGCCGGAGTGGTATGCTCGCACATGTAGTACAGCCCCAGCTCGCCCAGCCGCCCCTGACCCGACTCGCTGGCCAGCGCCGCGCTGACCGCTAAGCTGAGGTCGGCGTCGCTTATCTCGACTTCATCGGCCGTGGACAGCATCACGTTGCCCTGCGCGTCCAGCAGCAGCGTTATCGTCGTCATCAGATGATCGTCCTTGGCCTGGCGGCCGAACTGCTCCTTGGGCAGCTCCACGCCGAAACCCTGTCCCAGCGCATGCGCCAGCGACATTTTGACCATGGACATCTGCTGAGTATACGTGCCTATCAGCAGCGCCGCAAACACTATCAGCAGCACCAGCGATATCAGCGACATCGTCATCAGCAGAAACTTCCGCTTAAGCGCCTTTAGCATCGCCCGCCTCCAGCCTGTAACCCACCTTGCGCTTGGTGGCTATCGTCACCCGCGAGCCCAGATAAAAGAACTTCTTGCGCAGGAACGATATGTAAGCCTCAACATTGTTGTCCTCGGCGTCGCTGTCGGCGCCCCAGACCTTGACTATTATGTCCTCCTTGGGCACCAGCGCGTGCGGACTGGCCATGAGCAGCCGCAGCACCTCAAACTCCTTGAACCCCAGATGCACCGAGCGCGCGCCGCGCGTCAGATCGTATGTCGACAGATTGAGCGTCAGATCGTCAAACGTCATCTGCTCCAGCACCACATCGCCCTGCCGCCGCGACAGCGCGCGTATTCGCGCCAACAGCTCTTCCGGCGCGAACGGCTTGGTCATGTAGTCGTCGGCGCCCATGTCCAGTCCGCGCACCTTGTCGCCCAGCTCCGAGCGCGCCGTCAGCATAAGTATTGGCACGGCGCACTTCTCGCGCCTGAGCTGACGCGCGACCTCCAGCCCGTCCATGCCGGGCAGCATCACGTCCAACACGACCACGTCGTACTGCCCGCTGAGCGCATAGCTGAGCCCATCGTCGCCGGTATATACCGCGTCGGTCTGATATCGGGCCTCGTTGAGTATCTGCACCAGCGCGTCGCTGAGCCGTACCTCGTCCTCCACCACCAGTATTCTCATGTCCACGCCCCCATGCCGCGCGCACTTGCACGCTTGTCCGCTTACATTATATGCCGTCACGCTTAAAATAGCCTTAAAGCCCATCGGCCTTAAGGCTCAGACCGTTGACAAAGTCCCAGCAGCTGGACAGAACGCATCGACTTAAGTCTTTTCTGAAATAGCGCATTGACGATGCTTCAAAACGTGCTTTTTATAACAGGCATTATGGCATGATTTGCAGATACCCTTTGCCGTTATTGCAAATTTAGCCAGGCTGGCAGTATGCGTAATACTTTGTCAGTGAACTGAACCTTAAAGCCCCTAGGCCCTAAGGCTAATCAACTCAGTTGTCCGTTTCAGCTCCCGCAGGCATGCGATGTGCGTATGCGCAATTACATGAATATACACGCCTTCGCCCTCAACCGCTTGCCGCTAGCGGGCATCGTAATAATATGCAAGCCACAGTCTGGCGCGCGACATGCGCTCGCACAATCCAAACAGCGCTGCATGCTCTCGCCTTGGCGCAGTTCGCCGCTGACGCGCAATATCATAATATGCGTGTCACAGTCCTGCGCAATTCGCCGCAAGCGCGCAGCCTCAAAGCCGCATGCCGCCGCCTGCCACCGCACCATACGGCTTCAGCGGCTCTCGCGCCGCACCGCCCGTATGCTATTTACCTGCCCGCCACCAGTCCCGCCAGCACGTGCAGATCAGCCTCGAACACGGCGCGCAGCGCAGGATTGTATATCATCGAGGCCGGATGGTACATCGGGAATATGCGCATGCCGTCGCGCTCGATCAGCCGTCCATGCGCCTCGCCCACCGTCAGCTCGCGCCCCGCAAGCGCCTTGAGCGGCACGTTGCCCAGCGTTGCTATCAGCCGCGGCCGCACCAGCGCAATCTCCCGCAGTAGCCAGGGCTTGAACAGCCCCACCTCCTCTGCAGTTGGCGGACGATTGACCACGCGCCCCGCCGCGCTCACCTTGACCGGCCTAAACTTGACCGTATTGGCTATGTATATCTGCTCGCGCGTCAGCCCGCACTTGGCCAGCATCTCGTCCAGGTTGTGCCCGGCCTTGCCCACGAACGGCCGCCCGGCCAGCGCCTCCTGCTCGCCCGGCGCCTCGCCTATCAGCATCAGTTCCGCGTCGCGCGGCCCCTCGCCGAACACCAGCACCTTGTTCTCGCCCCTGTAAAGCTCGTCCACAAACGCGCGCAGTTCCGCGCGGTAGTCCTCCATTGTCATCGCCTCCGGTATGTTTATGTTGCCCCGCGCGCGCCGTGCACATGCGCCCGCGAGTCGCTCTTCGCCTGCACAGTTAACAGCCCCGGCTTAGAGCAAATCTGCCGCGTCCACGCTGCCAGTTATGGGGCTGTGCCGGCCCCGGCGCCTGCATCGTGCCGACCCCTTGGCCTGCGCGGGGCTTATCGGGTGCGCCGCCGATGCGAATCGCCGCTTAAAGGCTGTCCGGCGGCGTTGACACATGCGCGCCGGGTTCAACTCGATGTCTCGCCGCGCGAACCGGCCTTGCGGCTCGTCCGAACCTACGTCTTGCCGCGCTGACGCTCCTGCGGCTCGTCCGAACCGATGTCCTGCCGCGCGGACAGCCGCATCAAGGACGGCCACTATCGTCGCTCATGCAAACCACAATGCACCTGCCAACTCGCTTGTAAGCTAATCCGCTCGCTATGTAAGGCTTTAGCCCGACCGCACCGACTGCCCCTGCGTCTCGCCCGAACCTACGTCACGCCGCGCTGACAGCCGCATCAAGGACGACCACTATCGTCGCTCATGCAAACCGCAATGCACCTGCCAACTCGCTTGTAAGCTAATCCGCTCGCTATGTAAGGCTTGTCCGACCGCACCTAATGCCGCGTGCCTCGTCCGAGCCCACGTCGCGCCGCGCTGACAGTCCTTGCGCCTCACCTAAACCCACGTCCCGCCGCGCTAAACGTCCTGCGCCTCGCCCAGCTCGATGCCCAGCTCCAACGCCCGCGCGCGCAGGCCCTTAAAGTCCTCCCACGCCGCGCGCTTGAGCGACGCGTCCCGCAGCAGCGCCGACGGGTGATACGTCACCAGCAGCTCCACGCCGTCCTTCTCATACCAGCGGCCCCTATCGCGCGTTATGCGTATGTCAGGGCCTATCGCGTTGCGCGCAGCCGTCGCGCCCAGCAGCACTATTATGCGCGGTCTGACCAGCGCCACCTGCGCCCGCAGGTATGGCAGACACGCCTCGGCCTCATCGCGCTCGGGCTGACGGTTGCGCGGCGGACGGCACTTGACCACGTTGGCTATGTATACTTCGCCACGCTCAAGTCCTACCGCCGCAAGCATCCTGTCCAGCAGCTGACCCGCCGGCCCCACGAACGGCCTGCCGCTCAGGTCCTCCTGCTCGCCCGGGCCTTCGCCTATCAGCATTATGTCGGCATCGCGCCTGCCCTCGCCCGGCACGGCATTGTGCCTGCCCTTGCACAGCCTGCACGCCTCGCATCCGTTCACAGCGCGCTCTATCTCATCCCATTCAAGCACCTATTCATCTCTCCCCTGAAGCGCCCGCCCTGCCAGAAAGCACCCCGCCTCATGCTCGTTTATAAGCCCGGCCGCCTGCATGAACGAGTGCATTATCTTATCGCCCACAAACGTAAACCCGCGCGCCTTGAGCGCCGCGCTGAGCCGGTGCGCCTCGGGCGACGTCGCGCGCGCACAGCCGCGCTCGGGCGTCGCGCACTCAGCGGGCGCAAAGCTCCACACCAGCGCGTCAAAACTGCCGCACTCCCGCTGCACCGCGCACACCGCGCGCGCATTGCCTATCGCCGAGATCAGCTTGCGCCGGTTGCGCACTATGCCTGAATCGCTCAGCAGCCGCTCCAGCTCGCGCTCGCCGTATTCCGCCACGCGCGCCGGCTCAAACCCCTCGAACGCGCGCCGGAAAGCCTCGCGCTTTTTGAGCACCGTCAGCCAGCTCAGACCCGCCTGCATGCCCTCCAGCACCAGCAGCTCGTAAAGCGCCCGGTCGCCATGCAGCGGCCGGCCCCATTCCCGGTCATGGTAGGATATGTACGCCGGATCCTGCGTGCACCATGAGCACCGCTCGCACATGCATAGTCCTCCTGTCTATGGTTGCCTGTCGCCGTTCTGCGCGCCGCGGCGGGTTATCCTGACCTCGCCGGTCAGCACGCCGCTGCGCTCGCCGTCGCCGTCCATGCGCGCGGTTATGTCCACGTACTCAGGCGTCTGCACCTCGCGCGCGCCGCCCGGCGCAGATCCGGCCGTCTGTGAAGCGTGCGCCTCGCGCGTTATGACGAGCGCCCGCGCCAGCGCGTACAGCATCGACGCCGTGGGTATGCTGAGCAGCAGCCCCATCAGCCCGAACAGCGTGCCGCCCACCGTCGCCGCCGCCAGCACCCATATTCCCGGCAGCCGTATCGCGTTGCCCATCACGCGCGGGTATATCAGATTGCCCTCGAGCTGTTGCAGCACCGTTATGTACACGATAAACCATATCCCGGTGAATATGTCGGCCTGTACCGCGATAAGTATCGCGTTGACGACCACCATAATGAATATGCCAAATATCGGTATCAGCGCTCCTATGCCCATCAGCACGCCCGCAAACACCGGCGACGGAAAGCCGAATATCGCCATGCCCAGCGCCGTCAACGTGCCCAATATGCACGCCTCGGTCAGCGTGCCGGTCAGATAGCCCCGGAACGTCGTCTGCGCCAGCGAGCACAGGTTTATGACCCGCTCGGCCCAGTCGCGCTTGAGCACCGCGCAGCACAGCCGCCGCCCCTGACGCACTATGCGCTCCTTGCCAAACAGCATGTATACGCTCAGCACAAACCCTATGAATATCTCCAACAACCTGCTGGTTATGTCGCGCGTCGTCGACACCAGCTGCGGTATCGACGAGGTCGTCCACTCTATCACGTTGAGCGCTATCGAGTTCCAGTCGAACTCGAGATAGTTCAATAGCTCCTGGTCCAGGTCGTAGCGCTCGACCAGGCCGCGCGCAGTGTTGTACAGCTGCGAGCCCAACAGCGGCAACATGCTGGTCAGCGACTCCAGCGCCATGCTCAACTGCGGAAACACCACAAACAGCAGCGTAAGCACAAACGCCCACAGCAGCAGATAGCACAGCAGCACGCTCAGCCCTCGCCGTATCGATACCTTGCGTATCCAGAAAAACACCTGCGTCTCAAACAGCTGCATCGGTATATTCAGTATAAACGCCAGCACCATGCCTATGAACACCGGCGTGAGCGCATCCGCTACCGTGCCGCACGCACCCGCTACGTCGCCAAAGTTCTCCAGCAGCACGTATAGCGCTATGCCAAACGTCAAAGTCGGCGCTACCCGCCAGAAAAACCTAACTCCGCCCGCATCCCGCGCCGAGCGCGCCAGCGGCCGCGAAAACACTGACCGCGCCAGCCTGTCCGGCGTGAGCCGCTCGTCTGCGCCGACCGCCGCATGCTGCCGCGACGGCCCGGATGCATCCGCGCCGCGCGTTGACTGTGTATCGCGCCCCGATTCCGCGGCCATACCCGCCGTCCGTGCGGCTGTGCCCGGCCTGTTACGCTTGCCCATATATGCACCTCCAGGGTTGTCCGCCCGCGCACTATTATACCATGAACCGGCCCATCTGCAAAGCCCGATGCAAAAAGCGCGCCGGTGGGCATTAGCCCGCGCCCGGCGCGCTGCATAGTAACAATATGTTATTTTGCCAGTCAAATGCGCAATCGCGGCACGCGGCCGCCTTGGACCGGCTCCGCCAGGCGCGCACTCGCCGGCCTGCGCCAACAGGCCGAATACGCCCGCAACGCGGACTGCCGCATTGCGCTGCCGCCGGCGCCCTGAATCGGCTATCGCCGGCGCATCACTCAGGCATGACCGCCGACTCGGCGCGCGCAGGACTGCTGCGTCCCTCCAGATCGGGTTGACGGCGCTCTATCGCGGCCAGACCTATCTCAACATCCTCAGCTATCTCCTCGGGCGTGAGGCAACCGACCGTCACCATGTCGCACGGCCTTATCGTCGCAAACGAGAACGTTATGCCCACAAACGGACTGCACCGGCCCGCCGCCATGGGCTTGATCGTCATGACCGGCTTTTTGGCGTTCCAGATCACCTTGTTTACGTACTCGATCTCGACCTGCATCAAAAAGCCCATGCAGTTGTAGAGCTGTATGTAGGTCTGCACGTCGTACTCGTTGAGATCCGAATACACGATCAGCTCGGGCATGTGCGCCGACAGGCCGGGAATCATGCCGGCATCGCGTATCATAGCGGTGTAGTCGGGCAGGCGCACGATCTGGCGCAGGTTCTTATTGACCAACTGCTCGGCCGACGTATGGTGCAGCAGACAAAACCGCGCGCCCAACGCCGCCGAACGCTTTATGACCGCCTCGGCCTCGGCGCGACCCGCGGCGGTGTCGTCTACGTTGATTATGGGCGTGTCGATCAGCGTCATGCCGTGGCCCAGCTTGTCTTCGGCGTCGTGTATGCCGTCGACGAGCACCGGGTTATCGGTAAACGGGGCCATGCAAGCGTCTATGCCCCGGCTCAGGAATGCCTGCGCAAGTTCGGATATCGACTCACGGTTGCGGTTGCGGCGGTTGATGAGGCAATCGGCTGCGCTGCTGGTGTGGGAATAACCCAGTATCCAGTTGCTGCCCATCAGCATGCGCGGCAGCGATACGCCGGCTACCTCGGTGCGCGGAAACATCTGCATAGCTATACCTCCGTCCATTGTGTTTTCACGGATAAGATTGCATGTCCGGGCACCGCTGTCAATACCCGCGCCGCTCCAAAACCTGCGCTGGCCGTCCGCCGCATGCGCTGACTGCCGCAGCGCGGTCCGCCCAAGCGGCCGGTCGGCGGAGCGCGTCATGGAGTGGGCGTTGTGCGGCGGTGTGGTTGCCTGTGCTATTGCTTGGCCAGCAATGTTTTGGGCTGGGCGTCGTGCGACGATTCGGTTGTCTGCGCTATTGCTTGGCCGCTCACGTTTGGGGTTGAGCGTTGTGCGGCAGTACGACTGTCTGCGCTACCGCTTGGCCGCTCACGTTTTGGGGCTGGGCGTATGCGACGATACGGTTGCCTGCGCTATTGCTTGGCCGCTCACGTTTTGTGCTGAGCGTCGTGCGACGACACGGTTGCCCGCGCCACTATCTTGGCCGCATACGTTTGAGGCTGGGCGTTGTTCCGCGATTCAGTTGCCCGCGCGGATACGTGGCTGCATGCGCTTAGTCAAACTGTTTATGCGCATTCCACACCCGCGCGCCACAGTTTGACCTCATGCCCGGCATGCCCGCTGTTCCTGCTCAATGCGCCCGCACGGCATTCCGGCTTTCCAATGCGCCGCCATGCTAGTCCAGTTGCAAATCGTCCACCTGCCATCCCGCGCCGCCCGGCGACGCCGCATATGCCAGCGGATGCACCCGCGCATAGCCCGGCGCGACCAGCTTCATAAGCCCTATCCGGCCCGGGCGGTTGCCGTACTTGAGCGCACAGCATGCGTCGTACCGGCCTATGAGCGCCCTGAGCGCCCCCAGCCGCGCTCGACCGGCCTCGCTCAGCAGCGAATACGCCTCCTCGTCCTGACCCAGCATCAGCGCCTGGCCCAGCATCAGCGCGGCACGCTCGGGCGAGTCGGCAGGCGTGGACTGCTCGCGCGCCACCGCCAACACCTGGCACGCATAGCCCCGCCCCGAGGGTCGCCATACCTCGCGCAGCACATGGCCCGCCTCATCGCCCGCCGCCCGCAACACCTGCACCCCGCCGCGCTCGGCCGGCGAGATCGCGCGGCCCATGACGTCCAGCGCCAGTGTGCCGCTCGTGGCATCGTATATCTGCGCGAACTCGCCCGCGTCACAGCGGCCCAGCAGCATTATCCGGCCATCGGAAGTCTCCAGCACGCGCGCGTCGTGCGCACCGGCAGGCAGCCGCGCCTCCATCAGCACGCCGCCGCGCACCAGCCGCGCAACGCCCGGCGCGCCGTCGCCCGCTACCAGATACAGCTCGCATCCGCCCGCGCTGAGCCGCTGCGCGCCCGCCAGCACGCCTATGCGCCGCGGCGATATCTCCACGTCTATCACCGACTCGGGCCAGGCGACTATATACATCTCCTCAATCGGCTCCGAGCCCGGCGCTATGTAGCCGCCCGCAAAGTTCAGTCGCCGCGATACCGGCATGATCCCCGCGCGCAGCGGGTGATACTCCAGATACATCGCTCCCTGCGGCGCAACCGGCATCACCAGCGGTGCCGCCGCGCCACACTCGCCCGCCAGATGACCATTTATGTACACAAGTCCCGCCGTGTCCGGCGATATATACAGCACTGGATGCGCCATTGCGCCGCCTCCCTGCAAGTTGATTTCTGTTATACCTATTCGGTGGCAGACACAAAAAGAACCGCAACGCGCGCATACTTTTTATGCCGCGCCTGCGGTTCAATTATCGTATATATATCGGATCATGGCGAGTGCGGCCCAATGCCGCACAGGCGCGGGGCCTAATGCGCCGCCGGAACACATCCGTAAAGGCAAGCGGCTTGCCTTTACGCCTCCGGCCGGTCCCGCCGCTGCATGTGCCCACCGCGTTTCACCGGCGCGCCATTCCGTCAAAGCCGCGCCCGGCCAGCGCCCTGAACTCGCCGGCGTCGCGCGGATCGCTCGTCCAGACTATCGCCGCACACCCGGTCGCGCCCAGGCGCGCATACGCCTCAAGCCGATGGTTGCCGTCGTTGACCGTGAAAACGCCGGCCGCATAGTTGACTATCAGCGGCGGCATGTCCTCGTCCGCGGCTATCGCGCGCATCAGCTCGGCCACATGCGCCTCAAAGCCCTGCGCGTCCACCTGAAAGCGCATCCCCGGCTCCGGGCCACAGCAGCGCTCAAGCAGCGCCAGCGGCAAAGTCAGCGGCCCCATGTACTGGCGTTTACAGAGCTTAAGGCCCTGCGAGAATGCCTCGTTGCGGCCATCGCTCGTAAGATAGGCGTGTACCCAGTCCTCCAGCCGGCCCTGTGCGGCGTGCTCACGGGCCGACGTCAACGTGCGCGCATACTGCACTTCAGCCCTCCTGCGCCGCGGTGGCGCTGCGGTCTTTGCACTCGGCGTCGCCGCGCGCTCCGGTTGCGGCATTTGACATGCCGCTATCGTCGACGGCCTGGCTATGGGCATTGCCCGAGCTCTTGCCGGCTGTGCCATCGGCAGCGCCGTCCATACCGGCCGCGCCTCCAATCGCGCCGCCCTGGCCGGCCGCCTGCGCGCGCAGCCGCTCCAGCGTCGCCGCTATCGCTTTATATGCCGCGTGCGGGTCGTCTATGCCGGTCACGGCCTGCTCCATCGGGCAAATACCGGTGCCGGTGCGGTTTATTATGCGCTCGGTCAGCGTCGTGCAGCTGTGCGCGATGCCATGTGCCTCCAGCACCTCGGCGCCGCCCTTGCTCATGACGGCCGAATACACCTCGCGCACGCCCGCCAGCACGAACAGCAGCGCCGCCGCGCGCCCGACTATCCGGTCGGCTGCCGAAAACCCCCTGAGATCTACCCCGGCCCCTATAAAGCCCATCATCGGCGCTATGCCCGCGCGATCATCGGCGTATACCTTATCGCCCCGGCACAGCACACATGTATGCCCGTCGCGCTCCAGCAGCAGGCGCGCCCGCCGCACATCGGTCATGCCCGGCGCGCTCAGATCCTCTTTAACCGTATTTGCCATATTTGCCTAATCGCTCCTTCGGTTCAGTCCATCCAGCTCTGGCGCTGCGCGCGTATCGCATCGCCGCTGTCCAGCGCCACGCCGGTAAGTATCGCAAAGTACATGTCGGTAAACTCATCCTCCAGTCCCCAGAACCCGGCGCCGCCCTGCGCATAGTCGGCCATGCGCGCCATGCATTCGGCCACGGCCAGCTCGTCATCATACAGCCGCGCCGGCATGAACTGGTTCGTATACAGCCAGCCCATCGCGCCGCCGCTGACGCCCCTGAGAAACAATCCCTGCAGATCCACGCCTGCGCCCGCCATCTCGCGCTTGAGTTCGACATTGCACGGCGTGAGCGGATCTATCATCCAGGTCGCCTGTTCGTTCACTATTTCGCCGCGGCCGCCGCGTATCAGGAAGTAGTTGGAGCGCATGAACGAGCGGTGTTGCATGTCCTCAAAGTCGTTGACCGCCTGCACGTCGCCGTAGTCGAGCGTGACTACCTCCTGACGCGCGGCAAACTCGCTCTCGCCGACCGGATCGCCCGCGCGCCCCGGCCCCTTCAGCACCGCATGACTGTACGCCCGCGCCGTTATCACCGGCAGCCGCTGACCTGCGCCCAGCGCCAGCCGCATAAGGCTCACCGGATGATAGCGCGTAGGTATCGACATGCGCACATGATACACCTGCCCCAGCGCGCCGCTCCGTGCCAGTGCCAGCCGCGCCGCATTCAACGGCTGAAATTGATACTGTTCGGCAAACTGTATGCGCGCGCCCTTGAGCAGCGCGTACATATCATTCAACTCGTCCACGGTGCGCGCCCCGAACGTCTCGCACAGCGCCGGTATGCCCCGCTGCGCGCAAAAGCGCATCGCGTCAAACATCGCCACGCCCTTCAGGCTCAGCACCATGTAGTCCGGCTTCAGCGCCGCCAGCTCATCCAGCGTGCTCACCAGCGGCACGCCCCGATCCGCAACGCTGGCGCGGCCCTTGTCCGAGTGGTACATTATGCCGCAAAGCTCAAACCGCTCCGGCAGCGCCGCACATATCCGCATGAAGAACTCCGCGCGCCAGCCCGTGCCCGCCACCGCCACGCGCGTGGGTTTGCCTGTGTATGTCATATTCCGCCTCCGCAATGCCGGGCTTGCCGCGCGCGCCTGCGCGCCCGCCCCGCGCTATATATACGATACACCTTTTAGCATACTCAAAGTCAAGCGCAACCCCGCGCTTTTTTGTGACAAAGCGCAGTTGCCATCGGAACACCTTTGCCGTGCCGCACCGGCGCCCGGGACCCGGCCACAAGCGGACAAAGGCGTGTAATCCCCGCCATGCCGCGTCGAGCAAATCCTCGGCGCGCCGCAGGCACACCGCGGCCCATGCGCGTTGTCTTGCTCATCCCCGTGCATGACGCGCGTTTGGACGCAGTTTGCATTTGGGCGCAGTTAACCGTGCCCACGCCGCTTTGCAGCCAACCCGCGCCCCGTCTTTGGCGCACGCCGCAGGCATAGCACCGCCCATGCGCGCTGTCGTCCGCGCGCACCCACGCGTGCATGACGCGCATTTGGGCGCAGTTTGCCGCGTCCACGCCGCCTTGCAGCCAACCCGCACCCCGTCTTTGGCGCGCCGCAGGCACACCGCCGCCCATGCGCGCTGTCGTCCGCGCGCACCCACGCGTGCATGACGCGCATTTGGGCGCAGTTTACCACGCCCACGCCGCTTTGCAGCCAACCCGCGCCCCGTCTTTGGCGCGCGCCGCCCCATAAAAAGAAGCGCTGCCCTAATTCACAGCACCGCGCTGATCTGGTATAATGTCAATGCGCTCAAGCGCACATGGAAGGAGGCGCGCATATGCCGGTAAATCGGATAGTTGACGAATCGGCTGCCGGAGCCGTGGACGGCCTGTCGGGCGATCGCAATACGCAGCAGATGTTGACCTGGCTCAAGGACGCCGGGTTTGGACTGTTCATACACTGGTCGGTAGACGTGCAGCTGGGATGCGTAATCAGCCACTCGCTGGTCGGTGCGTCGCGCGAGTACGCGGACCGGTTCTACGACGAACTGCCCCGCACGTTCAACCCCCAAAACTGGGACGCCGATGAGGTGGCGCGGCTGGCGCGCATATCCGGAGCGCAGTACGCCGTGTTCACGACCAAGCACCACAACGGCTTTTGCATGTGGGACACCGCAACCACGCCGTTTAACATAATCAATACGCCCTATGGCCGCGACATAGTGGCTCAGTACGTCCAGGCGTTCCGCGCGCAGGGACTCAAGGTGGGATTCTACTACTCGCCTGAGGACTTCCGCTTCCTCTACGACAACGCTCAGACGATAACCCGCACGCCCACGTCGCCCTATCCCGCCGATGTCATGGCGCGTTACCGCGCATATCTGACAGCGCAGATGACCGAGTTGATGACAAAGTTCGGCAAGATAGACCTGATATTCTTCGACGGCGGCGAGCTGATGCGCGACGAAACCGGCGAAAGCCTGCAGGAGCTGTGCAAGCGCATAGCCTGGGACCTGCAGCCCGGCATACTCGTGACCCGCGGCGCGATAAAGACCCCCGAACAGTCGCTGCCCGGCGTCGGCATGAGCGAGACCTGGGAGGCGTGCATAACGCTGGCCAGCGCATGGGGCTATCAGCCCACAAACGAGATTTACAAGACCGGCTATCAGGCGATAGAGCTGCTGGCCACTACGCGCGCGCTGGGCGGAGCGCTGCTATTGAACATAGCGCCCGACTCCAGCGGCGCGATAAGCCCGATACAGGAAGGATTGCTGCGCGAGATAGGACTGTGGAACTTCATAAACCGCGAAGCAGTGCTGGGCGTGCGGCCGTGGATACTGGCGCGCGAGGGCGACGCGATCCTCATGCGCGGCGCACACGGCGAGCTCTACGCCGTGCTCATGAACCAGCGCGACTGGGCGCGCGGCGAGCGGCGCGCATTCACGCTCAAGTCGGCGCGCATAACCCCCCAAAGCGAGATAAGCGTGCTGGGCGCGTCGGGCGAGCTGACCGAGTACCGCCCCGACCTGGACGCCCGCACGTACATGGAGCAACGCCCCGACGGACTGCACATAGACGTCATGAACGCACAACGCGTGTACTGCGGCCTCAACTGGCCCAATCCGCTGGTCGTGCGCATAACCGCCGTCGAACCGGCGTTCACGCCCATGGAAGTACACACGCTGCCCGCACAGGCAGATAATGGCCGCGCGACACTGCGCGCGCATGTCGCGGATCTGGGCAGCTTTACCGCGGCGCGCGCGGGGTTTGAGTGGCGCGTATACCCGGGATTCGCGCGCGCCGCCAGCACTGAAGGCTGGCAGTTCACCGCAGCCGGCGATGTAAACGCGCCGGGCGACGTCGAACTTGCGCTGGGCGCACTCGAACCCGGCGTCACATACCAGTACTGCGCCGTTATCGAAAACGACATGAACCGCATGACCGGCGAACTCGAACTGTTCACCGCATAGCGGCCGGCGTTCAGCGCTGCATTGCGCGCCGGCATGCGGCGCATCGACGCCGCTTTGCACTCGCGCGACGCGCGCATCATCCAGCATCCCGCGCCCGCGCATCGTGCGGGCAGCCATATCACAGCCCTCACGGGCACAGGAGGACACAATGAGCGACCTGCTAAAAGCGATAAGGTATCAGCATCCCGAACGCCTGCCGGTCAGCGTATCGCTGCTGCCGGCGACATGGGCGCGCCACGGCGACGCATTGACGCGCATCTGCCAGCGCTATCCCGAGCTGTTCGGCAACGTGGCATCCGACGCCGCGACCAGCTATTACACGCCGCCGTCCTACCACGCGGGTCAATTCACCGATCCATGGGGCTGCGTGTGGTCGAACGTGGCCGAGGGATACGAGTCGATAGTCACCGGGCACCCGCTGCCCCATCGCCAGGACGTGCGCAAGCTGCGCGCGCCCGACGTCGACATGGGCCTGCCCCACGGCTTCATGTTCCTTAGGCTAATGGACCTGCGCGGTTTCGAGGAGATAATGGTCGACTTTGCCGAAGAACCGCCCGAGCTGCAACTGCTGATAGACATAGTGCGCGACTACAACGTGCGCCAGATGAAGCTGATGCTCAAAAAGTCGCGCGACGAGCTGATATACGTGGGCGATGACAACGGCATGCAGGACGCGCTGCCCATCAGCCCCGCCAAGTGGCGCAAGTACTTAAAGCCCGCCTACAAGGCGATTTACGACGTAGCGCATGCCGACGGCCGGCTCGTCTACATGCACACCGACGGCTGCATATTCGAGGTCATGCCCGACATGCAGGAGGCCGGCGCCGACATGATCAATCCCCAGATACGCGCAAACGGCCTGGACAACCTCGTGCGCGTGTGCCGCGGCAGGATACCGATTAACCTCGACCTGGACCGGCAGCTGTTCCCGTTTGCCTCGCCCGAGCGCGTGCGCGAACACATCTTCGAATGCGTGCGCGCGCTGTACCTGCCCGAGGGCGGACTGGGCCTGACGGCCGAATGCGGCGCGGACGTGCCGCTGGATGTGATCGACATGATCTGCCGCACGCTGAGCGAGGCGCGCGACTTCCACATTTGAGGAGGCGGTGCGAATGGCACATGACGATTTCAGCCCCGACTACCGCCATGTCGTCGACGCGGCGCACAACCGCGCGGCGGCCCGGTTCCCCTCTACGAGCACATAATCGGCGAAAAGGTCATATACGAAACCACGGGCACCCGCCCATATCAGGCGATAGAGTCCCCGGATCCCGCCGAGCGCCTCCATGCGTTTGCGCAGCTCTGGGAGTTCTGGCGCAAGATGGGCTATGACACCGCTTCGGTCGAGTTCTGCATAACCCCGATACTGCCCGGCGGCGGCGCGCTGGGCGCGCACAGGCCCGGCGCAATACACACCCGCGCAGACTTCGACCGCTACCCCTGGGACGAACTGGAGGACATGTACTTCGAGCGCTACGGCGCTCAGCTGGACGCGCTCAGGGACAGCCGCCCCGCAGGCATGAAGGCCGTAGGCGGCGTGGGCAACGGTGTATTCGAATGCGTACAGGATCTGACCGGATACGAGAACCTCTGCTACATGCGCTACGACGACCCGGAACTGTACGCGGCGCTGTTTGAACGCATGGGCCGCGTACAGCGCGCGATATGGCGCAGGTTCCTGGCGCGCTATTCGGATGCGTACTGCGTGCTGCGGTTCGGCGACGACCTGGGCTTCAACACGTCCACGCTGCTGCCGCGCGAGGACATAGTGCGCCTGGTGCTGCCGCAGTATCGCGCGATAACCGACCTGGTGCACGCATCGGGCCGGCCGTTTCTGCTGCACTCGTGCGGCAACCTGTTCAGCGTATTTGACGACATTATAGACCTGGCAAACATAGACGCCAAGCACTCCAACGAGGACTCGATAGCGCACTTTGCAGTGTGGGTCGAGCGCTATGGCGCGCGCATAGGCAACTTTGGCGGCGTGGACACCGACGTGCTGTGCCGGCAGGACGAGCAGACCATTCGCCAGTACGTGCTGGACTGCCTGGAGCGCACGCGCCACGGCGGCGGCATCGCATTCGGCTCGGGCAACTCGATACCCGACTACGTGCCGACCGAAGGGTTTTTGGCGATGGTGAACACTGTGCGCAGCTGGCGCGGCGATACGGGGCGCGCCGAGCGCAGGTACTGACGGGCAGGCTGCCGGCGGCTGGGTATGAGCGGCATCAACTGATGTTGCCCCGACGCTTCCACTGGCGGCTATGAGCGTGCGGCATGCATTGATATGTGCACCTGCGCTTGCCACTGGCGGTTATGAGCGCGCGGCATGCATTGATATGTGCACCTGCGCTTGCCGATAGCGGTTTTGAGGTGCGGCATGCGTTGGCATGTGCACCCTCGCTTGCCGATGGTGGCTATGAGCGCACGGTATGCGTTGATATGTGCACCTGCGATTGTCGCTGGCGGCTCTGAGCGTGCGGCATGCATTGACATGTGCACCTACACTTGCCACAGATGGCTTAATATATACGTCCAGGCAGCACATACGGATGCGTCCACTGCGGTTTATGAGCCGATATGCGTGGGCGATGCAAGTCGCGCCAGAACTCCACGGCCATGTAGCGCGCAGTGTACAGTAGATCATATTCCCAATAGCGCCCACCGAAAACGCGGCATATGGTATGCCGCCACGGCAGGCATATAAAAGGACGCGCGGCTTTTTGGTGAGCCGCGCGTCGGTTTTTGCCGCGCTAGAGCGCGGCCTTGATGATCGAAGTTATGAAGTTTGATTCCAGGAAGTGCGCGCCGAGCATCGACGCATTTATGTAGTCGCTTATCGCCTGTACCGGCAGCGCCGTCAGCAGTATCGGCACCAGCGTGAACAGCAGAAATACCAGGAAGTATCCCCGCACAAAGCCCAGCACGCCGCCGGTTATCGCGTCAAAGTGCTTCAGCGCCGGGAACTTGAACACGTAGTTGAGCAGCGCAACCAGCAGGTTCAGCGCCAGAAAGCACACTATGAACACGCCCAGGAAGCATACCACGTTTAAGACCACTGTGACTATAGTCTGATTTACGTAATCGCCTATCGTGGTAAGGTCTATGCCGGCGAACGCCTGCGTGGCCACGTTCTGGCGCAGCAGCGCGTCAAACGGCGCGGGCAGCGATATGGAATCTATCGCGCTTTGTATGAGCGAATCGCTGGCCTGGGCGACCTGCGTGCGCGCCACGCCCGTGCCCAGCTTGGACGCCGCGTCGGTGTAATAGTACAGCGTGTCCAGTATGCCGTCGTTACTCAGCAGCGCGCTGGTTATCGAGGGGTATATCGTGTACGACGCCACCCACGATATGAAAAAATTGGCGGTGGACATAAGCGACGATATGAAGCCCCGGTACATGCCCGATATCACCGTTATCGCGATTATGCCTATTATCACAATGTCTACAACGTTCATAAGTCCTCCTCAGGTCAGGGCAGATTGATGAGGTACACGCGCTGTTCGGACACGACGACCGCCATGTCGTCAGTGAACGCGACGACCTGATCCACATGTATCGGCAGTTCGTATGCGAGCGTGTTCTTCTCTCCGTAGACGTTTTTGAACACGTATTGGTTGCTTAGCGCATAGGCGGCGTCGGCGCCGGCGTGTATGCTCATGCACGGCAGCTGGAAGTGGACGGTGTAGTCGTCAGAGCCGGTTATGACGCGCATGTTCTTTATGCTTATCGAGTCGTTAAGCTCGCGCATCGGCGCAAACACGTACGCCTGGCGGCTCGAACTTACATACGCATCCATGAAATACCAGCCGTATATCAGCCGGGATGAACCGGAGACCTCCTTGCCGGTATACGAATACCGGCTCAGCGTATCCGTGCCTATCAGCACCAGTTCGTTGTTGTCCAGCACTACCTTATATATGACCTGAGTCGAATCGGGTATGGAGCCGGTCTGGAAGCGCGCGGGCTGGTATGTGTCGACCTGAGTAAGCGGCGTGGTGCCTTCGGTATTGAGCGTCATGACCCACATCATGGCGTTGTCCGAGAAGAACCCGTAATCCAGCAGCGTCAGCGACGACATGTCCAGCGTGTCTATGACCTTGCCGTTGTGCTCTATCACCTGCAGCACGTTCTGGCCATTTGACACGGTCTCAACGGCGGCGTAGTTGGAGCACAGCGCGCATGAGCTTATCTCGGTATTCAGCGCGCCCGAGTACAGCATCGAGCCGTCCTTTGCGATCAGAAACAGCTGCGTGCCCTGCCACGCGGCGACGCCCGACTCATATACCCGGTAGTCGGCGCCGGGACCCAGCACCTGCTGCCAGTTGAGCTCGCCGTTTTCGCCATAACAGTACAGCACGTCGTCGACGTAGAAATATATGTACTTGTCATCGGTCTGAAGGTTGTCAATCGAGCTGCAATTTAGCGGCACGGGTTGATCGTCCTGGCGATTGACGGTGTGCGCCAGTGCGTACGCCGCGGCCACTACGCCCAACGACAGCACCAGCACCAACGCAAAAACGAAAATCCGCGTCGAGCGATTGTAAGAATCCATCTGCCAACATCCTCCGCACGTGCGACATACCCCGCGCGGGGGCAGCCAGGCCCAACGCGCAGCCGTATCGAAATTTGCTAAATGTAATAGTTCAATGCGCGCCCCGGCAAATCCTCTTTTCAACCCGACGGTTTGGGGAGGTTTACTGCAATTTAAAATTCGTGGCGATTGGATGGGCAACGGGGCCATGCCGCCAGCGAGCCGGCCGCTCTAACCATGAGCATAGGCTTGTTGCATCATGAACGCCGCAAAGCACGCCGCCATGCACTCATTCGCTCTAGCCATGAGCGAGGGCTTGGTGCGGCACGAACGCCGCAAAGCACGCCGCCATGCGCTCATTCCCTCTAGCCATGAGCGCGGGCTTAGTGCAGCACTAACGCCGCAAAGCACGCCGCCATGCGCTCATTCCCTCTAGCCATGGGCACAGACTTGGGGCAACGGCATTGCGCGCCGCCGAACTCGCGCAAAAGCGGACGCGCGCAGACCGGCCAGCCTCCTGATGCAGATATGAGACAACAGCACGTTCATGCCGCCAAACCGAGCGCAATGCAGGGCCGAACCGCGCAGACCGCCTTGCCGTCTGCGCAATTTGCGACGCAGCGGCGCAGTAAGCAATGCCGTTTGGGCATATTGCCGCGGCGGAGCGCCCGCCGCGGTGCGCCGTCCCGATTCACCAATTGTTAGCGTGCATCGGCTTGCAAGTACACGCGCAAGGTGATATGCTTTGGAAAAACTTCAGCAAGGTAGGTACACAGATGCGGGATATGCTTGAGGCGGCCGCGCGCGAATGCGGCCTTGTGCTGACCGGGGACATGTTGGACGCTCTGACGGAATACTGGCGCTACCTGGTCGAGGTCAACGCGCACATGAACCTGACGGCGGTCACGTCGGACGAGGAGGCGGTCTGGCGGCATTTCATGGACTCGCTGGCTCCGGTGCGCGCGGGCCTGCTGCCGCCGGGCGCGCGTGCTCGACCTGGGCAGCGGCGCGGGCTTTCCAGGGCTGCCGCTGTGCGTGGCGCGCCCTGACCTGGATATGACGCTGCTGGACTCGCTTAAAAAGCGCGTCGACTTCCTGAACGAGGCCGCGCGCCGCATAGGCGCGCACACACACGCCGTGCACGCGCGCGCCGAGGAGGCCGCAAAGGGCGACATGCGCGAATACTATGACGTCGTCACCGCGCGCGCCGTTGCCCGGCTGAACGTGCTCGTCGAATTGGCGCTGCCGTTTTTGCGCGTGGGCGGCACGCTGATAGCCTACAAGGGCCCCGCCGCCGATGAAGAGCTGAGCCAGGCCGGAGAGGCGCTGCGCCGGTTGGGCGGCGGCGAGGCGCGCGTGCTGCCTGCGGGCGTGCCCGGCCGTGATTCGCGGCTGATCGTCGTGCGCAAGCTGCGCCCGACGCCCCGCACGTTCCCGCGCAAGCCCGGCGAAGCCACGCGCAAGCCGCTCTGACGCATGCCCACTTGCGCGCAATTGCGCCGGATTGTGCACCGGACTGTGCGCCGATTGTGCGCTTGATTGTACGCCAGACCGTGCGCCGATTGTGCGCCAAACCGTGCACCGATTGTGCGCCGGACTGTGAGCCGATTGTGCGCTGGACTGTGCGTCAGACCGTGCACCGATTGTACACCGGATCGTGCGCCGATTGTGCACCGGATCGTGCGCCGATTGTGCGCTGGACCGTGCGCGATTGTGCGCTGGCTGGCGTTGCGCCATAAAAACTGCGCTCCCGTCATGCCGCCCGGAGCGCAGTTTTGTACTTTGAAGTTATATCGCGTGGGGTCTGCGCCGCCGCGCCCGCGCATGGCATTGACTGCCGCGCGTCATCGTCGGCCGCATGGGCGCTGGTCAGGCGCTTTTATGCGCGGCGCTCACCGTTATCACATGCGCGCGCTCCAACGCCGCTACAAGCAGCGGTATCGCCACCAGCTGTATCACTATGCCCGGCAGCGCCGTCACAAACGACGCTGCAATCCACGCCTGAAGCGTGTATTCACCCGCGCGGAATATCAGCGCATTGACCGCGCCCGACACCAGTCGGCCCGCCAGCATGGCTCCGATAAGCGCCGCATACACGCCCGCCGCGCGCGGCAGCCGGCTCAGCCCCGCCGCCAGCAGTCCGCCCACCAGTCCATACGTCGCCAGTTCGCACATCATGCCCGGCAGCATGGACGACGGCGGCATGCCCGTCAGCACGCTAGACAGGAACGGAGTCAGCGCGCCGCATACCAGGCCGTATACCGGCCCGCATATCAGCCCGCACAACAGCACCGGAATATGCATCGGCAAAAATACCTGGCCCGCGTTGGGCACCGCGTGGAACGCCAGCGGCAACACCAGGCCCAGCGCCACGCACAGCGCGCTCATGACCAGTCTGCGAGTATTGTTCATATACATTCCCCCAATACAAAAATAAAGCCACAAAGACTCCTCGCAATCGAGCAGCCTTCATGGCTTGTAATCCGCATATCGAGCGAACCGCTCGTCGGCTTCATGCCGACTTTTACAATGGCATTATATTATATTCGCCGCACATTGTCAATACGTCGCATTCAAAATTTGCGATGGGTATCGCTGCGGAGCTGCCTCATGGTACGCGTGCGCCGGCGCATTGCGCTTCACCGGCCGCGGCGTCCCGGCAGTTGCACGCAAACGCCTGATTGCAATCCCCGCCCAAATATGCGATAATTGAACCATCGTCCCGCAGGACGCACTGCGCCGTCTCCCGGCATGGCCCAAGCCGGGAGAATTGAACCGCCGCCCCCGCGGGACGCACAGTATTTACAGCAAGAGGTGATAAAATGAGGCATGTCATAGTTATATCCGAAGACGCGCTGGTGTATGAGGATATGGATACGCTGCGCAAGCTGCCCAATTTCGGCCGCATATGGGAGCAGTCCGCGCGCGTCAATCGAGTGCGTTCGGTGTATCCGACGCTGACGTACCCGTGCCATGTGTCGATGATGACCGGCGTGTACCCCGAGCGCCACGGCATCGTAAACAACGAACAGCCGGTGCTGTGTCAGACCAACACGCAATGGGAACTGTTCGCACGCGCGATAAAATCGCCCACGCTGTTCGACCTGGCGCACGCAAAGGGCTTGCGCACCGCATGCGTGTTCTGGCCGGTGTGCGCAGGCAACAAGTCGATAGACTATCTGCTGGCAGAATACTGGCCTCAATACGGCGAGAGCGTCCGCCAGAGCTACATTGACGCCGGCGCTCAGCCCGAGGTCATGCGCATAGTCGACCGCTACATGCCCATGAACGTACCCCGCCTCCACCCCGAGGCCGATGCGTTCATAAACGCCTGCGCCGCCGACATGATACGCGAGTTCAAACCCAACCTGATGCTGATACACCCCGCCAACATCGACGACTATCGCCACAAGACCGGACTGTTCTCCGACAAAGTCACGCATGGCCTGCATGAGATAGACATCTGGCTGGGCGAACTTATCCGCGCCTGCCGCGACGCCGGCATATACGACGACACTGACTTCTTCATCGTCAGCGATCACGGTCAGCTGGGCATAGTGCGCACCGCCTCGCCCAACGTGATGTTCGCGCGCCACGGTCTCATAGACGTCGGCCCCGACGGGCAGATAACCGATTACCGGGCATTTTGCAAGTCGGCGGCGCTGTCGGCCCAGATCTACCTGCGCGATCCCGACGACCGCGCCACTTACGACAAGGTGTACGCACTGCTCAACGACATGTGCCGCGACGGCGTCTGGGGCATAGGCCGCGTCTACACTGCCGAGGAGGCGCAGCGTGAAGAGCACCTTGCCGGCGGTTTCTCGTTCGTAATAGAAACCGACGGCTACACGTCGTTCACCAGCGACTGGCGCGAACCGTATGTCCATCCGCTCGATATCAGCGACTACCGGTTCGGTCGGGCGACCCATGGCCACCTGCCCGATAAGGGCCCCCAACCCACGCTGCTGGCGTTCGGCCCCGACATACGCTCCGGCGCCGTAGTCGAGCGCGCAGCGCTGGTCGACGAACCGGCCACGATAGCGCGCGTGCTCGGACTCGAGTTCGGCGACATCGACGGCAAAGTCATAGAGGGCATACTGCGCTGAAATCCTTCGCCGCGCCAGCGGCCAGCGCCATACAATGCCGGGCCGCATTTGCCGGCATGACCGGCCGCGTAAAGCCGCCGCGCCGACGGCCAACACCATACAATGCCGAGCTGCGTTTGCCGGCTTTCTCGGCCGCGTAAGGCCGCCGCGCCGACGGCCAATACCATACAATGCCGAGCTGCATTTGCCGGTATGCACGGCCGTGCAAAGCCGACGCACCGACGGCCAACGCCATACAGTGCCAAGCTGCGTTTGCCGGTATGTACGGCCGTGTAAAGCCGCCGCACCGACGGCCAACGCCATACAGTGCCAAGCCGCGTTTGCCGGTATGTACGGCCGTGTAAAGCCGCCGCACCGACGGTCAACGCCATACAATGCCAAGCCGCGTTTGCCGACATACTCACCGTGTAAAGCCGCCGCGCCAACGGCCAACGCCATACAATGCCGGGCAGCGTTTGCCGACATACCCACCATGTAAGGCCGTCGCGCCAACGGCCAACACCATATCATGCCGAGCCGCGTTTGCCGGCATGACCGGCCGCGTAAAGCCGCCGCGCCCACACCGGCCGGCAGTCATGTGGCTGAACCACATGACTCCGCAATCCGGAAAACCGGCTTTATCAGATCGTCAAAGCAAACCCGGGCCCGACCCGTTGCCGTCCGGTCGAGTCCGTCGTAAATTGTCCGCGCATATCGCGCATGGTCCGGTCATATTGATAGTCAAGCGACAACGCGTCCCCCTAACGCGTGCCGCAAACGTCGAAAGAAAGTGATGAGCCATGCCGGTATTAAACTGCCGCTGCGGTCAATGCGGCGATACAATGTGTTCCCGATGCCCCATGCGCGGCATGTGCGTATGGTTCACTGGCCCGACCGGAGCCACGGGCATGACAGGTCCCGCGGGTCCCACTGGCCCAATTGGTCCAACCGGCCCAACTGGTCCACCGGAGTAACCGGCCCCACCGGAGTAACCGGCCCCGCCGGTCTGAGCACAATGACCGGCCCTACCGGCAGCACCGGAACTACCGGCCCTACCGGGCCTACTGGGCCTACTGGCCCCACTGGTCCCACCGGCCCAACTGGCCCTGCCGGACCCGCCGGAGTAACCGGCCCCGCCGGTCTGAGCACAATGACCGGCCCCACCGGCAGCACCGGTGCAACCGGCCCTGCCGGCCCAACTGGTCCCACCGGTCCCACCGGACCCACTGGTGCGACCGGGCCTGCCGGTCCGGCAGGCGCAGACGGCCTGAACGGAGTCGATGGTCAGGATGGCGCCGACGGAACGGATGGCAAGGATGGCGCGGATGGCCTGAACGGAGCCGATGGCAGGGACGGCGCAACCGGCCCCACAGGTCCTACCGGGCCTACTGGTGCCACCGGGCCTACCGGACCCACAGGCTCGATTGGTCCCACCGGGCCCACCGGAGCTACCGGCGCGACCGGGCCGACTGGCCCCACCGGTCCGGCAGGTGCAGACGGCCTGAATGGCGCAGACGGCAGGGACGGCGCCGATGGGTCAAATGGCAGAGATGGCGCGGATGGTCTGGATGGCGCAGACGGAGTTGACGGCGCAACCGGGCCGACTGGGCCCACCGGCCCCACCGGACCAACCGGCCCGACAGGAGCCACCGGCCCTACTGGTCCAGCCGGTGCGGATGGATTGAACGGAGCCGACGGTGCAGCTGGAGCCATCGGGCCTACCGGACCCACCGGAGCCACGGGCGCAACTGGACCTACCGGGCCCATCGGAGTCACGGGTGCAACCGGATCTACCGGGCCCACCGGAGTCACGGGCGCAACCGGGCCTACCGGACCCACCGGCCCCACCGGTGCCCTGCCTGAGGAGTCCTTTGCGTCATTTGCCAATCTGCAGGCGATCTGGAACCCGAACAGCCTTATAGACATGTTTCCGGATACTACCGATCCGACCGGCAACATAACGCAACTCGACACCTCTCGCATATCGCTTGAACCGGGCTACTACCTGATAGCATACAGCGTATCGGCAATATACCGCACCGCAAGCTATATGCAGATAACGCCGTACTACAATGGCGGGCCACACCTGGAGGCCAGCGTATATTTTGCCACCAGCATAAACGGCTCGTCGGCATGCGGCTCAGCGCACATGATTATATATGTGCCCTCCCAGACGACGCTGAGCCTGTACTACACCAGCCCCGCACAGGCCACTGATGGCACCGTCAACATGACCATAGTAAAACTCAACCGTCAATAGCGGCGACAGGCATATCCGTTCGTCGGCCGCTCTACCGGCCCCGGCGCTTTGAGCGGACATCATGTCCCGTTCAAGCGCCGGGGCTGGTTTTATGCAGTATTATTCGATGTGGCGGCATACATTGCGCAGTTGCCCGACTGCCAACGCCGGCGGCAATCCGCTCACGCCTACGCATATCCACAAGCAGCGATCTGTTGGACACAGTCATGACTTTGAGGATGCGCACCGCGTCCCCGCGATTGCGGCGACGCCACCATGCGCGCACGCCTTTAGAAGCGGCTTGCATTGCGCCTGAGCGCATCAGCGGCAACGGTTCAGCCGGCGCACCCTTGTTCATTCTGCGGCGGCAGGCTGTGCCAGCCGCATATTACTGTGCGTACAGCTTCCCCGAGGTTGCGGCTACACCAACATGCGCGCACGCCTTTAGAAGCGGCTTGCTTTGCGCCCGAACGCATCGGCGGCAACGGTTCAGCCGGCGCGCCCATGTTCATTCTGCGGCGGCAGGCTGTACCAGCCGCATTTGACTGCGCGTACGTCTTCCCCGAGGTTGCGGCTACACCAACATGTGCGCACACCTTTAGAAGCGGCTTGCATTGCGCCCGAGCGCATCGGAGGCAATAGTTCAGCCAGCACGCCAATATTCATTCTGCGGCGGCAGGCTGTGCCAGCCGCATTTTACTGCGCGTACGGCTTCCCCGAGGTTGCGGATATGCCACCATGCGCGCTCGCCTTTAGAAGCGGCTTGCATTGCACCCGAGCGCATCAGCGGCAACGGTTCAGCCGGCGCACCCTTGTTCATTCTGAGGCGGCAGACCGCGCCAGCCACATATTACTGCGCGCACAGCTTCCCCATCGCATGCGCCGGCCGCATGGCGCATGTCGTGCTTGTCAAAACCGCTGTCATGTATTATAATAATTTTGTCGATGTGAAAATAAACGCCGGAAGAGGTGTTGCATATGTGGAGCATTATCGCAACCTGGGACTTTGCGCAGACGCCGGTGAGCACCGTCGCGCAGCTGCTGGGCGACGGCGCAAGCGCGCTGGATGCCGTCGTCAAGTGCGGTTCAATGGTCGAAGACGACGAAAGCGTGGACACAGTGGGCTATGGCGGACTGCCCAACGCTCGCGGTGAGCTGGAGCTGGACGCCGCCATAATGGATGGCCGCGCATTGGACATCGGCGCGGTCTGTGCGCTCAAGCGCCATCGCCATGCGCTTGAAGTCGCGCGCAAGCTGCTCTATCAGCGCCATAACATGCTCGTGGGCACGCCCGCCGACGAGTTCGCAGAGGCGCATGGCCTGCCGCCGACCGAAATGCTGACCGAAAAGGCGCTTGAAAAATATCGCAAGCTCGCCGCTGAACGGCCAGGCGAGCTGTTCGGCCACGACACTGTGGGCATAGTCGCCCTGGGCCGCGACGGCAACATCGCCGCCGGCACGTCCACCAGCGGCATAGGCCTTAAAATGCCCGGACGCGTAGGCGATTCACCGCTGCCCGGTTGCGGATACTACGCCGACAACGCCTCGGGCGGCGCTGCCGCGACCGGCATGGGCGAGGACATAATGCGCACATGCACCTGCTTTTACGCATGCGAGCTGCTGCGCGCCGGCGCAAGCGCTCAACAGGCGGCCGATGGTGCCGTGCTGCGCGCCCACCAGGAGCTGACCCGCCGTGGTCGCGAGAGCGGCAACGTGGCGTTGGTGGTTATGGACAAGTCCGGCAACTTCGCCGGCGCCGCCAATCACGAGGGCTTCGCCTTCGCCGCCGCAAGCGAGACCTGTCCGCCCAAGCTCTACAAGGTACAGCCAGTGATAACCCGCCAGTCGTCAAATACCAAGCTTGAAATCTACAACAACATAGCGCCATGACCACGCTGCGCCGCGCCCGGGATCGCATGCCGGACGCGGCGCTTGTTTGCATGGACTTGCGTGGCACGCGTGCTCGCCGCGCTGCGGCCCCCGCCGAATGCTACATCGTTTATCGCAGATTAAAGCCTTGCGCACGCACGGGTCTGCGGTGCCCGATTGAAATGCCAACAGCCTGAGTCGCGCATTGTTCACGCGCGCGGAGCTGCGGTGCCCAATTGAACCGCCGCCAGCCTACGCCGCACCTTGCGCACATGCGCGGGGCTGCGGCATCCGACTTAAATACCGCCAACCTGAACCGCGCATTGTTCACGCGCGCGGAGCTGCGGTGCCCAATTGAACCGCCGCCAACCTGAACCGCGCATTGTTCACGCGCGCGGAGCTGCGGTGCCCAATTGAACCGCCGCCAGTCTGAGCCGCGCATTGCGCTCGCACGGAGCTGTGGCCACGAACACATCGCATAGGTCAACGCATTATAAAACTGCTTCCGCGCTGCGCTCGCAGTGGAAGCAGTTTTGTGTATTTGATTCAAGTTAAAGCGCGACTTAGCCCAGCGCTACGTCCAGCAGCATCATGAGTGCAAATCCCAAAGCCACGCCTATCGTGCCGGTGTTGGTGTGGGGCTCGCTCTGAGATTCGGGTATCAGTTCCTCCACGACTACATATATCATCGCGCCCGCTGCAAATGCCAGTATGAACGGCAACAGCTGCGATATAGCCGACGTAAGCATCAGCGTCGCCACCGCGCCCAACGGTTCCACTACGCCCGACAAAAAGCTATAGCCGAACGCCTTGCCCCGGCTCATCGACGCGCTGCGCAGTGGCATCGATATTATCGCGCCCTCCGGCACGTTCTGTATCGCTATGCCCGCCGCCAGCGTCAGCGCACCCGCCGTGGATACCGCGCCGCCCTCGCCCAGCATGCCCGCCAGCACTACGCCCACCGCCATGCCCTCGGGCAGATTGTGCAGCGCGACCGCCAGCGCCAACATGGCCGTGCGGTTCAATCGCGAATGCGCGCCTTCCGGCTTATCTGTATTCAGATGCAGATGCGGTATCAGCATGTCCAGCCCCAGCAGGAATCCCATGCCCGCCAGGAATCCGCCCACTGCCGGCAGCCACGCCGGACTGCCCGCCGCCTCTGCCATGTCCATGGCCGGTATCAACAGCGACCATACCGACGCCGCTATCATCACGCCCGATGCAAAACCCAACAGCGCCTTCTGTGGCTCAGCCCCTATGTCGCGCCTGAGCACGAACACCGATGCCGCGCCCAGCGTCGTGCCCAGCAACGGCAGCATAAGTCCCACCAGTATGCCCATGTCCATAACCCGTCACCTCCGGCCCATGCGGCCTGTATGCCGCCGGCGTATATTATATACACCGGCCGCGTTCGACTTAAACCGACATCACACCCGCCTGGGCTGCTCAAAACCTCTGACCGCGCCGCTTTAATCGCCTGCGTGCAGGTGCGTGTTGCGCGGCTGGCTGCGGCCGGATTTGGCCGACGGTGTGCGCAATTGCATGGGTTGAACGGCTGGTTGCTGTCTGATTAGGCCAGCGATTTATGCAATTGCATGGGTTGAATAGCCGGTTGCGGCCGGATTGGCCCGGCGATTTGCGCAATTGCACAGATTCAACGGCTGGTCCCGGTCGGATTGGCCCGACGGTATGCGCAATTGCATGGGTTGAATTGCCGGTTGCAGCATGATTGGCCGATGGCGCAGGCTATTATCTGTCTTGTCAATCGATTGAGGCCGGATTTGGCCAACGAAGAATTTGCTTATTCGTACTGAACAGCGGCCGCGCTCGGGCTTGGCTGTCTGCGCGAGCAAATGGAGTTGTATGCAACTGCCTGCGGCCATGCCAAACCTCGCACGACCGCGCCTTGATGCGCTGGCCTCAATTCAGGCCCTCCTGTTCGGCGTGACGGCGCATCGCCTCGAATGTCTCGTCGCTTATGTCGTGTTCCAGCTTGCACGCGTCGGCCCGCGCCGTCTGTGCGCTGACGCCTATGCGCTCAAGAAAGCATGTCAGCAGCTTATGGCGCTCATATATGCGCGAGGCTATCGCCATGCCCTTGTCGGTCAGCGTTATCAAGCCCTCACGATCCATGGTTATATAGCCGTTCTCACGGAGCCGCTTGGTCGCGTAGCTCACGCTGGGCTTGGTCACGCCCAGCTCGGCCGCTATGTCTATTGAGCGTATGTAGCCGTGACGCTCCTGCATCATCAGCATTGCCTCCAGGTAGTCTTCGGATGATTTGAGTATCTGCATAGCCTTTCCTCCCGCGAGTACTTGCATAATATGTTATCATACGCTAACCCAAAAATCAATCGCCCCGCACGCAAATAATCGCAACATATGCCCGAAAATCTGCGCGCCACTATTGACAAATTTGAGCCGTTTTGATATTATAAACCCAGTTAGAGTACTTTAACCGCATTGTGGCATTATTTTTTCGAGCATGAGTTAGATACATCTAATACAGGCAGGAGGGTAAATATGAGCATCATCATAATCGGCGGCAATGAGTGCATGGAGCGCGCATATGCCCAGGCATGCCGCCAGTTCGGCTGCCAGGCCAAGATATTCACGCGCCGTCACAAGGACCTGCAACACGTGTTCGGCTGTCCCGACCTGTGCATACTGTTCACCAGCACCGTGTCTCACAACATGGTCAAGATAGCCGCCGCCGAGGCGCGCAAACGCCGCGTGCCACTCGCGCGCAGCCACACCAGCTCGCTGTCAGCGCTGAACGCCCTGCTTGAGCAATTCTGCGGGCAGCGTCCAGACGGCTGAAAAGCCTGACGTCAATGACAATATCGTTTTATCAGATTCTGCTTAATAATGAAGGCGCGTACTGAACCGACATGCCTCAAGTGATACGCGCCAGTGCATCAATCAATTTGCAAGCTGCGCAATCAGTGTATGCAATTCAAGCTATGCATCGGGCAATCGCGGGGTCGCATTGCAGTGAATGTGCAGCACACATTCATTGTGCAGCACATTGGATTCGCATGATTGCGTACCCCAATGCTCAAACAACGTCTGAATGCGCGCCGGCGACACCGGCGCGCATTCATGGTCGTGCGGCCGGTCAGCGCTCGCCGCGCGCCCGAAGCAGCGCGTCGCAACCTGCGCTGACCGCCGGGTACAGCACGCCCGCCACCACCCATATCAGCCAGCTCAGCTCCCATCTTGCCGTCAGGAAGCTCACGCTCAGATATACCGCTACCGCCGTCATCCAATATGCCAGCACAATCGCGCCGCGCACGCCCTGCACCGCCTTGCGCCGGGGCGTGTACTCGCCCTCCTGCAACAGCCGCTCGAACCCGGCCCACACCACGCCCACGCGTATAAAGCTGATTGCTCCCGCGCCCGCTATGGCCAGCAGCGCCGCCAGCATGCTGACCATCAGCAGCGCGTTCTCGCCGTTAATCATTATCCCCATGAACAGCGGCAGCACCGCCGCCACGCACAGGCTGGTTCCCACTACGTTGCCGCGCGCGTATTCTGGCCGGAACTGCTCGCGGCGCTCTTTTATAGCGCCGGTCACGCCGTACTCGGTCTCAAACGGCTCCCTATCCAGGTATTCAAAGCGCGCCGTGCGGTTGCCGCACGCCACGAACACCGCGCACGCCGCCGCCACCAGCGCTACCAGCACCACCATGCCCACACCCATCGCCATCCCCTCGGACAGCAGCGCATACGGCGGCGCGCTCAGCACACCCAGCACCAACAGACACACCGGCGATATCACGCACGCAAACGTCGCCCAACTCATGGGGACCGCCGTGGACGCCTTGGCCTTTATGAACGCGTTGGCCTCCTCCAGGCTGACCCGCCGCAGCGCAGGCATCGCCTGCCCCACGTCGACGCATGACTGATCCCGCGCCATACCGGGCGATGGCAGTTCCTGCTCATCCTTGAGCAGGCAGTCCACGCTCACCCCGAACAGCTCCGACAGCTGCAACAGCCGGTCTATATCGGGTATCGACTGCGCGCCCTCCCACTTGGATACCGACTGACGCGACACGCCCAGCTGCTGCGCCAGCTCCTCCTGCGACCAGCCGCTGCGCTTGCGCAGTTCGATAAGTTTGTCGGCGAATATCATACCACACTGTCCCTCCCATACCTCAACTTGTGTCACGGCTCACCACCGGCCATGGCCCAAGTATACCATAATATCCGGTTGCACGCCACCAACCGGCGCTTTGCAATCTGTCAACCAGCGGTTGCGGGCGGCCAAACATGGCGCAAAGGCGGGCATGTGCGGCGCGGATGGCAGGCTGGCACTGCATTACGCGGTCAGGCACTACGCGATGCCGGACAGCTGAGGCGTGGATGAATGGAGCGCATATCGCGATGCCGGGCAGGTGCGACGTGTAAGCCGACTTCATTGCATGACCATGCACTGGCGTGGCGTGAAGGTCGGTTTGCATTGCAGGATGCCACACAGGCGTGACGTGTAAGTCGGTTTCATTGTAGGACGCCGCACATGTGTGTTGTGAAAGCCGGCTTCATTGCAAGACGCCGAGCAGGCGCGCCATGAAGGCCGGTTTGCATTGCAGGATTGCGCACAGGCGCGACATGAAAGCTGACTTCGTTTCAAGACGCCGCACAGGCGCAACGTGAAGGCGACGGACATAACGCGACGCCTGGTATGTGCGGCATTAAACTTTCAGGCAAGACTCAGGTGGAGATCATGCGCGCCGCCGGACACACCCGGCGCAAGAGCGGTTGTGCAAGACTGCCTCAGATACAAGGGAGTTCGCTCTCGATATTGCGGCGATTGTACAATGCCGGCCTTCAGGCTTTGCAAATTGCATTCGAACCGGCTTTACGTCCATATGCGCCTTACAAAACACAGCAGCGCCGCCAGCATAGCCTACTGGCGGCGCAATCATGGACGATAACGCTTCGAGTCGCATGCCCTGCTGCTCGAAAACGCGCTGTTGATTCAGATTATACGATGAAAGCCGGGCAGCGCATGCCACTGCTGCGCAAGAGCGCGCTACTGACGCTCATGGTGGTGCCGCTGGCCACGGCAGGCGCAGGCGGCATTTTGTACCTGAACTCACATTCGCCACTGTCAATCGCCGGCCACGGCGGGCGCGGGTGGCATTTTGCGTCTGAACGCACATTCTCCACTGCCCATCGCCGGCCACGGCAGGCACGGACGGCATGCCGGTGCGCTCGGCATGCCGCTTTTACGGCCTTATCAACTCTTGCACAGCGTAACCCGCGTGCGCTATCAAGCTGCGCAATTCTCCCTCTTCAAGCGGCTCCACCGAGTACACGTCAGCCGTAGCCGCGCTCAGCTTCACCCGCGCCATCATGCCTGGGCGCGAGTTGAACGCGTTTTCGACGCGCCGCACACAGTGCAGGCAGCGCATGCCTTCTATGCGCACCCGCACATGATGCGCATAGTGCGCTGGATTGGCATCGGCAGGCCGCACCCGATCCAGCGCGTCCCCGCCGCCACAGCAGCCGCTGCTCAGCCGGCGCATGTAATACCTCAGCCCCAGCACCGCCGCAATCAACAACAACAGCCCTATCGCAATCGTAGCCGCCGACATATCGCCTTCTCCTTCACGTCAAAGCGCGCTGCGCCCGACATTGCGCCGCGCACAGCCGTTCTATGCCCTGTCGGCTCAGTCCGCTGAGCAACAGCGCCGCAAACTGCGCGCCTTCGCCTGGCTCCAGCCCCAACCGGCACGCCAGCAGCGTCAGTTCGTCGCGCTGACGCTCCAGCTCACGCGCCAGTTCCGCGCCCTCCGCGGTCAGCCGCACGTCGCCATACCGCTCCTTGTCTATCATTCCCCGCTGCTTCAGCGCTGCAAGCGTGTTGTGCACAGTGGGCTTGCGCACGCCCAGCAGCCGCGCAATGTCCTTGGATGCCACGCGTTCGCATTGGTCGCTCAGCGCCAGCACCGCCAGCAAACACCTTATATGCGACGCCGTCATGCCGCCTCATCCCCTTTGATGCGCCGCGGCGGGACGCGGCATCCAATCCGCGCCCCGCCCGGCTTGCTGCGCATTCCCCTGCCGTGCGTGCAGCGCCCGCAGCTGCCGCAGTCGCCGCCGCATGAGCAGCTCCCCCGGCCCGAGCGCCAGTCCTTGATCAGCTTCCAGGCCGCGCCGCCTACCAGCAGCGCCACTACCGAGCCCGCTATTACCGTTGCCATTATGCACCCACCTTTACACTTTGCGTCAGATGTTCCGAGTCGTAGCGGTTGCGCCGCACCACCAGGTACGCCAGCCCCGCTACCAGCACTATCGCCACTGCTGTCAGCGCCGTAAATCCCGCGCCGCTGAACAGCAGTCCCAACTGATACACTATCAGGCCCGTTATGTACGCAAACACGCACTGATACGCTATCGCAAACGCCGTCCAGCGCCAGTTGTTCATCTCGCGCTTTATCGCGCCCATCGCCGCAAAGCACGGCGCGCACAGCAGGTTGAACAGCAGAAAGCTAAACGCCGCGAGCTGTCCATGACCGCCGCTGGTCTCCTCAAACGCCAGCATTATCGGCGAAAGCGCTTCGGCCTTTTCGTCGTCGGACATGTCCTCGTTCTCGATTATGCCCGCCGCCGCGTCGTTGCCCTCGTCGTCTACCACGCCGAACAGCACGCCGAACACATTGACGACTTCCTCCTTGGCCACCAGTCCCATGACCGTAGCAACCGTCGACTGCCAGTTGTCAAAGCCCAGCGGCCTGAATACCGGCGCCACCGCCGAGCCTATGTGTCCAAGTATGCTGTGGTCTGAGTTCTCGACCGCGCCAAACGTCCAGTCGGCGCCATCTGCCGCTTCGAGCGCACCAGCCGCCTGGGTGTCGGACGCCTCGGGGGCCATGAGCGTGTCGGCGGACTCCGACTGTGCCGCGTCGGCTTCGGCGGTCTGCACGGCTGCAGGCTGCCAGCCGTAGTTGGACGTGAACCATATGAGTATGCTGGATACCAGTATCACGGTGCCGGCGCGCTTTATAAACGACCAGCCGCGCTCCCACATGCTGTGCAGCACGTTGGTCCATGCCGGCGCATGGTACGCGGGCAATTCCATCACAAACGGCGCAGGATCGCCGGCAAACATCCGGGTCTTTTTGAGCAGTATGCCGCTGATTATGACCGCCGCCACGCCGACAAAGTACGCAGTGGTAGTCACCCACGCCGCGTTATGGAACAGTGCCGCCGCCACCAGCGCGACTATCGGTATCTTGGCGCCGCAGGGTATGAACGTCGTCGTCATAATCGTCATCTTGCGGTCGCGGTCGTTCTCGATGGTGCGCGAGGCCATGACGCCCGGCACGCCGCAGCCCGAACCTATCAGCATCGGTATGAAGCTCTTGCCCGACAGCCCGAACTTGCGGAATATACGGTCCATTATGAACGCCACGCGCGCCATATAGCCCACGTCCTCGAGTATCGACAGCATGAAAAACAACACCAGCATCTGCGGCACAAACCCTATGACCGCCCCCACGCCGCCGATTATGCCATCGCCTATCAGCCCGACCAGCCACCCGGCTACGCCCACGCTGCTCAGCCAGTTCACGACCGGGGCCTGTATCCACTCGCCGACAAATGTGTCGTTGGTAAAGTTGGTCAGTATGTCGCCTATCGTGGTGACCGACACGTAGTACACGAGCCACATCACCAGCACGAATATCGGCAGCGCCAGTATTCGGTTGGTGACTATGCGGTCTATCTTGTCCGATACGGTCAGCGCACCGCGCGGCCGGCCCTTGTGCACGCAGGCGCTGACCAGCCGGTTTATGTACGCATAGCGCTGATTGGTGATTATCGACTCGGAGTCGTCGTCCATCTCGGCTTCGCAATCCTTTATCACGCGCTCTATCGCATCCATTATGCCCTTGGGCAGGTTGAGCGCCGCCGCGGCCTTGTCGTCGCGCTCGAACAGCTTTATCGCATACCAGCGCGCCAGATGCGGCTCGACTATTGCGCCCGAATGCGTCTGACCGTCGGCATGATGGTGATGCTCGGGGGATTGGCCGTCGTTGTGAGTGATAAGGTCCTCGATATGGGCCAGCGCATGTTCGACGCTGCCCTGAAACACGTGCGGCGCGGTGTGCCGCGCGCCCGCGCGCGCCAGCTCGGCCGCCCGGCGCGCCGCCGCCAGCGAACCCTCGCCCTTGAGCGCCGACGTCTCGACGACCTCGCAGCCCAGCTCCGCACCCAGCCGCTTGAGGTCTATCCTGTCGCCGTTTTTGCGCGTGACGTCTATCATGTTCAGCGCCAGCACCATCGGTATGCCCAGTTCGGCCAGCTGCGTCGTCAGGTACAGGTTGCGCTCGATATTGGTCGCATCGACTATGTTGAGTATCGCGTCGGGCCGCTCGCTCACCAGGTAGCCGCGCGCCACCACTTCCTCCAGCGTATACGGCGACAGGCTGTATATGCCCGGCAGGTCCTGTATCACGACGTCGGCCGCGCCTTTCAGGCGGCCCTCCTTCTTCTCGACGGTCACGCCCGGCCAGTTGCCCACGTACTGGTTGGAGCCGGTCAGGTCGTTGAACATGGTCGTCTTGCCGCTGTTGGGATTGCCCGCCAGCGCTATCTTGATTGCCATGAGCTGTTTCCCCCTTAAACCTTGGTCATCAGCGCCGTGTTAGACGCCTCTAACTCCTGCTCAAAAAATAAAGCGCCCTACTTTACCTCAATCATCTCGGCGTCGGCTTTGCGCACCGACAGCTCGTAGCCGCGCACTGTCAGCTCCATAGGATCGCCCAGCGGCGCGACCTTGCGCACGTACACCTCGGTGCCCTTGGTTAGGCCCATATCCATTATGCGGCGCTTTAGCGCCCCTTCGCCGTGCAGCTTTTCGATCACGGCGCTTTCGCCGACCTTGACCTGTTTGAGCGTCTTCATGTCGATTGCCTCCTCTTTGTCACACCATTATCCGCATCGCCATGGTCTTGTCGAGCGCTATGCGGCTGTCCTTGATAGACAGTATCAAATTCCCGCCCATTTCGTTTACGACGCGCACCTCTTCGCCGACTACAAAGCCCAATTCAGCCAGGTGCTGCCGCACGTCGTCGCGTCCGGTGATCTTCTTTATAATGTTCACATCGCCGACGCCCGCCATGCCCAGAGGCATCATATGCCATCCCCCTTCAATTAGTTTCAGCTAACTCTCTGGTCATAATATGGGTTAGCGCTCACTAACCCATCGGCAGTACATAGTTTAACATCTCTAACCAGTTTGTCAATAGTTGCCGTCCCATTTTCACCGTTAATTTTGAGCTGCTTGAGGCCGTCCAATGTCGCGGCCGGGCCGCATGCACCGGCGCGCAAGCCGCGCCCGAACCGACGCGCTGCATGAAGCGTCACCGCACTTACGCCACCGCCACAGCCGCGGTCTGGCGTGCAATGTCGACACGCATGGCCCGACGCACTCCATAAAGCGTCACCGCACTTGCTGCCACAGCCACAGCTGCGTACCGACACGCCCGAACCGACGCACTGCACGAAGCACTACCGCACTTGCTGCCACAGCCGCTTACGCGCACGGCATGCCTGAACCGACGCGCCGCATGAAGCGCCACCGCGCTTGCTGCCACAAACGCAGCCGCGCACCGGCACGCACCGCCCGAGCAGACGCGCTGCATAAAGCGCCGCCGCACCTGCTGCCACCGCCGCAACCGCGAACCGGCGCTCAAACACGCCACAAACTGAACGCTCACTACGCGCCGACAGGCTTGCGTCGCCCTGCGCGTATTGGCTTAGCATTGCGCGCGCCGCAAGCTGTCCTGCGCCTTACGTTTACCGTGCCCAGGTGCCGCCCTGCCACGTCAGGTGCGTTCGGCGATTGCCGGCGCGGCTTACATTGGCAGCGCATATCCCGATACCGCACATCCTTGCCGCCGCATTCATGCCCACGGCAGTCGTGTTTGTCGATTGCCGCCGTGGCTGAGAACCCACATAACCCCACCCACGCGCCGCGCAAATGTGACAATCTCACTGTCAAACGGCTCGCTCACGCGTATAATAAGATCACAATATCGCTTGGAGGTATGGCTGTATATGGCAGAGGTAAAGAAGAAGCGCCGCCGTGCCCGCGTAGACGAGCGGCTGTGCGTCGCGTGCGGCTGCTGCGTCAAGGTCTGCCCGCGCGAAGCGATCGCCATTGTGGGCGGGGTGTACGCGCGCGTGGACGAGGTAAAGTGCGTGGGCTGTGGCAAGTGCGCTCGCGAATGTCCGGCGTCGGTTATCGACATGTATGAGGTGATGATATGAAGCGGCATTGGTATGACTACCTGTGGATAGCGTCGCTGATATACCTGACGCTGGGGTTCTTCAATATACTGTTTGCGTGGTTGGGGCTTATATGCTTCATACTGCCGCTGGCCATCGCCGTCATATCCGGCAACAAGTCATACTGCAATCGCTACTGTGGCCGCGGTCAGCTGTTTGAGCTGCTGGGCGGCAGGCTGGGGCTGTCGCGGCGGCGCAATCCGCCCGCATTCCTCAAGAGCCACTGGTTCAGGTATGGGTTCTTGACGTTCTTCATGGCGATGTTCCTGCTGATGATATGGAACACGTACATGGTGTTCGCCGGCGCGCGGGAGTTGGGCCAGGTCGTGACGCTGCTGTGGACGTTCAAGTTGCCGTGGCACTGGGCCTATGGCGGCGGCGCTCAGCCCTGGGTCGCGCAGTTCGCGTTCGGGTTCTACAGCGTGATGCTCACCTCGACCGTGCTGGGCATAGTTACCATAGCGCTGTTCAAGCCGCGCTCGTGGTGCGTTTACTGCCCGATGGGCACAATGACGCAGCTGATATGCCGCGCAAAAAATCACTCAAACGTGACTTTGTCACATACAAGCGCCGATAAATCTGCTATAATACATCCAGAAGATAACAACAGCGCCGGTTGATTCCACGGCGCACATGAATTGAAATGGAGGCATTACATATGTCAGTTATTACGATAACCAAGGATAATTTCAAGTCGGAAGTCTCTCAGAGCGACAAGACGGTATTGCTGGACTTCTGGGCAAGCTGGTGCGGCCCGTGCCGCATGCTCTCGCCGGTCGTGGATGAGATCGCAGGCGAGCGCTCCGACATCAAGGTCGGCAAGGTAAACGTGGACGAACAGCCCGAACTCGCTTCGGCGTTCCAGGTCATGAGCATACCCACGCTGGTCGTGATACGCAATGGCAAGATAGTCAATCAGAGCGTGGGCGTGCGGCCCAAGCAGCAGATACTTGCGATGCTGTAAAGCTCCCCCCGCTTATCCGATATCAGACGGATGATTTACAGGCGCGGCCCCATACGCGGGCTGCGCCTTTTTGCACGCCGGCGCATGCGGCCTGCGGCAAGCCGCATACCGCGGGCCTTCGCCCATGCGCACCGCCGCCGTGTCTATATGCCGCCGCGCAATAGGCTCATTGCGTTGGGACTGCCTCACGCCCATGCGTCGTCACCAAATCGGCTCAGCACGTTGAGACAAACGTCGCGCCAATGCGTTCCATTACACCCACTCAACGTATTGTGGCTGGCGTCGCGCCAATGCGTTCCATCACACCCACTCGGCGCGTTGAGACTGACGTCGCGCCCCATATGTCGCCGCTCAGGCAGCATATTGAACCCGCCGCCGCGTCCCAAGCGCCGCCAGCGCGCGCCGCTGCCTCATAAACCGCTAACTGTCCGCCAGTTCCTCCAGCCGCGCGCGGTCGGTCAATTCGATACGGCCCCGGCTCAGTTTGACCATGCCCTCGCTCTGGAAGTAGCGCAACATGCGCGTTATCACTTCGCGCGCGGTGCCCAGGTGATTGGCTATGCGGTCGTGGGTCAGGCTCAGAGTGTCCGCGCCTTCAAGCGTGCTCTCTTCCAGCAGAAACGCCGACAGCCGCTTATCCATGCTGCGCCACATGACCTGCTCTATCAGCCACATGACCTCTGAAAACCGCGTCGCCATTATCTCGTTTGTGCAGTTTGCCAGCGCCGCCGAATGTTCCATCACCCGCCGGTATACCTCGGTCGGTATCACCCACAGCGACGCATCCTTTTCCACCTCTATCGTCACGTCGAACTGCACGCTGCTGAGCATGCATGCCGCCGAAAACAGGCATATGTCCCGCTCGAACAGCCGATAGATCGTCACCTCGCGGCCTTCGCCCGACAGTATGTACGCCCTGAGCTGCCCCGAACGCACCGCCAGCAATCCCACGCAATCCGCCGAACCGTTGTGCAGTATCGTGCCCGCGCGCGCCTCGCGCTCGACTGCCGCGCCTTCCAGCGCCTGCCTGTCGGCCGGCGTCAACTCGTTCCACATCGGAAAAAACTCCGCCAGTTCCATGCGCATTCCCCCCTTGCGACTGAACGTAGTATAAAACAATTAACGGTATATGTCAATAAAGCCGTTGACATGCGCCGGATTAGTGGTATAATATATTCGTTAATGGCATATGCCGTAAACAATCGCAGTATTGGAGGATAAGCGCCATGCCCCGACCCAGAAAGTGCCGCAAGATCTGCCGGCTGCCCGACACGGTGGAATTTACGCCGGTGGGTGGGGATGCCTCCGCCGAGTGCGTAGTGCTGACGGTCGACGAATTCGAGGCCGTGCGGCTGATAGACGACGAGGGCTATTCCCAGGAGGAATGCGGCGAGTACATGCTGATAGCGCGCACGACGGTGCAGCAGATATACCTGAGCGCGCGCCGCAAGATAGCCCGCGCACTGGTAAACGGCCTGCCGCTGCGCATAGCGGGCGGCGATTTCCGGCTCTGCGACAGCGACGACGGCTGTCCGCGGCGCGGAGGCTGCTGCGAGCGCAGGCGCAGGTTCCATGAAGCAACGACAGCGGCACACGATGCGCCGCACAATGAGGAAAGGATCGATACAGTCATGAAGATAGCAGTAGCAGCTAACGGCAAAGAGGTATCCGGCCACTTCGGCCACTCGGAGCAGTTCATAGTATACGACGTAGAGCAAAACGCGATAACCGCCGAACAGTGCGTGGCCAATCCGGGCCACCGCCCCGGCCTGCTGCCCAACATGCTGGCCGACATGGGCGTAAAGACCGTGATAGTGGGCGGCATGGGCGCACACGCGGCGGGCATCTGCGCCGAGCGCGGCGTCGAGGTGATAACCGGCGCGCAGGGCGATGCGCGCAGCGCGGCTGAGGCATACCTGCGCGGCGAACTGCACTCGACCGGCGAGATGTGCACAGAGCATGGCCATCACGATCATGGCGAGGGCGAACACGGTCACTGCCACGGTCATGGCGAAGGCGAACACGGCCATTGCCACGGTCATGGCGAAGGCG
>DSLFC04102__coassemble_464_pt1 | contig 137389 bp, 98 predicted proteins | sample DSLFC04102__metabat2_low_PE_005 | metagenome-assembled genome bin DSLFC04102 | reverse complement strand
GCATGGATACCGGGTCAGTCGGGCGGGCGGAGCTGCGTGGCGGGCGGGCCTGCGCGGCTATTTGGTCAATCGGGCAGCCGGAGCTGCGCGGCCTGTATTTCGCTGTGATCTTGTACGTCGTTGCGATCTGTGGCTTTTAAGGCAAGGCCGGACGCGACATAGATGTTCAAATGCGATTTGCTGCGGCCCGCCACTCGCGCTGAGTCGCGCACTTTGCTGGATATGCGCTGCCACAGCAGTGCGTTTACGGACTGCTGAAACGAATATATGTTTGCATATGCCTGCGGCTGTCGCGTTGCCGTGCTGCAAAGTTCCGGCGTAACGGCTCAAAATGCCCCTAAATGCGTTATCACGGCGTTAAAGATTGCGAAAGCGCCGCACAAATATTGCGCAGGCCCTTGAATTTGTCATACTTTCGTAATACAATGGAACGCGTACGAAAGAACTGCGCAGAAGCTGATGCGCTGGACCACTACGCACTTGGGAGGATAAACGCAAGATGATATTTTCAAAGAGCGGCAGGCGGATGAGGAGCGTAACGGCATTGACCCTGGCGGCGGTCATGTCACTGGGCATGGCGCCCACGGTGACGCAGGCCGCGGGGGATACATATACGGTAAACGTGTCGTCGGTAAACGTGCGGGCCGAGGCCTCGACCGACAGCGATGTGCTCACGCGCGCCAGCCGTGGTGAAAACGTGGAGGTCGTGGACAGCAGCGGCGACTGGTACAAGGTCAAGTACGACGGCCATACCGGCTATATCAGAAAGGACATGCTGGTCGAGGGCGATGTCGCCACGTCCAGCGCGTCGTCCGGGGCGACGGCCAAGGTCACCGGCAGCTCGGTAAATATCCGCAAGAGCGCCTCGACCAGCGCGACAATACTCGAGCGCGCGAGCAAGGGCACCGTGCTGGAGGCCATATCGATGTCGGACGGCTGGGTCAAGGTAAAGTATTCGGGCGTAACCGGATATGTCAGCGCCGACTACGTGAGCGTGAGCGGCCTGAGCTCGTCGCAGGGCAGCTCCGAGAAGCTGACTGAGATGGACCGTCAGGGCGTCATAAACGCCAGCGAGGTCAACGTGCGCGAGGGCGCGGGCACCTCTACCGACAAGCTCTACTCGCTCAGCGAGGGCGCCAAGGTCGACGTGACCGGCCTCAAGGGCGACTGGTATCGCGTGCACACCTCGTCGGGCACGGGCTATGTGCTGGCCAAGTACGTGTCGCTCACGTCGACCAGCTCCAGCGGCTCCGACAGCACGTCCGCGTCGCTCAAGGAGATAAGCGGCACCGGTACCGCGACCGGCAATGGCATCAACGTGCGCAAGAGCGCCAGCACATCCTCGACGGCGCTGTACAAGCTGTCCAAGGGCGATTCGGTCACCGTGACCGGCAAGCAGGGCGACTGGTACCGCATAAAGACGTCGCAGGGCACCGGCTTTGTGCTGGATGAATACATAGACTACACCGAATCCTCGTCGGGCTCGTCGTCGAGCTCGAGCACAGCGGTCGAATCGGCCAGCGGGTCGGCCACGATAACCGGCAGCGGCGTCAACGTGCGCGAGAACCCCTCGACCGACGCCGACAGGCTCTATCAGCTCGACAACGGCGCCAAGGTCGACATAACCGGCAAGTCCGGCGACTGGTATCGCATATCCACCTCGCAGGGCGAGGGCTTCGTAAAGAAGGACTTCCTGGACGTGTTCGTCGCCACCAGCAGCGCGATCAAAGAGGGTCAGAGCGGCGACGACGTAAAGCAAATACAGCAGCGCCTGATCGAGCTGGGCTACCTTACGGGCAGCGCGGACGGCAAGTTCGGCGCGGGCACCGAGGAGGCCGTCAAGGCGTTCCAGCGCAAGGCGGGCCTGACGGCGGACGGCATAGTGGGCTCGGGCACGCTGAGCGCGCTGAATGCGTCCAATGCGCCCAAGGCTGATGCCGGCGCGACGGCAACCACCGCGCCGACCACCACGACGGCGCCGGAAGCCGGCGATTACACCACGCTCAAGCAGGGCTCCAACGGCGAGGCGGTCAAGCAGCTCCAACAGCGTCTGATTGAGCTGGGGTACCTCACCGGCAGCGCGGACGGCGATTACGGCAGCGCTACGACCGACGCGGTAAAGACGTTCCAGAAGCAGGCCGGTCTGACAGCCGACGGCATCGCCGGCAGCAACACCCAGAAGGCGCTGTTCGCATCCGACGCGCCCTCCAAGAAGACCGAGGCTGACGAGATAGAGGAAGAACTCGATTCGATAAAGTCGACGCTGTCGATGGGCTCCAGCGGCGCGGAGGTCAAGCTGCTGCAGGAGCGGCTGATATCGCTTGAGTATATGTCCGGCAGTGCGGACGGCGACTTCGGCGCCAAGACGCGCGAGGCAGTCATGCTGTTCCAGAAGCAGGCGGGCCTGACGGTGGATGGCAAGGCGGGCAGCGCAACGGTGTCCAAGCTGTTCAGCTCGAGCGCTGAAAACTACGATGGCAAGACTACGGTCAGCACCTCGGGTTCGAGCGATTCGTCCAGCGGTTCGTCGAGCCAGAGCTCCTCGGGCGTTATAATGGCCGACTGGTGGACCAGCAATATACAGAGCGTGTTCTCGCGTGGCACGATAGCCACGGTTACCGATGTGGATACCGACATCAGCTGGAAGGTCAAGCGGCGCGGCGGCACCAACCATGCGGACGTGGAACCGCTGACGGCAGCCGATACCGCCAAGATGAAGCAGGCATACGGCGGCAGCTGGTCGTGGAACCGGCGTGCGATCTGGGTCACGGTAGGCGGCAAGACCTATGCGGCGTCGATGAACGGCATGCCGCACGGCACGCAGTCGATAACTGATAACAACTTCTCAGGCCATCATTGCATACACTTCCTGAACAGCCGCACGCATACCGGCAACCGGCTGGACAGCGCGCATCAGGCCGCGGTCAAGAAGGCGTATGAGGCTGGCAACTGACGCGCAGGCGCGCATGACAGACAGCGCGGGGGCTGCTCGCTGGCAACAGCGGGCAGCCTCCTCTCTTTTTGGAGGCGCAAGCGGCGGACGCGGGCCGGCCGGACTTTGTGCGCATTATGCTTGCGTTGCAGCTGTGCGCTCATGCCGGCTGGTGCAAGTTGCGGCCGGTTTGGCATTCGACGGCTCATGGCATATGCGCATTTGCCGTGCGCTCGAGTCGTCGGTGAAAGCGGCATGCCAGTTCCGGCACTGCATGCCGGACGTTTCGCTGTGCATGGCGCGCGAGATGATCGCGCTGCTGAAAAGGCATGTGGCATCGCTGCGGTTGAGGCGCCTTCTGCAAGTGCGCCTGCGCATTGGCGGCTTCTCGGTGCATAGCCAGTGGTATGTAAAACAGATGCCGTCTGCAAGTGTGCCCGCGCATTTGCGGCTTCTTGGTGCATAGCCAGTGGTATGTAAAACAGATGCCGTCTGCAAGTGTGCCCGCGCATTGACAGCTTCCCGGTGCAGAACCATCGGTATGTAAAACAGGTGTCGTCTGCAAGTACGCCCGCGCATTGACGGCGTGGCCGGCGCGATGTCCATGCGCGGTTAAGACCGGATAATGCGCGGCTTATTAGCCCAACAATTGCCCAAAATGGAACACAATCGGCTGTAAAACGTCTAAAGGTCATGCAAAGGTCGCGCGCGGTTGCGCCGGCCGACCGAGGAGGAAATATATGGATACTGACACCCGCGCCCCGCTTGCGCCGGAACAGGCGTCCACAGCGTCGAAACAGAACTCTGCGTCGAAACGGCCGCCCAATAAGCCGGAGGTGGCCGGCGTGGCAAGCCGGTCCGCCGCACGGCGAGGCTTAACCGCGCGTCAACAAGCGTGCGTTGTACCGGATAAGCCCGATGCAGGCGCGCGGGCGTCCGTCGCTGCGGACAATGCCGCATCGGAAGAGCGCGCATCAATTACGCCAGGGGTTTCAGCTGATTGCGGTAGCGCATCCCCCGCGCCGAAGGCATCAGCCGGCCGCAACAGTGCATCCGCCACGCCGGTCAGCTCTGAAATGCGCCAAGCAATGTCGATTGCGCAGGCGGAAGCTGCCGCGTCGCCGCAGATGGTCGAGGCTGAAGCGTCAGCGGCGCCGGCTTCACCCGCGCCGGCGTTTGTGCCGCGGACGGGGCAGGCGGTGCGCATGTGCGTGTGCGGCGCGTCCAATCCGGAGTCGGCGCGGTTCTGCTACCGCTGTGGGCAGGACATAGCGGACGTGATGCCCACGGCGTACTCAGGCGACGCGCCTGAAGCGGCCGATGCCGTCGCGGCGGACGCGGTGAACGAAAGCGCGGCGGAGGCGTTTGGCGGGGCGCTGCTCAGGCTGTGCAGCCTGGACGGGCTGTGCGCGCTGGACGTGAGCGAGAGCTGCGTGCTGGGGCGGGGCGCCGTGCTGGCCGAGTACCTGGCCGACAAGCCATATGTGTCGCGGCGGCAGGCGTATCTGACGCTGGAAAATGGCCGGGTGTACATAGTGCATGGCGGCGGGCGCAATCCCACCTGCCTCAACAATCGCCCGCTGCGCGAGGGTGCGCCTGAGGAGCTGCATCCGGGCGATGAGATCGCGCTGGGCGGCATGACGATAGACGGCGAACGCCAGACCATGGCGGCGTACTTCGTGGTGCGCCGCACGGGCGATTCCGCCGAGTGTTAACACCGCCGCGGCAGGATATGCGCGCGCCGGGCGCGAATATAACCATCGTGCGCGCCGGGAGCGTGGTTGCCGGGCGCGCCGATACCCTGGCAGGGACGGTGGAAAGATGAGACTGGACAGATATATATCCGCGATAACCGGGCTCAGCCGGCGCGATGTTAAGGCGGCGCTTGCGCGTGGACGGGTGCGCGTGGACGGCGCATCGGTGCGCGACGCCGCGCAGCAACTGGACGAACACAGCGCCCGCGTCGAACTGGACGGGCGGCTGCTGGAGTACCGGCGGCACATGCACGTGATGCTGAACAAGCCCGCGGGCGTACTGACGGCGACCGAGGATCGCACTCAGCCCACGGTGCTGGATCTGCTGCCCGAGCAACTGCGCGTGCGGGGCATCACGCCGGTGGGGCGGCTGGACAAGGATACGACGGGACTGCTGCTGCTCACGACCGACGGTCAGCTTGCGCACCGGCTGATATCGCCCCGGCACCACGTGGACAAGGTGTATATAGCGCGCGTGGATGGCGCGCTGGATGAGTCCGACGTGCGCGCGTTTGCACAGGGCATGGAGCTGAGCGACTTTACGGCGCTGCCGGCCGAGCTGGCGATTGTGCGGCCGGACCTGGCGCGCGTGACGCTGGGCGAGGGCAAGTATCATCAGGTCAAGCGCATGTTTGCGGCGCGGGGCAAGCCGGTGCTGGAACTCAAGCGCGTGCGCATGGGCGCGATAGCGCTGGATGAGCGCCTGGCGCCGGGCGAGAGCCGCGAGTTGAGCGCGGATGAGCGGCGCGAGCTGTATCGCTGCGCCGGCATGGACGAGGCCGACTGAGCGGGGGAGGATAATATGGGCGAGCACTACTTCACGCCCGAGCCGACGTCGCGCCACGACGTGCGGCGCATTTCGGCGCAACTGGACGGGCAACGGCTGGAGTTTGACACCGACGCGGGGGTGTTCTCGCGCGGCGAGCTGGACGCGGGCACGGAACTGCTGATACGCGCGCTGCCCGAGCTTCGCGGGCGGGTGTTGGATCTGGGGTGCGGCTGGGGTGCGCTGGGGCTGTTTGTCAAGGCGCGCAATCCGGGCATAGCGTTGACCGCGGTCGACATAAACGCGCGCGCGGTTGAGCTTACGCGCGGCAATGCGGCGCTCAACGCGCTGGAATGCGAGGCGTTGGAGTCGGATGGGTTTGGCGCGCTGGCGGGGCGGATGTTCGACGCCATAATCACCAATCCGCCGATACGCGCGGGCAAGCGGGTGATATACGGATGGTTTGACGAGGCGCGCGGGCATATCGTGCCGGGCGGCGCGTTATACATAGTAATACAGACCAAACAGGGCGCGGATTCGGCGCTCAGACACCTCAGGGACGCATACGCAACGGCCGGGATAATAGATCGCGGCGGTGGGTTCAAGGTGATCGAGGCGCGGGTGCCGGATGGGACCTGAGCGCGTGTGAGGAGAATATCAATGGAACAGGCAATGCTTTCGTCGGTTAAGAAGCAGACGGCGTTCGAGGGATTTTTGCGGGTCAAGGCGGCCCAGCAGCGGCAGGCGGTGAGCGGGTCGAAGTACCTGGACATGACGCTGGCCGACATATCCTGCGAGGTCAACGCCAAGATGTGGGACGGCACGGTGCTGCCGCCCGAGCCGGGCACGGTGATAAAGGTACGCGGACTCATGCAGGAATACAATGGCCGGGCACAGTTCCGCGTGGACAGGATGCGCCCGATGAACGATTCCGACAACGTGGATATGTCGCGGCTCATAGCGTGCGCGCCATATCCGCCGCAGGACATGCTGGACGCGATACTCGAGGTTGCGCTGGCGATAAAGAACGACGCGCTCAAGAACATTGTGCTGGAGCGGCTGGACGAGGTCAATGACCGGCTGCTGTACTACCCGGCGGCGCAGCGCATACACCATGCCGAGCGGGCGGGACTGCTGCACCATACGCTCACGGTGCTCAAGTGCGCCGAGGCGCTGCTGCCGATATATCCGTTCCTGGATGGCGACCTGCTGCGGGCGGGCGTGATACTGCACGACCTGTGCAAGACCGACGAGATGAACAGCGACAACATGGGACTGGTCAGCGGCTACACGCGCGCGGGGCAGCTGCTGGGCCACCTGGTGCAGGGCGCGATAGAGGTCGACCGCGTGGCGCGCAAGGTCGGCGCGCCCGACGAGTTGCGCGAGATGCTCGAGCACATGCTGCTGAGCCACCACGACATACCTGAGTACGGCTCGCCCAAGCCGCCCATGTTCCCGGAGGCCGAGATGCTGGCGCTGCTGGACCGCATGGACGCGCGCATGTACGAGATGAGCCATACCATTTCGTGCATAGCGCCGGGCGAGTTCACCGACAAGGTGTGGTCGCTTGACAGGCGGCTTTACCGGCGCGAGGCGCCGCCGGCTGAGCCGGAAGGCGGGAAATAGAGTTTTCATCCGGCGGCGGGGGCGTGCGTTGTGTCGTACGCGACAAGTGAATCGACGCCGGTGACGGGGACATTTGCAACGTTGCATGCAACCAAGTGAAGCCGGAACCCAATGAATCAATGCCGGCGGGTGCGTAATCGACGCCTTGCGCAACCAAGCGAATCAACGCCAGCGGCGGGGGCTTATGCAACGTCGCGTGCAACCAAGTGAATCGACGTAGGCGTGTGTGTAATCGACGCTTTGCGCAACCAAGCGAATCAACGCCAGCGGCGGGGGCTTATGCAACGTCTCGTGCAACCAAGTGAAGCGAAGCCGGCACTGGTGGCGTAATCGACGCCGTATGCAACCAAGTGAATCAATGCCGGCGGGTGTGTAATTGACGCCTTGCGCAACCGAGCGAATCAACGCCAGCGGCGGGGGCATATGCAACATAGCGTGCAACCAAGTGAATCAATGCCGGCGGGTGCGTAATCGACGCCATATGAAACCAAATGAATCAACGCCGGCGGGTGCGTAATCGACGCCTTGCGCAACTAAGCGAATCAACGCCGTTACCGGGGACATATGCATCGTCGCATTCAACCAAGTGATTCGAAGTCGACACAACCTTAGTGCGGCGTTGGTGAGGGCCGGTTTGAGGCAACGTTCTATAAGCGTGCTTATGCAATGAAAAGCATCCCGCGGTTTTGAGGCTGCGGGATGCTTTTATGCGCGTTCGCTGCCGTGGAGCGTGAGGTGTAGCGGTTGTCGATATTCATAGTGCGCGCCTGAGCCGGTGTTCGTGGTTTGCCCAATGGTACGAGGCGGCCTTCATATTATTACGTCTTATTACGTCAGTCAAACGTTGATCGCATTCGTTTGAGCCTGGCGACGAGCTCCAGTAGGCGTTCTGGACGCAGAGCATGCTTTTCGGCTCCGGCGTGGGCGACGTACTGTCGTGTGGCCGCGTTGCTTTTTCGTGGGCGCTTTCTGCGTTGGGGTTGACCGGTTGCGGCGCGCGGTGGCCTGCTGGCCGATTGGCCTGAGCGCGGATCTGTGGCAGGGCTGTTCTCGCTGTCGGCTGATATCCACCTAACAGAATATATAATAATGGCGCGCTGTTTACAATCAGTACGCCATTCGATAGGTGTAGACATGCCGCAGGCGGCGAAGATTGGAGCCGTAAGCGAGAGCTTTGCCGCATGCCGAACGATTCACCCAAGTGCGGGCAATTGCCGCCGAGGCTTGGAGCTGCCGCTGTGAGGCCTGTCGACAGAGGTCATATCCGCTTATCATCATGTTGCAACTCTTTGCCGCAGTAAGGACAATATCTGCTGCTGAATGGCATTATTTTCCGCAGTTCGGGCAGGCGTTATTCAACAACTTGTAGGCTATGCCTGTGGGCGCCATGACCCAAAGACAGCCCAGCCCGATATACGCGCCCGCAGTAATGTCATAGTTGCCGCTTAGCAGCGATAGCCCAACGATACCCCAATCGACAGCGAACGCAACGATTGATATAATCCATATCCAAAACAGCGCGCGTTTCATAAGGCGCCCCCAATCACATAAAGATAATACCTTGCCCATCAGGGCGCATCAGCTGCGCTCTGGCGGGCAAGCGCCTTTGTCGATTAAGTCCTGACGGGGCGGCTCGACCGGCGGCAACAGCTCCTCGCCCAGCGGGTCATGGCGCGCAAAGTTGCGCTCGACTGCGGCTGCGCTCCAGTTGGCGTAGCAGTATGCGCACATGTGCGGGCAGCAGTGGTATGCGCCTATGTCGACGCTGGGCAGGCACAGACAGCCCTTGCGCTGACCGGGATCGCGTCGGGGATTCGGCGCATGGCCGGTCGCGGCGTGTATCAGCGCCGCGCTTATGCACGCCTCGCGCTTGACGCCCGTCAGGTCCAGCTCCTCGGGCGCGCAGCAGCTGGTCAGCACGATGTCGTGCGCGCGGGCGACTTGCGCCAGTTCGCCGGCCAGCGCGCGCATCTCATCGGGCGAGGGCAGGCGGCACAACCGCTCCATAGTGCGGCGCACGCGCGGGTACAGCTGCACAAAGCTGATAACGCAGCGCCGCGTCGCGCCGCCCAGCAGCCCGCATGCCCGTTCGAACGCCCTTATGTGCCATTCGGGGGTCAGCGCGTCCGACAGCACTATCGGGTCATAGCGCCATACCAGGCAGTCAGGCCCAATCGTGCGGCTGAGCGTGCACATGCCCTCGACTATGGCGCGCTTGTCGGTCAGGCGGGGTTCCAGCGGCGCGGAGTAGGGCGTCAATGTGTGGTGCACGGCGATGGGGAACGCGTCGCGTATCTCGCCTATGTGCGCAAGCAGCGGCCGGAAGTCCTTGCTCCAGAACACGCACGCGTCTACGTCGCCCGGCCTGAGCGACACGCGGCGCAGTTGGCGCGGGTTCATCGGGTTGCGCGCGACTGCGTACCCGGCGCGCAGCCGGTTCATGAACCACTCGCCATAAAACGCGGGTATGTCGGTGCGGCGCGATGCCGAGACTATCATATTCCATTGCCCTCCTTTTGCCAGAACGGCCCGCGCCGCCGTTGCAGTAGGGGCGGTGCGGGCCGTTCTGGTTTTGCGCGGCAGGCGCTTGCTGCCGGTCATATGCGATGTCTTTGGGGTTGAATGGGCGCTATGCGGACGGCGCAATAAGATTGCGGGCCGTGTGGCTTATCTGTCGGAACAGCCTGCCGGTTATGCTGCGTTGCCGGTATGCGAGACGCGCGGCTGTTGCACGATACTTTTGCCCGCAATGCGGGCCGTCCGTCAATAACGCGGGCCGAACGCCCCAAACGTGGGCTGAGGGTCAATAACGCGTTCTGATCGCCCTAAACGTGTGCCGAGCGTCAATAACGCGGGTTTATCGCCCCAAATGTGGGACGTCCGTTGATAACGCGGGCTAATCGCCCTAAATGTGGGCCGAGCGTCAATAACACGGGTTTATCGCCCTAAACGTGGGCCGTCCGTCCACAACGCGGTTCAACTTATTCAGGCGACCGTTGTGCGCCGGACTAGCCCAGCGTTATCACGGCGTCGCCGACCGGGTGCAGTATTACTGATATTGCGGTGTTTATAAGGTTCATCAGCGATTGATTGAGGTCCTGCCAGACCCAGCCCATAAGGCTCATCAGCAAGCCCAGCGCCAGCAGTATGCACAGCGCCGCGACCGCCGCGCCGACCACGTTGAACATGCCCGCCCAACGCTTGAACATGCGCCGCCGGTCGAGTTCGCGGTAGTACTCCCATCTGTTCACGCGCGCAGCCTCCTTTGGTTAGCTTACGTATATTTGACGCGCGCGCCGGGCGCAAGGTTGCGCTGCGATGTGACGCGCGCGTTATGTTTATTGGGCGATGCGGGGTCACTCCTCCTGTATCGAGAAGCCTATGTTGGTGGCGTGGTCGGCCACGCGCTCGAGGTTGGACAGCATGTCCGAGAACACCATGCCCGAGCGCGGGGTGCACGCGCCGCGGGTCAGGCGTTCGACGTGATTGCGTTGGAGTTCCTTTTCCAGGTCGTCAATGTTTTCCTCGCGCACCAGCACCTGGGGCAGCAGCTTGCGGTCGCGCGTGTGGAACACGTTCAGCGCGAGCCGGCACAGCTCCAGCGTCTTTGAGAGCATCTCATGCATTTCGCGTATGCTTTCGTCAGAGAAGGGTATCTCATCGTCGATGCGGCTCTGGGCGTATTCGGCCATGTTTTCGGCGTGATCGCCTATGCGCTCGAGGTCATTGACGACGTGGAACAGCGCGCCCATGCGCTTCATGTCGTCGGCGGGCAGGTCGAGCTGGCTGACCGAGACCATGTATCGGGTTATCTCGTGGTTCAGGTAATTGATGGCATCCTCGTTATGTTCGACCTCGGGTATCAGCGCGGCGTTCTTGTCGAAGAACGCGTCCATGGCGCGGCTGAGGTTGTCCACGGCTATATCGCCCATGCGTTCGATCTCCTTGGAGATCTGGGCGACGGCTATCGGGGGCGTGGACAGTATGCGGTCGTCGAGGTATTTGAGCCGGCGCTCCTCGGTGCGCGAGTCGTCGCCGGGCACGAGTATCATGACCAGCTTTACCAGGTATCCGCGCAGCGCTATGAAGCACATGACCTCGAACACCTTAAACGACGTGTGCGCCACGGCTATCTGCAGCGCGGGATCCTCTATCGCGCTGAGCCAGTTGGCCACCGGCAGCACGCTCACCAGCACGAACACCACCAGCGTGCCCAACACGTTGAACATCAGATGGATCAGCGCCGCGCGCCGGGCGGTGCGGGTCGCGCCTATCGCGGCCAGCATAGCGGTGACGCATGTGCCTATGTTCGTGCCCATGATTATGTACAGGCTGGTCTCCAGCGGCACCAGGCCCTGCAATGCCAGCAGCTCCAGTATGCCCACCGACGCCGACGACGACTGTATGACCGCCGTTATCGCCACGCCCATCAGCATCGCCAGCAGCGGATTGGAGAACGTGGTCATAAGGCGTGCGAACTCGGCCGATTCAGCCAGTGGGCTCATTGCGTTTTTCATCATGTCCATGCCCACGAACAGCATGCCGAATCCGGCGACTATCTGGCCTATCCGCTGGAGCTTCAGGCGCTTTACGAACATTATCATCGCCACGCCCACCAGCAGTATCAGCGGCATGAACGTCATCGCCTGGAAGCCGGCCACTATCCACGCGGTCACAGTCGTGCCTATGTTCGCGCCCAAAATAACGCCGGTTGCCTGCATCAGATCCAGCAAACCGGCGTTTACAAAGCCCACGACCATGACCGTGGTCGCGGATGAGGACTGTATTATCATCGTGAACACTACGCCAACCAGCAACCCGATTATCGGATTGCGCGTGAGCGACTCAAGCAGCCGCCTCAGCTTATCGCCGGCAGCCTTTTCAAGGCCTTCGCCCATCATCTTCATGCCGTACAGGAACAGCGCCAGACCGCCCAGCAGTGACATTGTCATGGTAAGCGACATAATATTCTCCTTCTTGCGCGCGGCACGCACCCGCGTGTCCTTACACATCGCGCTCTTTCTCTTGCCTGTTTCTTACAAACCCATTTTATTAAACGATGGGCGGCGCTGTCAACCACAGCCGTGAAAAAGATGAATAACTTTGCGAATATGTGTGGCTGATATGTGGCCGGCGAACCGGCGCAGTGCGCAAAGCTGTGGACAAGTTGCGCAAGACGGGAGTTGCGACGTGCGGATGTTTGGGCGCTGAACGGCCTGGCGGTGCGGGCGCGGTGTGAATGGTCGCGGGCATGCGGCGGGCGGCGCGAATGTACGATGGTGCTGTCAAAGTTGTGGACAAGTCGTGCAATACGGGAGTTGCGCCGGGCGGATGTTGGGCGCTGGATGGTTTGGCAGCGCAGGCGCGGTGTGAATTGTCGTGGACATGTGGCCGACGGTGCGAATGTACGATGGCGCTGTCAAAGCTGTGGACAAGTCGCGCAATACGAGAGTTGTGCCGTGCGGATGTTTGGGCGCTGAACGGCCTGGCGGTGCGGGTGCGGTGTGAACGGTCGAGGGCATGCGGCCGATGGCGCGAATGTACGATGGCGCTGTCAAAGCTGTGGACAATTTGCGCAAGACTGGAGTAGCGCCGTGCGGATGTTTGGGCGCTGGATGGTTTAGCGGCGCGGTTACGGTGCGAATTGTCGTGGACATGCGGCCGACGGCGCGAATGTACCACGGTGCTGTCAAAACTGTGGACAAGTTGCGCAAGACGGGAGTCGCGCCGTGCGGATGTTTTGGCGCTGAACTACCTGGCGGCGCGGGCGCGGTGTGAACGGTCGCGGGCATGCGGCCGACGTCGCGAATGTACCACGGTGCTGTCAAAGCTGTGGATAAAACAAACGGGCAGAGCAATGTTGTGGAGCTAATGACCGCAAGTCATGCGGTCAGAAGAGCAAAGCCGCATGCAAAACAGCCAGGCAGCACATGCGGACGACAGAGCACATATTCATGAAGCACGCAAGTGCATGCGCGCGGCTCTCGACCGGTGTGAACATGATCCAAATACACCGCATGGCGCAACACTTGGCGCATGGGACAAGGCGTCCGTTGCAAGAGATATGCAGCGCGGGCACGGCTGACGCCGCGCCCGCGTGAGTATCATATGAAGCGCACCGCCGGTTCATCGCCGGTGATGCCGTGCGCCGGGTTTTGGACTTGCCATGCCGCCCCCCAATGCGGCCCATGTGTATGGGACTTCGGGCCGCGGCGCGCAAACGCTGTACAGTCACATCTCGCGCTCGTCGAGGCCGCCCTCCTTTATCGCGCCGGAGGCATACGCGTCTATCAAACAGGTCAGGTCGTCGATGCGCTCCTGGAGCCGGGCGCCCTGATCGGTGTCGAGTATGCGCAGCCGGCGGGGCATCTGCTCGACCACGGTCTGTACCGAGTGGATGTCCTGCTCGTCGGTGATCGCGCGCGTGGTGGACTCGAACGGCTGGTGCGCCACCAGCAGCAGCGCGTGCGAGCTGAATATCAGCGTGTAGCCCGCTATGCCGGTCACGCCCTGGTATGCGCGCGACAGCCCGCCGTCTATCACCAGCAGCCGTCCGCCGGCGTGCACGGGACTTTCGCCCTTTTTGACGCGCACCGGCACATGGCCGTTGATTATATGGCCGGTGTCGGGGCTGAGTCCGAACGCCTCCAGTATGCCGCGTGCGACCGATTCGTCGTGCATCAGCGCGTAGTACGGGTTCTTCTGTTCGGTCCATGTGGTCTCGTCGGCTATGAAGTAGCGCTCGAACGTGGCCATGCGCGACTTGCCGAACAGCGGCGACACCGGTCCGCACCACAGATACCACATCATGTCCTGACCGTCGCGGCGCGCGCGCGAACCCGCCCGCGCAAAATAGCCCTGGCGCGCGATCCGCTCGGCGCAGTCCAGCGCGGCGCGCCCGGTGGGCCGGCCGTCGGGGGTGTCTATCGGCAACTGCATCAGCGAGCCGTCGGCGTTCATCGGTATGCAGCCGTGGTACAGCAGGTTGCCGTTGCAGCACAGGTACATGCTGCCCGCCGCGAACAGGAACTTGACGTGCTTTTGGAGCTTTTCGGAGTGCTCGAACGCTATCTGGAGCCGGTACATAAGTTCGCGCTCGCCCTCGGTCAGCGCGGTTGGGTCGGCCGGATCGACCGTGGGGAACGCGTTGGACGTGAGCGCATGGCGCACGCCGTCGATCTCAAGCGTGCCGTCGCCGAAGTCGACCCGCTCCAGCAGCCGGCGGTCGTCCATGCCGTACTCGGGGTGGCGGCGCAGCAGCTGGCATTCGAGCTTGAACATGATTATCGCCATGGCCTTGTGCATGCGGGCCAGCTCCATGTCGTCCTCGCCGGAGTCGGCGCCGCCCAGGCGCTTGGGCATGAACTCGGCGCAGGGATCGGACGCATACGCGCCGGCGGCAAACGTGGCCAGCGCGCGCAGCGATATGCCATATCCCACTTCCAGCGCGTCGAGGTTGCCGTACTTGAGCTGAGTTACCAGCACCTGCGCGATGCACACCTGCGAACCGGCTGCCGCGCCCATCCAGACGATGTCGTGATTGCCCCACTGTACGTCGACGTTGTGGTAATTGTCCAGCGCGTCCATTATCAGATCGGCATGCGGGCCGCGGTCGTATATGTCGCCTATGATGTGCAGATGGTCGATGGACAGGTACTGTATGACGCGCGACAGCTCGATTATCACGGCGTCGGCCTGGCCGCATTCGATTATCGCGTCCACTGTCTCGGAGTAGTACGCCTGTTTGTCGTGCACGTCCTCGCGCAGCAGCAGTTCTTCCATCAACTCGCCCAGGTCCTCGGGCATCGCCGCGCGCACATGAGTGCGGGTGTACTTGACCGCCATCAGCCGCGCCAGCTCGACCAGGCGCAGTATCGTTATCCGGTACCACTCGGCGTTGACCGCGCCCTGCTTTTTAAGCAGCGACAGCTTTTCCTCGGGGTAGTACACCAGCGTGCACAGCATGTCGCGCTCATGAGTGGGCAGTATGTCGCGGTACAGGTCGTTGGTCTTTTGCTTGATGACACCGCTGGCGTTGCGCAGCATGTGCAGGAACGCGGCGCTCTCGCCGTGCAGGTCTGACAGGAAGTGCTCGGTGCCCTTGGGCAGCTTGAGCACCGCGCGCAGGCGGATTATCTCGGCGGAGGCCTGGCGCGCCGTGGGGTACTGGCGGCGCAGTTGCTTTAGGTACTTGAGTGTGTCGCGCGAGTAGTTCATAATCATCCTCACCATCTGCGCGCGGTGGAGCGCGCCGTGGCAGGCCTGCGCCTGCCGACATGTGCAAAATGCAATGGGCCGGCCGGCGGTCCAAAGGACTTGCGGCCGGCTCGATTTACCGACTTATCATTAGATTGCCGCGTGGCTTGGCTGGCTCGGCGTTGGGTTTGCGGTCGCGCCGGGGATGAGCTTGTGCCGGGAATGGGCTTGTGCCGGGGGGTAAGACCGATTGGCCTTGCGGCATGCAAACCGTAAGTTCATGCGCGGCTCAGTGGAGCGGCATGTGGCCCTCTGGGTTGGCCGGCAATATGCTGTGCTGCCGTTGGCTGCAATGCACCTGTGTCGGGGTAAGACCGATTGGCCTTGCGGTGTGCAAACCGTAAGTTCACGCACGGCTCAGTGGAGCGGCATGTGGCCCGCTACGTTTGCCCGGCATAATGCTGTGCTGGCCATTGGCCGCAATGCGCCTGTACCGGGGAAAGACCGATTGGCCTTGCGGTGTGCAAACCGTAAGTTCACGCACGGCTCAGTGGGCGGCATGTGGCCCGCTACGTTTGCCCGGCATGATGCAGTGCTGGCCGTTGGCCGCAATGCGCCTGTGCCGGGGATAAGGCCGGTTAGCCTTGCAGCATGCAAACCGGAAGCTCACGCGCGGCTCAGTGGGGCGGCATGTGGCCCGCTGCGTTTGCCCGGTATGATGCCGTGCTGGCCGCTGTCCGCAATGCGCTTGTGCCTGGAATACAATTATGCCTGGAATGGGCTTGTGCCGGGGTAAGGCCGATTGGCCTTGCGGTGTGCAAGCCGTAAGTTCACGCGCGGCTCAGTGGGCGGCATGTGGCCCGCTGCGTTTGCCCGTCATGATGCAGGGCTGGCTGTTGGCCGCAATGCGCCTGTGCCGGGAATGCGCTTGTGGCGGGAATGCGCCTGTGCCGGGATAAGGCCGGTTGGCCTTGCAGCATGCAAGCCGGAAGTTCACGCACGGCTCAGTCGTCCAGCACGCCGCGGGGCAGCTCTCCCGCGGCCTGTGCGCGCCTGAGCGCCAGATACGTCGCCGCCGCGTCAAAGCGCGCGTCGTGCGCCACCGCGCCTGCGCCGAAGGTCTGCGCGGCGAACGTGGCTATTTCGGGCTCGGTCAGGCCGTAATGCGTCCACAGCTCGCTCAGGCTGGGCGGCTTGGGCTTGCCGCCGGGCAGTTCGCCGCCGCAGCGCCCGGTAAAGTGGCGCATGGTGCAGAAGCGTCGGCGCTCGGGCAGCGCCAGCGCCAGCCGCTCGAACTCGCGGCGCAGGTAGTCCATGTCGCCGCTGACGCCGTGGCCTATGTACACCTCGGCCCAGTAGAAGTCGCGGCAGATCTCGCGGGCGTGGTCGGCGAACGTGCGCCCGCCCGACAGCTTATCCAGCGCCTTCATGCTCAGGTGATGCACCTTGTAGGCGTGGGGATTCATGGCGCTCACGCGAAAGAAGAAGTTGCGCGCCTCAAGCCGCGCGCCGTCCGAGATCAGATATGCCAACTGGCACACCTGCGGCTGAGGCGTGCCATTGGCTTCCACATCGAATATGAGCGCGCGCATTTACTTGGCCGTCAATGTGCGATAGGCCTTTTCCATGCAATCCAGCGCGGCTTCGAGCTGTGCGCGCGGGCAGGCCACGTTAAAGCGCAGATAACCCGCGCACTGGTTGCCCACGCCGTAGCCTTCGCCGCGGTTGAGGCCCACGCCGGCCTCGCACAGCGCCTTGAACACCGCGTCCGGCTCGCCCAGCGCGCGCGCGTCCAGCCACATGAGGTACGTGCCCTCGGGCTTGCGGCACTTAATGAGCGGCATCGTCTCCGCCAGGCGCTTGAGGGTGACGTCGACGTTGGCCTCTATGTATTCGGTCAGCTCGTCGAGCCACTTGCCGCAGCGCGTGTAGGCGGTGCGCTGTGCGACCGAGCCGAATACGTTGTTGGCGCCGTTGTTGGCGCCGTTGCACTGCATGAACCGGCTTATCAGCTCGCGGTAATCGCGCCGGGGCACTATCATGTTGCTTATGCCCAGGCCGGCCAGGTTGAACGACTTGGTCGCCGACATGAGCATTATCACGTTGTCGTAGTCGAAAGTCAGCACCGAGGTGTGCTTATGGCCCTTGAATATGAAGCCGTCGTGTATCTCGTCGGACAGCAGCAGCACGTCGTATTTGCGGCACAGTTCGACCAGCCGCGCCATCTCCTCGCGCGTCCAGACGCGGCCCACCGGGTTGTGCGGGTTGCACATAACGATCATGCGCGCGCCGCCGCGGAACGCGTTTTCCAGATCCTCGTAATCGAGCGTGAAGTAGCCGTCCTGCTCCTTGAGCGGGCTTACGCGCAGCATGCGTCCGGCGTCGCGCGTGGCGTTGAAAAACGGCGTGTATACGGGCGTGGCTATCACTATCTTGTCGCCGGGGCGCGTCAGCGCGTTTATCGCAACGCGTATCGCGCAGACCACGTTGGAATTCCACATTATCCATTCGCGCTCTATATGCACGCCGAACCTGTCGCGCAGCCAGCCTATAACTGCGTCATAGTCCTCGTCGACTTCGCCGGTGTAGCCGAATATGCCGTGCTCGGCGCGCGCCTTGAGCGCCTCGACTATTTCGGGCGCGGTGGCCACGTCCATGTCGGCCACCCACATCGGTATCACGTCCTCGCTGCCGAATATGGACTTGCAGGCGAGCAGCTTTTCAGCTGAGGTGCCGCGGCGATCTATTATTCTGTCGAATTGGCTCATTGCGTAACTCTCCTTTGCATATGTGTTTGCGTATATGCCGCCGGGCGCGGACTGCGCGCCGGTCTATGTGATATTATTGTATCGCGTTTTAATATAAAACGCAACCTTACGCCGTAAAATCGGGCGTCGCGGCGGAGCGTGACTTCGGATGGAGTGCGGAATATGCCGCCGCCATCAAATGCAAGATCAGGTGCCGCGGCTGAGTGTGACACCTGATGAAATGCGGAATATGTCGCCGCCATCAAATGCAAGATTGCGCGCCGCGGCTGAGCGTGACTCCGGATGGAGTGCGGAATATGCCGCAATCAAATGCAAGATCAAGTGTCGCCGCAGAGCGTGACGCCGGATGAAATGCGGAATATGCCGCTGCCATCAAATGCAAGATTGCGCGCCGCGGCCGGTGCGTGACGCCTGATGAAGTGCGGAATATGCCGCAATCAAATGCAAGACCAGGCGCCGCAGCCGGGCATGACGCCACGGCCGGGCATGACGCCACGGCCGGGCACGACGTCGCGGCGTCCGGGCAACGCGCCCACGCCTGTATAGTCTGAAATGCGAGCGCACGCGCGGTCACAGCGCGATTGGCGTGCCATGGCGTTGCTCGAATGAGAGCGTATACTTTGCTCCGCATTCCAGCGCCATGCGGCGGGCGCGGTCGAATTCATAGCCGACGTACTCCGCGTAGTGCGCGTCGCTGCCCAGCATAACGAACTCGCCGCCCAGCTCTATGAAGCGGCGCACTATGTCGGGGCCGGGTATCGGGGCGGAGCCGCCGTTTTTGAGGCCCGACGTGTTGATCTCCAGCGCCTTGCCGTCCTGGGCGAGCTTTTTGAGTATCGCGTCGACGACGTCGGGGGCGTATTCGCGGTCAAACGGGCGCACGCCCGCCTCGCGCGGCGCAAACTTGGAACAGTACCCCAGATGCGCCAGACAGTCGAAATCGTCAAAGCGGTTTATCGACTCCCATACGCACTCGGCGTAGCGGCGGAACGCGGCCTCGGGCGTGCGCCCGTTCAGGAAGCGCTCGTAATAGTACGGGTCCACGCCGTCTATCATGTGCTGGCTCAGCAGTACGTAGTCGAACGGATGCGCCTGGACGACGGCCAGCGTTTCGGCGGTCACGCAGGCATGTTCGCCGGCCTCTATGCCGGCGCGCACGGTGAGGGCGGGATGCTGTGCGCGCAGTGCGTCCAGTTCGGCAAACCAGCGGTCGTAGTCGACCGGGACGTCGAATATGGGCTCCTGATGCTTCAGATCCAGGTGGTCGGTCAGGCACACGCCGCTGAGGCCGACGCGTTCGGCGGCGTCGAGCTGCTGCGCCATCGTTGCATGGCCGTCGGGTGAATATGTAGTATGCATATGATAATCCTGCATAGCGCACCTCCGCAGATAAATCTTCCTTTACAAGTATAAAATTCCGTGATTATCGGCGAATGCTGCCGAGTGTTAAGAATTTCTATCAAAAATCGCAGCTTTTACGCATAAATGACTTTTCTATTCGGGTCAAAGATGGTATAATCAAGCCACTGGATTAAAATAAATGCGCGCCCGGCGCGCGAAACGAGGTGGCATCGCTCAGGTGAACTCGATGAGGGCGGACGCGCCCCGAATAAATCTTGCGCAGGTCGCGGCTGAGACGCGCGCGCTGCTGCGGCGCGACGGCAACTACCGCCGCACCGCGCTGACCGTCGCGCTGATGCAGACGCTGATCTCCGTGCCGGTGATGATACTCAACTACGCGCTCATGTTCACGGGGGGCGGGGTGGCGCAGGACGCTCAGACCACCATGAACATAGGCAATTTGTTCATGATGCTGATGCAGGCGCTGGTGGCGCCGGCGCTCACGTTGGGGCTGGCGCGGTACGAGCTGAACATGTACAACGGGCGGCCGCGTTCGCCGATGGACCTGTTCGAGGGGCTGACGCGCGGGAGCTACTTCCTGTCGGTGCGCGCGATGCTCTGGCGCGCGCTGTCGATGCTGGTGTGGGTGATGATACCCATGTCGCTGGTGCTGAACGAGATCGCCATGGCGCAGCTGTACGGACAGATGTCGCTCATGTTCTGGCCGGCGCTGTTGACGCTGCTGTTTTTGATGTTCAATCGCGGTCTGGCGTATTCGCAGCAGTTCTACTTTCTGGCGCAGGAGCCGCACGTGGGCGCGATAATGTCGCTCAGGCTCAGCACCATGGTCATGCACGGCCGGCTCAAAGAGCTGTTTTGCCTGTATTTGAGGTTCTTTTACTGCTTTATACTGACTGCGTTGCCCAATGTGGCTTTACAGGTGATGGCCAATACGACGCAACTGGGGTTTGAGTTGAACACGGCTGAGCAGGCGCTGGTGGGCGTGGGCGTGACGCTGGCGACGATAGTGCTTACGAGCCTGTGCATGCCGGTGCTGGAGACCGCGTCGGCGATATACTTCGTTCGACTAAACGAGATACTGTCGCGCCGCGCCGAGGAGCTCAGACGCGCGCACGAGGATGCGTTCAACGAGGCCGCGCAGTCGAGCGGCAGCCTGCCGGGCTGGGGCGAGTCCAGCAACGGCAGCGCGCCCAGTGGCGACGCGCACAGCGACGGCAATGCGCCCAGTGGCGACGCGCCCAACGACGGCAATGCGCCCAGTGGCGACGCGCCCAACGACGGCAATGCGCCCAGTGGCGACGCGCCCAACGATGGCAATGCGCCCAGTGGCAGCACACCCAACGACGGCAGCGCGCCCGGGGCGGACGGCGCGACTGATGGCGGAGCGCGGCCCGGCGATGATCGGAGCGGGAACGGCGCGGGCAATACGTGACGTAAAGCGGCGCCAGTGGCGCTGATGGGGCGACAAAGAGGAAGGACGGTTTGCTATGCTGGACAGAAGGACGATAAAGAGGGATGTCAAGGGTATCCTTGGCGGCGAGAGCAGGGGAGCCGTGTTTCTGGCGGTGCTGCTAACGTTCATAGTGCTGATTGTATACTTTGGCGGCGTGTGGGCATTGGGGCAGTTTTACCCGGTGACGCAGGCCGATATAGACGCGATAGTGGCATGGTATCAGCAGCCCATAGCATATGAGACGGCGGGCGCGGTCAATGCGGCGGGCACGGCGAACGCGCTGGGCGGGTTCATGCAGGGCCTGAGCACGCTGGGCCGCACGCTGACCAACATCGGCATGATATACCTGATAGCGTTCGTGCTGGAGCTGATAATAGTACTGCCGCTAATGACCGGCGTGCGCAAGTTCATGCTGCGCGTGATAAGGCTCAAGAACCCGAGCGCGGGCACGGTGTTCAAGGGATATACGGGATCGTATTTCTTCAGGTCGATAATACTGCCGTTCTGGCAGGGGCTTTGCCTGCTGGGCTGGCAGATAATAATGCTGATACTGCTGGTGGGCGGCCTGGCGGGCACGGCGCTGGCGACCGGGCTGAGCACGCAGGACTTTGCGGCGCTGAGCAGCGGCGTGTCGATGGAGTCGATAAGCGCGGTGTTCACGGCTGAATACATAGCCCGCTGCGGCTGGATATATGCGGCGGTGCTGTGCGCGTGGTACGTGCTGGACATATGGCTGATTATATTCAAGTGCATAAGCTACTCGATGGCGCCGGTAGCGCTGGCCGAGCGTCCGCAGATGGGCGTGCGCAAGGCGGTGCGCGCCAGCCGCCGCATAGTGCGCGGCAATCACTTTGCGCTGCTGGTGGTGAGCCTGAGCTTTTTGGGCTGGTACATACTGGCCGGGCTGGCGTTCGGGCTGGTCGTCGCGCTGGGCGTGGGCATGAACGCGCTGAACATGGGTCAGCTGGGGCTGATAATCACGCTGGGCGTGCTGGTCGTGGCGGCGCTGCTGATAATGTATCTGCTGATGCCGTATCGTGTGGGCGTGCACTCGATGTGCTATGTGATGCTCAAGCGCGAGGCCCTCGAAAACGGCATAGTCGACAAAGAGGACTTCCGTGGCAAGCGCGAGCTGATGAACGCCGCGGGCGAATAAGGCCGGACTGCGCCGGACATATGGATGATACCTGCCGCTGCCGTATCGACGATACGGCGGCGGCTTTTTATCTGCGGCGGCCGCGCGGTCATGCGGGCACGGTGCGGCATGGCAAAGATCCAGTCCATGCTGCACGGCTGTGAGCGACTTGCGCTCGCGATACGCCCGGAGGCGCCGCAGCCGCAGTGGATGCCCAGCGCAGGTTCATACGCTGCGCGGGGGCGTGAAACATGGGCATTTGTTGTGGTTTACTGGCAATATTGGGTGGTTTGAAGCGTGACTGTGCCATTGGCAGCGCCCGCGCAGTCAGCGTGTAAATCGGTCAATTGCCCCATGACCGAGCCATCGACAGCGCCCGCGCGGTCAGTATGTCAACGGTTGATTGTCTCATGGCCAAGCCATCGGTAGCGCCCGCGCGGTCAGTATGTCAACGGTTGATTGTCTCATGGCCAAGCCATCGGTAGCGCCCGCGCAGTCAGCGTGCAAATCGGTCAATTGCCCCATGGCCGAGCCATCGACAGCGCCCGCGCGGTCAGCGTGCCAAGCGGTCGATTGCCCCACGAACGCGCCACTGGCCGCTGCCGTGCAGCTTATTCGCCGGCCGGGCTTCACGAACAGGCGGCTCATGCGCGGCAAAAATTCATAATCGGCAGTATTTTACTCTTTACATCTGCACAAATTACTCATATAATTATCATATGGAGCGCCGTGCATTTCAATGGATATGGAGGCAGTCTACATGAGAAATACCCGGCTCGATGAGATGGAGAAATATATACTGCAAAACGAATCTGTGTCGATGGAGCAGCTGTGCCAGCAGTTCAAGGTGTCCATGATAACCGTGCGCCGCGACATAGCCCAGCTGCAACGCAAAGGCACGATAGAAAAGATATACGGCGGAGTCACAGCGCGCAAGGGCGAACAGCTCACGCCTTTCGACGTGCGCCGCATAAAGGGGCGCGAGGCCAAGGCAGCCATAGCCGCGCGCGCCGCGCAGTTCGTGCACGACAATGATACGGTGTTCCTGGACAGCGGCACGACCACGCTGCACGTGCTGGATAACCTCTCCGCACTGCACAACGTCACGATCGTCACCCATTCGCTGCAGGCGATGATGGCCGCATTGCCGTATCAGAACCTCAACATAATCTCGCTGCCCGGCCAGCTCTACCGCAAGACCAGCTCGTTTACCGGGCTGGACGTGATACGGTTCCTGAAGACATATAACATATCGGTCGCGTTCATGGGCGCGTCGGCGTTCTCGATAGAGCATGGCGTGTCCAACTCCTCGCCGCTGGAGTATGAGATCAAGATGACCGCGATGCAGCGCGCCGAAAAAAGCGTGCTGCTGCTGGACAGCGAAAAGTTTGGTCGCACCGCACTGCTGACATATGCGCAGATCGCCGATTTTGACGCGATAGTCACCGAGCGCATGCCCGCACCCGAGTATGAGCGCGCCTGCCGCGATGCCGGCACGGAGCTTATCATAGCCGAGCTGCCCACGCACGCGCCCGACGGCGGCGAGGGTTGACGCGTGCGGCGCGCGTGACGCGTTCAGGCTGGCATGCCGGCGGCAGAGCGTGCGGCGTGCGCCGGGCGGATCGCGCGGCCGGCGCCAATTGCCGACTTGCGCTTTTGGCAAAAGTGGAGTACAATTATAGTGCAGTGCTGAATGCTGAATATATGAGGAGAGTGTGTAACCAATGATAACTAATGAAATGTTGAGCCGCTTCTCCGCCGACTTCAATGCCGACAAGTGCCATCGGATAGCGATGAACGCCGTGACGCAAAACGGCGTGACCAAGTCTGCGGTGTCGCAGGCTGCGCTGCGCGAGGATGTGCACCAGTTCTCGATAAACCTCAAGCAGGGCGAGATAACCAATCAGAAGTCGTCGGGCCGCTGCTGGATGTTCGCGGCGCTGAACACGATGCGCTTTGCGATCATAAAGAAGCTGAACTTGGAGACGTACGAACTGTCGCAGAACTACCCGCTGTTCTGGGATAAGCTCGAAAAGTCGAACTACTTCCTGGAGAACATACTGGCGACGCTGGACGAGCCGACCGGTGGCCGGCTGATAGCGTGGCTGCTGTCGGCGCCGCTGGGCGACGGCGGTCAGTGGGACATGTTCTGCGCGCTGGTCGACAAGTACGGCGTAGTGCCCAAGGACGCGATGCCCGAGACCGAGTGCTCCAGCAACACCCGCGAGATGGACAAGTTCCTCACGCTGAAGCTGCGCGAGTACGCGTGCAAGCTGCGCGCGATGCATGCCGAGGGCAAGTCGGCTCAGGAACTGGCCGGCGAAAAGGAAGCCATGCTGTCCACGATATACCGGATGCTGTGCATCTGCCTGGGCGAGCCGCCTAAGACCGTCACGCTCGAAGTGCGCGACAAGGACGACAAGTTCATCCGCGACGCCGGCATAACCCCGCAGGAGTTCTTCAAGAAGTACGTGGGCTGGGACCTCAACAAGTACGTCAGCCTCATAAACGCGCCGACCGCCGACAAGCCCTATGGCCGCACTTTCACGGTGCGCTTCCTGGGCAGCGTGCACGAGGGCCGGCCCGTCAAGTACCTGAACCTGCCGATAGAGTCGCTCAAGCGCGCGGCGATAGCGCAGCTCAAGGACGGCCAGCCGGTGTGGTTCGGCTCGGACGTGGGCCAGTGGCTGGTGCGCCAGGGCGGACTGATGGACATGAATGTGCTGGAGCTGGAGCAGCTGTTTGACACCGACTTCCCGATGGACAAGGCGCAGCGCCTTGACTACGGCGAGAGCCTGATGACCCACGCCATGGTGCTGATGGGCGTCAACCTCGACGAGGACGGCAAGCCCACCCGCTGGCGCGTTGAAAACAGCTGGGGCAAGGATGCCGGCAAGGACGGCTACTACATAATGAGCGACAAGTGGTTCGACGAGTTCACCTATCAGGTGGTCGTCGACGAGAAGTACCTGACCGACGAGGAGCGCGCGCAGTTCAAGCAGGAGCCGATTGTGCTCGAGCCGTGGGATCCGATGGGATCGCTGGCGCTGTAATCGCGCGTAGCGTGGGCGGTGGGCCCGGATCATACCGGTGTCCGCCGCCCGTTTTTTGCTTTGAGGGCGGGTGCGCTGCGCGCATGCGGCCGCGCAGACCGGTGGAAGGAGCGATATGATGGCAAATGAGGACATAATGGAGCGCAAGCTCAGCGGCGAGACGATGTTCAGAGGCAAACTGCTGGACGTGGAGCACTGGCAGGTCGAACTGCCCGACGGGCGGACGGCGCTGCGCGAGATAGTCGTGCACGGCGCGGCGGTAGCGGTCGTGCCGGTCGACGCGGACGGGTATGTGACGCTGGTGCGGCAGTACCGGCCGGCGGTGGGCCGGGCGATGCTGGAGATACCGGCGGGGCTGCTCGACTCGCCCGACGAGCCCGAGCTTGAGGCCGCTCAGCGCGAGCTGCGCGAGGAGACTGGGCTGATAGCCGCCAACTGGGTAAAGCTGTGCGACATAACGCCGTCGCCGGGGTATCTTACCGAGCGGATAGCGCTGTTTCTGGCGCGCGACCTGAGCCAGGGCGAGACAGACCTGGATGACGACGAGTTCCTGCGCGTGGAGAAGCTGCCGCTGGGCGAGCTGGTTGGGCGCGTGATGCGCGGCGAGCTGACCGACGCCAAGACGCTGCTGGGCGCGGTGATGGCGGCGCGCGTGCTGGGCGTATGACAAAGCGCATGGAGCGGCTGCTGGACGCGCTGACCGGGCCAGCCATGGCGTTTGAGGGCATTGAGCGCTGGCGCGAGGTGCCGCTGGCGCACCAGGGACTGGTCGGGCCGGACGCGCCGGGCAACTCGCTGGAGGCGTTCGATAAGGCAGCGCGGAGCGGATATGGCATCGAACTGGACGTGCGGCTGTGCAAGGACGGGCTGGTGGTGCTGCACGACCGGACGGTGGACTGCGCAGGCGGCGTGCGGCGGGTGCGCGACATGACGCGCGCCGAGCTGCTGGCGGCGCTGCCTAAGGGCTGTGCGCCGGAGCTGGGCCCGGCGCTGATGCTGATAGCCGGGCGGGTGCCGGTGGCGGTCGAGCTCAAGAGCGACGGACTGCGCGGCGCGGGCAAGCTGGCGCGTGCCGCGGCGCAGGCGCTGGGCAATTATGCGGGGCCGCGCTGCGTGCTGTCGTTCGACCCGCGAGCGCTCAGGGCGTTTGGGAAGCTGTTGCCGGATGTGCCGCGTGGGCAGCTGGTCGCGGGCAGGGCCGATATGCGGCGCTGGTGCGGCGGGGCGCTGGGCTGGCTGCTGGGCAATCTGCTGCTGAACCGCGTGTCGCAGCCGGCGCTGGCGGCAGTCCAGGCGGATGCGCACAGCCGCGGCATAGCCGCGTGGCGGAGGCGGGGCAGGGCATGCGCCGCGTGGACGCTCACGACCCGGGCACAGGTGCGCCGTGCGCGTGCGCAGGGCGATATCGCGATATTCGAAGGCGAGGAAGCGCGGGCGGCGGTCGAGCGCGAGTATGCCGGCAGATGGGACGTGTTGCGGCGCTGGACCGGATTGCGCGGCTGAGCCGGGTGTTGCGGTTGAACCGAATAGTGCGACTGAGCTGAATAGTGCGGCAGAGCCGGGTATTGCGGCAGAGCCGGGTGTTGCGGTTGAACCGGATAGTGCGGCAGAGCTGGATAGTGCGGCAGAGCCGGGTATTGCGGCAGAGCTGGATATTGTGGCAGAGCCGGGTATTGCGACTGAGCTGAATGGTGTGGCTGGGCCGGGTATTGCGGCTGAGCTGGATTGCGCGGCAGAGCCGGGTGGCGCAATGGAACTGCGCCGGGCGGACGCGCGCCGCGTCATATGCGCATGGTAAGGTCGCAGTGCGATGTGCCGAGCAGGTGCTGGATCTGAGCGAGTCTCAGATGAACAGGCTTATGCCAAAGCTCCGGGTGGTGAAGCCGAACGGCAAGTGCGCAGAACACCGGCGCTACGATGGACAGCCCCGCGGCTGAAACGCGAGCCGCCGGGCCAGTCCGGCGACGGCGCATGCGATGTGCCGGGCGACTGACTCTCGGGGTCGGCGGTTCGCCTTGTAAATTGCCTTGCGACCGCGCGCTGTCGGCGGCTCGAGCGCGCCGGGCCGAATCCCGCCGTAAAACAAAAAATCCGAACCGCTTTACATTAAAGCGATTCGGATGTTGAAATGCGATCGACGGGACTTGAACCCGTACCCTTATCGGACACGCCCCTCAAACGTGCGCGTATGCCAATTCCGCCACGATCGCGCATGACTTGACAACAAGGTATATTATACGCCTGTGCGGTGCGTTTGTCAATATCTATGTCGCTAAAAAATTTCGCAAAAGCGTGCCGGCGGCGCGCGACTCGGTATTGAAAACTGGTTAAAATAATGGTATACTTTTGCTTAATAATAAATCAAACGGACGCGCGCGTCCGCCAAGGAGGTCAATATGTTACGCGATGTTGCAAAGGCGTCTGCAATGGATGCCGATACGCTCAAAGCGCTGCGCGCCGAGCAGGGTACGCGCCTTATGCTGCTCCAGCAGCAGGTGCGTGCGGCCAAGATACCGGTGATAGTGCTGTTTGAGGGCTGGGACGCGTCGGGCAAGGGCTCGATGATAGGCGAGCTGATACGCAATCTGGATCCGCGCGGGTTCAAGGTGTTCACGCTGGACGTGGACGACCCGGCCGAGGAGCGCTATCCGTACATGCACCGCTACTGGAACGTGGTGCCGCTGTATGGCAATATGGCGATACTGGACGGCAGCTGGTACCGGGGCGTGGCCGATCCGGAAGTGCGCCCCGGCCACAAGGAGCTGGAGCGCCGCTATGGCCAGATAATCGACTTTGAAAAGCAGCTGGCCGACGATGGCTACGTCATACTCAAGTTCTTCCTGCACATAACGCGCAAGGAGCAGAAGCAGCGCTTTGAGGCACTTGAGGACAGCGCTGAGACCCGCTGGCGCGTGACCAAGCAGGACTGGAAGCACAACAAGGAGTACGATGAACTGCTCGCTGCATATGACGAGATGCTCGAACGCACCGACAAGCCCTGGGCGCCCTGGACGGCGATACATGCGACCGATCGCCGCCTGGTCGCCAGTCAGGTCTACTCGGTCGTGATAAGCGCGCTGGACGCCGCGCTGCGCCAAAAGGAAGCCGATGCCGCGCGCCGCAAGGACCAGGACAAGTCCGCCAAACAGGCCAAGGCCGACGCCAAAGCCGACGCCAAGTCGGATGCCAAATCCGAGGCAAAGCCCGCCGCTGCGCCGGCGCTGCCCACGCGCGAGACCGTAGCGCGCGAATCGGGCGCCAGGCTGATGGCGATGCCGCGCCTGCGCGATATCGACCTGAAGCACGAGGTCGCCGACGAGCAGTATCGCGCCGAACTGAAGGACGCACAGCAGCGCCTGGGCGAGCTGCATAACCGGCTCTATCAAAAGAAGATGCCGGTGGTGCTGGGCTTTGAGGGCTGGGACGCGGCCGGCAAGGGCGGCGCGATAAAGCGGCTGACGCGCGCGCTGGATCCGCGCGGATTCGAGGTCGTGCCCACGGCGGCGCCGTCTCCGGTTGAACTGAACCACCAGTATCTGTGGCGGTTCTGGCGGGCGCTGCCCAAGGATGGCCATATAACTATATTCGACAGGACATGGTATGGACGCGTCATGGTCGAGCGCATAGAGGGATTTGCGCGGCCCGACCAGTGGCTGCGCGCGTATACCGAGATCAATCAGTTCGAGCGCAGTTTGACCGAATGGGGCGCGGTAGTGCTCAAGTTCTGGCTGCACATCGACCCCGACGAGCAGCTGCGCCGGTTCACCGACCGCCAGCAGACCCCCGAAAAGCAGTGGAAGATAACCGACGAGGACTGGCGCAATCGCGACAAGTGGCCGCAGTATGAGGAAGCGGTCGATCAGATGCTCAGCCTTACCAGCAGCGTCGATGCGCCGTGGATAATAGTCGAGTCCAACGACAAGCGCTATGCGCGGCTCAAGGTGCTCGAGTCGGTCATAACCGCGCTGGAGGAGCGTCTATGAGCGCCGGGGCAAGCGCTGCAGAGGGCGCGCCGCTCAATACTTCAGGCGCGGCGGTAAAGCCGCTTGACGCTGCATGCGCCGCCAACACGGCAAGTGCATCAGCCGTTACATGCGGCACGGATGCGGCCAAAGCGCCGGATGCCTCATATGCCACCAACATGGCAACGCCACCATCTGTTACATGCGGCACAGACGCGGCCAAAGCGCCGGACGCCTCATATGCCGCCGACACGGCAACGACATCGGCTGTTACATGCGGCACAGACGCGGCCAAAACGCCGGACGCCTCATATGTTGCCAACACGGCGACGACATCGACCGTTACATGCGGCACGGACGCGGCTAAAGCGCCGGATGCCTCATATGTCGCCGACACGGCGACGCCACCATCCGCCTCAAACGCCAAAGCGTCGAACGTGCGAATGAGCGAATGGCACGGCTATGCGCGCGAGGACTTCACGCTGGACGGGCTGGAGTGCATACTGGTGACGCCGCGCGATCCGCTGCCGGGCAGGCCGTTTGCATGGCGGGCGGAATTCTTCGACGCGTTCGCGCAGTGCGATCTGGAGATGGTGCGGCGCGGGTATCATCTGGCGTACATACGGCTGTCGGACAAGTACGGCTGTCCATGGGCAGTGGAGCGCATGCGCATGTTTCATGAATATCTGACGCGGGAGCGCGGACTGGGCGCGCACCCGGTGCTGATAGGCTTCAGCCGCGGCGGACTGTACGCGGTCAACTTTGCGCTGAGCTTTCCCGAGCGCGTGGGCAAGCTGTACCTGGACGCGCCGGTGCTGGACGTGTTGAGCTGGCCCGGCGGGCGCGGCAGGGGCGTGGGCGCTGAGCGCGAGTGGCGCGAATGCCTTGCGTGCTACGGCGCGACCGAGGCCACGATCCAGTCCAACGTGCAGGCACGCCCGGTCAAGCGGGGCGCGGAACTGGCGCGGCTGGGCATACCGCTGGCTATGGTCATAGGCGGCGCGGACGATCTCGTGCCGTTTGAGGAGAATGGGCGGCCGTTTGCCGACGCGTTTGCGGCGGCGGGCGGACTGCTGCTGCTGAACATAAAGCCGTCGTGCGGGCATCATCCGCATTCGCTGGACGATGTGAGCGAACTGTGCGACTTTTTGTGCAGGTGATTAAGGTTTTTCAGGGCAGCCCCGGCGACATTTGCGAGCCGGGGCTGCGGTTGCTTATGCGCCGCCGCGCACACCGGCCAGTATGCGCAGGCCGATATGTGCAATTATGCCAAATGAAGGCGCCATGAGTTAACGGGCGGGCAAGCACTTGCGCATTGCCAAAGCGCCGCCGCCGCACTATAATGGACATAATAAGTACGACAGCTGCGCAAAGAGGGTTTATTATGCAAGTCGATATCGACGCGAGGCTGGACAGATGGCAAAGCGAGCTGCTGGATCTGACCCGGCGCAACCGAATGCTGAATTACCGCCTGACGAGCCGCTCCACGCTGAGCATAGTGGAGCCGGGCTTTGACGAGCTGTACGCGCGGCTGGGCGCGGAAGGAGCGACGCTGTCATTTCAGCGGCCGCTGGACCGCATGACCGACGCGCGGGTGTATTCGCTGCTGGCGCTGATGGAGGCGCTGGGCACGCCGCTGCCGGTGGTGCTGGGCGACATAAAGACCGAGGGCACCATGCTCGAACGGCAGCGCACGCTGGCCAACCTCAGGCAAAAGGCGCGGCTGGCGCTGGAGGAGCAGGGCGCAAACATACTGTTTTTGTCGCTGGGCTTTTTAAAGTGGCGGGATGGCGAGGGCGCTCAGAGCGTGGATCGACTTGCGCCGCTGGTGCTGATGCCGGTCAACATAACGCAGGCTACGGTCGGCGCGCCGCTGATGCTGGAGCGGCGCGACGAGGAGGTCGTGGCCAATCAGACGCTGGAGTACTTCCTGCGCAGCACGTATGGGATACAACTGCCCGCGTTTGACAGCGATGCGCCTGCGCTGGACGAGTACCTTAACGGCGTGCAGCAGCTGGTGAGCGGACGGGGCTGGCGAGTCGTGCGCGCGGCCAGCCTGGGACTGTTGTCGTTTTTGAAGCTGAGCATGTACCAGGACATGGAGCGCAACCGCGCCGCGATGCGCGCGCATCCGGTGATACGCGCGATAGCCGGCGACCGCAGCGCCCTGACGCCGGGCGAGGACGTGGCGTGGGACTTCCACGACGCGCAGGACCCGGCTGACAGCTGTCAGGTGGTCAGCGCCGACTCCAGCCAGCAGGACGCGATAGAGCTGAGCCGGCGCGGCGAGAGCTTCATAATGCAGGGCCCGCCCGGCACCGGCAAGAGCCAGACGATCACCAACATGATAGCTCAGGCGCTGGCCGATGGGCGGCGGGTGCTGTTCGTGGCCGAGAAGATGGCCGCGCTGCAGGTCGTGTACCGCAAACTGCAGGACGCGGGCCTGAGCGATTTCTGCCTGCCGATCCACAGCCACAAGGCCAACAAGCGCGACGTGCTGTCCAAACTGAAGCGCACGCTGGAACTCGACCGGCCGCAGGTGCGCGACGAGGCGCGCGCTCAGCTGGAGCAACTGCGCCGCACGCGCGACGCATTGAACGCCTATGCGCGTCAGCTGCACGCGCCGCTGGGAGCGCTGGGGCTGAGCGTGTACGAGGCCTGTGGCGAACTGGCGCAACTGCGAACTGGCGCGGCGCTGGCAAAAGGCGGCATGACGGGCGCAGGCGAAGCGCAACTGGCGGGCGGGCGTGATGCCTGTGCCGGCGCTGCTGCAAAACCGAATGCCGCGGCGGCGCCGCTGGATGCCAAGGTGCAGGCGGGCGGCGGGGGTAATGCGCCGTTTTTGAACCCGGACAAGTCGGATAACGCAAACATATCAGATACAGATGCATGTCAAACATATGATGCCGTCCAATCGACAGCGCCGGTGAGCGCTGCGGCTGCAGGCGCGTCCGTGACGCCGGTCGCGGCCGATGTACGCGGCGACGACGCTCATGACAATCATAACACGCAATCGACAGATATATCTCAGGCGGCGCGCGACAGTGCCGAATATGCCGCGCTTGCGCCGCGTACCGTCGCGCTGATCGAGCGGCTGGCGCGCGTCAGCTTTGCGGTGGAGGATGCTCCGGCGCTTAATGCGGCGGCGCTGGCGCTGCGCTGCGAGCGGGCGCGCGTCTATGGCGCGGCGCGCGCTGATTGTCCGATTGACAATCCGTTTGAGGGCATGTGCGCGGCGGGTGGATTGGCGCGGCGCGGCGAGCTGATGCGCGCGCTGGAGTCAGCCCGGGATGGCGTGGACGAATTGGCAACGCTGATGTCCGAACTGCGTGCGCGCGGAGTGCGCAAAGTTACGCTGGAGGATCTGGACGCATTGCGCGCCGCGCTGCAGGCGGCGTCGAGTGCGCGGCTGCTGCCCGAGAACTGGCTGGGCGAGCGCGACGGCGCACGACTGCGCGCGCTGTGCGCCGGGTTGCGCGCCGACGCCGGGCAGCTGGCGCAGGGCCTTGCGGACATCGAATCGGTCTGCGACGCGCGGGTGCTGGACGTGGACTTTGACGCGATATGCGCGCTGCTGGATGTGCTGGTGCGCGTGGATGGCGCGCCGCCGCGCTCCGGCGACGAGCTGCGCAGCGGCGTGGAACGATTGCGCGCGCTGACGGGCGAGGTGCTTTCGGGCGTGGCGGGCCTGCTGGCGCGGGCGCGGGCTTACTGCGCGCTGACCGGCATGGCGGGCGATAATTCGCTGGCGGCGGCCGATTCGCGGCGTGTGGAACTGGAACTTTTGCAGGCTTGCGTTGGCCTGCCCGAGGGCTGCGTGCTGGCTGAGCCCGGGGCGTTGGAAGCGCTGCGCGCGCCGTTGGCGGAGAAGCTTGAACGGCGGGCACAGTTGACATCAAAGCTCGGCAGGGCTGATGTAGATCTGACTGACTGGGACGCGGCGCGGCATATGGCGGCGTTGGAGTCGGCGCTCGACATAGCCGCGGGCGTTCATGCCGCGGGCCTTGCGACTACGCCCGAGGGCATAGAGCGCTGGGCGGGCGCTGCCCAGGCGGCGCGCGAGCGGTACGGGCGGCTGTGCGATGCGGTGACGGCGGCGGCGCGCGCGGCGCAGGTCGAGGGCGATTCGCTGGATGCGGCGTTGCGGGCGTGCGCGTTGCTCGACATGTTGGGCGACGTGCCGCCGGCGTGGGTCGACGCGGGCGTGCGCAGTCAGCTGGCTGGCGCGTTGGTCGAACTGCGCGCGCGTGCCCAGGAGTTGGCGCGTGAGCGCAGCGCGCTGGAAACCCGGTTCACTGCGCGCGCGTTCGCGCCGGAAACGGCGCGGCTGCTGACGCGGTTTAATTCGATGCGCGGGTCGGTGCTGCGCATGTTCCGGCCGGCGTACCATGCCGACCGGCAGCAGATGCGAGAATGCTTCCGCAATTCGGAGCTGTCCGACGAGGACATGGCGCGTCAACTCAGCGAGGCGGTAGAGCATGCGTCGCGCGCCGGCGAACTGAGCGCAGAGCTGTGGGCGCGGGCGCCGCTGCTGGGCAGGCATCTGGCTGCCGACGGCAGCGTCGCCTGGGATCAGCTGATGGCTGAGCTGAGCGCGTTCGCAGAGCTGTGCGGACTGCTGGGCGCGCAGGGCGCGCTGTTGGCGGCCAATCAGCCCGACAGGACTCCAGTGGCGGCGCTGCGCGAGGCGATACTGGCGCTCAGGCGCGGCGTGGAAGAACTGGGACAGTTGGGCGTGCACATAGACCTTGACAAGGGCGCGGCGTCGGGACTGGATGCGTGCGCTCAGGCGGCGGCGCGGGGGCGTGCGCTGGCGGCGCAGGTGCGGGAGAGCTGCGCCGCGTTGGGCGCGCCGGACGCCGATTACGAGACGGCTTGCGAGTATGTGCGCGCGGCGCAGGAGCTCAATGCGTTGGACGCGGCGCTCCGACATCCCGGCGACGGCTGGCGGGTGCTGGGCGCGGAATTGCCGCGCACGCCGGCTGAGTGGGCGGCGCTTGAACGCGGCATGGCGGCGCTGGGCGAACTGGCGCGCGCACAGGGCGGGCGGCTCACTATGCGCACGCGCGAACTGCTGTTGAGCCGGGCGCGCGACCGGCTGATGGCGGCGGCGCTGGCGGATGCGGGCGCGTGGGCAAGCGCGCGTGCGGCGGGTGCGCAGCCGGCTGGCGAAGGGGCCGACATCAGCGCGGCACGGCTGTGCGAAGATGCGGCGCGACTGCTGGGCGCAGACGTGGACGGGGCGGCGCCGGATGAGCTGTGCGCGGCGCTGGAAGCACTGCTGGGGCGCGCGGCGCAGGGCGCGGCGGCATTCGATGAGGCGTGCACGGCGCTGAAACCGGGCGTGCCCGAGCGGCGGATAGCCGATTATGCGCGCGATTTTGCGCATTTGCGGGCGCTGCGGCGACGGCTGGGCGCGGATGGCGAAGCGGCGGCGGCGCTGGGCGAACTGTGGCGCGGCGCGGACACCAATTGGGCTTATCTGGACGACTGCGTGACGCTGCTCGAACAGGTGCGCGCGGCTCGTGCGCGTCTGAGCGGGTTTGAGGCGCTTATAGACGGCGCATTTGGGCGCGGCCCGGCGGATGCGCTGTGCGACAAGGCGATAATGGCACTGAGCGGCGCGCAGCGTGCGCGCGCCGCGCTGGAAGGCGCGCAGGTGGGCGAATCACTGCTGCAACTGGAGCCGGACGCGTTGAAGGCGCGGCTTGAGCGGTGCCTGGCCCGGCCGGAACTGCTGGCGGCGCAGGTGGCGCTGGATGCGGCGCGGCAGGACTGTGTGCAGGCGGGCATGGCGGAATTTGTGCGCGCGGTTGATGAGGAGTTTGCCGCTGAGGCTGACGGCATGTGCGATGCGCCTGCCAACGTCGGCGCGGCGCGGGCGCATGCCCAGCCCGGCGATGGAGCGAATGAGCGCGCCCGGTTCGGCGATGGTCAAGCGCAGTCGGATGGCGTGATTAGCATCCCTGAGCAGTCTGGCAATGAACATGCGCGGCCTGGCGGCGTGGTTAGTATCCCTGAGCAGTCCGGCAATGAACACACGCAGCCGGGTGGCGTGGTTAGCATCCCTGAGCAGTCCGGCAATGAACATACACAGCCAGGCGACGTGATGAGCATCTCTGCGCAGTCCGACAATGAACATACGCAGCCGGGCGGCATGATGAGCACCCCTGCGCAGTCTGACAATGGTCAAGCGCAGCCGGGCAACATAACAAAAGAACGCGCATCGTTGCATGGCGAACTGAACGCGCAGGCTCAGTCCGACGGCAGGGCGAACCATGCTGAGGGCGCCTTGCGCGGCAAAGCGATGCGCGAGACTGATTCCTCAATTGGGGCCGGTTCGAATTCGGCGAGCGGCGACGGCGCGGTCGAACGGCAACGGCGCGTTTTAGGCGTACAGGATCGCGAAGCGTTGGCGACGGCGGCGCGCGATGCGTACCGGCGCGTGTTTCTGGAGAACTGGCTGGACTGGGCGGTGGCGGGTCAGCCGGCGCTGCGTGAGTTCGCGGCGGCGGCGCAGTCGGCGCGGGTGGACGAGTTCGACCGCCTGGACGATGTGCAGCTCAAGATAGCTCAGGCGCGGCTGCGGCAACAGCTGTGTGCGAATCTGCCGGGTTCGGGGCATGTGGTGCGCGGCGGCGACGAATATGCGGTGCTGATGCGCGAGCTGGGCAAGCGGCAGCGGCACATGCCACTGCGGCGGCTGTTCAGCGCGATACCCAATCTGCTCATGCGGCTGAAGCCGTGCCTGATGATGTCGCCGCTGTCGGTGGCGTACTTCCTGGAGGCGGAGACGTATAAGTTCGACCTGGTTATATTCGACGAAGCCTCGCAGATACAGCCGCAGGATGCCCTGGGCGCGATTGCGCGCGGAACGCAGGTAGTGATAGCGGGCGACCCGTTGCAGCTGCCGCCGACGCGGTTCTTTGCGTCGGCGCTGGACGACGAGTCGGACGGCGAGGGCGACGACGAGCCGCTGTACGACTCTATACTGGAGGGTGCAGGCACCGCGCTGAGGCGCTGCATGCTGAAGTGGCACTACCGCAGCCGGCACGAGCACCTGATAGCGTTCTCCAACGCGCACATATACGGCGGGAGCCTGATAACGTTCCCGGGCGCGCGCGAGCGCCAGCGCGACATGGGCGTTGAATACGTGTACGTCGAAAACGGCGTATACGAGGGCCAGGGCATAAACCAGAGCGAGGCGCGGCGCTGCGTGCAGCTGGTGCACCGGCATATACTTACGCATCCCGAGCGGTCGCTGGGCGTGATAGCGTTCTCGCAGAAGCAGCAGGCCGCGATAGAGTACGCCATTGAGCAGTTCCGGCTGAGCCATCCCGAGCTGGAGTGGTTTTTCGGCGAAGCGGACGGCAACGGCGTGCGGCGCGACGAGCCGTTCTTCATAAAGAACCTGGAAAACGTGCAGGGCGATGAGCGCGACACGATAATATTCTCAATAGGCTATGGGCGCAACCGGCAGGGGCGCATGTACATGCGATTTGGACCGCTCAGCGGCGCCGGAGGCGAGCGGCGGCTGAACGTGGCGATAACCCGCGCCAAGCTCAATGTGAAGCTGGTGGGATCGATATTGCCCGAGGACATGGACGTGAGCCGCACGTCGGCGGCGGGCGCGCATATGCTCAAGGGGTATATGGAGTTTGCGCTGCATGGCGCGTCAGCGCTGGGCGCAGTCGCCGTTTCGCAGGCGCGGCGCGACGAGTTTGCCGACTACATAGCGTCAATGCTCGCGCGGGCGGGCTATATCGTTGAGCGACGGGTGGGGTGTTCGGCGTACCGGGTGGACATAGCGCTCAGACGCCCCGAGGCGCAGGGCGCGTACTTTGCCGGCATAGAGTGCGACGGCCCGATGTATGCCACGGCCCGCACCGCGCGCGAACGCGATCACCTGCGCGCGCGGGTGCTGGAGGGCATGGGCTGGCAGCTGCTCAGGGTGTGGTCGCGCGAGTTCCTGAGCGATCCGGAAGGCCAGCTCCAGCGCGTATACGAGTTTGCTGCGGCGGCGTATGCTTCATACACCGAGGACCCGCCCGCGCCCGAACCTGAACTGGAACCTGAGCAGGACTGGCTGACCAGTCCGCCGTCCGAGCCCGAGTCGGATTCGCTGCGCTACGGCATGGCGGAATACGTCGTGGCGGACTGGCGGGCCGCGCCCGGCGCCGGCGAGCGCGGCGCAGGGCTGGAGGCGTGCATAAAGTACATAATCTCGATAGAACAGCCGATACATATCGAACTGCTCCAGCGGCGGCTGGCGGGTTATTTTGGCAACGAGAAGGTCACGGCCAACTCGCGCCGGGCGGTCGATGAGGTGCTGGCGCGGCTGGATGGGCGCGAGATCGAGCGCACGCCGGAGGACTTTGTATACCTGACGCCGCGGCCGCCGATACGCGCGCGCACGCCCGCGCCGGGAGATGCGCCGCGCCGCATAGAGCACATAGCGCCCGAGGAGATAGAGGAGTGCATGTGCGGCATAATCGCGGGCACGTTCGGCATAACGCCCGAAGCGCTGATGAGCGAGACGGTGCACGCGCTGGGCTATGACCGTGCGGGCGCGCGCATAACCGCGGCGTTGAACAGCGCGTATGCGCATATACTCAGCAGTGGCCGGGCCGGGCTGCTGGACGGCAAGCTGAAGCTTACGGGCGGGCAGTAGCGCAGGAGCGATGGTGCGCCGCGCTCGTTCCGGCCGGGAATGCAATTGACGGCGCTGCGCCTGGCGTGGTGCGGCCGCGCGCACTCTGATGCGCTTGAACGCGCGCACGCGCTAAGGCGTGGACGCTGCGCACGGCCAATGCCGGGCGCAGCCATGCACTACCTTTGAGGCAGTTTACACGGGAGGCGAACAGCACAGTGTCGATACAATACGTGCATCCGGCGGTGCCGCATCAGCCGGGCGGGCCGCCGGTCACCCGGTTCAACTTCGAGGCGGCGCGCATGGTGCCTACGCTGCTGAACCCGGAGGCGCATTCGCCACGCGAGATAGCGCTTGGACCGGGCGAGCGGATAGGCGATTACACCGTGACCGGGCCGCTGTCGACCGCGTCGGGCGAGGCGGCGCTGTACCGGTGCCGGCGCGACGGGCGCGAGTACGTGGCCAAGCTGTACCGGCGCTCCGGGGCGCTCAGCGCGGACATCAGCCGCGCGCTCAAGGCGCTGGATTCGCCGTATGTCGCACCGCTGGTGGACGCCTTTGAACTGGATGGGCATCCGGTGGAGGTGTTTCCGTTTTACCGGAACGGCTCGCTTGCGGGGCGCGTGTTTACGCTTGATGAGCTGGAGCATATCGTGATACCCGGCGCGATAGAAGGTCTGCGGGCGCTGCATGCGGGTCACGTGCTGCACCGCGATCTAAAGCCGTCCAACATAATGCTCAGCGACGACGGCAGGAGCGTGGCGCTTATAGACTTTGGCGTGGCGGCGTACCGGGGCGGCGCGGGCATGGTGGTGGCGCAGCCGGCGGGTCTCACGCCCGAGTACAGCGCGCCTGAAACGCTGGTGGGGTTGTACCTGGAGGAGTCGGACTACTACTCGCTGGGCATAACGCTGTTTGAACTTTACGCCGGCTATGGGCCGTACCATGGCCTGATACCCGAGGAGATAGAGCGCCGCATGAGCCAGCCGCTGCCATACCCGGCGGACATGCCGCTCAGACTGCGCGAACTCATCGGCGCGCTGACCTACGCGGACATAACCAATCGCCACGACAAGTACAACCCCAACCGCCGCTGGAAGTACGACGAGGTGCGCAGGTACCTGCTGGGCGAGTACGTGGCGCTGCCGGGCGCGGCGGGCGCGGTGGACGAACCGTTTGCGCGGCCGTTCAGGCTGGCGGGCGAGACGCTGCACGACATGCCGGCGCTGACGCGGGCGCTGGCGCGCAACTGGGACGCGGGCCGGGCGCTGCTGCTGGACGGCACGCTGGCGCGGTTTTTCAGGCTGACGCGGCCCGACATGGAGGAGATCTGCCTGCATGCCGAGCGCGACGCGGCGCGTCGTCCGGGGCATGAGGACGTCATATACTGGAAGGCGCTGTACCGGCTCAATCCGCACCTGGGCGCGTTTTACTGGCGCGGGGCGGAGTTCTCAAGCATAGCTGCGTTTGGGCGGGAGATGCTCAGGCGCTTGTGGGCGGGCGATGAGCAGGGGTATGCGCTGTGCGACGGCGTGCTGCGCGAGCGCGTGATAGGCGAGCATCTGAGGCTGTTCGAACCGGACGACGCGGCGCTGGCGGCGTCGGTGGCGGCGATTGAGGACGGCTATGCCGACGACCTGGTGAACGGCCGTCCGCCCGAGCGCGCGTTTTACCTGCTGAGCTATTTGACCAGCGGCCACAGGGTGCTGCATCTGGCCGGGCAGGAGTTCAAGAGCGTTGCCGAGCTGACCGGCTACATGCAGGCGCTGCTCAATCGCGGCTATGAGCATCTGGTTGCGTTTTGCCATGCGCTGATAGACTACGATTGCCGGCTGGACATGCAGCTGGAGTGCTGGCTTACGGCGCTGGGCTGCGGCGCGCAGTTGGAGCTGTGGCGCGAGCAGATGCGGCTGGCGTAGGGGAACCGCTGCTGTGGCGCGATGTTCCAAAGCGCACGTCGGCGCCTGGAGGACGCCAAGCTGACTGGCTTTGCGATATGGGGATCAATCGACCTGCGCGCATTAGCGGCGCGCCAAACCATGTCGCGCGAACCAGGGCGACAATCACCCACGCGTGCATGAACAGCGCACCGAACCACATTGCGCGAACCAGGGCGACAATCACCACGCGTGCATGGACAGCGCGCCAAACCATGTTGCCCGAACCAAGGCAACAGTCACCCTGCGCGCATTAGCGGCACGCAAACCACGTCATGCGAACCAGGGGCGACAATCACCCCGCACGCATGAACAGTGTGCCGAACCACATCGCGCGAACCAGGGCGACAGTCATTTCGCGTGCATGAACAGCGCGCCAAGCCACGTTGCGCGAACCAAGGCAACAGTCACCCTGTGCGCATGAACAGTGCGCGAAACCACGTCGTGCGAACCAGGGCAACAATCACCCCGCACGCATGAACAGTGTGCCGAACCACATCGCGCGAACCAGGGCGACAGTCATTCCGCGTGCATGAACAGCGCGCCAAACGACATCGCGCGAGCCAATGCAACAGTCACCCCGCGCATTAGCGGCACGCCGAACCACGTAACTCAAACCAGGGCAACAATCACCCCGCGCGCATGAACAGCGCGCCAAGCAACAGCGCACCAAGCAACAGCGCGCAAAACTGCACTTTGGCGCCACCGCCCGGCCATCTCCGCTTTGCGCTGACAATTCAGACGCGAATATGTATGTTTGGGGCAAAAGCTCTTTTCGCATTGGCGGACGGATGCTATAATGCAACCAGGCAATAAAGCTGCTTAAACGGAGAGGATGGTGGGTATGGAGGCGCTCAGCCAGTTCATATTGGAGAATCTGCCGGCGATACTGTGCCTGATGTTCGGGTTTGTGCTGGTAGTGGTGGAGATGTTCGTGCCGGGGTTCGGGCTGCCCGGCATATCGGGCATCATACTGTTGGTGATAGGCGTGGCGCTCAAGGCGCGCTCGCCGCTGGAGGCGCTGATAATCGCGGCGGTTATAATACTGCTTTTGTGCGTGGCGCTGTCCATATCGCTCAGAAGCGCGGCCAAGGGGCGATTATCGCGCTCATCACTGGTGCTCAGCGACGTGCTCAAGGGCGACGCGTCCGAGGTGAGCGAGGTCGACCTCAAGTTCTTCATAGGGCATAAGGGCGTGACGCAGTGTGCGCTGCGACCGGCGGGCATAGCCGAGTTCGACGGCGTAAAGCTCAACGTAGTGTCCGACGGCGAGTTCATAGACAGCGGCGTCAAGGTGCGCGTGGAGCGCGTCGAGGGCAATCGCATAGTCGTGCGCACGCTCGGCGAACCGGCCAAGGCGTGACGGTCTGGCGGCCATCTCCCGCAGCTTTGCGGATTCAAGGTATGCTTAAATTATAGGGAGGAGTGTTGGTATGCCGTTTGCTGAAGGTGGAGTAATAGGTCTTATAATTTTGATTGCAGTGATATTCATTGCGCTGATAATCTTTTTGTGGCTGGTGCCGCTGCGGCTGTGGATATCGGCCATGGCTTCGGGCGTGCGCATCGGGCTGGGTACGCTGATAGGTATGCGCATTCGCCGCATCAACCCCGAACGCGTGGTGCTGCCGCTGATAAAGGGCACCAAGGCCGGTCTGGACGTGTCGATAAACGGGCTTGAGACGCACCTGCTGGCCGGCGGTAACGTCGATCGCGTCGTCAATGCGCTCATAGCCGCGCAGCGCGCCGGCATACCGCTGGAGTTCGCCAACGCGACCGCGATAGACCTGGCCGGCCGCGACGTGCTTATGGCGGTGCAGATGAGCGTCAACCCCAAGGTCATTGAGACGCCGATAGTCGCCGCGATAGCCAAGGACGGCATCGAACTGCGCGCCAAGGCCCGCGTGACCGTTCGCGCCAACATAGACCGGCTGGTCGGCGGCGCCGGCGAGGAGACCATAATCGCCCGCGTAGGCGAGGGCATAGTCACGACCGTAGGCTCGGCCGTGACCCACAAGGAAGTGCTCGAAAACCCCGACCGCATTAGCCGCACCGTGCTCAGCAAGGGCCTGGATGCCGGCACTGCGTTTGAGATACTGTCCATCGACATAGCCGACGTCGACGTGGGCCGCAATGTGGGCGCTCAGCTCCAGATGGATCAGGCCGAGGCCGATCGCCGCATAGCTCAGGCCAAGGCCGAGGAGCGCCGCGCGATGGCCGTCGCCAAGGAGCAGGAGATGAAGGCCGCCGTCCAGGAGATGCGCGCCAAGGTCGTCGAAGCCGAAGCCGAGGTACCTCAGGCCATGGCCGCCGCACTGCGCGAGGGCAAGCTGGGCGTGATGGACTACTACAACATGCAAAACGTCATATCCGATACCGCCATGCGCGACGCGATAGCCAAGGGCGGCAAGTCGGATAGCCCCGCCGAAGCGCCCAAGAAGTAATGCGCGCATGTGCACCGCCCGCCGGAGCGACCGGTTCCGGCGGGCACGCAGCGCGCGGGAAGGGGGGCCGCATAAGTGGAAGGATTAGTCGTAATCATAATCATACTGGTAGTGGTGAGCAACCTGCGCAAGCAGACCAAGGGCAAAAGCCGCTCGGGAAACGGTACGCCGTATAAGCCTGCTGAGGGCATGACGCGCGACGCTCAGCCCCAGGACGCGGAGCGGCGCGCGCCGGCGGAAGGCGTTCCCACCCAGGCCGCTCCCGAGGGCGGAACCGCCCGGCCCATGCGCAAGCCGTTTGCGCCGCGGCCGCTGACTCCGGTTGCGCCCATGGGGCCGATGCGGCCTGCGAAACCGGCGCGCCCGGCACAGCCCGCGGCTCCGGCGCAGGAGCAGACCATGCTGCCCGAGCGGCCGGTGGCGCGGCGCGAGGAGACCATGTTGCCCGAGCGGCCGGTGGCGCGGCGCGAGGAGACCATGTTGCCCGAGCGACCGACGGCGCGGCCGATGCAGACGCTGCGGCCGGCGCAACCGTCAAAGCCTTGCGACGATGGGTATGGTTCGCTGGAGCATACCCGGCATGAAGGCGAGGAGTTCCATTCGCCGGGCACGCACGGCATGGCGGGCCGCAAACCGGGCGCGCTGGCGGCGCAGGGAACGCAGGCGGTCGCGATGGCGAGCGACGAGGCCGTGCCCGAGCTGCTGGGCATGGAGCTGGATGCCGAGACGATGCGCCGCGCGGTGGTGTTTTCCGAAATAATCAACAAGCGGGGAGGCCGGCACGGTTGGGTGAGGATCTGATAAGGGTAGCGATAGTCGATGACGACGCGGGCATGCGCCTGGTGATGCGCAAGATAATCGAGCGCCAGCCCGGATACGAGTTGGTGGGCGAGTTCGCGGACGGGCGGGAACTGCTGGACGCGCTGGACGAACTTGAGCCCGAGGTGTGCGTGCTGGACGTGGAGATGCCGGGCATGACCGGCGTCGAGTGCGCGCGCGTGATACAGGACACGAACCCCATGACGGTGCTGATATTCGCCACCGCGCACGAGGAGTATATGGGCGACGCGTTTGCGGTGTATGCGTTCGACTATCTGCTCAAGCCGTTCAAGGTGGAGCGGGTGGTCAAGACGCTGGAGCGGGTGCGGCAGCTGCTGCGCCACGGCGCGCGCGGCGAACCGGCGCTGACCGCGCCCGCGCCCCGCGCGCGCACCGGCCGCATAATGCTCAAACACCGCGACGGCGTGAGCTTTATGAACCTGGACGACATATTGCTGGTGCAGCGCGAGCAGCGCGCGACGGTGATATATACGCGCGACGGCGGGCGCTACGTGACCGGCGATACGCTCTCCGAGCTGGAGGAGCGGCTGGATCCGGCGCTGTTCTTCCGCTGCCACAAGTCGTACATAGTCAATCTGAACCACATCGAGGACATCACGCCCTATGGCCGCTGGACGTACATAATACGGCTCAAGGGCATAGAACAGGATGCGCTGATAACCCACGAGAAGTTCGAGGAACTGGAGCGCATGTATTCATAGGCACGCTGGATCGGGCGGTCAGGGGGCGCCCGCGCAGGCGCACACCAGGACGTATGGCGCGCCGGATCATCGGACTGCCATCAACGGGAGGAGAGTGGCAGAAATGAAGTGGAAAATCACATGCGTTTTGATGCTCGCGGTACTATTGGCAATGGCGCCGGCTTTGGCTGAACCGGCGACGGATGATCTGACTGCGCTGGCGAAGCGGTATGTGCCGCTGATCGGGCGGAGCGAGACCGAACTGAGCGCTGAGCTGGGTCAGAGCGCGCTGCGTCAGGATGATGCCGCGCACGAGGCCGTGCTGGATGCAAAAGCGACGCTCGCGGGCGAGGCGTATGACATAGCGCTATTGTACAATGGCGAACTGCTTTACGGCGTGCGCTTCACGCGCGGAGGGCTGGACGGGCAGGGCGCGGCAGACTGTGCGCAGGCGCTGGTGGAAATGGCCAGAGCGCAATATGGCGCGCCTGCGACCTATCCTATCGAACAGACCGACAAGAGCGTGCGCGAGTATTGGTACTTTGCGCGTCCGAAGAATCTGGTATGCGAAATAGCCGCGACCGGCGCCGATGAGTCCGGCTATGCGGTGCATGTGCAGTTTGCGCTGAGCGCACTGCCCGGAGTGGAATACGCGCTGGGCGACCAGGTCGCGCCATATATGGAAATGCTGGGAAATGACCGTGCGGATGTGTGCGCGGCGGCGGGACTGTCGCAGGCGGATGCTGAGCCCGAGGCAAATGGCGCGGTCGAGCTGGAGCCGGTGATGCTGCTGGATGGCGAGTTCGACCGGGCGCTGCTGTTTGACGCCGATGACGATACGCTTTGTGGAATTGCATATGTACTGCGCGGCGCGGATGCTATGGGCATGGCGGGCAAGCTGTATGCCCAGGCGGAACAGGAATATGGTATGCAATATACGAGCTCTGCCGACGTCCCATTCAGGCAGGCGCTGGCGTCGCTGGAGAACGGGTCTGAGCTGGATGTCGGCTGGCGCCTGCCGGTGGCGGACGGCTCGCTGCCAGGCGTGAACGTGGAGCTTGCGACCTGCGTCGATGATGATGGAATCGGGCATGTCAGGCTCACATATTCGCTTGTGGACGATGTATGATCGCAGATAATACGGCGCTTTGAGCTCAGGGTAGGGCCGCTCATCCGGCAAAACGGATGGGCGGCTCGGATTTTTTATGATGATCGACGGTCGCTGGCGGCCGTTCGGCCCGTGCTGCGCGGGCCGGGCGTGGCGGTGTTTTGCCCGGCCATTTACATAATTTAAACTCTTAACTTTGCCATTCCCGTAATGACATCGCGCGAAACTTGACAGTCGCCGGAGATAACCTTATAATATTACTGTTGGACAGCCAGCATTATTTTCAGCTTGGTTCCAGGTATGTGAACATATAATTTTGTGCTGCCAAAACAATAACAAGGGGGTATTCCAGTTGAGCACCAAGATGACTATCGACGGTAATACCGCTGTTGGCCACGTTGCGTATGCATTTTCCGACGTGGCGGCGATATACCCGATAACTCCCTCCTCGCCTATGGCCGAAGTGTCGGATGAGTGGGCCGCAATGGGCCGCAAGAATCTGTTCGGCCAGACCGTGCGCATCGCCGAGATGCAGTCCGAAGCCGGCGCTGCGGGCGCGGTACACGGCTCGCTGGCGGCGGGCGCGCTGACGACGACGTTCACCGCGTCGCAGGGCCTGCTGCTGATGATTCCTAACATGTACAAGATCTCCGGTGAACTGATGCCGGCTGTGTTCCACGTGAGCGCGCGCGCGTTGGCGGCCCATGCGCTGTCGATATTCGGCGATCACAGCGACGTCATGGCCTGCCGTCAGACCGGTTTTGCAATGCTGGCTTCCAACTCTGTGCAGGAGGCCATGGACATGGCGCTGGTGGCGCATCTGTCCACGCTCAAGGCCAAGGTTCCGTTCCTGCACTTCTTCGACGGCTTCCGCACCTCGCATGAGGTCCAGAAGATCGACGCCTATGACTACGACGAGATAGCGCCGCTGGTCGACTGGGATGCGATCAAGGAGTTCCGCGCGCATGCAATGAACCCCGATCATCCGCATCAGCAGGGCACCGCGCAGAACCCTGACATCTACTTCCAGAACCGCGAGGCGGCCAACAAGTACTACAACGCCACCCCCGAAATCGTTGAAGCGGTCATGAAGCAGGTCGGCGAGCTGTCCGGCCGTCACTATCACCTGTTCGATTACGTGGGCGCGCCCGATGCCGAAAAGGTCATCATCGCCATGGGCTCCGGCTGCGACACCATCGAGGAGACCATCAACTACCTGAACGCGCGCGGCGAGAAGCTGGGCCTTATCAAGGTACACCTCTACCGTCCGTTCTCGATCAAGCACTTCATGGCGGCGATACCGGCCAGCTGCAAGAAGATCGCAGTGCTGGATCGCACCAAGGAGCCCGGCAGCCTGGGCGAGCCGCTGTATCTGGATGTGTGCTCGGCGCTGGTCGAGGCCGGCCGCACCGACATCAAGGTCGTCGGCGGACGCTATGGCCTGGGTTCCAAGGAATTCAACCCGACGATGGTCAAGGCCGTGTACGATAACCTGGACGCCGATGCGCCCAAGAACCACTTCACCGTGGGCATCGACGACGACGTGACCGGCACTTCGCTGCCGCTGGGCGAGAAGATCATAGCCGCGCCCGAAGGCACGATAGCCTGCATGTTCTACGGCCTGGGCTCCGACGGCACCGTCGGCGCCAACAAGAACTCCATCAAGATAATCGGCGACCACACCGACATGTACGCGCAGGGCTACTTCTCCTATGACTCGAAGAAGTCCGGCGGTCTGACCGTGTCCCACCTGCGCTTTGGCAAGGTGCCGATACAGTCGCCGTACCTGATTGACGCGGCCGACTTCGTCGCCTGTCACAATCCGTCCTACGTGACGCACTATGACATGGTGGACAGCCTCAAGGACGGCGGCACGTTCCTGCTCAACTGCCCGTGGACGGCTGAGGAGCTCGACAGCCAGCTGCCCGCGTCGATGAAGAAGGCGCTCGCTCAGAAGCACGCCAAGCTCTACACGATCGATGCCATCAAGCTCGCGGCCGAGGTCGGCATGGGCAACCGCATCAACACGATCATGCAGGCTGCGTTCTTCAAGCTCGCCAACGTCATACCCTACGAGGACGCCGACAAGTACATGAAGGCGGCCATCAAGAAGTCCTACGGCAAGAAGGGCGACGACGTCGTCAAGAAGAACTGCGACGCTATCGATATCGCCATTTCCGGCCTGAACGAGGTCAAGGTGCCCGAGAGCTGGCTGAACGCGACCACCGGCGCGGTGGCCGTCGAAGTGCCCGCGACCGAGCATTTCAACGAGATAATCAAGCCCATAATCCAGCAGCAGGGCGACAAGCTGCCCGTGTCCGCGTTCAACCCGGCCGGCATCGTGCCCACCGGCACCACTCAGTACGAGAAGCGCGGCATCGCGGTCAAGGTCCCGCAGTGGATCCCCGAGAACTGCATACAGTGCAACACCTGCTCGCTGGTGTGCCCGCACGGCTGCATCCGTCCGTTCCTGCTGACTGAGGAGCAGGCCGCCGCCGCGCCCGCGACCTTTAAGACCGTCGCGGCCAAGGGCAAGGAGTTCGCTGGCAAGCTGTACCGCATACAGGTCAGCCCGCTGGATTGCACCGGCTGCGGCAACTGCGTGCAGGTCTGCCTCGCCAAGAACAAGGCGCTGGAGATGAAGCCGCTGGCCAGCCAGTCCGCCGAGGAGAAGGATTGGGAGTACGCGGTTTCGCTGCCTGATTTCAAGGGCGAAGTCAACAAGAAGACCGTCAAGGGCAGCCAGTTCCTGCGTCCGCTGTTCGAGTTCTCGGGCGCGTGCGCGGGCTGCGGCGAGACCCCCTATGTGAAGCTGATAACCCAGCTGTTCGGCGACCGCATGATAATCGCCAACGCTACCGGTTGTTCGTCGATCTATGGCGGCTCGGCTCCGACCTGCCCCTACACCACCAATGATGAGGGCCATGGCCCGGCGTGGGCGAACAGCCTGTTCGAGGACAACGCCGAGTTCGGCTTCGGCATGAACCTGGCCATCAGCCAGCGCCGCGCCAAGCTCGCCGAGACTGTCAAGGCGCTGATCGCCGTCGAGTGGGCGCAGCCTGACATCAAGGCCGCGGGCGCCGAGTGGCTCGAGAAGATGGACGATGCTGAAGGCTCCAAGGAAGCCGGCGCCAAGCTGCTGGCGGCCTGCAAGGACGGCATCGACCTGACCGGCACCCCCTATGAGGGCAAGGAGTGCAACTGCGACGCGTGCAAGCTGGCCAAGGAAGTCATAGCCAACGCCGACCTGCTGACCAAGAAGTCCATCTGGATCTTCGGCGGCGACGGCTGGGCATACGACATCGGCTACGGCGGACTGGATCACGTGCTGGCGCAGGGCGAGGATGTAAACGTGCTGGTAGTTGATACCGAGGTTTACTCCAACACCGGCGGACAGTCGTCCAAGTCGACGCCTACCGGCTCGGTTGCGAAGTTCGCGGCGGCCGGCAAGCGCACCAAGAAGAAGGATCTGGGCATGATGGCCATGAGCTATGGCTATGTGTACGTGGCCACCGTCGCTATGGGCGCCGACCCGGCACAGCTGCTCAAGGCCGTCAACGAGGCGGAAGCCTATCATGGCCCGTCGCTGATAATCGCCTACGCGCCGTGCATCAACCACGGCATCAAGGTGGGCATGGGCAATGCTCAGGCCGAGATCAAGAAGGCCGTGCAGGCGGGCTACTGGCCGCTGTACCGCTACAACCCGGATCTGGCTGCGCAGGGCAAGAACCCGATGACGCTGGATTCCAAGGATCCGACCGGCAACTATCAGGAGTTCCTGGCGGGCGAGACGCGCTATGCGTCGCTGGCCAAGATGTTCCCCGAGGCTGCTCAGAAGCTGTTTGCGCAGTCCGAGCAGGATGCCGCGCGCCGTCTGGAGAGCTACAAGCGCATGGCTGCCAACGACTGATTGATTCCATAATAAGCGCCGCTTAGCTAGCAAAGCGACGTGCGCCCCGTCCACTGATCACGGACGGGGCGCATTTTTATGCATATGATAAATGGCCGCGGACTGTGCGTTCGCGGCCATGCTGTCATATTCGCTTTTGCGCCGACAGCCCCAGCCACGCCGGCAGGCGCGCCCAGGGGTTGTAACTTGCATCGAACATGCGCTCGCCGTCCTGCCGGGCCTCTTCCAGCGTGCGGTAAAACCACAGGTCGTGAGCGCCGCGCTCGGCGTGAAACTCCTCGATGCGCTGCACGTCAAAGCCCTGCTCGCTCAGCGCGTTGAATATGTCCATCACGCGCCAATTGTTGTCCGCAGTGTCGTCGTAGTCCCTGCACAGCCGTATCTCGGCGGTCGAATCGTCGAACGGGCGGTTGAACGGATGCGTGTCGAACATTATGTAGCGCCCGCCGGGCCGGAGCACGCGCGCAAAGCTGCGGTACATCGCGCTCAGATCCCATATCCACGTGTGCACGCCGTTTGAGGTGTATACCAGGTCGAACGCGCCGTCCGGTATGCCCTCCAAAGTCATGCTGTCGGCGCAGATGAACTCGATATCCCAGCCATTCGCGTCGGCGATTAAACGGGCGTTGTGGAGCTGGCGAGGGGATATGTCCGCGGATGTGACGCGCGCCCAGCAGGTGGAACGCAAACGCTGCGCCATTGTCGCCGCTGGAGGGCGTCAGCACGCGCGCACCCTCGAGCGAGCCGCATCCGGCCCGGAGCATGGCCCGAACCGGCGTGGGGAAGGCCCACCACGGGTCGGCCTTCAGCCGCGCGACGTCGCCGTTTTTGTATATTCGGTCATAGTATGCGTCGGACCACTCGTCCCACGCCTTGGTTATGCTGTTGTCGGGCATGCTGACCTCCGTCCGGGTGCGGCGATGCTTCAGCGCGCGGCGATCGTCGTCATCAGCGACATGTTGCTCTGCGTGGTGTCCAGGCGCGAGTACTGCGCGTACACCGGCGCGCTGCTGCTGAGCGCTATCGCGTAGGGCACGCCCATCGGTATGTGCTTGCCCGCGGCGTCGGTCAGCTTGTCCAGCCGGATGTGGTGCGTGCGGCGCGCGGGGCAGACGGCCTTAAAGCCGCCGCGCGGCTCGGCGTCCTCGAAGTAGAGCGTGATGCTTATGTCGGCGTCGGCGTCCGTCGTGTTGAGCACGCAGATCGCCTCGTGGCTCACGTAGTGGCCGGGCGTCGTGATCTCGGGCCAGTAGCAATCGGGTATGAACCATTCACAGCTGCCATTCATGTTGGGAGACCTCCTTTGTGGGTCGTGCAGGTGGGGACGGCGCGATCAGGCAGCGCCGCCAATTATGCGTTTGACTTGCGCGTGAACGTGAAGCACACGTCGAACCGCCGTGGCGCGGCGCGCTGCGTGAGCACCATGCGGAACAGCGTGCGCCCGCACAGCGTGAGCAGCCATTTGCCATACAGCCCCTCGGGGTCGTAGGCGCTGGACTGGCGCGGCGGCAGCTCCTGCACGTCGCATTCGAGCTTGCCCTCGGTCTCCCAGGACATGACCACGTTGCCCAGCTCCACGCTGTTTCTGCCCAGGTAGGGGCGGTGCGTCGTTATGAAGTTGTATTCGATATCGTTTGAATCGCCCTTGAACTCGGCGATCTCCCATAGCCGCACGCACGGGCGCTCATTGCGCATCAGCGCCACGGTGCGCTGCCAGGTCAGCACGCCGGCCTCGTCGGGGTAGGCGCGGCTTATGTCCAGCGTCGCGCGCGAGCGCTCGGGGGCCAGCTCCCAGATCGGCTCTATCGCCTGGAACTGTGCGCCCATCGACTGGGGCTGATTGTTTATGACCGGCAGGTTGTGATACTGCGACTGGGTCTCCCACAGCGCGGCGCGCTCGTCGGGGTTGAGCGCGCGGGCGTACTCTATCTCGCCCAGGTCGGGCAGCACCGGCTCGCCGTCGCAGTACAGCGCCATATTGCCCGAGTCGGCGTGACTGCCGGGCAGGTTCGCGCCGCCGCACAGGCTCACAAAGAAGCCGCTCGACGACCCGGTGCGCTCGCGCGCGCACAGCAGCGCCTCGCTGCGCAGGTAGTAGTCCATGGGCATTGGCGGCCGGGCGTCATGGCGCAGCATCGCGCTCTCGCCCAGCGCGGTGCGCGCGCCGCGCAGCAGCGTGGCCGCGGCCGACACGCCCTCGTCGCTGAGGCTGAGCAGGTACGCGCCCAGCGAACACAGCTCATCCGAGCAGATCAGCTCGCCGCACCTGTATGCCAGGCCCGCGTCCAGCCTGAGGTGCGCGGGGCAGTCGCCCGGGCAGTTGAAGTAATCCAGGTCGATGTGGTTGCCCACGATGTACTCGCCCATGCACCGCAGTGCGGATATCGTAAAGAAGCTGGTATTGCCGCCGGAGGCCTCGTTAATCAGCGCCAGCGCCTCCATAAGGCAACCCGCCACCGCCTCGAACGCGCCCATGTCGCCGGGTATGCCGCCGTCGCCGGGCAGCGCGTCCAGGCACGCGTCCAGCAGCTTCATAGCGCGCTTGACGCCGCCCCAGCGGTAGCGGTCCTCGCGCTCGGTCAGCAGCAGCGCGACCAGGCACTCCTTTATGCCCTCGGCGGTCATGGCCTCGCCGCCGCGCACGTAGTTGAGCTGCGCCGCGTTCAGAAACGGGTCGATTACCCGAAGCGTAATCTCGCGCTCAACGCGCACCGATATCAGCGGCGACGCCTCGCGGAACTTGTCGCGGTGCAGGTAGAGCGCGGTCGCCAGCAGCGCGCCGGTGCGCGCCGCGCCTATATCGAGTGTGGGGCGCTCTATGTCGGCCATGCAGTCGCGCGTGCCGTCGGGGCGGGTCAGGTTCTCGGGCAATGTCCAGGCGGTCTCCTCGCAGATCATGACGCACAGGTTGATTATGTCGCCCAGAAAGCGGCCCTTGCCCTCGAGCGCCTCGGCCAGCGCCAACGCGCTCAGCGCCGTGCGCCGGTAGTTGTACTTGCTCGCAAACGCGCGCGCATCGCCGCCGGTCGCGGCCAGCATTATGTCGGTGGCGTATATGACCGGCCAGGCAAAGCCCACGTACTTTTCGGCGCGCCCAATCGCGGTAGCGGCGGTCTTCTGGCGCACGGCGGACCAGGCCTCGCGGTCGGATGCGGGCGGCAGCGGGCGGAACTCGCTGCGCGGCCGGAGCGATACCATTATCTCATCCAGATGTTCCAGCAGCGCGCTCATACGCCGATCCAGCCTCCCTCCGCGGCGCTTTGGTACGCCTTTTCCATGACCAGTTGCAGGTATGCGCCTTCGTCCAGCGACGGGCTGCACGGGCCGTCATGGGCCACCGCGTCCAGGAACGTGTAGTACGAGTGCACATGGCCGCGTATCCAGCCGATGGCGTTCTTGGCGGGCACGAAGCTGCCGCCCGGCGCGGGATAGCGCCCGCCGCAGTGCACATGCGTGAACCCGCCTGCGGCCGAGGCGCAGTCGTACACGTCCAGGTAATCGCCGGTCAGGCTGGAGTAGCGTATCGCGCCGCCGGTCAGGTATATGCTCAGGTTCAGTTCATCGTCGGTGCCGGTGGCTATCTTGGAGGCGTCCACGGTGCCGACCGCGCCGCTCTTCAGGCGCAGCATCATCAGCGCGCGGTCATCGCCGAGCGCCGAGGTGCGACCGCCTTCGGGCGTGGGGCGGGAGGGGTAGAGCGTCTGCGTGACGCAGTTTATGTCGCGCACCTCGCCGCACATCCACATCACCAGGTCGAGCGCATGGCTGCCCAGGTCGAGCAGTACGCCGCCGCCGCATACGTCCGCGCGCTGCTTCCAGCCTACCGGGCGCTCCGGGTCGACCGAGCCCGAGTGCAGGTATTCGGCGGTAAACGACGTCACGCGCCCAAGCCTGCCCGATGTAATCAGCTCATGCGCCTTCATCGTGGCGGGGAAGAAGCGATTATTCAGCGCGACCTGGCCCTTTACACCGGCGGCGCGGGCGGCGTCGGCTATGCAGCGCGCGCCGGCGTAGTCGGTCGAGACGGGCTTGTCTATGTATACGTGCTTGCCGGCGGCTATTGCGTCCAGCGCCATCTGCTTGTGCAGCGCGTTGGGCGTGCAAATCGATACGACGTCTATCGCCGGGTCGGCCAGCAGCCGGCGGTAGTCGTCGGTCGCGAACGAAAAACCCTGTTCGTCGCAGGCGCGCTGCGCCTGTTCGAGCCGGCGCGAGCACACGCCCACCAGGCGCGGCTTGAAGTCCAAATCGTAGTGCAGCGGCATCGTCTTAATCGCAAACGTGTGCGTGCGGCCCATAAATCCCCAGCCGATCACGCCTATGCCGATCTCTTTCATCTATATCCTCCTAAATGGTCCATGCGGTCGGACGGTGCGCCGCAGTTGATTGGGCGGGTCGATTTCACTGACAGTGCGACTGCGCGGCAATGGGCGAGACGCTCGCCGCCTCGCCCGTGAAGTCGTTGCCGCTGGGCCAGCCGTCATTCGGCGGCCAGTGTGAAGCTCACCGCGAAATCGCCGCCCGACAGCCATGCGCGGCTGTCGATTGCCGTGGACCAGGCCATGTTGGAGCCTATGCCCTCGTGCGCGGCGTCTATGTGCAGGTATGTCTCGGGGCGGCGCTTCAACTCGTGTTCGTGGCGTGCGCGCTGGTAGTCGGCCACCGTGTTGTGGTGCGCGTCGAAGTGGAACCGGCTCAGCCCGCGCACGCGCAGCGTCCGGCCATCGGCACGGCTCAGCGCCAGCCAGCGCGCGTCCTCGTGACCGCCGCACTCGCTGGGCGGGTTGAACGGGAAGTGCTGCGCCTCGACGGTCGAGTCGTACACGCCCGGCGCGCCTGCCATCATCATGTCGGAATAGCTCTGGTTGGGGCCATGCGCGAAGTAGCGCAGGTCCTCAAAGCCCGCCGGCACGGTGAACTCGATGCCCGCGCGCGGTACGCCGCCCACCGACTTGTCGATGTGGGCACGGAAGTCCACGCGCAGCGTGCCGCACGGCCATACTGTGTATCGAATCGAGGCGTTGCTGACCGCGACGCCTTCCAGCGCGTAGTCGACGTCCACGACCACGCCATAATCCGCCGCCAGCACGTCAAAGCGCTGGAGCGTGAGCTTTGCGCCGCGCAGCTTGGCGTAGGTGTCGTACCAGCCCCAGCCCTTGTCGGCGTCCAGCCCGGTGTACGGCCGGTCAAAGCACGGCAGCCCGCCCGCCAGGTAATCGACGTCGCCATAGCGGTATCCGGTGAGCGCGCCTGTGGCTGAGTCGAAGTTCACCTCAAAGCGCGTGCCATAGCCGTCGCCGCTCACCGCAACCGCGGCGCCTTCGCGGCGCACGTTCAGCGCGGCGGGCTGCGCGCCGGCGGGCGAAGCGGCCGTCTTATCGACGATGCGGGTCAGGCCGCTCTCCAGCGCGAACGCCGGGCGGGCCACCTCGTAGCCGTCGGTGCGGTCACGGATGCTTATCTCCAGGCCGTACTCGCAGCCGGGTTTGCGCTCGTGGTCGAAACTGAACTCGACCTCGGTGCTGGCAAGCGGCGCCAGCTCGGGCAGGTCAAACGGCTGTTCGGCCACTATCACGCCGTCCTCGCGCAGGTAGGCCGTGGCGGCGTACTCGTGCAGGTGGCGCGTCAGGCAGCGGTTTATGACCAGATACCGCTCAAACGGCTGCGCGGTTTGCCAGCCGCTTGAGCGCGGCGGCCGCACTATGCGCACCGGCGCGTATGCCTCCTTGACTTCGTATGCGACCGGCTTCCAGGTCAGGTCGGCCAGCACTATGCCGTTGTTGGTCATGAACGGCGGCGCGCCGGTCTTGAGGTTGTCCTCGACGAAGCTCTCGCCGAAGTCGCCGCCGTAGCCCGCGTAGTGAGAGCCATCGGGCGCGGTAGCCGTAAGGCACTTGTCCTGCCAGTCCCAGATGAACCCGCCCTGGAACCGGGGATAGGTATTGACCAGCTCGTCAAAGCGCGCCATGCCGCCGCCGCTTGAGCGTATCTGGTACAGGTATTCGACCAGCACTATCGGGCGGTCGTCGTACGGATCGGCCAGCATGCGCAGTATGTTCTCATAAGTGGCGTACATGTTGCCGCGTATGTCGCTCTGATTGGGGCCGGGCACGCCGGCCTCGTACTGGCACAGGCGGGTGGGATCGTATTCCTTGATGAAGCCGTACATAGCGGCGTGATTGGCGCCGCAGCCACTCTCGTTGCCCAGCGACCAGGAGTAGATGCAGGCGTGGTTCTTGTAGTTGACGGCCATGCGCATCGCGCGGTCTACGTATGCGGGCGCGTACGCCGGGTCATGCGACAGCTGGCCCGCGACGCCGTGAGTCTCCAGGTCGCATTCGCATATGACCAGCAGTCCGATCTCGTCGCACAAGTCGTAGAACCGTGGACTGTCGGGGTAGTGGCAGGTGCGTATCGCGTTGATGTTCATGCGCTTCATCTCGAGCAGTTCGCGCCTGAGGTGTTCAAGCGGCACCGCGCGGCCGTGCTCGAGGCAGTGCTCATGCCGGTTGACGCCGTAGAGCACCAGCCGCCGGCCGTTCAGGCGCAGTATGCCGCTGGCGATATCGACGCGCTTAAAGCCTATGCGGCAGCTCTCGAAATCGAGCTCGCGTCCGTCGGGGGCGACGAGCGTGGCGGTCAGCGAATACAGCGCGGGGGTTTCGGGCGTCCACAGCGCGGCGTCGATCACTTCCAGCGTCACGCGCGCGGTCGCGGCCGAGGGGTTGCGGTCGGTGCGATACTCGGCCGAGCGCCGCACGCGCGATTCGCCCTGAGCCACCAGCTTGCCCGCGGCATCGTACAACCGGACCCTGACGCTGTTGTCGGCGTAACCGGGCACGCGGCTGACGCGCACGTCGCACTCGGCGCGGCCGATTCGCAATACCGGATCGGCATCGACGTTCGCCTTTATGTCGAATATGTGCGACTCGGGCTTGGATATCAGCCATGCGTCGCGGTATATGCCCGACAGGTACCAGTAGTCCTGATCCTCCATATATGTGCTGTCGGCGAACCTCAGCACTTCGAGCGCCATCAGGTTTTTGCCGGGGCGCACCAGCTCGGTTATGTCGAACTCGGAGGGCAGCTTGCTGTCCTTGGCAAAGCCGGCGGGCTGACCGTTTATCCAGAGATAGTACGCGGTCTCCACGCCCTCAAAGCGCACGAACACCCGTCGCCCGGCGAAGTGCTCCGGCACATCGAACGCGCGGCGATAGCAGCCGGTGGGATTGGCGCGCGGTATCAGCGGCGGATTGGGCACGGGCGGCTTGCCCGACTCGGCCTCGATGAGCGCGTGCCCCAGTTCGTCGCTCTGGAATGGGTAGGTCACGTTTGTGTATATCGGTTCGCCATGGCCCTCGACCTCCCAGTTGGAGGGCACGGTTATGTCGCAAAACGCCGCATCGTCGTAGTCCTCGCGGTAGAAGTCGTCCACGGCCTCAGGCGAGTCGTACAGCCGGAAGCGGTACGCGCCGTTCAGCGAGAGCATGTAGCGGGAGCTGCCGGGCGTGCAGCCGGCGGCATCGGCCTCGGACGCGTATGCGCCCCAGCGCGTGTGCGGTTCAACGCGGTTTATCGAGAATACGGCCGGGTTCTCGAAATCGCGCCGGGTGTGGAAGTCCTGGCGGTTGTTGAGCATTTTAGCGCCTCCCTTAACAGTTGTGAACTGCGCATAATCCATTAACGATATTGTACACTGCGCGGATGTATTTGGCAAGCGGGCGCGGGACATTTTGCGGAGTGGCGGGCGCGGGACGAGCCGAAGCAACTGCTCCGAAGGCCGCGGCAGCAAGCGCAGAGTCAAGCGTTTGCGGCTTGGGGCAGGGGTAGTTGCGACAGATAGCGACGATGGGATGGCGTCTCACAGTCGTATGCGTGGGGCTCAAAGCGGGGCGACGCGAACTCCTGCGGCCATAAGTCGGCGGAGCTGGGCCGGCGCTCATATGCCGCATGGCTGCCGCGAATTGTATAAGGCCGTGGACAGACGCTGTGGCGATAGCATCTGGCGCTTCGGCCATGACACGGACATATGATTTCGTGCCTTTTTAGAGCTGCGCGGACGTGCGAGACCTTGCGCCTGGCCGGTGCAAGCACTTGGACTAAAGCAGTTTGTAGAACTACGTGGACGTGCAAAACTGCGCTGCCATAAGTGCGGCGTGCAAAGCTGCGTGGCAATGTCGGTATCATTATGCCTGATGCAACGCTGCCAACAAAGCTGCTGTAACGGCATCGCTAGAGCTGTGCGCACGCGCAAGACCGCGCATCATTTCCGGCCATGGCCCTGCGCGCGGGCAAAGCAAGACCCCCGTCCGCAGCGCGCTGTTTCAGCGCAATCGCGGGTGGGGGTCGGATCATTCAACCGTGCACAGCCGGGCAGTGTCGTCAGCGCGGCGGCATGTTACAGGTTGTCGATGATGTACGCCAGCATGAACGCGGGCACATTGCGATTGGCGCTCCAGATCGCATTGAAGCGGGCGATGCTCTGCGGGGCGTTCTCGCTGCCGGGGCCCAGCTCCAGCGTGAAAGAGGGCAGTCCGCGCGAGGCGATCATCCAGTCCATGAACCCGCCGCCCTTGCCGGAATAGTTCTCATCGCGCAGGTAATAGCCGGTCAGCTGCGACAGCTTGTCGGCGATCTTCTTGTCGCGGGTCTTGGCGGCGCCGGTCTGGCCGTAGTGCCAGTAGATGCAGTTGCCGGTCGTGTGGTAGTTGATGCTGGCCTTTATGTTGGTGTGGTTCTTGACGAAGTTGACCATGGCCTGGGTCTCGGATTCCGAATTTGCCCAGGCGCCCGAGTACTCCGAGCCCGACGGCTTGCCCTGATAGACCCAGCCCGCGTCGAAGTTGCGGTTCAGGTCGACGCCGTAGCCGTTGGCCTTCCAGCGCGTGAAGTAGGTGCTGCCGCCGTTCATGGCGATGAGGTTGTTCTTCTGGGTATTGCTCAGGCCCGCCAGACCGGTCTGCGATATGCGCACGCCGTCCGGGTTTATCATGGGCACGAACCATATGCAGCATTCCTCGAGCATGTCGCCTATGCGGTGGCCGTCGTAGTAGGAGTTCTGGTTGTCGAGCAGGTACTCCATCTGCCGCATTATGAGCAGCGTGGACATGTATTCGCGGCCGTGTATGCCGCCGTCGATCAGCAGCGCCCTGCTGGCATTGACATTGCCTATGCACACGGCGGGTATCTGCTGGCTCCACATCGTGTCGCCGATAGCGACGCGGCGGGTGACCTGGCTGGGATAGCGGTTGTAGAGCGCGTTTATGTCCTCGAGCATCTGCTGGTAGGAATAGATCTGCTCGGAGGTATCGACTATGCCCGAAGTGGGCTGCGGCGTTGATGTCACCGTCTTAACGTAGCGCAGGTACTGGCTGCTCATGTAGCCGTATATGCCGTCGGTCGTGCGGATGTAGTACCAGGAGTTGGAATACTTGCTGTACAGCGTGACGTAGGTGCCGTTGGACAGCACGCGCTTGCTGGCGTATCCGGTCGAGGGGCCGCTGCGCAGGTTGACGTTGGCGGTGGTCACGTAGATATCGCCCGGGCCCAGGCCGGTCGTGGGTATGGGCGGAGGCGTGGGCGTGGCGGTGGGCCGGGATGTGGGCCGGACAGTCGGCGTAGCGGTCGGACGCTGTGTCGGGACTGCGCCGCCCTCGGTGCGCACGTAGGTCGCGTAGGTGTTCATAATGTAGCCGATGCGCCCGTCGCGCAGCTGTATGCGCATCCAGCTCGCGTTGACGTCGGCGAGCTTGTATATCTCATCGCCGTTGTAAATCAGCGTCAGCACGCTGTAACCGGTGCTGGGGCCGGTGCGCACGTTCAGCGCCGAAGCGGTCACGCGGTAAACCTGGCGGCCTGTGGGCGCGGCGGTGGGCGTGGGCGTGGCCGCGCCTATCGGGTCCAGGTACTGGCGCGATACGTAGCCGTACACGCCGGTCGTGGACACTATCCGGCAAAACGTGCCCAGTATCGCCACGACCTGTACCTTGTCGCCGCGGTGAATTATGTCGCACACCGGGTAGTAGTCGTTGGGGCCGGTGCGCACGTTCAGCGCGGCCGGAGTGACCACATGCGTGCCGGTCGAGTTGACTATGAACATGCTTTCCGAGACCAGTCTGCCCGAGGTTACCGGCGCAATCAGACCGGTTGCGGCTTCATTGGCCAGCGCCGGCACCGTGCCCAGCGCCAGCAACAGCGCGAGCATGGCGCATGCCGCGCGCCGTATGCGCCTCAAATGCGTCGTCATGATTATACTCCCCTCCATTGGCCGCGCCCGTTTTCCCCATAGGGCGCCAAATTTCTGCCATATACTGTTAGACGTGGCAAAGGTTGATTTGGATGCAACAATTGGAGTTTTAATTTGGCGAATCAAAGGCGGAGCACTGCTCGCCTGGCCGGACGCGCCGCGCGCATGGCTTCCGGGCCCGGCCCGCATTGCGTTCAGTCCAAAAACAAAAACGCGCGCCGCATAAGTGCGACACGCTGACATCCCTGCTATTGTGAAACCGCGCGGTTTATGGATCCGCCGCTTGCCGCTAGTCGTCGCTGCGGGGCCTGCGCCCATTGCGACGCGCGTTGCCCGCGCTCACTTGGCGGCGAAAGTGCGCGCGGCCGGCCGGTTTTTTCTCAGCGAATTGATGATATTGGCCACGCACTGCTGCCAGGTAGTCTTGCGGCAGCGGTCGCGCAGCGATTCAGCGCTGCGCAGCGCGGCACGGTACTGGGCGCTGTCGGGGCTCATGCGCGTCGATACGCCAAAGTACACGCTCGCGCGGTCGTAATCCCCCATGCGCATCAGTATTGCGCCGAACAGGTAATTCCACTCGGCGCCCCGGCCCTCGGCGCGCATAAGCGCACGGCGTGCATTTTCCAGCTGTCCCAGCGCCATGAGCGATCTGACGTCGCTGAGCAGTTCCTCCTGCTCGCGACCAGCGGTCGCGCCGGGCGCGGTTGCGGACTGCGGCGGGCGCAGCGTCATGCTGTGCTTGAGCGCCTCTTCGTATGCGTGGTTGAGCTTTATCATTTTACCCTCGGCCTGGATGCGCTCCGGGCCTTCGGGGAAGCGATCGGGATGCCATTGGCGGGCCAGCGCGCGATAGGCGGATTTTATCTCCTCCACCGTAGCGCCCGGAGCGATGCCCAGCGTCTGGTACGCATCGGCCATTGCGCCCCCTCCTTTTCCGTTGGCGATGTATATGCTGCCGGCGCAACCGGTAGCACACTATATTTTACCATGCCAACCAGACTCTGTCACGTTAAAATGACGCACATGCGCAATATATATCTGCGTTTTAACACACCGGGAACGCAGCGGTCATTCGACGAGCTTTTCGATGAAATAGCGTGGGCGGCGTTTGACTTCCGAATATATCTTGCCTATGTACTCGCCGACGACGCCGGCGCATACTAATTGTACGCCGCACGCCAGCCAGACAGAACACGCGATCAGCGCCGTGCCGCCGCCTGCGCACAGCCAGACGATCAGCGCGATTATGCTCAACAGCATAATCAGCGCGCCCAGCCAGCCTATAAGTCGCAGCGGCTTTACGCTGAACGAGGTTATGCCCTCGACCGCAAACGCAATCATCTTCTTGAGCGGGTACTTGGTCTCGCCGGCAAAGCGCTCGGCGCGTTCATATGTGACTATCGCGGACGGGAAGCCTATCAGCGGCACGATGCCGCGCAGGAACAGATTGATCTCGGTATAACCTTCGAGCGCCTCAAGTGCGCGACGGCTCATCAGGCGGTACTCGGCATGGTTGAACACCAGCTCGACGCCCAGCAGCGCCATCAGCTTGTAAAAGCCTTCGCCGGTCAGCCGCTTGAACGCGGTGTCCGAAGCGCGCGATGACCGCACGCCGTAGACGATATCGTGGCCGGAGTAGTATTCGTCGAGGAACTGGTCCACGACGTCTATGTCGTCCTGGAGGTCGGCGTCCATGGACACGACCATGTCGGCGCGTTCGCGGGCGGTCATAAGGCCAGCCAGCAGCGCGTTCTGATGGCCGCGGTTGCGGCTGAGCTTGGCGCCGCAGAACAGCGGATCCTCCGCGTGTGCATGTTCAATGATGTTCCAGGTCTCGTCGCGGGAGCCGTCGTCGACGTAGAGCACGCGGCTGTCGGGGCTCACGCGGCGGGCGTCGATTAGCGCATGGAGCTTGGCGCTGAGCCGGCGGGTGGTCTCGGGCAGCACGGCCTGCTCGTTGTAGCACGGCACGACGATGTATAGAGTGTCAACCCGGTCGGGCATAGCGAGCGCCTCCAATCTTCAAATTAGTGCAATATAATCAAGTTAAGTTTATCACGCTTTGAAACCCGCGTCAAGTGCGGCGCGCGGCAAATTTGTGTCGCCGCGCGGGCTTTGTAGCGATTGTCGGTGGGCATCTGCGCCATAATTCGCCTGGCTGGCGGCCGGCTGTGTGCGTTGACGGCGATTGGGCGCGGGCCTGCGGCACGGATGTGCGCGCAGCGATTGAACGCTGGCAGAGGCCAGCCAAAGCGCGGGCCTTTATGGGGCGCGTTGGGCGTGCGGTCATGCGCCGGCGGATGGCGGGATGCGCGAGCGATTGGCGCATGCGAGTTCGGGAATGCGACTGACGGCGGCGGGCTGGTCAGCATGGCTTGCGCGGGGTCCGGCGGCTGCCCAACGATGTAAATGGTGAGAGCGTTGGCATTGCGCAGATGTAAACGCTGAGAGCGCTGGCATTGCGCAGATGTAAACGCTGAGAGCGTCGACGTTGCGCATGCGATGGCGTGCGCTGGCGGTGGTGCGCCGGCTGAAGAGTACCGGCGCCAACGCGCGAACAACTTCTATAATATAGGCGTGCGGGACTCAACGCACCCTGATGCGCCCGGTCATGCTTGCCACGGCGCGGGCGGCGCAATGGCGGTATGGCTCGCCTGGCGGGTGGAATGGTGGCGCGAATGGCGGCTTTATGTCAAATGCGCTGCTGCCGGCTGTCAACATTTGCGGCTTTTACGTCGGCATGACCAGAAAAAACCATAGCTTTGGTGTAGACTAGGCGATAATCAGTGCGCGCGGCGTGGACGGGGCGGTGCGCGCCTTGCACAGGGGGTGTCCCATGAGAGAACTGGATTATGTATTGCGCCGCGCGCGCCGGCGACTGGACGAGGTAAGGGTCTGCGCATATGCGCCGGTCGCGCCGCTGGAGTGCGAAGCATGGCTGTTCGAAGCGCCCGTGCCGTTTGATGCGCGCACGAGTGGCCAGAAGGTCGTGCCTGAGCCCGGCGGGTCATGGGCGCGCGGCGAGCTGTGTCACGCGTGGCTGCGAGTGCATGGAGCGGCCGGCAACCAGCCTGCCGGCGTGCGGTTGGCGGTGCGACTGAATGTTGCGGGCGGGATGCTGGCGGTGGACGGCGCGGGCAGGCCGCTGTGCGGATTGCGCGCCGGCTCAGGGCTGGAGGACGGCGTGCTGGCGCTGGACGAGGATGCGGCGCAGGGCGAAGTCGAGCTGTGGCTGCGCGCGGAGCTGACGCCGGACATGCCCTGCCAGTGCGACCCGGCGCGGCCTGTTGCAGAGCTGTGCGCCGAACAGCCCAACCTGCGCCAGCTCTATTACGACATGGAAGTGATAATGGAGCTCGCGCAGGCGCGGGGCGAAGGCGCGCGGCACGATATGATCGCACGGGCGTTGCAGCGCGCGCTGGGCGTGCTGACCGATCTGAACGAGGAGCGCGCGCTGGCGGCGATATATGCGCTCAGGCCCGAGCTCGAGCGCGTGAGCGGCGATTACGGGTTCATGCTGTCGGCGGTGGGGTGCGTGCGGGTCGCTCCGGCGCGCATGGCGCAGTTGGACAGTGCGGCGCGGCAGTTTGCGCGCATGGCCGCGGGCGCATTGCAGCTGATGGACGGCTGGGACGGCTATGTAACCGGCGCGGGTCAGGCGCAGCTGTACGACTGGCTCATGCGGAACGAGCCGGAACTGTTTGAGCGCATGCGCGAGCGCGTCAGCCAGGGCCGCTGGGAGATACAGGGCGCGCTGTGGGCCGAACCGGATATGCGCATGACCGGCGGCGAGGCCATAGTCCGCCAGATACTCTACGGCAAGCGCTTTTACGCGCGCAATTTTGCGCTGGATGTGAACGCGGTGTGGCTGCTGAACAGTCCCGGCTGCTGTGCGCAGATGCCGCAGTTGATGCGGCGCAGCGGCATACAGTACATACTGTGCGGTCGCGCGGCGCGGCCGGAGCGCTGGGAGTTCCCGCATACGAGCTTCTGGCTGCAGGGCCAGGACGGCTCGCGCGTGCTGGCGCATGTGCCGGCGATGGCGCGCGGCGACGTGTTGCCGGGCGACGTGTGCGCTGCGGAGCGCGGGTGTGGCGAGCTGGGGCTGACCGAGGGCGCGCTGATGCTCTATGGTGCAGATGGCGCCGGCCCGGGCGTCGCGCAGATGGAGCGCCTTGCGCGCATGGGCGATCTGCGCGGACTGCCGCCGGTGCGCTGCGAGCGCGCGATGGACTTTTTTGAGAGGTTGCGGCGCAGCCGGGTCGAGCTGCCCTGGTGGAGCGGCGAGTTGAACTGCGGCGGGGCTGCGGGCGAGTTGACGGCGGACGTGCGCGCGCAGAGGCTGAATCGGCGGCTGGAAGGCGCGCTTAGACTGGCCGAACTGGTGCTCACGGCGATGCAGCTGCGCGGCGCGGAGTATCCGCGCGCCGAGTTGAGCGAGCTGTGGCAGCGGCTGCTGACGTGGCAGGCGTGCGGCGCGTCCGGCGGTGAAGCACGGCGGCGCGAGTATGAATCGCTGCTGGCCGGGCTTGGGGCGCTGATTGAGCGCTGCTGGAGCGGTGAGCGCGGGCTTGACGTGGTGCTCAATCCGCATGCGTGGACCATGGATATGTGGCTGCCGGGCACTGCGGACGGCGACTCAGACGCGGGGCTGCGCGTGTCGTTGCCGCCTATGAGCGCGTCGTCCACGATTGGCGCGCGGCGGGTCGAACTGCCCGAGCGCACCGCGGATGAGCGCATGCTGGCCAACGACCGGCTGCGGCTCAGGTTCGACGAGCGCGGGAGGCTGGCCAGCGTGTACGACCTGCGTCAGGACTGGGAGGTGCTGCGCGGCGCGGGCAACCAGTTGAGCGTATACGCGGTGGACGACGGTGAACTGGATGCGGATGCGCCGCGGCGCGTGGGCGCGTTTGCGCAGATCAGCGCGCGGGGCGAGGTGGACGGCGCGGTATGCCGGCGCGTGGCCGAGTACAGCTTTGGCGAGTCGAAGCTGGAGCAGACCGTCGAAATCACTGCGGGTTCGGCGCGGGTGGACTTCATAACGCGGGTGTACTGGCGCGAATCGGGGCGGCTGCTGCGGGCGGAGTTCCCGCTGAACGTGAGCGCGGGCAAATTCAGGTGCGATGCGCCGTTTGGCAGCGTGGAGCGCCCGACGCACCGCAATACGCCGCGCGAACAGGCCGAGGTGAGCGCGCTGAACTGGGCGGATCTGAGTCAGGTCGGCCGGGGCGCGGCGCTGATGCTGGACGGCGGATATGGATACGGCTGTCTGGACAATGCGCTCAGCGTGAGCCTGCTGCGCGCGCGGGACGATGGCGATGCGGCTGGATGCGAGTTGAGGTACGCGCTCTACCCGCATGCGGGCGACATTGTGGATGTGACGCGCCAGGCGTGCGCGTTCCATCAGCCGCCGGAGCTGGCGCAGGGGCCGACGTTTGGACCGCTGTGCTGGGTAGACGCGCGCAATGTGGTGCTGGAGACCGTCAAGCTCGCCGAGGATTCGCAGGACATAGTGCTGCGCATGTACGAGTGTTTGGGCGCGAGCTGCACGGCGCGACTGCGCACTGGCTTTGAAGCGGAATCGGCCAGCGTATGCGACCTGTTGGAGCGCGTGACTGCGCCGCTGACGATCGACGGCGAGGCGATAGAGCTGGAGTTCACGCCGTTCGAGATCAAGACTGTGATTATTACGCCGCTCAGATAGCGGTCGGGCGTCAAGCAAGGCGTGAACGCTGCACGATTGGCGTGGCGGCTCTGCTGCAATTTGTGAGCGCATGCCGATGGCGCCGCTTTTGACAGCCTGATGTGAGGTTTGCATGCCGCGCTGTGGCGATGCTGCAGCTATCTCGCCAGTCGCGCAAATGCCGGGATTCGGCGGCGGAGGTTCGGGCCGCGACGCCTGTCGCGTTCGCCGCGCAATCGCCCGCGCGGCGGCGGACTCATGGCGGAATGCCGGCATGGGCTGAGCGACCGCGCCAACATGCCCGCGCGCCCGGCGACTGCGCAGGTTTACCGCAGTTTTGCGCATTGCGCCGGTGTAACTACTGGCAACGGACGCGCGCTTGTGATATAATGATAGCATCCTGTATGGGAGGGATTGATTTGGAACTCAAGAGCTTCATAGGCGAGATGGCCGCCGCGCCGGGCCTGCCGGGCTACGAGCGTGAAGTGGCGCAGCTGTTCTGCCGGGAGATGGAGGCGCTGGGCGCGCGCACTGACATAGACGCGATGTCCAATGCCACCGCATGCCTGGGCGAGGGCGCGCCGCGCATAATGGTCACCGCACATCTGGATGAGATAGGACTCATCGTCACCGAGATACTTGAGGACGGCGCGCTGCGCTTTACGCGCATGGGCGGCGTCGATCCGCGCATACTGCCCGGGTCGCGCGTGCATGTGTACGCGGGCGGCGGCGCGGCGATTACCGGCGTGATAGGCGCCAAGCCCCCGCACCTGCTGACCGCGGCCGACCGCAAGAAGAACCTCGAACTCAAGGACATGTATATCGATCTGGGCATGGACGCCGCGCGCGTGCGCGAATTGGTGCGCGTGGGCGATCTGGTGACGCTCAGCGGGCCGCTGACCGAGCTTGCGGGCGACAACCTGGCCGCCAAGACCATGGACGACCGCGCATGCGTGGCGGTCATGTGCGAGGCGGCGCGGCTGCTGGGCGACGTAAAGCTCGCCGGTGAAGTGTGCTTTGTGGCCGCGGCGCAGGAGGAGGTCGGCTCGCGCGGCGCGCAGACCGCGGCGCATAGGCTCGCGCCCGATCTGGCCATAGCCATAGACGTGACCCACGGCACGATGCCCGACTGCCGTCCGCAGGAGATATACCCGCTGGACAGCGTCGTCATGTCGATAGGCCCCAACATTCACCCGATGATGCACGCGCGCATGATGGACACCGCCCGCCGCAATGGCATAAAGGTGCTCGAGAGCGTGTGCGGCGGCGTGACGTCGACCGATGCCGCCGCCACTCAGGTCGCGCGCGAGGGCATACCCACGCTGCTGCTTGAGCTGCCGCTCAAGTACATGCACACCACCGTGGAGACGCTCAACCTGAACACGCTGCGCGAGACCGCGCGGCTGCTGGCGTGCTTCGTGCGCGATACTCTGGCCGACTGGGGGAACATACAATGGCAATAGACACTCAAAGGCTGCTAAAACTGCTGCGCCGGCGCGGCGTGTCGGGCTGTGAGGGCGACGTGCGCGCGGCGATAATGGATATGGTCAAGCCGCTGTGCGACGAGGTCTACGTCGACACGATAGGCAACCTGTTCGCGCACAAGCGCGGCGCTGGCAAGCGCGTGATGGCCTGCGCGCATATGGACGAGGTCGGCATGATGGTCAGCCACTTCCGCGACGACGGCCTGCTCGAGTACGCGACCGTGGGCGGCATAGATCCGCGCGTGCTGGTCAGCAAGCGCGTGGTCATAGGCGAAAACCGCGTGCCGGGCGTGATAGGCTCCAAGGCGATACACCTGCAGTCCGAGACCGAGTACCATTCGGTGCTGGGCCACGACAAGCTGCGCATAGACATAGGCGCGACCAGCGCCGACGAGGCCAAGAAGCTGGTCAAGCTGGGCGACTACGTGACGTTTGACTCGGAGCCGGAGCTGTTTGGCGACGGGCGCGTGTGTTCGCGCGCGCTGGACGACCGGGTGGGCTGCCTGGCGCTGATAAGCGCGCTGGAGGACAGCTTTGATTGCGACTTCACCGCTGTGTTCACGGTGCAGGAGGAAGTCGGCCTGCGCGGCGCGCGGGTGGCGGCGTCGCGCGTGCAGCCCGAGATAGCGATAGTGCTCGAGGGCACGACGTCCAACGATCTGGGCGATGTGGACGAGCACCTGCGCGTATGCGAGGTCGGCAAGGGCGTCGCGATATCGTTCATGGACCGCGGCTCGATAGCCAACGTGCAGCTGTACCGCCAGATGCTCGAGCTGGCCGAGCGCGAGGGCATACCGCATCAGGTCAAGAACGTGATAGCCGGCGGCAACGATGCCGGCGCGATACAGACGCGTGCGGGCGCGGTGGCGACGTGCGTGCTGTCGGTGCCGTGCCGCAACATACATTCGCCCGCGTCGGTGGCGGCGCTGGACGACATGGATGCGCAGGCCAGGCTGCTGCGCGCGTTCCTGCGCACGCTGTGAGCGGTGCGATACTGTGACGGCCAATTATAAAAGGAGTTGTATTGCTGTGGATGTAAAGAGCACACTTAAAGCCGTATGCGAGGCGTTCGGCCCCACCGGTCACGAGACGCGCGTGGCCGCCGTGATAGAGGACATGATAAAGCCCTACGTCGACGAGATACGCTACGACGCGCTGGGCAACCTGATAGCGATAAAGCATGGCACCGGCAAGCGCATAATGCTTGCGGCGCATATGGACCAGATAGGCTTTGTGGTCACGTCGGCCGATGAGAACGGCTTTCTGCGCATACACCAGCTGGGCGGCATAGCGCGCAATGTGACGCTGGGCCGTCGGGTGGTGTTTGAAAACGGCGTCGAGGGCGTGATATACTTCGAGCAGACCTCCGAGGGCGGCGCATACGACGTGGACATGTCGCGCATGTTCATAGACATTGGCGCATCGACCCGCGAGGAGGCGCTCTCGCGCGTGAGCATAGGCGACGCGGCCACGTATGCGCCGGGCGTCGTGGACATGGGCGCGCGCATGGCCTCGCCCGCGATGGACAACCGTGCGGGCTGCGCGGTGCTGATAGAGCTGCTGCGCGACGTCGAGACCACCAATGAACTGGCCTGCGTGTTCACGACGCAGGAGGAAGTCGGCCTGCGCGGCGCACGCGCGGCGGCGTTTGAGCTCAAGCCCGACGTGGGCGTGGCGCTGGACGTGACGCCCACGCGCGACATGCCCAAGGCGGTGCGCCACAGCGTAGTGCTGGGCGAGGGCCCGACGATCAAGATCATGGACTCGTCGCTGATATGCAATCCGCAGGTAGTGGCGGACATGCGTGCGGCGGCCGGGCGCGCGGGCGTAAAGTACCAGCCCGAAGTGCTGACCGCGGGCGGCACCGACGGCGCGGCGATGCAGCTGACCCACGGCGGCGTGCCGGCGGGCGTGATATCGGTGCCGTGCCGCTATGTGCACACGCCGGTCGAGACCGTGCAGATATCCGACATGGAAGGCGCGGTGCTGCTGCTGCGCGAGTTTGTCAAGTAAGGCGCGAGAGTGCGCGCCGATAGGGTGCGTGCGGAGGGCTTGCCGTGTGTGGCAAAGGCGCAGCGCTGCTGTGCAAGTTTGTCAGGTAGGGCGCGAGAGTGCGCGCCGATAGGGCGCGTGCGGAGGGCTTGCCGTGCGTGGCAAATGCGCGGCGCTGCTGTTGCGCGCTGGTAAAGCAAGGCTCGGCGGGCGTGCAGATGTCTTAATAGTATTATCATATGTGCGGGCGGGTCGCGGCGGCGCATGTGCGGCTGCGTTCCCGCCCGCATGGCGTAGTGGCAAGGAGGTGTCTGGCGACAGATGGTAGGCATAATTTGGCTGTGTGCGTTCGTGGCCGAGGGCGAGGTGATAGCGCGACGCGCATTCGGACGGCATGCGCTTATGACACGGGCGTGGCTGGGCGCGGTGATCGGGCTGGTCATGGCCATGTGGCTGCCGACGCTGTGCGCATTTGCGATGCGGTTCACGGTGGCGGCGCAGTGGACGGCGCTGGGACTGGGCGCGGCGATAGCGGCGGCGGTATATCTGGGATTGAAGCCGCGCCGGGTGCTGCCGGGCGACGATGCGCCGCCATGGCTGGCGACGCTGGCGGTAGTGCTGCCGCTGCTGATAGTGGGCGCGTATTTGCAGTACACGCACAACCTGCGCCCGGTCGATGGGGCGTACTACGTCGGCCAGTCCACATACAGCGACATCAACCTGCACATGAGCATAGTGACCGGACTGCGCAACGCGTCGTTCCCGGCCGAATACATACTGTTGCCGGGCACGCGGCTGTGCTATCCGTTCCTGGTGGACGCCATGTCCAGCTCGATGTACATGCTGGGCACCGATTTGTCGGTGAGTTTGTGGCTGCCGGGGATAGTCATGATGGCGCTCACGTTCCTGGGGTATGCATGTCTGGTATGGCGGATAGGCCACAAGGCCTGGATGGTCGTGCTGTGCACGCTGTTGCTGTTTGTAAACGGCGGGTTTGGCTTCTTTGACATGTTCGACATGGTGCTGCGCGACCCGTCGCGGTTCATCAACATATTCACCGGCTACTACCAGACGCCGACCAATCTGCCCGATCTGAACCTGCGCTGGAGCAACATACTGGTGGACATGCTGGTGCCGCAGCGCACGTTCCTGGCGGGCTGGACGGTGCTGATGCCGGCGCTGTACCTGCTGCTGGGCGCGACGCGCAGTCAGCGGCGGCTGGAGTTCGTGGCGACCGGACTGCTGGCGGGCTGCATGCTGATGATAAACACTCATGCGTTTCTGGCGCTGGGGCTGGCAAGCGCGGGCTTTATGTTCTGGCAGCTGTGGCAGGCCACGCGTGAGGTAAAGCAGGCCGGCGCACGCGCGGACGAGGCGCGCGCCAGGCGGCGCAAGCTGCTGGTAAACTACCTGATATACGGCGGCATAGCGGTGGTCATGGCGTTGCCGCAGGTGCTGATATGGACCATCAATCAGGCGTCGGAGGGCGGGTTCCTGAAGTTCCACTTCAACTGGGTCAACAACGACGGCGGGCTGATAGACGAGTACTTCTGGTTCTGGATAAAGAACATCGGCCCGGTGGCGCTGTTCATAATACCGGCGCTGCTGGACTCGCGCGGCGAACAGCGCATGATTGCGGTGGGCGCGTTTACGATATTTGCGGTTGCCGAGTTCATAGTGTTCCAGCCCAACATATACGACAACAACAAGCTCCACTACGTGTGGTATCTGCTGATGCTGCCGGTGACCGTGCGGTATCTGGAGCGGCTGTGGCAGGCGCTGCGCGCGGCAAAGCTCCGAGGCATCGCGCTGCTTATGGCGGGGTTCATGTGCTGCGCATTCGTATCGGGCACGCTGACGATAGCGCGCGAGTGGATATCCAACTACCAGCTGTACAGCGCGACCGAGGTCTCCGCGATGGAATACGTGGACGACAATGCGCTGGACGATGCGGTGTTCCTGACCGGCGGCCAGCACAATAACGCCGTTGCGTCGCTGGCGGGACGCAAGCTGGTCTGCGGTTCGGGCACGTTCCTGTACTTCCACGGCCTGAACTACGCGCAGCAGGAGTCCGATGCCGCCAGCATGTTCACCGATCCGGTGGGCAATGCGGCGCTGTTTGAGCAGTACGGCGTGGACTATATCTACATAAGCAATCAGGAGCGCAGCCAGTATGCGCTGGACGAATCGCTGATAGCCAGTCTGTATCCGCTGTGGTACAGCCTGGGCGATATCAACATATACGCCGTGTCCGAGCGCGCGCAGGCGGCTATGGGCTGACGGCGATGCGGATCAAGGGCGGCATAGGCGCCCGGTTGGCGGCGGCGCGGCACGAAGGTGCCGCGCCGCTGAGCTTTTTGCCGTGATTAACCGCACGCCTGCGCGCAAAGTCGCAACGCAATACAGGCGCTAAAACGATGCAGATTATCGGCTGATATCGGCAATGCACGGCATGATTTTGCGGCGCTGTCGATCAGAGCACGCCCAGATGCGCTCGTGGCAATCGTGCAGTTCAGTTTAAGAGGCTTTGTCAACTGTCCGACGGCGCGGCATGGAGCCGCGGCGCTTGCCTTAACGGTCGCGCAGGCGCCCTGGCGGACGCGTCGCATCTGCAATTTCATGCAATAAAATTGTTAACCTGATTGCGTGTGAGTAAAACCCTCAGCATTAAATGCCGCACAAAGCCGCTGATTTATGTGAGAAATGGCATATCGCAACAAAGAATACGCGATTTCTTAATATTCCAAGCGCATATAATACTTGCAATTAAAGCTGTTATAGTATAGAATATGGGGTGGATGGGAAATTCTTTAGATAGATTTGTTTGGCCGGAATAAAGGAACAGGAGGTATGAACAATGAACACAAAGCCCGATGACCGCACTGTAGAGCAGATAGCGTCCAATATATTCCATGTGCTACCGCTGCTGCGCAAGCGGTTGCTGCGGCTGGATGTGGTGCAGGCGGAGCACGGCATACCGCTGAGCCATGCGCAGGTGTTGACGATGCTCAGCGAGACCAACAGCATGTCGGTATCCGAGATATCGCGCCGGCTGGGCATAGCCAAGCCCAACATCACGCCGTTGGTAGACCGGCTGATAGCTGCCGACCTGGTGGATCGCGTGCGCGACACCGGCGACCGGCGTGTGGTCAACGTTGTGATACAGCCCGCAGGCCGCGAAAAGCTGGTGGCGATACAGAAGTCGATAGGCGACCAGGTGCGCGAATGGAGCGAGACGATGTCCGAGGAGGACTTCAATGAGCTGGCGCGTGCGCTGGACAGCATCACCCGCATACTTTCAAATCTGCAAAACGACAAGTAATTGGAATATTTATCTCCCCTGCCGGCCCGGCGCCGACGGGGGAGTTTTGCGTTTGGGCGCGCGGGCAGTAGCTTAATGTGCAGGCGGTTGAGCCTGCTCGGGCGCGCGAAGGGCAGGGCTTCAAAGTGCAGGCAGTCGACATTGTTCGGGCGCGCACGGGCGTAGCTTCAGTGTGTAGGCGGTCGAGCCTGTTATGGTGCGTGGGGCATGGCTTTAATGTGCATGCGGTTGGGCCTGCTTGGGTGCGTGGGGCATGGCTTCAAAGTGCAGGCGGTTGGGCCTGCTCAGACGCGTGGGCATAGCTTCAGTATGCATGCGGTTGGGCTAGCTCGGGTGCGTGGGGCATTGTTTCAAAGTGCAGGCGGTTGGGCCAGCTCGGGTGCGTGGGGCATTGCTTCAAAGTGCAGGCGGTTGGGCCTGTTCGGGTGCGCGCGGGCGTAGCTTCAAAGTGCAGGCGATTGAGCCTGCTCGGGCGCGTGGGGCGTAGCTTCAATGTGAAAGTAGTTGAACTCGCTCGGGCGTAAGCGGGCCGTAGCTCCAATATGAAGGCGATCGAACTCACGCCAGCGGCACTGAACCTTGCGCATATGCGTATAACCGGTCGGCAAAACGCTTTGCGTTCAGGCAATAAAGGTAGCACGCATTTTGCCGGTAATTGAGCGCGCTTGACCGCTCAAGCGTAAACGGTTGATTTGCGCGGACAAATGTATTATCATTAGACGGGAAGCCCGCGCCCGTGCGGGCGGATGAACGCAAATGCTCTTTTGGATGGGAGGTAACTTGCGAAAATGATGGAAATGGAACTGCTCGACAGGCGTGTGGAACGCCTGCTCAGGGAGATCAAGACGCTGGCCTGCGAGCGCGCCCGCGACGTGGCCGACATAGAGATCGCGCTGCGCCAGGCATCGCTGGACGACGCCAGCGTAGGCCAGTGGCAGCCGTTTGCCAACGGCGGCGAATGGGGCGGCGAACAGCGCTGGTGGGACTTCAGGTTTACCGCGCGCGTGCCCGAGGGCTACACCGGCAAGCAGCTGCGCCTGGAACTGACGACCGGCTGCGAAGGCGCCTGGGATGCGACCAATCCTCAGTTCGAGGTGTTCATAAACGGCGAGCTGCGCCAGGCCGTGGACACCAATCACACCGAGGTGCTGCTGGGCGAGGGCGTGGCGGCGGACGCCAGCTTTGACGTATACCTCAAGGCGTACTGCCAGACCGACGCCGGTCGCCATGCCCGGCTGTATGCGCGCACCGTGGAAGTCGCGCCCAATGTGCTGGGGCTGTACTACGATGTGCGTGTGCCGCTGGAGGCGGTGGCGCTGCTGCCGCGCGAATCGCGCACGCGCCTGAACGCGCTGGAGGCCATGAGCGATTCGCTCAACTGCCTCGACCTGCGCGATCCGGGTTCGGAGGCGTTCTACGCATCGGTCGACGCCGCGCGCGAGTGCATGCAGCGCGAATACTATGAGGCGCTGTGCGCGCGCGAGCCCGAGGTCATAGCCAACTGCGTGGGCCATACGCATATAGACGTGGCGTGGCTGTGGGATCTGGAGCAGACCCGGCACAAGGCCGTGCGCTCGTTCGCGACGGTGCTGGAGCTGATGCGGCGGTATCCCGAGTACGTGTTCATGTCCAGCCAACCGGTGCTGTACAAGTTCGTCAAGGAGGACGCGCCCGCGCTGTACGACCAGATCAAGCAGCGCATAGCCGAGGGCCGCTGGGAGTGCGAGGGCGGCATGTGGCTGGAGGCCGACTGCAACCTGGCGGGCGGCGAGGCGCTGGTGCGGCAGCTGCTGCACGGCAAAGAGTACTTCCGCAAGGAGTTCGGCAAGGACAACCGCATACTGTGGTTGCCGGACGTGTTCGGGTATTCGGCCGCGCTGCCGCAGATACTGAAGAAGTCGGGCATAGACTACTTCATGACGACCAAGCTGAGCTGGTCGGAGTACAACAAGACCCCGTATGACACGTTCATGTGGAAGGGCCTGGACGGCTCGGAGGTGCTGACGCACTTCATACCGACGCGCGACCTGGTGGGCGACGAGCATCACTCGCTGACGCACTTCACGACCTATAACGGCGACATAACGCCGATGCAGATCGCAGGCGGCTGGAACCGCTTCCAGCAGAAGGGCCTGGACAACCAGTTCCTGGTCAGCTACGGCTTTGGCGACGGCGGCGGCGGCCCCACCGAGAAGATGCTCGAGTATCAGCGGCGCATGGCGCATCAGCTGCCGGGCATGCCGCGCACGCGCCCGAGCACTGCGCGCAAGTTCTTTGAGGAGCTGGACGCGCGCGTGCGTGACAATCGCCGGCTGCCCAAGTGGTCGGGCGAGCTGTACCTGGAGTACCACCGCGGCACCTATACCGCGATGGCCAAAAACAAGCGCAACAACCGCAAGATAGAGATAGAACTGCGCGAGGTCGAACTGTGGAGCACGCTGGCGGCGCGGCTGGGCGTCGAATACCCCGAGGCCGAGCTGCATGACATCTGGGAGCGCGCGTTGACGCTGCAGTTCCACGACATACTGCCCGGCTCGTCGATAAAGAAGGTCTACGACGACTCCGACGAGATATACGCCGACTGCTTCAAGCGCCTGGCCGCGCTCAAGCAGGCCGCGCAGGCTGCGATAAGCGCGCAGGCGGCGGGCAACATAGTGGCGTTCAACTCGCTGTCCGAGGCGCGCGACGACGTGCTGTGGTTCGACGCGCCCGAGGGCGTGACGGCGCTGCGCGACGCGGCGGGCAATGAGTATCCGGTGCAGCGCACGCCCAAGGGCTGCTGCGCGGCGGTGTGCGGCGTGCCGGCGATGGGCGCCAAGTCGTTCGAATATGTGTACGGCGAGGCCAGCGCGGACAAGCTGGACGTGACGGACAAGCGCTTTGATACGCCGTACTTTGCGGGCGAGTTCGGCCCGGCGGCGCGCATAGTGTCGCTGATAGACAAGCGCAATGGCCGTCAGGTCGCGCGCGAGCCGCTCAACCGCATAGTCTGCTACGAGAACAAGCCCCACAACTACGACGCCTGGGATATCAACATCTACTACACCGAGCACAGCTGGGAGGTCGACGACCTGCGCTCGCTGGAGGTCGTGAGCAACGGCCCGGTGCTGGCGATGCTGCGCGCCGAGTTCGCGTATGAGCATTCGACCATCGAGCAGTACATACTGCTGTACCGCACGCTGCCGCGCATAGACTTCGACACCCGCGTGCAGTGGAACGAGAAGCAGTACATGCTCAAGGCGCACTTCCCGGTCGACGTGTTCTACAACTCGGCGACCTACGACGTGCAGTACGGCAACGTGACCCGCGCGACCCACAAGAACACGTCCTGGGATGTGGCGCGGTTTGAGTCGTGCCACCACAAGTGGATGGACGTCAGCGAGGCGGGCTACGGCGTGGCGGTGCTCAACGACTGCAAGTACGGCTGCTCGATAGACGAGCACTCTATGGCGCTTACGCTGCTCAAGAGCTCGACCCACCCCAACCCCGAGGCCGATCAGTGCGAGCACGTGTTCACGTATTCGCTGATGCCGCATATGGGCGACTGGCGCGTGGGCGGCGTGGTGCGGCAGGCGTATGGCCTGAATATGCCGATGACCACGTGCGCGGCAGGCGGCGCGGGCGACCTGCGTGCGACCGCGGACGAGTTCGCCGTGGACGCGCCGGGCGTGCTGGTAGAGGCGGTCAAGCGCCAGCTCGATGGCGTGAACACGATAGTGCGCATGTACGAGTGCTACGGCGCGCGCACTCAGGCCACGCTCAGGCTGGGCGTGCCGGCCAAGCGCGCATACCTGACCGACCTGATGGAGAACGTGGAGCGCGAAGTGCCGGTCGTAGACGGCAGCGTGACGCTCGAGTTCAAGCCATATGAGATACTGACCGTGATGCTGGAGGGCTGAGGCGCAATGCGCGGCTGACCTGACGGCATGATGAAACGCCCGTCCCCGGGTGCAGCGAGTGCTGCATGAGGGGGCGTGCGTTTGCGCGTCGCGGAGCTGACAGGCGCTGAGTACAGCGCGTGCAGGTTAGCGGTTGAGGGCATTTGTGCGTCGCGGAGCCGACAGGCGCCGAGCGCAGCGCGCACAGGTTAGCGATGGCGTGCGTTTGCGCGTCGCGGAGCCGACGGGTGCTGAATACAGCGCGTGTAGATTCGCGGTTGAGGGCGTTAGTGCGTCGCGGAGCCGACGGGCGCTGAGTGCAGCGCGCGCAGGTTAGCGGTTGAGGGCATTTGTGCTTCGCGGAGCCGACAGGCGCCGAGCGCAGCGTGCACAGATTCGCGGTTGCGGGCGTTAGTGCGTCGTGGAGCCGACGGGTGCTGAGTACAGCGCGTGTAGATTCGCGGTTGCGGGCGTTAGTGCATCGCGGAGCCGACGGGCGCTGAGCACAGCGCGCGCAGGTTAGCGGTTGAGGGCATTTGTGCTTCGCGGAGCCGACAGGCGCCGAGCGCAGCGCGCACAGATTCGCGGTTGCGGGCGTTAGTGCGTCGTGGAGCCGACGGGCGCTGAGCACAGCGCGTGTAGATTCGCGGTTGCGAGCGTTAGTGCGTCGTGGAGCCGACGGACGCTGAGTACAGCGCGCGCACAGATTCGCGGTTGCGGGCGTTAGTGCGTCGCAGTGCCGACGGGTGAATACAGCGCGCGCACAGGTTAGCGGTTGTGGGCGAATTGCGTATGTCGCAAGGCCGGACTGTATTGCTTTGGAATGAGCGCATGTTGGATGTGCGGCCCGGGCCGTGCCGGAGTCGGCGGCGTGCTTTGAGCGTGTCCGTGCCATTGCGGGCGGAACAAGTGGCAGTGCACAGTATGGCGAATCGAGCAGAACGCCGCTTTATGCTGATGGCGGCGCACTAATCGGCGCTGACTCGCAAACGATCGCCAAAGTGCGTGCGTTTTGCGCGGCTTTGCGTTAAATGGTGAATAATATCCTGGCGTATGGGGCAAAACGGCTTGCTTTTTCCGAACAGCTACGCTATAATGAACGCGAAATATGCGCTTTGAGCGCGGTTTGTGAGGTGCCCATGAACATGTTTGCAAAAATAACGCGCTCTGCGCGGCAACTCGGCAACACCCGTACGCTGACTATGGCGGCATTGCTGGTAGCGCTCAACGTGGCGCTGGCCAGTGTGCGAGTGCAGATAACGCCTGAATTGCGGCTGAGCATAGGCTTCATAACGCAGGTCACGGCGGGCATGCTGCTGGGGCCGGCGGTGGCCATGCTGACCGGCGCGGCGGGCGACATAGTGTCGCTGGTATGCTTTCCGTCGGGCGCGTACTTTCCGGGATACACGCTCACGGCGGTGGTTGGCGGGCTGATCTACGGACTGATGCTGTATGAGCGGCCGCGCGTGGGCTATCTGTGGGCGCTGCTGACCAAGGCGCTGGTGAGTCTGGTGTGCAACGTGTTTTTGAACACGCTGTGGCTGATGCTGACGTCAGGTCAGGCGATGGCGGCGCTGTTGCCCGTGCGCGTGCTGAAGAACCTGGGCCTGTTGCCGTTTGAGGCGCTGCTGCTGTGCATGACCGCAAGCGCCGTGATGCTGGTGATGAAGCGCCTGCACCCGCGCCGTACGCGCGATTGAGCGGGCCATATTGTCAAATCTAAACCTTCATGACGTCCTCGCAGTTGCGATGACTGCGGGGGCGTCTTTAATATGCGCCGCGTCAATGCCGGACGTCGATTCGGGGCGGCTCCGAGCGCGGCGGGTTGGGTCGGAGCTGCCCACGGCGGCAATTTGGGGAGCACATCGCACCGCCGCGGCCTTGTGCGGCCGGGCGTTCTGCTTGTGCGGCCGCACAAGGCAACTGTGGTACGGCCGTTTATGCAGATGAAACGCGATCAGTTACCGCAACCGCGCCGCATAAGTATATATCACCTGCGCTGCGGTCGGGCATTGCTGCATCATCTCTGGGTTCACCTCTCCGGCATGTGTTGTGATACCACCTGCTCCGCGACCGGGCATTGCTGCGTTATCCCGGGGTTCACCCCGGCCAGTGAGATACCACCCGCACCGCGGCAGGGCATTGCAGGGGCGTCTCGGTTTTCCCCCCGTCCAGTGGGATACCACCCGCACCGCGGCCGGGCATTGCAGGGGCGTCTCGGTTCACCCTGACCAGTGAGATACCACTCGCGCCGCGACCGGGCATTGCAGCAGCAACGCGGCGGACTGTGCCAGGTGCGCCGTGCCAGGTCGTGCCAACTGCGTTGCGGTTGGTCGTTTTAATCTGGGGCGCGGTCGTTATGCAGCCGAGACGCGTCCTGCCTGAAGGCCGCGCCGGTACTGCTTGCATCAATTGCATTGCGGCCGGTAATGCATGCGCTCGCTCCATCGGCACTGCAAAGCGCGAAAACTCCCCCGCAACATGACAGGCTGCGGGGGGCGTTTTGAGTCATGGCTTGACGGTTCATGCAGGTGGCGTCACTGCTGTGCGCATATGCGGCGCACGTCCTCGTACATGCGTTGCACGGCGTCGAACGCCTGGGCGATGTTGTCGCCGGTCAGCGCGCATGCGCCTTCGAGCGTCGCGGCAAACCCATCTGGCAGCGCCACGTCGCTGGCGACGAGCCGTTTGAGGCAACCCTTCTCGTTCAGGCAGTACATGCGGTAATGCGCGTACAGCGCGTAGACCAGCGCCACCGCCGACCTGAACAGCGACCCCGATGCGTATAACACGTCGCGCTTGGACGCGGCCTTGCGCCCGCACATCAGCGAGAAGTCGCATTCCCACAGGAACTTTGCCATGGCCTCGCGGCGGTAGGTCTCGGGGTAGGGTTCCAGCCTGCGCTTGAGCGCGGCCAGCGCGCCGGTATGCTCGCACAGCGGCTGGCACAGGTATACCTCGCCCATGTAGATCGAGTTGACAAAGCCGAACGGATGGCCGCACTGATAGTCGATTGTGAGTTTGCCCGCTATGCAATCGTCTATGCAGCGCGCGACCTTGCCGGTATCGCGCAACAGCAGGTCAACCGCCATGCCGTCAACGGTGAGCCAGCCGCCGCCATTGATCCATGGGCCCCATTCTCCGATGTCTGTAATGCAGTCAGGGCGTCTCGCGTCGTCAAGCGCCATGCCCAGCGTGCGAAACGCCGCCATGTCAAACGATTCGTTGTAGTAGATGCCGATATCTATGTCGGATGATTCGGTTGCGGTGCCGGTGGCGCGCGAGCCGCCCAGCACTATCGCGTCGATGCCGGGAGCAGCCGCAAGCCCGTCTGCCACTTGCCTGATTACGTTGTCGGCTTTGGATGTGGATGCCATGTCGATTATCTCCTTCAATGAAGCATTGAATGTCAGGCGCAGTTGGGACAATCAGTGCGCAAGGGCCGTGCACTGTTAGCAGCCGTATACCGCGGCTCAATGTGCGCGCGGCTTATGTGCGCGGATTGCATATTCAATGGATTGACATGCCATATGCGCGAGCCATGCATTGCAGCAGGTTGTGCGAATGTGTGTAGGCAAACCCTCTGCGCAATTCATGCATAGCGGCGCGGTTTAAACGCTTCAACGGTAGGGCGCGGGTTATGCTCCTTACGGGCCTCATACGCCCAGGCGATGCATGCGCTGCCGCCGCGACGCTTTGTGCCGCGTGGCTGTAGGTGTTATGCGTTGGGTCATGGTTGATTGCCGACCTCCGCCTCGATTGCGTCCAGCAGTATCTGGGCCAGGTCGCCTTCGACTTTGACGGGGCGTTCGCCCTTGCGAAACAGCGCGCCGCAGCCGCTGCCACCGGCTATGCCTATGTCGGCGTTGCGGGCCTCGCCGGGGCCGTTGACCACGCAGCCCATCACGGCGACCTTGAGCGGGCGCTTTATATGGCGGGTGCCGTCGAACACCCGGCGGGCGATCTCGGCCACGTCTATGCGCGTGCGGCCGCAGGTCGGGCAGGATATGACCTCGACCGAGTCCTCGAGCTGGCCTATCGCGCGCAGTATCTGCTTGGCGGCGGCGATCTCCTCGACGGGGTTGGCGGTCAGCGATACGCGTATGGTGTCGCCTATGCCGTCCAGCAGCAGCGCGCCAATGCCTATGGCGGACTTGACTATGCCGTCGGCGGGCAGTCCGGCTTCGGTCACGCCCACGTGCAGCGGGTAGTCGCACAGCTTGTGCGCCAGCCGGTAGCTTTCCACCGTGGTGCGCACATCGGACGACTTTAGCGACAGCACTATGTCGTCAAAGCCCTCCTTTTCCAGATACGACGCGTGCTTGAGCGCGCTTTCGACCATGCCCTGTGCGCTGGCGCCGTACTTTTGCAGTATCTCCTTTTCGATTGAGCCCGAGTTTACGCCTATGCGCACCGGCACATGGTGTTGCTTCAGGCAGTCGGCCAGCTTGCGCACGTTTTCCTGCGAGCCTATGTTGCCGGGGTTTATGCGCACTTTGGCTATGCCGTTTTCGATTGCGCCTATCGCAAGCCGGTAGTCAAAATGAATGTCCGCGACCAGCGGTATCGGGCTGCGGTCCACCAGGAATCGCACCGCCTTTACGCAGGCCTCGTCGTGTACTGCCACGCGCGCTATCTGGCAACCCGCCTCATACAGCGCGTTTATCTGCTCCAGCGTCTTATAGCGGTCGCGGGTGTCTGTGTTGGTCATCGACTGTATGCTGACCGGCGCGCCGCCGCCCAGCTTGACCTTGCCTACCATTACGTACTTGCCGCTCATGCCGCACCTCCGTATTGCCAAAAGCGGGGGACTTGCCCCCGCTTGTGATTTAGCCCGTTATCAGTCGGGCAATGTCTTTATATGTAACAAACAGCATCAGCCCAAACAGCAGCGCCAATCCCACCAGATTGACTATTGCCTCGCGCGCCGGCGGTATCGGCTTGCGCCGCACCATTTCGATCAGCAGCACGACCAGCTTGGCGCCGTCCAGTCCGGGTATCGGCAGCAGGTTGAGTATGCCGAAGTTCAGCGATATCACCAGCAGCACATTGAGTCCGTACTGCGCGCCCATGCGCACCTGTTCGGAGATGATCTGCACCGTGCCCACCGGGCCGGTGAGCTGCTGATCCAGCGGCACTTCGCTGTGGAACATCTCGCCCAGCGCCGAGTACATGTCGCGAGTTATCATGACGATGTACTGTCCCGCGCGGCTGAGCGCCTCGCCCACGGTGCACGGCGAATAGACCTTGCCAAAGCTGGCGCCTATCATGTAGCGGCCGTTCTCCTCGCTGTAAAGCGGCGTGACGGTCAGCGTGAGCTGCTCGCCGTTGCGCTGGACGGTGAACTCCATGGGCTGGCCCTCGGACGCGGCTATCGCGTCCAGCACCTGCTGTGCGCCGTTCAGGTCGTAGCTTACCGGCTGGCCGTCCACCGCGACTATTATGTCGCCGGGCTGCATGCCGGCCTGGTAGGCGGGAGAATCGGTAGTATATTCGGCTATGCGCGGCGCGTCCATCGGGTTGCCCTGCATCGCAAACAGCACCACCGCCACCACAAATGCCAGCACAAAGTTCATGAACGGCCCGCAAAACGCGCTTATGAACCGCTTCCACGCGGGCTGATTGAGGTAGCAGCGCGCGCGCAACGCCTCGGCGTCGGCCGGCGACAGCGACGTGTCGGCCTGGTCGGCGTCAGCCGGCGACAGCGACGCGTCGGCCTTGCTGGCGTTGGCCGGCGACAGCGGCGCGTCGGTCTGGTCGGCGTTGGCCGCGTCCGGTTCGTCCAACTCGTCGTCATAGCGCGCCCTGCGGTCGACGGTGAGCAGGTCGCTCTCGTCCATGAAGTAGCGCACGTAGCCGCCCAGCAGCACCAGCCGCAGCGAGTACTTGATGCCCCGGGCCTTGAACTGCACGAGCTTGGGTCCAAAGCCTATCGAGAATTCCTCGACAGGTATGCCCAGCGCTATCGCCGAGACGAAGTGTCCGATCTCGTGCAGCAGTATGCACAGCGCCAGCAGCAGTATCGCGCCAATTATACTCAATGCCATAATCAATCCTCCGAAGTCAACTGCCGCGCGTCAGCCGCCGCACCGCCGTGCGACGTCGCGCGCGTATGCCCGGGCCTGACGGCCCAGCTCTATCAGCTGCGCGGTATCAAGCGCGGGCGCGCCGGCAAAGTGCGCCAGCGTCTCCTCGATAACGCCGGGTATAGCGCCAAAGCTCAACCCGCCGCTCAGGAACGCCTCGACCGCGGCCTCGTCGGCGGCGTTCATCACGCAAGGTGCGCCGCCGCCGGCGCGCAGCGCGTCATACGCTATGCGCAGGCAGGGGAACCGCTCCAGGTCGGGCGCTTCAAACGTGAGCTGGCGTCCGGCGAGCTCGAGCGGCGACAGCCCCGCCTCGATGCGCTCGGGCCAGCCCAGCGCCAGTGCGATCGGGCCGCGCATGTCGGGCGTGGCCAGCTGCGCCAGTACCGCGCCGTCGTCGAACTCGACCATCGAGTGCACTATGCTCTGCGGATGCACCAGCACGGTCACGCGCTCGGGCGCAATGCTGAACAGCCGGCACGCCTCTATCACTTCCAGGCCCTTGTTCATCAGCGAGGCGCTGTCTATCGTGACCTTGCCGCCCATGCGCCAGGTGGGGTGATTGAGCGCCTGTGCGGGCGTGGCGGCGCGTATCGCGGCGGCGTCCCACTGACGGAACGGCCCGCCGCTGGCGGTCAGTATCAGGCGCCTGACCTGCGTCGGGTGGCCTGCCATGCACTGGAATATCGCCGAGTGCTCGCTGTCGACCGGCGTAAGGCTTTCGGGCGGCATGTGGCCCCTGGGCGCGATGCCGCGCTTTGCGTCCAGCGCGCGCGCCGCGTCCATGACCAGCTCGCCGCCGGCGACCAGCGCCTCCTTGTTGGCCAGCAACACGCGCCGGCCGCTCTCAAGCGCGGTCATGACCGGCCCCAGGCCCGCCATGCCCACCACGGCGTCCAGCACCGTATCGCAGTCGGTATCGAGTATCGCGCGCTCATTGGCATTCGGGCCCCAGACCCAGCCCGCGCGGGGCGCGAATGCCTCGCCGGGTTGGGTCACGCCCAGCAGCGCCGGGTCGAATCCGCGCACGGCGGCCTCCAGCGCCGCGGCATCGTGGCCGCAGGTTGCGCTGCTGAGCGCTATGCGGTCGCGGTGGCGCTTCATTACGTCCAGAGTCTGCCGGCCTATCGAGCCGGTCGCGCCCAACAGCGCCAGCTTCATAGATCCTCACACCTTTACTATATCAGCATCAGCCGGAAGTATACGTACACGACCACGACATTGAACATCGCGCCGTCAAGCCGGTCCATCATGCCGCCGTGGCCGGGGAATATCGTGCCGTAGTCCTTGACGCCGCAGTAGCGCTTGACTATCGAGGCAGTCAGGTCGCCGCACTGCGAGCACACCCCCGCCACCAGCCCCAGCAGCGCAAAGTGCCACAGCGGCGGCAGCCCCTCTATGAAGAACCCCGCGAACACCGCCGCCGCAATCGACCACGCCACCGATGCGGCCAGTCCGGCCACTGCGCCTTCCACGGTCTTGCGCGGCGATATGTTGGGGCAGAGCCTGTGCCGGCCCCAGCGTATGCCCACGCAGTAGGCCGCTATGTCGCCCATGAACGCTATCGTCATGCTCAGCGTCAGCGCCAGCGTGCTCAGTCCATGCGGCTCCAGGTCGATCAGCGGGTATACTAGCGACAGCATCAGTCCGGGGTATATCATCGTGAACATCGTGGCCGACAGCGATGGGAAGTCGGCCTCCTTGCGCGCGACCATGACCACCAGCGACACCATCGAGAACATCAGCAGCACCGGCATCATCAGCGACTCGCTGTGGCCTATCTGCCTGCCCAGTGTGTACGCGCCCAGCAGCGCCGCCGGGTACGCCACGCACAGCCACTGTATCGGCTTCATGCCCTTTTTGCGGAACGCGTCGTACAGTTCGAACATGCAAAACGACGTGGCTATCATGGCGACTATGCGCAGATACCAACCCTGGAACCACATAAGCGATGTGAAGAACAACCCCAGCACCACGCCGGTTATAATGCGAACGCGCACAGGCGCACCTCCCAAATATAGTATATAGCGCGGCGCGCCCCTTCCCGGGCACGCTCAGCGCCCGCCAAAACGGCGCTGTCGGCGTGAGAACTCGGCTATATCCCGGTCCAGCGCGGCCGCGTCGTAGTCGGGCCAGAGCACCGGATCGAACACGAATTCGGCATATGCCAGCTGGTAGAGCAGGAAGTTGCTCAGGCGCTGTTCGCCGCTGGTGCGTATCAGCAGGTCGACCTCGGGCAGGCCGGCCGTGTACAGCTCGCGCTCAAGCGCGGATTCGTCTATCGCGCGGGGGTCTATTTCGCCTGCCGCCGCGCGTGCGGCCAGATTGCGCGCCGCCCGCGCCAGTTCCGCGCGCGCGCCGTAGTTGAGCGCTATGTTGAGCTTGAGTCCGGTGTTGGCGCGGGTGCGCTGCATGGCGGCGCGCACGGCGTCGCGCTGCTTTTCGGGCAGGCCGTCGACGTCGCCCAGTATCAGTATGCGCACGTTTTTGCGATTCAGCTCGTCTATCTCGCGCGTGAAGTACTCCAGCAGCAGCGCCATCAGCGCGCCGACCTCCTCGCGCGAGCGCGCCCAGTTCTCGGTGGAGAACGCGTACACTGTGAGCGCCTCGATGCCCAGTTCATCGCAATGGGTTATCACCGCGCGCAACGCCTCCACGCCGGCGCGATGGCCCGCGGCGCGCGGCAGCAGACGCTTCTTGGCCCAGCGGCCGTTTCCGTCCATGATTATAGCAATATGGCGCGGCAATTTTGTGGCGTCTGAATGTATATTGGTTTGCATAGGCGTACCTTCCGATTAAAATTCGCTTAAAAGGCATATGCCGACGCGCCTGAGGGTGCGCTTTGCGCTCCCGCGCGTCGGCAATGGAATAAATATATCAGGCATGCGGGCGCGGCTCCGAAAAGCGCGCGCAGATCAGCACATCGCCGTCGCGGCGCAGCACGCGCGCGACGAGATCAGCCGGCTGAGCGTCGTCGCGGGCGCGGCGCGGCGCCTGAGTAAAGCGCACGGTGAGCGTAAGGCCGGCGGATTCGGCCTCGCGCAGCGCTTCGTCGAGCGGCAGGCCGGTCATCATACGCTCATGACTTCCTTTTCCTTTTCGGCGCCGAGCTTATCGCAGTCCTTGCTGGCGGCGTCGGTAATCTTCTGGAGCTCTTCCTCGGCGCGCTTCTGATCGTCCTCGGTGATGGTGGAGTCCTTCTTGAGCTTTTTGAGCTGTTCCATGGCGTCGCGGCGTATCGCGCGCAGCGCGACCTTGGCCTCCTCGACCATCTTCTTGACCTGCTTTACGAGTTCCTTGCGGCGTTCCTCGTTGAGCTCGGGCACGACCAGGCGCACGACCTTGCCGTCGTTGGAGGGATTTATGCCGATATCGCTCTTCTGTATGGCCTTTTCTATGGCGCTTATCATCTTGGACTCCCAGGGCGATATGACCAGCATGCGCGGCTCGGGCGAGGATATGTTGCCTAGCTGATTGAGCGGAGTGGGGGTGCCGTAGTAGTCCACGGTTATCTTGTCGAGTATCTGGGGGTTGGCGCGACCGGCGCGCAGCGTCGTCAGATCCTTCTTGAGCAGCGCGGTGGTCTTGCCCATCTTTTCCTTGGCGGTGGTTATGACCTGCTTATACATGATAGCGTCCTCCTGTTAAATTCAACTCATGCGCCCCGGCGGCGCGGCCCGGGCGTTTACCATGCTTATATTGTAGCGAATAATCGGCGTGTTGGCAAGAGTAAATATGGCTGATTGCGCCGCAACCGGCGGCAAGCGGTGGAATTTCGCGGAGCGTTCGCTTTCGCGTGCGGGCGATGTGTGCTATAATCGCGATGACGGGTGCGGCGGCTGATATGCGCAAGCCGCGCGCGGCCGTTGCATGGGCCTGCGCGATATCGCGCGAGCCGATTACTGCGCGGGCGCGACCCGCACGGGAGGTAGATCGATATGATGATAAGGGTAAGGTTCGCCACGCCCGACGACGCGGCCGAACTGATTGAAATGAACCGCGAGTTCAACGGCGTGGAGGGGTTGGACCAGGACACGGTGCGGCAGGAGCTGGCGCGCGGCACGGAACTGGTCGCGGTGGCCGACGCGGGCGAGCGCCTGGCGGGTTACTGCTGCGTGCAGCACTACAAGTCGTTTTGCTATCCGCGCGGCATTGCCGAACTGACCGAGCTGTACGTGCGCGAAGAGTACCGCCACAAGGGCCTGGCCTCGCGCATGATAACCTGCCAGCTCGAGGCGCTGCGCAAGCTGGACGTGGACGAGCTGGAGGTCATAACCGACGCCGCTAACGCCGCCGGCCACGCGGTCTACCGCGCAAACGGCTTTAAGGAGCAGCACTGGACCTGCCTGGCGCGCAAGGTCTGAGCATATCGAAAGGAGGCAAAGGCGCGATGGAGCAATACTGGCAGAGGCTGCTCAAGGGCGTGCGGCCCGAGCTGCTGGACTCGCTCAGGCTGGAAAAGGCGCTTATAAACCGCGAGGGCACGCGGCTGATGGTGTGCTTTTTTGCGCCGGAGCTGATATCCGACGCGGACTACGACGACGTGGAGCGGCGGGTGCGCGCGGCGTTTCCAGGGCGGCAGGTAGCGGTGCGCGTGGCGTGTCCGGAGCTGGGCGCGCAGGTCGAGCGCGATATTACGCCCTACTGGGACGCGATAAAGCGGCGCGCGCTCAAGACGCTGCCGGCGTGCCGGCCGTTTTTCAGGTCGTGCGCGCTGAGCCAGGACGGGCGGCACGTGACGCTGGAGTTCGGCGACGAGGCGGTGGTGGCGTTTCTAATCAACTGCCATGCCGACAAGACGCTCAGCCGCATCTGCGAGGACATGTTCAAGGCGCACATCAGCTTTGAGTTTACATGCCGCGGCGACATGGACGAGCGGCTGCGCTACATAAGCGAGATGCGCAAAAAGGACGAGGAGCTGCTGATGGAGCGGCTGGCGCTGGAGCAGAAGGCCGCCGCGGCTGCGCACGAAAAGCGCAAGCCGGCATTGCCGCAGGTGCTCTATGGCCATGCGATAGACGGCGAGGTCATGCGCATGGATTCGCTGGCCGAGGACGCGGGCCGCGTGACCGTGGCGGGCGAGGTCGTGTCCAGCGAGGCCAAGGAGGTGCGCGACGGCGCGCTGACGATACTCACGTTCACAGTGACCGACTTTACCGGCACGGTCTATGTCAAGGCGTTCATGCGCCAGAAGCAGTCGCGCGACGACGCGCCCGCGCAGCCCGACCCGCTGCTTGAGTACTTAAAGCCCGGCGTATGCATAAAGGTGCGCGGCCAGTACCGCTACGACGACTTCCTCAAGGAGATGGTCGTGATGCTGACCGACGCCGAGCAGCAGAAAAAGGAAGTCCGCCAGGATAACGCCCCGCGCAAGCGTGTCGAGCTGCACATGCACACCCAGATGAGCAGCATGGACGGCGTGTCCAGCGCCACGGCGCTGATAAAGCGCGCGATCAGCTGGGGCTTCCCGGCGATAGCGGTGACCGACCACGGCGTGTGCCAGGCATTCCCGGAGGCGTTCAAGGCCGCCGGCAAGGACATAAAGTTCATACCCGGCTGTGAGGGCTACCTGATAGAGGACGCCGCGGTCATAGTCGACGACGCCGATTCGCGCGCGCTGGACGACACCGCGTTCGTGGTGCTGGACGTGGAGACCACGGGCCTGAACACCGCTACCGACATGATAACCGAGATCGGCGCGGTGCGCATAGAGCACGGCGAGGAGGTCGCCGAGTTCTCCGAGCTGGTCAACCCGGGCCGCATGATACCCGAAAAGGTCGTCGAGCTTACCGGCATAACCGACGCCATGGTGCGCGACTGCCCCACGATTGAGCAGCTCGCGCCGCGCTTTATGGAGTTTTGCCGGGGCGCGGTGCTGGTGGCGCACAACGCCGCATTTGATTCGGCGTTCATAAAGCGCGCGTTTGCGCCGCTGGGCGGGCTGCATGCGCCGGTGCTGGACACGCTGGCGCTGGCGCGCAACCAGTACGCCGGCCAGATGAAGAACTTCAAGCTCGGCACGATATGCAAGTTCCTGGGCATAAGCCTCAAAAACGCCCACCGCGCTGTGCACGACGCGCGCGCCACGTCAAAGGTGCTGCTGCGCGCGCTGGATTCGCTCCGGGCGCAGCAGCCCACCGTGCGGCAGCTCGACGACCTCAACCGGGTCTACTACGCCGACAAGGACGCGCGCTCGTATCACATAATACTGCTGGCGCGCTCGCAGGACGGGCTGACCAACCTGAACCGCATAGTGTCCGAGGCGCACCTGCACCACTTCAACAAGCGTCCGCGCATACCGCGCAGCGTGCTGCAAAAGTACCGCGAGGGCATAATAGTGGGCAGCGCGTGCGAGGCGGGCGAGCTGTTCCGGGCGCTGGTCGCCGGCAAGAGCGAGGACGAGCTGCTAAAAATAGCGTCGTTCTACGACTACCTGGAGATACAGCCCATAGGCAACAACGCCTTCATGATACGCGAGGGCACGGCGCGCGACGAGGAGCAGCTGCGCGACTACAACCGGCGCATACTCGCGCTGGGCGACAAGCTGGGCAAGCCCACCTGCGCGACCTGCGACGTGCACTTCCTGGACGAGAAGGACTCGAAGTTCCGCGCGATACTGATGGCCGGCCAGGGCTTTGAGGACGCCGACCAGCAGGCGCCGCTCTACCTGCGCACCACCGAGGAGATGCTCGAGGAGTTCAGCTACCTGGGCGACCGCGCCGAGGAAGTCGTGATCGACAACCCCAACCGCATCGCCGACATGGTGCAGGGCGTCAAGCTGTTCATACCGCATCCCAAAAACGAGGTCACGTTCCAGCCGTACTGGCCCGACGCGGCCGACAATGTGCGCAACATGGCCGAGACGCGCGCCCGCGAGGTCTACGGTGACCCGCTGCCCGACATAGTGCGCGCGCGGCTGGACAAGGAGCTCAAGTCGATATTGGGCTACGGCTTCGGCACGCTGTACAACATCGCCCAGAAGCTGGTCAAGAAATCGACCGACGACGGGTACATAGTCGGTTCGCGCGGCTCGGTGGGCTCGTCGCTGGTGGCGCACTTTATCGGCATAACCGAGGTCAACGCGCTGCCGCCGCACTACGTGTGCCCCGAATGCAAGTACTCCGACTGGAACCCGCCCAAGGGCTACACCTGCGGCCCCGACCTGCCGCCGCAAAAGTGCCCCAAGTGCGGCGCGGACATGCGCAAGGATGGCTTTGACATACCGTTTGAGACGTTCCTGGGTTTTTACGGCGACAAGGTGCCCGACATAGACCTGAACTTCTCGGGCGTATACCAGCCGCGCGCGCATGCCTACATAGAGGAGCTGTTCGGCAAGGGCAACGTGTTCCGCGCCGGCACGATAGGCACGCTGGCCGACAAGACCGCCTACGGCTATGTGAACCGCTACCTCGAGGAGCGCGGCCTGCACGCCACCCGCGCCGAAAAGGATCGCCTGGTCGCCGGCTGCGTCGGCGCCAAGCGCACCACCGGTCAGCATCCCGGCGGCATAGTCGTGCTGCCCAAGGATTACGAGATATACCAGTTCACCGCGATACAGCACCCAGCCGACGACACGAATTCCGACATCATCACGACCCACTACGACTTCAACTCCATGCACGACGTGCTGGTCAAGCTCGACTGTCTGGGTCACGATGATCCGACGATGCTGCGCGCGCTGCAGGACATAACCGGCATAGCGCCCAAACAGGTGCCGCTGGGCGATCCCAAGGTCATGAGCCTGTTCACGTCGCCCGAGGCGCTGGGCATAACGCCCGAGCAGATATACGGCTGCAAGTCGGGCACGCTGGGCATACCCGAGTTCGGCACGCGGTTTGTGCGGGGCATGCTGGAGGAGACGCAGCCGCACACGATGGAGGAGCTGATCCGCATAGCGGGCCTGAGCCACGGCACCGACGTGTGGCTGGGCAACGCGCAGGAACTGGTGCGCAGCGGTCAGGCGCAGCTCAAGGACTGCATCTGCAACCGCGACGACATAATGAACTTCCTGATAGCGCAGGGGCTGGAGCCCAAGATGGCGTTTACGATAATGGAATCGGTGCGCAAGGGCAAGGGTCTAAAGCCCGAGATGGAACAGGCCATGAACGAAAAGAATACGCCGCAGTGGTTCATCGACTCGTGCAAGAAGATAAAGTACATGTTCCCCAAGGGCCATTCGGTGGCGTACGTCACTATGTCGCTGCGCATCGCGTACTTCAAGGTGTACTATCCGGTGGCGTACTACAAGTGCTACCTGCAGCGCAACCTGGACACGTTCGACGCGTCGATAATGATGGGCAGCGCCAACGACATACTCGAACAGCTCGTCGCGCTCGACGACAAGGGCAAGGACATCTCCGCCAAGGAAGCCAATATCGTCACTATGCTCGAGATACTGCTGGAGATGCATGCGCGCCACATGGAGCTGCTGCCGTGCGACCTGTATCACAGCGAGGTCAGCGAGTTCGTGATAAAGAGCGATCACGAATTGCTGATACCATTTACGGCGATACCGGGCCTGGGTGCGGCGGCGGCGCAGGTGGTCGTCGACGCGCGCGCCGACGGGCCGTTCATATCGGTCGAGGACATGCTCAAGCGCCACATAGGCAAGGCCACGATAGAGCTGCTGCGCAAGTTCGGCTGCCTCAAGGGCATGCCCGAGACCAGTCAGATCAGCCTGTTCGACATGTTGCAGACCGGCATGTGAGCGCAGGCCGGGCGCCGGGCGTGAGCTTGCGCGCCCGATGGCAGTGCGCGGCCGCAAATTTATGGCGGCGGCCCGCGATTTGCGGAATGCAGCCGTCAGAAATTGCGTGAAGTCGGCTCGATGCGATGGGCCGCTGACGGATGCACCAATGCACTGAAACGTATAAACCCGGCGCGGAACGCAGTTGTTCCACGCCGGGTCATGCCGCCTGCGAGATTCTAAGCTACGATAACGCATGAATGATAGAGCAATTACAACCCCATGCGCCGCTGATATGACTGGACGCGGGTGTTCATTGGCGGCGGCCCGCGATTTGCGGAATGCTACCGTCGGAAATTGCGTGAAGGCGGCTCGATGCGATAGGCCGCTGACGGATTCGCCAATGCACTGAAACGTATAAACCCGGCGCGGAACGCAGTGGTTCCACGCCGGGTCATGCTGCCTGCACGATTCGAAGCTACGATAACGCATGAATGATAGAGCGATTACGGCCCCATGCGCCGCTGATATGGCTGGACGCGGGTGTTCATTGGCGGCGGCCCGCGATTTGCGGAAAGCGGCCGTCGGAAATTGCGTGAAGTCGGCTCGATGCAACGGGCCGCTGACGGATGCACCAATGCACTGAAACGTATAAACCCGGCGCGGAACGCAGTTGTTCCACGCCGGGTTTTTGTATGTGTCGATGCCGTCGACCTGTATCCGCCGAGGTTAGCCCTGGCGGCGTTGCGATGTTGCGGTTGGCTAATCGCGCGCTATCTCTGACGGCAGCGTCAAACCGCTATTGACGCTGAAACGTCGCCGCATTCGCGCCGGCAGGTCGAGGCGGATTTTCAAGGCGCCGCCCCGCCGCAGCCTACGGCCGAGACCGGTTCTGACAATATGATGCGATGTGATGTGACCGCCGTGCGTAAGTTCGGCTTTACGCCGCTCAGTACGCCGCTCAGCCTACGAGCGGATCGGCGCTGTCATGCGAGTATATCCATTCGCCCTGGGCGTTTATCAGGCCGTGCCGCGTGCCCTGCCTTACGGTGAACACGCCTTCGCACATCGATGCGACGCTGTCGTATTCATACGGCAGTATCTCCTGCCCGTCCAGGTCGCAGGCGCCCCAGTGCTCGCCGTCGTACACGCAGACCGCGTAGGGCCTGCCGCCGTCGCGCAGCGCGTATGCCTCGACGGCGCCTTCGAGCTCGACGGTGCCGTCCGTGCCGGCCAGATATACGCCGTCCGTGCCGGTGACCAGCGTGCGCCCGGAGCCCAGCGTCTCCATGAACTCGTCCGCGCCGATCTCAAGCAGCACCCGGCCCTGCGCGTTGCACAGTGTGGCGCCGTCCTCGCGCACCAGCACCGCCAGTTCCGGTTCGGGCATGTAGGCGTACTGCACGCCGGACTCGGTGTAGACCGGCAGCATGTCGTCGTCGTACACCGTAGCCACGCCCGTGCAGATCGCGACCGTGAGCTCGGCCGCGCCGCCGCCGCTGGAGGCGATAATCGAGTCATAGCGCGCCGGCAGTATTGCGTTGCCCGCGCTGTCTATCAGCCCCGCCAGGCCGCCGCGCCATACTACCGCCTTGCCGCCGGCAAAGTCGCCGGCTTCGTCGTACATGGGCGCGATTGCCCAGATGCCCTGCTGGCTCAGGTATCCGTACTTGCCGTTGTGCGAGCGCGCACGCACCAGCCCCTCGCAGAACTCGCTTATGTAGTTGGCGCTCAGATTCAGGTACCGGCTGGAGCCGTCGGGCAGCGTCAGATACATCTCGTCGGCTATGCCGTCGCCGGGGTCGTCGGTGGAGGTCAGGTAAGCGCCCGCGCCGTTGGGCACGAGTATGGTATAGCGGGTGGGCAGCACCTCGTTGCCCTGCCAGTCCAGCGCGCCCAGCAGTCCGTCGCGCTGCGTGATCAGCGCGCCGCTCTGGGCGTATATGGCGTCGTAATACCTGTCAAGCAGCGGCTGGCCCTGCGCGTCCAGCAGCGTTGCGCGTTCCACGTCGTCAAACAGCTTCCGCGCTATGAATCGCCGCTCGCCCGTGTCCGAGTTTACGGCGAGTATCGAGTCGAACGCATCCGAATGGATCTCGCCCTGCGCGTCGATGAGCACGCAGCCCTCGTCGCCGTAATAGGCGTACAGTTCGCCCGCGCACTGTCCCGCGGCGCATATCGCAAGCGCCAGAGCCAGCAGCACGGCGCAGATCCGGCGCGGCATGGCAATCCCTCCCTTGGCGTGATGAGCCGCGGCATCGCGGCGCAGTGTATGTGTTTGACGGGTGTGCGCGCGCAAAAGTTTCGGCCTGCGGGCGCACCTTGCTGCAAACATTTTACCGCGCGGCGGCGGCCGCGTCAAGCCGGGAGCGCATATATCAGCGGGCCGGCTTGCGCATGGCGGGCCGAGTGCGCGCCGGCACATGTGTACGCCGGCAAGGCGCATTTGAGCGGGCGCCTGTGCGGCCGCGCGAGCGGGGCGGCGGGAACTTGGAAGCCGGGCCGCACGGGGGCGTATGGCGGGGTTATTCCAATATATGCGTGAAATTTTGGTTTCGTCGGTTGTAATTGGGCGCGGTAGGTGATATAATATCGATGTTGGACTGTGCGCGGGGCGGTGCCCGGCGCGCAACGCAAACCGCGTTTTATGGATGCACTTAAAAGAGCGGATATATAACCCGCTCTTTATTGTTGAATGCGCGCAGCGCAGATGGAGGTGGCGCATGGCCAAACGCACGAAAAAGCCCGCGCAGCCGCTGGGCAGGCTGAGACAACAGGCCGCGGCAGAGGCAGAGGCGCTGGGCATAGAGCTGGTGGACGTGGTCATGGCGCGCGAAGGTGCGGGCGATGTGCTGCGCTTTACGATAGACCGCCCGGGCGGCGTGTCGCTGGACGACTGCGAGGCGTTCCACCGGCGCGCGCTCAAGCTCGCTCAGGATGTGGATTACGACTACATGGAGGTGTCCTCGCCAGGCGCCGACCGGCCGCTCAAGACCGAGCGCGACTTTGAAAGCGCGCTGGGCCAGCTGGTCGAGGCGCACTTCTACCGCCAGCTGGATGGGGCCAAGCGCCTGATGGGCCGGCTGGAGGCGTGGGACGCGGCGTCGGTCTCGCTGGACGTGGGCGGCGAGACGCGCAATATCGCGCGCGCCGACATTTCGCAGTTGCGGCTCGCGGTGGACGAGGCCGAACTGGACAGCCCGCTGTTTGACGCGCTGGAGGCCGATGTACTGGAGGCTTCGCAGCCTGACGCTGGCGCCGGTGATGACGCCGATTTGGACGATGGAGGTAATGACTTGAGATGAATGCGGAGTTCATCAGCGCGCTGGACGCGATTTCAAAGGAACGCAATATAGACCGCGACGTGTTGCTCAGCGCGATAGAGGCCGCACTGATATCGGCCTATAAGCGCAATTACAACGCCGGCAATGTGCGCGTGGCGATTGATTCTACTACGGGCGATGTGCACGTGTTCGCGCGCAAGATAGTGGCCGAAGAAGTCGAAAACGAAAACATGGAGATATCGCTGGAGGCCGCGCATCAGATACGGCCGCACTATCAGGTGGGCGATCTGGTCGAGGTCGAGGTTACGCCGCGCAAGTTCGGCCGGATAGCCGCGCAGACCGCCAAGCAGGTAGTAGTGCAGCGCATACGCGAGGCCGAACGTGGCATAATCTACAATGAATATGTCGAAAAGGAAAACGAGATACTGACCGCGGTCGTGGAGCGGATAGAGGGCAAGCAGGTGTACGTCGAACTGGGGCGCATACAGGGCCTGCTGGACGCGCCCAATCAGATGCCCGGCGAGGAGTATCACATAAACGATCGCCTCAAGGTGTACGTGCAGGAGGTGCTGCGCCAGCCCAAGGACAAGGATCTGCAGGTGCTGGTGTCGCGGGTGCATCCGGGACTGGTCAAGCGGCTGTTTGAGATAGAGGTGCCCGAGATACGCGACGGCATAGTGCTGATAAAGTCGATAGCGCGCGAGGCCGGGTTCCGCACCAAGATGGCCGTTACGTCGACCGATCAGATGGTCGACCCGGTGGGTTCGTGCGTGGGTCCGCGCGGCATGCGCGTCGAGAACGTCGTGCGCGAGCTCAAGGATGAAAAGATCGACATAATCAAGTGGTCGAACGATCCGCAGGAGTACATCGCCAATGCGCTGAATCCGGCGCGCGTGCTGTCGGTATACGTGTCCGAGAAGGACAAGACCGCGCGCGTGACCGTGCCGGACAACCAGCTCTCGCTGGCGATAGGCAAGGAGGGCCAGAACGCCCGCCTCGCCGCCAAGCTGACCGGCTGGCGCATAGACATAAAGAGCCAGAGCCAGACCGAAGACGCGCTGCTGGGCATGGAGGCCGATGCCGCAGACGCGCCCAAGGCCGACGCCGAGCCGCAGGATTCGGCCAGCGCCGCGCCGCAGGACGCCGCGCAGCCGCAGGGCGAGTAACGCCAGTGGGCGCGCCGCGCCCGGATTGGAGGAAGTATGCCCCTCAAGCAGAAGAAGATACCCATGCGCATGTGCGTGGGCTGCCGTGAGATGAAGCCCAAGCGTGAGATGGCGCGCATCGTCCGCTCGCCCGAGGGCGTCATATCGCTGGACAGGGTGGGACGCGCGCCGGGCCGCGGCGCGTATGTCTGCCACAACCCCGAGTGCTTGAAGCGCGCCATGAAGGCCAATCTGCTGGCCAAGGCGTTCGAGTGCCCGGTGGAGCGCGAGGTGTATGAGCAGCTGATGGCGCAGCTGAGCGACGAACCCGGGGATTCGCCCGGGCCGCGCTCATGAGCGTTTTTGACGCTCCGGGTCTTGTCGGACTGGCGATGCGCGCCGGCCGGCTGACGCTGGGCCAGGACGCCTGCCTGGACGCAATTCGCGCGGGCAAGGCGCAGCTTATATTGATCGACGAGGGGGTATCGCCCGGCACGTTAAAGAAGTTCCGCGACGCTTCAGAGTTCCACAAGGTCAGAATGATCACTCTGAAGGCCGGTCAACTCGCGCACTCGGTCGGCAGGCCGAATCGCAGGACCGCCGTCGTGCAGGATGCAAAACTTGCCGAGGGCATTTTAAAGGGCATCGGCGTCGATGCCGGGGGTAAATGATAGATATTATTACCGATTGCAAAATGCGGGGGTGCATATATTAGATGGCCAAAGTCAAGGTACAGGACGCTACCAAGGAAGTTTCATCGGGCGCGGGCCGGCTGTTGGAAAGCGTGGCGCGGTCGCGCAAACAGGCGCAGGAGGCGCTCAGGACGCTCAAGGCGCTCGAGGACAGGTTGAACGCCAGCGAGGCTCAAAAGCAGGATGAGAAACGCCGCGACGCGCGGGTCGAAGCGCCCGTGTTCATGAACGCCTTCTCGTCCGACCAGTTTGAGGCGCAGAGCGAACTCAGCCAGAACGCGGCCGATGCGTTACCCCGCGCGCACAGGCAGGATAAGCCCGCCGCAGACCGGCCTGAGCAGAAGGCTCGCCCGGTCGCAAAGGCCGAGCCACAGCCGGCCAAATCCGAGCAGCCCAAGGCCGAGGCGCAGCCGGCCAAGCCCGAGCCGCCCAAGGCCGAAGCGCAGCCGGCCAAGCCCGAGCAGCCCAAGGTCGAGGCGCAGCCGGTAAAGTCCGAGCAGCCCAAGGCCGAGGCGCAGCCGGCCAAGCCCGAGCCGCCCAAGGCTGAAGCGCAGCCGGCCAAGCCCGAGCAGCCCAAAGCCGAGGCGCAGCCGGCCAAGCCCGAGCAGCCCAAGGCTGAAGCGCAGCCGGCCCGGGCCGAACAGCCCCGTCAGGCGGGCGCGCGCACAGATGCGCCGAGGCCACAGCAGCCTGTGCGGGCGCAGGGCGCGCCGGTGCGCAGCGATGCGCCGCGTCAGGGCGTACAGCCCCGGCCTCAGGGCGCGCAGGGCGATCGCCGTCCGGGTCAGGCAGGCGCGCGGCCTCAGGGGCCGTATGGGCGTCCGGTGCAGCCCGGCGACCGCCAGGGACCGTATGGACGTCCGGTGCAGCCCAGCGACCGCCAGGGACCGTATGGACGTCCGGTGCAGCCCAGCGACCGCCAGGGACCGTATGGGCGTCCGGTGCAGTCGGGCGACCGTCAGGGGCCGTATGGGCGTCCGGCACAGCCCGGCGCACAGGGTCAGTATGGGCGTCCGGCGGGTCAGGGCGGATTCAGATCCCAGGGCGACAGGCCCGCGCGTCCCGGCGGAATGGGCGGCAGGCCCGCGTCCGGCGGCGGTTCAGGCCGGCCCATGGGCGGGCGCAAGGCTGCCAGCGAGCTGGCTCCGACCGTAGAGAAGGAGCGCGTATCCAATTACGATCCCAACAAGAAGAACTACGTGCGCCAGCATGATCCGGAGCACGTGGCCAAGAACCGCCGGCAGTTGGCCCGCAGCGCCGCGCCGTCGTATAACGATGACGAGTTCGTGCGCGGCGGCAAGCGCGCCAAGGGCAAGAAGGCCGCGCCCAAGCAGGAGCCCATCAAGATAGAGAAGGCGTTCATGACGGCCGAGCGCATAACGGTGCGCGACCTGTCCGAGCGCATAGGCAAGCCTGCCGGTGAGATAATAAAGAAGCTGATGGGTCTGGACATCATGGCGACGATCAACTCCGATCTGGATTACGATACGGCGCTGCTGGTGTGCTCGGACTTCGGCATAGAGCTGGAGCTCAAGCTCGACAAGACCGCTGAGGACTTCCTCAGCGATGAAGATGTGGTCGATGATGAGAGCGCGCTGATAACGCGTCCGCCGGTGGTCACCATAATGGGCCACGTCGACCACGGCAAGACCTCGCTGCTGGACTACATCCGCAAGGCCCACGTCACCGCGACCGAGGCCGGCGGCATAACCCAGCACATAGGCGCTTACACCGTCGACGTCAACGGCCAGCAGATAACCTTCCTTGACACCCCGGGCCATGAGGCGTTTACGGCGATGCGCGCGCGCGGCGCACAGTGCACCGACATTGCGATACTGGTCGTGGCGGCCGACGACGGCGTCATGCCGCAGACCATTGAGGCCATAAACCACGCCAAGGCCGCAAAGGTGCCGATCATAGTGGCGATAAACAAGTGCGACCGTCCCGGCGCTGACCCCGAGCGCATAAAGACCCAGCTGACCGAGTACAACCTGGTCTGCGAGGAGTGGGGCGGCGATACGATCATGGTGCCGGTATCGGCGCTGACCGGCGAAGGCGTGAGCACGCTGCTGGAGATGATACTGCTGGAGGCCGAGGTGCTCGACCTGAAGGCCAACCCGAACCGGCTGGCGCGCGGCATAATCGTCGAGGCCAAGCTGGACAAGGGTCGCGGCCCGGTGGCCACGGTGCTGGTGCAGAACGGCACGCTGCACACCGGCGACACGATAGTGGCCGGTACGGCGTACGGGCGCGTGCGCGCGATGGTCAACGACCGCGGCGAGCGCGTGACCGAGGCGGCGCCGTCCACGCCTGTCGAGGTGATAGGCTTTAACGACGTGCCCGAGGCCGGCGATCAGATAAGCGCCGTCGAGGACGACCGGCTCAGCCGCCTGGTCGCCGAGGAGCGCAAGCAGAAGCTGCGCGCGGCACTGGTCAAGAACGACTCCAAGGCGTCGCTGGACGACCTGTTCAACCAGATAGGCAGCGGCGTGAAGGATCTGAACGTGATAGTCAAGGCCGACGTGCAGGGCAGCGTCGAAGCCGTCAAGCAGTCGCTTGAAAAGCTGAGCAACGACGAGGTCCAGGTAAAGACGATACACGGCGGCGTCGGCGCGATAAACGAGACCGACGTCATGCTGGCCGCGGCGTCCAACGCGATAATCATAGGCTTCAACGTGCGCCCGGACAGCAAGGCCTCGCAGGTAGCCGAGCGCGAGCAGATCGACATTCGCCTCTACCGCGTGATTTACGACGCGATAGAGGAGATACAGGCCGCCATGAAGGGCATGCTGGCGCCCAAGTTCCGCGAGGTCATACTGGGCCACGCGCAGGTGCGTCAGACGTTCAAGGTGTCGGGCGTGGGCACGATAGCCGGCGGCTATGTGACCGACGGCAAGATACAGCGCAACGCCCAGATCCGTCTGCTGCGCGACAACGTGGTCATACACGAGGGCAAGATAGACTCGCTCAAGCGCTTCAAGGACGATGCGCGCGAAGTCGCGCAGGGCTTTGAGTGCGGCATAGGCATCGAGAACTACAACGATGTCAAGGATGGCGACGTGATCGAGTGCTTCGTTATGGAGGAGATTAAGGATTGACAGGCGCGCCGCGCACGGGCATCAGCTGTGCGCGGCGTTTTTGGCGTCAGCGGCACTTTGAGCTTGGGCGGGGCGATGGCCGATTTGCAGGTGTGCGCCTGCATGGGGCGATGATGGTGACGAGTTCTTTGTGTACGCCGACATGCGGCGATGACAGTGACGAGTGCTTTGTGTGCGCCGGCATGGGGCGATGATGGTGACGAGTTCTTTGTGTACGCCGACATGCGGCGATGACAGCGACGAGTGCTCTGCGCGCCTGCATGCGGCGATGACAGACGAGTGCTCTGTGTGCGCCGACATGAGGCGATGACCGCGATGAGTGATTTGCGAGTGCCTGCATGAGGCGATGACCACGACGAGTTCTTTGCGCGCCGGCATGGGGCGATGACCGCGACGAGTGCTCTGTGTGCGCCGACATGTGGCGTTGACAGCGACGAGTGATTTGTATGCGCCGACATGCGGCATTGACCGCGGCGACTGCGTTGCGCGCGCCGGCATGCGGCGATGACAGGATAGCGGTTGCAGGGCATTATATGCGCCGTGCTGCGCTGTGAAGCGGCGGCGCGTCATGCGTCTAAATGAGCGATTGCCTGCAAACGGGGCGGCTTCTGAGCTTTACGCGGCATGCAAACGCCTGCGCGTTGCGGCTTTGACTGTTGCGCGAGGGGCATTTGGCGGATATATGGCTGTATGCCGGACTGCCGCGCTGGTGAAAATATAAGCATAGTTCGCCGACGCCGAATTGGCCGTGCGCCTGTAAACGGCGCAGATGCACATATGCACGACCCGCGTCCGCGCGGGCAAAGTAACAGGCGTCCTGCGCCGCATATGGATGCCGTGACCGACTGCGGCGGAGCGCCCGTATGGCGCGACCGCATGAGTATAAGGAGAAGTAAATGGCATATAACAGGATAGACCGCATATCCGAAGAGGTGCGCCGCGAGCTGGACAAGCTGCTGCGCGAGGATATGCGCGACCCGCGACTGGCGGGCACGTTTTCGATAACGCGCGCCGAGGTGACGCGCGATCTGCGCTACTGCAAGGTGCATGTGAGCGTGCTGGAGCAGGACAAGCGCGCAGGCGTGATGGAGGCGCTCAAGAGCGCCGCGGGCTTTCTCAGGCGCGAATTGGGACGGCGGGTGGATCTCAGGTACACGCCCGAACTGATATTCGAGCTGGATACCAACATAGAATACGCCAGCTACATGACCAAACTTATAGATGAGGCGGTGAAGCGCGATGCCGCGCGAAGTGACGATACGCAATGACGTGGTGGGGCTTGCCGATTGGATGCGCCGGCAGGACGACATAGGCGTGGTATGCCATGTGTCGCCCGATGGCGATACGCTGGGCAGCGCGCTGGCGCTGGCCGAGTGCCTGCGCAACATGGGCAAGAACGCCTGCGTGCTGTGCCAGGACGAAGTGCCGCACATGTACCACTTCATGCCGGGCGCGCTGGACATCTGCTCGCCGGAATCGGCGCCGTTCATGATTAGGGCGCTGCTGTTTTCGGATGTGAGCGACCAGCTGCGGGCCGGGAGCTGCCTGCTGCCCGAGATAGGGCCGCGCGCGCTGATAGACCATCATCCGACCAACCCGGCGTTTTGCGACGTGAACTATGTCGACGGCGGCGCGGCGGCGACCAGCGTGTTGGTGGTCGAGCTGATGGACAGGCTGCGCGTGCCGGTAACGCCCACGATGGCTGAGAACCTGTACGTGGGCATAACGACGGACACCGGCAACTTCAGCTTTCGCTCGACCGATGGCCGCACGCTGCGCGCGGGAGCTAAATGCCTGGACGCCGGCGCGGATCCGGACAAGGTGACGCGGCTGATGTTCCGGCTCAGGAGCGTGGCGCGCACGCGGCTGTTGGGAGCGGCGGTGTCGCAGATGGAGCTCAGGCATGGCGGCGAGATCGCGGTGTTCAAGATAAGCCGGCTGCTGATGGACGAGTTCGGCGCGAGCAGCTCCGACTGCGAGGGCATAGTCAACTACGGCATGGAGACCGAGGGCGTGCGCGTGGCAGTGCTGTTGCGCGAGCAGGCCGACGGCGTCAAGGCATCGCTGAGGTCGCTGGGCGGCGTGGATGTGAGCCGGGTTGCGGTGGCGCATGGCGGCGGCGGACATGTCGAGGCCGCGGGCTGCACGCTGCACGGCGGACTGGACGAGTGCGCCGCGCGCATAGTCAGCGAGCTGGCGCAGGAGCTGGAGCGCCTGCCGCGAGAGTGAGTACGCATGAATGGCGGGCGCAGTCCCGCGTGAGGTATCGATGGATGGATTTATAAACCTGCTCAAGCCGCCGGGTATGACTTCGTCGGATGCGGTCGTGTACGTGCGGCGCCGGCTGCCACGGGGCACCAAGGTTGGCCACGCGGGCACGCTGGACCCGGAGGCGGCGGGCGTGTTGCCAGTGATGGTGGGGCGCGCCGCGCGGTTGAGCGACTATATAATGAGCGGCGCTAAGGAGTACGTATGCGAAATAGCGCTCGGTGCGGCGACCGACACGCAGGACGCGCAGGGCGCGCTGATAGGCGAGGTGCATGAGCCGGCTACGGCGGATGCGCTGCGTGCGGTGCTGGGCCAATTCACCGGCGACATAATGCAGGCGCCCAGCGCGTACAGCGCGCTCAAGCAGGACGGGCGCAAGCTGTGCGACATAGCGCGCGCCGGCGGCGAGGTGCATACCCAGCCGCGGCCGGTCAGCATATACGAGTTGGAATACCTGCGCCAGACCGCGCCGGATGGCCATCTTATGCGGGTCAAGTGTTCCAAGGGCACGTACATACGCGCATTGTGCGACGACATAGGCCGGGCGCTGGGGTGCGGTGCGCACATGCGGTTCCTGCTGCGCACGCTGAGCGCGGGGTTTGGACTGGCGGGCGCCCACACGCTGGAGGAGCTCGACGCGGGCGTGGAGCGCTGCATCGAGCCCATCGACGCGCCGATAGCGCATTTGCCGGCGGTGTATGCGCCCGAGTCGCTGTATCCGCGCGTCAGGTGCGGCAACCGGTTGCCGGCGGGCGAGCTGCGCGGCGACGTGGATATGGAGGGGCCGCTGCGGCTGTACGCGGCGCGCGCGGGCCGGGACGAGTTCGCCGGCATCGTAGAGCGCGACGGCGACGAGCTGAAGTTCCGGGCGATGCTGCTGAGTGCGGAGGGCTGAGGTATGCAGGTATATCGTGATATGGACGAGTATGCGCGGTCAGCCGGGCCGTGCGTGGCGGCGCTGGGCATGTTTGACGGCGTGCATGCGGGCCACGCGGCGCTGATCGCCGAAGCGGTGCGTCAGGCGCGGGCGCGGGGCGTGGCGGCGGTGGCGGTGACGTTTGACGTAAATCCGTTGCGCGTGTTGCGGCCCGAGTGCGCGCCCGGCGACATACAGTCGCTGGACGAAAAGCTGGCGGCGCTGGCGGCGTTGGGACTGGACGCGACGGTGTGCGAGGCGTTTACGGCGGAGTTTGCGCGCCGGCCGGGCGAGGCATTCGCGCGCGATCTGGCGGACAAGCTGCGGGTGCGGGCGATTGTAGCGGGATACAACTACACGTTTGGCGACCGCGGCGCGTGTGGGCCGGACGAGCTCAGACGGCTGGGCGACGAGCTGGGCTTTGACGTGGTCATAGTGCCGCCGGTTGAGATGGATGGCTGTGCGGTGTCGTCGACGCGGGTGCGGCAAAAATTGGCTGAGGGCGACATAGCGGGCGTCAGCGAGCTGTTGGGGCGGCCGTATGAGCTCAGTGGAACGGTGGCGCATGGCAAGCGGCTGGGGCGCAGGCTGGGCTTTCCGACGGCCAATCTGAACATAGCGCCGGGACGGGCGCTGCCGCGCGCGGGCGTATACATATGCGCGCTGAACTTTGGCGGGGAGTGGCTGCCGGGAGTGTTGAACATAGGTTCGCAGCCGACCGTGCCCAGCGGACACATGACCTGCGAGGCGCATGTGCTCCAAGACGTGGGCGACGTGTACGGCCAGTATATGACCGTGCGGTTCATTGAGTTCGGGCGGCCCGAGCGCAAATTCGACGGCGTGGAGGAACTGCGCGAGCAGGTAGAGCGCGACAAGGCCAATGCGCGGGCGTACTTCCAGGCGCATGACGGCCTGCTGGCGGCGCTGAATGCTGAGCGTACGCCGCAAAATAAGCTTCAGATAACAAATTTAACGTTTACAAACCGATGATAACATGGTAAAATAGAGTTCGTGATTTGTCGCGCGACCGGTAGGTGCGCGGCGGCTGCCGCAGGCCAGGCTTGGCGCAGCTCCGACGCTTTGCGTAGTCGGCGGCGTAATGAAATAAGGAGGAATACACCATGATCGACAAGACGGCTATCATCAATGAATACGCCACGCATGAGGGCGATACGGGTTCTCCCGAGGTACAGGTCGCGCTGCTGACTGCGCGCATCAACCACCTCAACGAGCATCTGCGCGACAACAAGAACGACCATCATTCGCGGCGCGGCCTGCTGCTGATGGTTGGCCAGCGGCGCGGTCTGCTGGACTACCTCAAGCGCAAGGACATAGAGCGTTACCGCGCGCTGGTCGCCAAGCTCGGCCTGAGGAAGTAAGCTAAAGAGAAGTGAACTTTGCGCCCGCGGTACGGCTCCGGCAAGCGCAAAGCGATTCGTCGACTGCGCGGAAAAGGCCGGGCAGGCCGCTGTTGGATCGGTACAAGCGCCGTCGTTTGGCAGGAAGGCCTGCCAAGCGGCGGCTTTTTTAAAAGCCGTGCGGGCGCGTGCCGCGGCGGCAGGCCGGGCGCGCGTGTCATGCCGGGCGTGGCTGCCGGATGCATCGCGGCGATTAGTTGACGCTGGGTGCGCGGCTGCCGGGTGCATCGCGGTGATTTGCTGACGTCGAGTGCGCGGCTGCTGGATGCATCGCGGCGATTAGCTGACGCCGGACGCGCGGCTGCTGGGTGCATTGCGGCGATTAGCTGACGCCGGGTGTGCGGCCGCCTGATGTATCGCGGCGATTAGCTGACGTCGAGTGCGTGGCCGCCGGATTGGCTGACATCGAGCGCACGGCCGCCGGGTACATCGCGGCGATTAGCTGACGTCTTGCGCGCGGCCGCCGGATGCATCGCGGCGATTAGCTGACGCCGGGCGCGCTGTATATGCGTAAGCGGCGGTTAAAGCACACTAAGGCCGAATATGCATCACGGGCGGCTCGCCGGTGCAATGCGGCAGGCGATAAGCGCAAGCATTGCATGGCAGACGCAGCATGCACGGCAGCGCAAGAGCCCGGCAACTGCGTCGCAGCGGTTTTCGGTCGCAATGCGCGGCGGGCGTGCCCGAACGGTGCGGGTTTGCGCCGCCGGAAACCGATGCGCAGGCGGCTCATACGCACATCAAACTTGGCGCCGGGACCGGCGCGCCGCGTCCTGGGTGGCCAAGTCCCATATATGCCGCGCCGGATATGCCTTGAATGGCGCTGTCCACGGCATGTCGACAGCACGGCGCATCTGACAGTGTTATCAATAAAAAGGTTGATATAGACAGGTTGCCTGAAAGGAGGCAAAGCATGGAAAAGACCTATTCAATGGAGTTGGCCGGGCGCACGCTCACGCTGGAATTCGGCAAGTACGCGCAGCAGGCCAACGGCAGCGTGCTTGTGCGCTACGGAGACACGGTGGTGCTGGTGTGCGCCACTGCGGCGGCTCAGCCGCGCGCGGGCATGGACTTCTTCCCGCTGAGCGTGGAGTTTGAGGAAAAGCTGTACTCGGTCGGCAAGATACCCGGCGGCTTCATAAAGCGCGAGGGCCGGCCCACCGAAAAGGCGATACTGACCTCCCGCCTGATCGACCGTCCGATACGTCCGCTGTTCCCCAAGGGCATGCGCAACGACGTGCAGGTGGTCGCGACGGTGCTGTCGGTGGATACCAATCAGCCGCCTGAGATACCGGCGATGATAGGCTCGTCGATAGCGCTGAGCATAAGCGATATACCCTTCGCCGGTCCGACCGGTTCGGTCAATGTCGGCCTGGTAGACGGCGAATTCGTGATAAATCCCAATGATGAGCAGCGCGCTGCGTCCGACCTGAACCTGACCGTGTCCGGTACCAAGGACGCCGTCATGATGGTCGAGGCGGGCGCCAACGAGGTGACCGAGGAGGTCATGCTCAAGGGCATACTGCTGGCGCACGAGGAGATAAAGAAGCTCGTCGCGTTCCAGGAGCAGATAGTCGCGGAGATAGGCAAGCCCAAGCGCGAGTTCCCGCTTGAGGTCGTGGGCGACGACGTCAAGGCTGCGGTGCACGACTTCTCGTATGACCGCATGTACTGGGCGTTCGACACGTTCGACCGCTACGAGCGCGAGGACCGCGAGGCCGTCGTGACCGCCGAGGCGCATGAGCACTTCGACACCGAGTTCGAGGGCCGCGAGCGCGAGATAGACGACGCGCTCTATGCGCTCAAGAAGGAGATAATGCGCGGCAAGATACTCGATGCCGGCATACGTCCCGACGGCCGTGCGCTGACCGAGGTGCGCCCGATATGGTGCGAGACCGGCCTGCTGCCCCGCACGCATGGCAGCGCGGTGTTTACGCGCGGTCAGACCCAGGTGCTTACCGTGGTCACGCTGGGCGCTATGGGCGACGTGCAGATACTGGACGGCCTGAGCAATGAGGACTCCAAGCGCTACATGCATCAGTACAACTTCCCGCCGTATTCCACTGGCGAGGCCAAGCCGATGCGCGGCCCGGGCCGTCGCGAGATAGGCCATGGCGCGCTGGCTGAACGTGCGCTGGAGCCTATGATACCCTCCGAGGAAGAGTTCCCGTATGCGATACGCCTGGTCAGTGAGGTCATGAGCTCGAACGGCTCGACGTCGCAGGCATCGGTGTGCGGCTCCACGCTGTCGCTGATGGATGCGGGCGTGCCGATAAAGCGCCCCGTGGCCGGCGCGGCGATGGGCCTGATAAAGGCTGCCGACGACTCCGGCAAGGTCGCGATACTGACCGACATACAGGGCCTTGAGGACTTCCTGGGCGACATGGACTTCAAGGTCGCCGGCACCACCGAGGGCATAACCGCCATTCAGATGGACATAAAGATAAAGGGCATCGACGAGCCGATACTGCGCCAGGCGCTCAGCCAGGCCCACGACGCGCGCATGTTCATACTGGGCAAGATGCTCGAATGCCTGCCCGCGCCGCGCGATCACATGAGCAAGTACGCGCCCAAGATAACCCGCTTCATGATAAACCCCGACAAGATCCGCGAGGTCATAGGCCCCGGCGGCAAGATGATAAACAAGATCATCGCCGAGACCGGCGTCAAGATCGACATCGAGGACGATGGCCGCGTGTACATCTCCACGCCCGACGAGGAAGCCTCCAAGCGCGCCCGCTCGATGATAGAGGGCATAGCCAAGGATCCGCAGGTCGGCGACGTGTTCAAGGGCAAGGTAGTGCGCATAATGCAGTTTGGCGCGTTCGTCGAGTTTGCGCCGGGCAAGGACGGCCTGGTGCACATATCCAAGCTGGCTGACAAGCGCGTAGACAAGGTCGAGGACGTGGTCAACATCGGCGACGAACTCGAGGTGCGCGTGGCCGAGATAGACTCGCAGGGCCGCATAAACCTGGTGCGCAACGACATAACCTACACCAACAACGATATGCCGGTGCGCCGTCCGCCGCGGCCGTCGTTCGGCGACCGTGAGCGCCGTCCGCCCCGCAGGCCCAACAACTGATAAATCCCGGGGCATGAGCGCCGTGCGCGCCGTGCCCCGCTTTTGATATCGCGGGAGATGATGCCTATGACGCTGCGCGAGATGCAGCAGGAAGTGTACCAGAACAAGCTCGACAAGGGGTTTAATGTGACCGACGTCAATCTGGAGTTCTGCCTGGCATACGGCGAGCTGGGCGAGGCGTTTGAGGCGTACTGCCGAAAAAACGGCAACGTCGGCGAGGAACTGGCGGATGCGATGATATACATACTGGGCCTGGGCCAGATTCTGGGCCTTGACATGCAGGCCGAGATTGAGCGCAAGATTGACATAAACCGCCGCCGCAAGTACGCGCTCGTCGACGGAGTGATGCGCCGCGTGCAGGAGGCGGACTGACGGCGGTCGGCGCGGCGCAACATGCGCTCTGCCTGTGAAACTTGCATGCAGCTTTAGCAGCGGGCCGCAATCCGTGTAAAGCAAAACGCCGCGCGCATACCCCGGGCAGAGCTTGCGCAATCAATAAACCGCGCGGATGGATTCGCCATGTGCGGACATAATATAAACAAAAAGTATTGGGAGCGTGCCAATGTACGATAAACTTGTGCTGGACAATGGACTGACAATAATCGGCGAGCGGCTGGAGCATTTCCGCTCGGTGTCGGTGGGCGTGTGGATAGGCGCCGGCTCGCAGTATGAGCGCCCTGAGGAAAACGGCATGTCGCACTTCCTGGAGCACATGCTGTTCAAGGGCACCGAAACCCGCACCGCCCGCGACATAGCCGAACAGACCGACGCCGTGGGCGCGCAGCTCAACGCGTTCACTTCCAAGGAATGCACCTGCTACTACATAAAGGTGATAGATGAGCATATAGAGCTGGCGCTGGACATGCTGTCCGACATGGTGCTGCGCGCCAAGCTCGCGCCCGAGGAGTTCGAAAAGGAAAAGGGCGTTATACTGGAAGAGATAGGCATGAACGAGGATTCGCCCGAGGACGTGGTGTTCGAGATGCTGGCCAAGGCGCTGTTCGGCGAGCATTCGCTGGGCATGACGATACTCGGCCCGGCTGACAACATACGCGCGTTCAAGCGTGACGAGCTGGCCGCGTATCGTGCGCGCATGTATCGGCCGGCCAACACTGTGCTGGCGCTGGCGGGTCACTACGACTGGTCGCAGGTTGTAGAGCTGGCGCAGCGCATGTTCGGGAGCTGGGACATGCGGGGCGAGGCGTCGGCGCTGAGCCGGTGCGAACTGCAATACGGCGTCATGCGCCGCGAGAAGGACATAGAGCAGGTGCAGATCTGCCTGGGCGCGCGGGGCGTGGAGATCGGGTCCAACGACGTGTACGCGCTGAGCATATTCAACAACCTGTTCGGCGGGGCGATGTCGTCGCGGCTGTTCCAGCGGATACGCGAGGAACAGGGTCAGGCGTATTCGGTGTACTCGTACCCGACCAGCTATCGCGATTGCGGCGCGCTGGCGATATATGCGGGCACCAGCCCCGAACACGCGCAGAACGTGCTGGAGTCGCTGCGCGACGAGATCGACCGCGCGCTGGACGGCGGCATAAGCGAGCGCGAGTTCACTCAGGCGCGCGAGCAACTCAAGGGCTCATATATACTGGGCCTGGAGAGCGCGTCGAGCCGCATGTCGGCGCTGGGCCGGCGGATGCTGCTGATGGGCGACACCGTAAACGAGGATCAGGTCATCAGCCGCATAAACGCCGTCACGCTGGATGACGTGGATCGAGTGATGCGCCAGGCGCTGTCGGGCAGATACGCGGCGGCGCTGATGGGCAAGGGCGTGAATTCGCTGGACCTGAGCATGTTTGGCATAGAATAGATATACGCTTTGACGGCTGTTTGGTGCCCCGGCGCGCGATGCGTGACCGGGGCAATGCCATATTCGGGCGCGGCGCTGCGCGTGCCGTCGGCAGAGCGCATCTGATCAGGGCAATGCGGGCCAGGCCCGGTATGATACGCAGCGGCGCTGATGGGCAAGGGCGTGAATTCGCTGGACCTGAGCACGTTTTGCATAGAAAAGATATACGCTTTGACGGCTGCTTGTGCCCCGGCGCGCGATGCGTGACCGGGGCAACGCCATATTCGGGCGCGGCGCTGTGCGTGCCGGTGACAGAGCGCATCTGATTGGGGCAATGCGGGCCAGGCCCGGTATGATACGCGGCGGCGCTGATGGGCAAGGGCGTGAATTCGCTGGACCTGAGCATGTTTGGCATAAAATAGATATACGCTTTGATGGCTGTTTGTGCCCCGGCGCGCGATGCGTGACCGGGGCAATGCCGTATTCGGGCGCGGCGCTGCATGTGTAGGCGATAGAGCGCATCTGATTGGGGCAATGCGGGCCAGGCCCGGTATGATACGCGGCGGCGCTGATGGGCAAGAGCGTGAATTCGCTGGACCTGAGCACGTTTGGCATAGAAAAGATATACGCTTTGACGGCTGCTTGTGCCCCGGCGCGCGATGCGTGACCGGGGCAATGCCGTATTCGGGCACGGCGATGCGCGTGTCGGCGGCAGAGCGCGTCTGATTGGGGCAATGCGGGCCAGGCCCGGTATGATACGCGGCGGCGGTTGGACTTTGTATTGGCAAGGTCTAATAATGCGCGTCGTTTCGAGTCAATGAGCATGTCCTGCGCCTGCGGGCTGTTGCGCAAGGCGGCGATGGCGGTTTTGGCATGTGCCCATGTTGCAACCGCTTTGCTCAAGCGGATATAAAACCGGGCCACTGCGCAATCCGACGCGGCGGCCCGGTGATGATATGAGCGGTTGAGCGCGCGGCTATGCCCAGTCATCGAAACCGTCGGACTCGGGCTGAGGCTCGGGGCGTACGTCGCTGAGTGAGCAGTATTCGGCGGAACTGTCCGGCGCATCCAGCACGCGCTGTACGCACATGCAGCCGCTGGCGCGCAACAGCTCCAGCTGTGCGGATGTGACGGCGCCGGCGTATACGTCCATGTGCAGCGAATTGGCCAGAGCGACCAGTCCGCGCAGCAGTTCAAGGCCTTTGTCGGTCTCGGTCGTGCGCTCACAGAACGCGTCGGCCAGCCGTATCGCGTCGACCGGCATGTCGCCAAACGCGCACAGCGAACCCGAACCCTGGCCGTAATCGTCCACGCATACGCGCATGCCGGCGGCATGCAGTTGCTGTATTGCGTTGGCGTTGAGCGCCGCGGCGTCGGCGAACACCGATTCGCCCAGCACGACCTCCAGTTTTGAGTAGCTTAATGCGTATTGCTGCGTCAGCTGCTGCGCCGAGCGCAGGAACGCGCCGTCTATCAGGCATTCGCGCGCCATGTGAACCAGCACGCGGCTGGGCGTGCGTCCGGCGTCGAGCTCGGCGCGCAGGTCATGGCATGCGCGCTCCAGTATGAACTGGTTGAGCGGGCCGGCCATGGAGTTGCGCGCCAGCAGTGGCATGAACTCGGCCGGCGGCAGCACGGTGCCGTCGGGCAGGTGCCACAGCGCCACGGCCTCCGCGGCGACTATCTCAAGCGTATTTGCGTCGCGCAGCGGCAGGTAACGCACTTCGAACTCGCCCGACTTGAGCGCGTCGGCGGCGCGGGCCAGCAGCGCTTCGTCCTGTTGCTGGCGGCGGTGCAGCTCGTCGTCGTACAGTCCGACCAAATCGCCCTTGCGCATCACGCGTCGGGCGGCTTCCGCCGCGCGCTCTATCATCTGATTGAGCGGCAACAGGCCGTCGCCGGTCACATATATGCCGTAGTGCAGGTGAGTGCGCAGCGACAGCCGCGTCAGCAGGTGCGAGTTGAGCGCCTTGACGCGCAGCAGCACGTCGGCGGTGTCGCTGAATCTGAGCAGCATCAGGAATTGGCCGCCCTCCATTCGGGCGCAGGCCTCGCCCGACTCGCATTCGGCGTTTATGATGCGCGCCATGTCTTCCAGCACGCGCCGCCCGGTCGAATAGCCGTAGAGTGAACCGTACACGTCCTGCACGTCGGTGCGCAGGCATACCAGTGCAAAGCGCTGTGTGCCGGCGCGCCTCAACAGCGTCGCGGCGGCGTCGGCGAAGCCCAGGTGGTTGTATATGCCGGTTATCGGGTCGCGGCCGGCCTCGCGCACGCGGTTTTCCTGACCGCGCACCTTGCGCCAGAGCGCAAACGCCGAAATGGTTATTGCAATGGCCAGCAGCGTGAGCGATATCACGGCGCCGGCGGTAGCGTCGCGCGCATCGATGTCCCACACCTCGGAGGTGGGCGTGAGCTGGGCCATGAGCCAGCCGTTATAGCTGAGCTGTGCGGTGGCCAGCCGGTAGTCGCCCCAGCCCACCACGTTGAAGTTGCCGTGCGCCGATTCGAGCAGCGCGCTGCGCAAACCACTTAGCAGTTCGTCATCCTGATGCACCACGTCGCTGAGCGCGGGCGTCATATTAAGGAACTTGCCGGTCTGATCGGTCACGCATACGTAGTCGTCCGACGTAGCGCCGCCCATCGTCAGCTCCGAGAACAGCTCCTCGGACAGTATGGCGTACAGCATGCCCGATATCGGGCCGTTTCCGGACAGATTGGCGGCGCACAGCACTACGCTTTGGCCGTCATTGTCCTCAAACGTGGCGGTGACCAGGCCGTATGAGCCGGTGCGCTGGCGTATGAGCTGAATTTTCTGCGAGTCGGCCTCCGCCAGCGAGCGGGGCTCAACGCCGGTCGAGTAGAGCATGCCGTCGGTGGCGACTATGCCCATGCGCTTGTATACGGTGTCCTGGCGGGACAGCAGTTCTATGCATTCCTCATATGTGTTCAGGCCGCTGGCTTCCAGCGTATTGGCAATTGCGCGCAGTTCAGAGAGTTGAGCGTTCACGCGCTCATCCAGCGTATGTGCGTACTGTGTGCACACGTCGCGCAACATGGAATCGACATTGCGGCCCGATAGATACGATATGCGGCCCAGATAAAAGATAGTTGCTATGAATAATATTGCAATGCTTGTCACCATCAGCCGATAGCCGCGCACGACGCGGCGATTGTCGTTTACCTGTGTCTTGCTCCTGCCGAAAAGAGCCATGCGCGAGTCCTCCTGAGCGACATGTAATAAGCGCGCAAATGCGTCAAAGCTGCCAAATGCGCAAAAAATATGCAAAGACGAACACAAATAAATCTAAATCCATTGCCTAAATTATAGCTCAAACCCGCAAGAAATGTCAATCCGGGCCAAATCACTTATAAACTACTTAACTTGTTTATTGCGAATTCTTGAAATGTCAGCCGTGCGCGCCGCGAGCTGTGGCGCAGGCGGCTGCACCAGGTCTTATCGGCGCGGCGACCGGCAGGCGCAGGCAGTCATGCAGGGCCACACGGGCATGTTGCGGCATTGACAAAACGGCCTGAGCGGTTTATCATAGCCACGGATGGCATAAAGCTGCAGGGGAGGCTTTATATGGACGCGCGGGCATATATGGACAGGACATGGCTGGAGGTCGATCTGGACGCGCTGGAGCGCAACGTGCGCAAGTGCCGCAGCATAATCGGACCGAACTGCGCGCTGACGGCGGTGGTCAAGTCGGACGCGTATGGGCTTGGTGCGATACCGGTGGCGCGGGCGCTGTGGGCGATGGGCGTGGACATGCTGGCGGTAGCGTGTCTGAGCGAGGCGCGGGCGTTGCGCGCGGCGCTGCCGGATGCGCAGATAATGATACTGGGCGACACGCCGATCAGGCGCATGGGCGAGGCGGCCGCACTGAACCTGGTGTGCACGGTGTGGACGCGCGAGCAGGTGTGCGCCGCGGCGAATTGCGGCCTGCGCGTGCACGCCAAGATCGACACGGGCTTTCACCGGCTGGGCTTTGACTGCCGCGAGAATGCGCTGGCGGAGCTGGCTGGGGTGTTGAAACAGCCGGGACTGAGGCTGGAGGGCATTTATTCGCACCTGGCGCTGGTCAACCGCGAGGAGGACGAGCGTCAGCTCGAGCGCTTTGACACGGCGCGGGCATACCTGCGCGCGCAGGGCATAACGCCGCGCTACTTCCACATAGACGACAGCATAGGCATGGTGCGCTATCCGGAGCATCAGCTGGACATGGTGCGTGTGGGGGCGTTTTTGTACGGCGTGTGGCCGGCGCGCTACACGGATCCGATAACCGCCGAGCCGGTCATAGCTGCGCTCAAGGCGCGCGTGACGCATCTGAGCCATCTGGAGCCGGGCGAGGGCGCGGGCTATGACTATCTGTTCCGGGCGCAGCGGCCCACGGTGCTGGCCACGGTGTGCGCGGGCTACGGCGACGGATATGCGCGCGCGGCGAGCAAGTACGGCGCGCAGCTGAGCATACGCGGTCAACGCGCGCCGCTGGCAGGGCTGGCGTGCATGGACCAGCTTATGGCGGATGTGACGGACATACCGGGCGCGGCGGTGGGCGATGTGGTTACGCTGTTTGGAGGGCGCGAGATACCCATTATGGAATATGCCGACTGGGCCGACACCAACCGCAACGAGGCGATAGCGCGAATCACGGCGCGCGTGCCGCGTCTGTATCTGCGCGGCGGCGAGGTCGTGGAGGTGCTGGACTACATGGCGCGGCGCGGCGGGCCGGAGGGCTGAAAAACCGGTTTGCCACAATGGCATTAGGCGCTGCAAACGGCGCCATGTGCCGGCGTCGCGCGGTCATGCGCGGCGGTACGGGGCCGCGCTGAATATTGCAAATAGCAAACACAAATGCCGGCAACGGCAATGGGAGGGTATTAACATGATCGACGACGAACTTCGCGCAAGAGCGCAGGCATTGAGTTCACATCTGAGCGCGCTCAGACGGCGCATACACATGTACCCCGAACTGGGCGAGCAGGAGTTCCAGACCCAGAAGCTCATAATCGAAGAACTGGACGCGCTGGGCATAGAGCACATCGAATATCCGAACTATACGGCGGTGGTGGGGCTGATACGCGGCGGCATGCCGGGCCGCACGGTGGGACTGCGCGCCGACATCGACGCGCTGCCGCTTGACGAGGCGCCGGGCCGCGAGTATGGCTCGCGCAATCCGGGCTGCATGCACGCGTGCGGCCACGACGCGCATACGACGATATTGCTGGGCGCGGCAAAGCTGCTAAACGACATGCGCGCGCAACTGCGCGGCAACGTCAAGCTGCTGTTCCAGCCGGCCGAGGAGACCGTCGGCGGCGCGGAGCGCATGATAGAACTGGGCTGCATGGAGAACCCGCATGTGGACTATGTGCTGGGGCTGCATGTAATGTCCTATATGCCGGTGGGCGATGTGGAGACGCGCTATGGCGCGCTCAATGGAGCGAGCGACGACGTTGAGATAACCGTGCGCGGCCGCAAGGCGCACGGTGCATCGCCGCATCTGGGCTCGGACGCGATAGCGATAGCGGCGCAGCTGATAACGGCGCTGCAGCAGCTGGTCAGCCGGCGCACGTCGCCGCTGGACAGCGCAGTGTTGTCGATAGGTCAGATATCGGGCGGCAGCGCGCCCAACATAATTTGCGACGAGGTGCACATGGAGGGCACGCTGCGCACGATTGACCCCGATACGCGCGAGCGGCTCAAACAGGAGCTGTGCACGCTCAGCGAGGGGTTGGCGCGGGCGCTGGGCGGCGAGGCCGAATGCGTGCTTCATCCGAGTTACTGCGCGCTGATCAACGACGACGCGGCGGTGGATCGTACGCTGAAGGTATTGCGCGCGGCGCTGGGCGCGGAGCATGTGCACATGAAGCCGGCGCCATCGCTGGGCGTAGAGGATTTCTCATACTTCTGCAACGCCGTGCCGGGCGCGTTCTATCACATTGGCATGGCTCCGGACGCGCAGAGCGCGCCGACATGGCCGCCGATACACACCAGCGAGATGGACATAGACGAGCGCGTATTGCCGTTGGGCGCGGAGCTGCAGGCGCGGCTGGTGCTGGATTACCTGAACGACGCCGAGTGAACGGAGGACGGCAGGTCATGGGCGCGTCGTTGAGGCTCATGCGCCGTAGATAGGTCGTGCACGGGCGAATGGCGTCAGGCGCGCAATGTGCCGCCGGTACGTACAAGCTGTGGACAAATGCGTTGCTTCTCGAATGCAATAGAGGGCGCGAGCCGCAAAATAGACCTGCAAGTTGTGGATAGTCCAAGCATGGGCGAATGGCGCCGTGCACGCAATGGCCGCGGGTACGTGCAGGTTGTGGATAAATGCGGTGTTGCTCGATTGGAATAGATGGCACAATCCGCAAAAAAGACCTGCAAGCTGTGGATAGTCCCATCATGGGCGAATGGCGTCAGGCGCGCAATGGCCGCCGGTACGTGTAAGCTGTGGCCAAACGCGGCGCTGGTTCGAATGCAATGGAAGGCGCGCACCGCAAAAAAAAACCTGCAAGTTGTGGACAAATCCGAAGTCCTCGCGTACCGTCAGGGCACAAAGCGCGCTGCCAGTGTGCGAGAGCTGTGGACAAACGCAGGCGCGTGCAGCGCGCATCATGGCGCACAGCGGCCATGGCCTGCGGCGCATAGCCGGCCCTACACAGTGGCAAGATATACAAATCCAACACACAGGAGGAGACCAGATGAAGATATTCATAAGCGCGGACATAGAGGGTACGGCGGGCATAGCCGCCTGGTCCGAGACCGAGCTGAGCGCTGCCGATAGCGTGTATTTCCGCAGGCAGATGTCGCGCGAGGTCGCCGCGGCATGCCGGGGCGCGCTCGAAGCCGGCGTGGATGAGATACTCGTCAAGGACGCCCACGACAGCGCCCGCAACATCGATCCGGCCGAATTGCCCGAACAGGCGTCGATACTGCGCGGCTGGGCGCGCAATCCATATGTGATGATGGCGGGTCTGGACGAGAGCTTTGCCGGCGCGTTTTATACCGGATATCACTCGGGCGCGGGCTCGGATGGCAATCCGCTGTCGCATACTATGAATCTGCAAAACAACTATGTGCTGATAAACGGCGTCAAGGCCAGCGAACTGTACCTGAACATGCTCAGCGCGTCGTATCTGGGCGTGCCGTCGTTACTGGTGACCGGCGACGAGGCGCTGTGCGCGTGGGCCGAGCAGGTCAATCCGGGCATGGAGACCGTGGCGGTCAGCCGGGGACTGGGTGGCGCCAGCGCGTCGATCAACCCCGCACTGGCTCAGCGCCGCATACAGGAGGCCGCAGAGCGCGCGCTCGATAAGGACATAAGCCGCTTGAAGCTGCCGCTGCCCGATTCGTTCAACGTCGAGCTGAACTTCAAGGAACATGCCATGGCATATCGCGCCAGCTTCTATCCGGGCGTGAGCAAGCACGGCGTATACACGGTCAGCTTCAGCGCGCACGACTGGTTTGAAGTGCTGCGCACGCTGTTCTACGTGCTGTGATATGCCGGGGAACCAGATGACATGAGGCGCGCTTGCGTGCCGGTCGTATATGATAATGCCTAATCAGCAGCGCGGGCGGATGCATTGAAGCGCCTGCGCTGCGGCAAAGGAAGGGGTCGATACCTATGCAAAAGCCCAAGGCGTTGAAGCCGGGTCAGGTGGTAGGACTGGTGGGGCCGTCGGGCGCGATACGCACCGAAGATGGCCTGGAGCGTTCGGTGAAGCTGCTGGAGGAGTTGGGCTACCGCGTCAAGGTTGGCGCGAGCGCGGGCGCGCGCTATGGCTATCTGTCGGGCACTGACGAGCTGCGCGCGCGCGATCTGAACGATATGTTCCTGGACGACGAGGTGGACGCGATAATCTGCACGCGGGGCGGCTATGGCACGCCGCGCATACTCGACCGGCTCGATTACGACGCGGCGCGCCGGCATCCCAAGCTGCTGTTGGGTTACAGCGACATAACCGCGCTGCTGATAGCTTACGGCAAGTACTCGGACCTGGTCACGTTCCATGGGCCGATGCCATCCTCGTGCATGATTAACGGCTTTGACGAGTATTCGCGCGCGCGCTTCCTGGAGGCCGTGAGCAGCACTGAACCGCTGGGCGAACTGCGCAACTGCGCCTGCCAAAAGCGCACCTGCCTCAATCCGGGCGTGGTGCGGGGCCAGCTGGTCGGCGGCAACCTGTCGCTCGTCACGCAGACGCTGGGCACGCCCTACGAGATCGACTGCCGGGATCGCATACTGCTGCTGGAGGACATAGGTGAAAAGACCTATCGGCTGGACGGCATGCTGAACCACCTGCGGCTGGCGGGCAAGCTGGACGAGTGCGCGGGCATAGTATTTGGCGACTTCACCAACTGCCCCATGGAATACGAGGGCTTCAGCTTTACGCTGGACGAGATAATCCGCGATCTGGTGCTGCCGTGCGGCAAGCCGGTGATGAGCGGGCTGTGCGCGGGCCATGGTCCGCACAAGCTGACGCTGCCGCTGGGCATAGAGTATGAGCTGAACGCCACCGAGTGCCGGCTGACGGCGCTGGAGAGCGCGCTGGTCTGACGGGATATATCGTAAGTAGCATATAAATAAAACAGCGGTTGGCGCATTGGCTTGCGCTGACCGCTGTTTTATAGTGGCTGTATGCCCTTGAAGTAGCTGCATGCCATTGAAGCAGCTGCATGTCCTTGAATTAGCGGGCATGCCCTTGAATTAGCGGCATGTCTTCGAAGCATCGACATGCCCTTGAAGCAGTAGCATGCCCTTGAAGCGGCGGCATGCCCTTAAAGCGGCAGCATGCCCTTGAAGCGGCGGCATGCCCTTGAAGCGGCGGCATGCCATTGAAGCAGCGGCATTCCCTTGAAGCAGCATGCACTTGAATCAGCGGCATGCCTCCGCTAAAAAGTCGCGCATTGGACCTTTCATGACGCCGCTCATTCGGGGTTCTCGTCAATGACCTGCACGTTCTCGCGGCCGAACGCTTCATAGATTGGGCCGAGGTCGCCGGCCTTGTTGGCGGCCTGTTCGGCGGACTGCACCGTGGGGCGGTAGCGCACCGCGCGCCCAAAGCACTCGCTCAGTATCGAGTTCATGCGCTCCATGTTGTTGGGCATCTCCATTATCCGGGCCATTGCGGCCGAACCCGCGTCGAACTCTACGACGACCTCGTCGCCGTGCACCTGTCGGAATTCGCCGCGCCGCGCGATTGCGAATATGTCGATGGCGCTCTTTTTCACGCGATCAAGCGCGGCCTTGTAGCGGGCGGCGTCGTCGCCGTCGACCGGCGCGGGTTTGGGTGCGGCGGGCGCGGGCTTGGACCTGGGGGCGTTGGGCGTGGCGTGGCGGGCTGGCGCGGCGACGCCGGAGGCTATCTGGCGTTCGAGCTGATCCAGCCGTGCCAGCAGCGCGCTGACGTCCTCGACCTTGCCGCGCCGGCACGCGCGCGTGACGGCCATCTCGAGCAGCACGCGGCCATGGCTGACGTAGCGGGCGTCCTTTTCGGCGGCGAGGAATATGTCCATGATTGCCATGAGGCGTTCCGGCGAGGTGGATGCGGCCTGTTCGCTGAGGGCGGCGGCGTCCTCCTGGGTGAGTTCGAGCAGTTCTGCAGTCTCGGCGCCTACGATCTGGGCCAGCATCAGCGCGCGCATATGTGCGATTATCTCGCGCAGGAACACCTGTACGTCGCGGCCCTCGCGCATCAGCTGATCGACCAGCGTCAGTGCGGCGGCGGCGTCCTCGCTCAGCAGCGCGCGTGCAAACTCGAACATGAAAGCGCGACCGCTGGAGCCCAGCACCTGATTGACGGTGGACTCATCTATGCCGCCCTCGGCGTAGCTGATGCACATGTCGAGTATGCTCAGCGCGTCGCGCATGCCGCCCTCGGCAGCCAGCGCGATCTGTTCGAGAGCCTGATGAGTGGCGGGCACGCCCTGGGCCTCAAGCACGCGGGTCATGTGGCGCACTATGACTTCGGCGCGTATGCGGTGGAAGTCGAAGCGCTGGCAGCGTGAGAGTATCGTGGCAGGCAGGCGCTGCGGCTCAGTGGTGGCGAGTATGAACACGGCGTGCGCCGGCGGCTCTTCGAGCGTCTTGAGCAGCGCATTGAACGCGCCCGCGCTGAGCATGTGCACCTCGTCGATGATGTAGACGCGGTACTTGCCTATCGACGGCGGATACATTATCTTGTCGCGCAGGTCGCGTATCTCATCGACGCCGTTGTTGGATGCGGCGTCGATCTCGATTACGTCCATGGACGATCCGGACTGCTCGTCGAGGCACGCCGCGCATTTGCCGCAGGGTTCGCCGTCCTGCGGATCGAGGCAGTTGAGCGCGCGCGCGAACGTCTTGGCGGTGGACGTCTTACCGGTGCCGCGGCTGCCGCAGAACAGGTACGCGTGCGATATGCGCCCGGTGTGTATCTGATTGAGCAGCGTGCGCACTATTGCGTCCTGTCCTACTATGTCGGCGAACCGTGCGGGCCGCCAGGTGCGGTATAGAGCCTGATACATCTCAAGGTTACCTCCGTTTGGGTGAGCTGATGGTCTGAGGCACGCGCTGCCGCGCGCAGGGCAACTGCACATGGCGGTGCTTCGATTTCGACCGGGGGGAGTCAGTGGTGGGCCTGCGGTTGGAGCGGCGCTGCCGACAATGGCAGTGACGCCGACGGTTGTATTGCTTGCGGCAGGAGTTGCGCTGCCGATGTGGATGGACTGCAAAGCATTTGGCGTGAGCGGCTCGGCTGCCGTGGACGGCCTGAAATGTCTGGGGCATGAGCGACGCTGTCGCCGTGGACGGCTGCTGTTGCTTGTGGCGTGAGCGGCGCTGTCGCCGTGGACGGCCTGAAATGCCTGGGGCATGAGCGACGCTGTCGCCGTGGACGGCCTGAAATGCCTGTGGCGTGAGCGCCGCTGCCGCCGTGACCGGCTTGCAAAGCCTGTGGCGTGAGCGCCGCTGCCGCCGTGACCAGCCTGCAAAGCCTGTGGCATGAACGCTACCACCGCCGTGGTCAGCCGTCGTTGCCTTAGACCGTAGTGATGGCAGCGGCGGCACGTGCCTGCGGCCGTGGCGCGTGACGGGGATCATGAGCCGGGTAAGCCATGCTTGCAGCCGCGCTCTGGTTTGCGCCGGGAGTTGCGATTGCAGACGCGACCGCGATTGTGACCGTGGTCACGACGCGCGCCGTGGTTTGCGGATTGTGGGGCGAGCTTGCGCGTGGTACGCGCCCATAGCGCACGGAGCGTCGCATCAAGCGCCGGCGCGCGGCTTTGCGGTACTGCGGCGCTCAGTATGATCGCGGCGCGCGGCCCACAGGCGCGGCGGCATGCGGCGCCGGCCGCATGCCGCATGAACGCGCTCAGTTGAGTATGCCGGTCACGGGCGCCAGGCCCAGGTACTTCAGGAAGTCCTGTATGTGTTCATCCCAGTATTCCCAGGTATGTGCGCCGGGGTGCTCTTCGTACGTGTAGTCGAACGGATTGCCGGGCAGCGCGGTGAAGAAGTCGCGCGTGGCGCGGGCCGAGTCGAGCAGGAAGTCCTCGGTGCCAATCGAGTGGAATATGCGCGGGCAGGGCCGGCCCTCGTCGAGTATGCGGCGTGCGGCGTACAGCGGATCATTGACCGTACCCTCTAGCGCCTTGTAGTCGCTGGTGCCGTATGTCATAATCATGCGTGCGGCGCGTTCGGGCTGCATCGGCTTGATGCGGTTCTGCGCGCCGGCCGAGAAGCAGCCGATTGCGGCGTAGTTCTCGGGGTTGTTGAGTCCGATCTTCAGGCAGCCAGCGCCGCCCATGGACAGTCCGGCGATGAAGTTGTCCTCGCGCCGGTCGGACAGCGGAAACATCGAGCGCATTATCTTTGGCAGCTCTTTGGACACGTAGGTATAGTATGCGCCGCCGTGGGCCATGTCGGCATACGACGACAGTCCCACCGCCGGCATGACAACAGCCAGTCCCAGCGCGGCGGCATAGCGCTCTATCGACGTGCGGCGCTGCCAGATCGTCTGGTCATCGCTGGCGCCGTGCAGCAGCCAGAGTGTGGGGTGTTTGTCGCCGCGGGTGGCGGCGGCCATGCCTATCTGGCGGGAGGCGCGCTGCGGCAGCACTACGTCGCACGATGCGCACATGCCCAGCGCCTCGGAAAAGAAGTTCACATGAATAAGTGCCATAGTCGCCTACCTCCTCTATTATTTGCGTATCGGCAGCCAGTCAAGCACGGTCTGGATCTTTTGATCCCAGTACTTCCACTGATGATCGCCGGGGCTCTCCTCGTAAGTGAGGTCGTAGTTCAGCGCGCGCAGGTGATCGCGCATGCGCACGTTGGACTTGTAGAGGAAGTCCTCGGTGCCGCACCACATGTACACGCGGGGCATCAGCTCGGGCGTCTTGGACAGGCGCTCGGCGACGGCGAACAGGTCATTGTCGCTGCCCTTGAGCTTGTCCACGGGTCCGAATATATCGAAAAACAGCTGTTTGCCGCGCCCTTCGGGTTGATTGGCGGCTATGTCCACCGCGTCGACGCCGCCCGACAGCGACGCCACCGCGCAGAACTTGTCCGGCGCGAGCAGTCCGCACTTGAGCGCGCCGTATCCGCCCATGGACAGTCCGGCGGCGAACGTGTCCTCGCGCGCGGTGGACATGTACGGGAAGAACGCGTGGCAGATCTGGGGCAGCTCGTCGCTTATGAATGTCCACCACTTAAAGCCCATGTGCATGTCGGTGTACCAGCCCAGCTGGGTCGTGGGCATCACGACGGCTATGCCGTAATCGGCGGCGTAGCGCTCGATGGATGTGCGGCGCTGCCAGATCGTGTGGTCGTCGCTCATGCCGTGCAGCAGGTAGAGCACGGGGTATTTGTCGCCAGTGCGGTGACCTTCCATGCCTATCTGGCCGCGGGTCTGTTCGGGCAGTATCACGTCCATTTGTGTGCACATGCCCAGCACGTCCGAAAAGAAATCCACGTGCAAAAGCGCCATAAAGCGAGCACCTCCCTGTGATAGTATACCCTGATTATACCACGGTGCGGCGCGCTCGGCAATCGGTTTGCGCCGTCAAAGCAGGGCAAAGCGGGCGAACGCGCCGGTGATGAAGCCGAAATGCAGGCGGGCTTGCACGCACGCCGCGGAGCCATTGAGCAGTCACGCGTGCCGGGCGGACAGCTTGCCGCGCGAACGGGTGGACTTGCAGGTTGGGTCGGGCTTGCCTGGAATTGAGCGGCTGACGTGGCAGGGCAGAATATGTGCGGCTGGTTGCGGTTGCATGCCGACTGCGGCGGCGAACGGACTGTGCTTGTGGGGTGATTGAATTGTCGAATTGCATGTATATGAAAGCTACCTGTGGGCTGATTGAATTGTCGAATTGCTTGTGTCTGAAAGCTGCCTGCGGGCTGATGGAATTGTCGAATTGCTTGTGTCTGAAAGCTGCCTGTGAGCTGATTGAATTGTCGAATTGCTTGTATCAGAAAGTTGCCTGAGAACTGATTGGATTGGCGAATTGCTTGTGTATGATAGCCGCCTGCGGTCTGATTGAATTGGCAAATTGCTTGCGCATACAAGCGCATGTGTCTATGAGCTGGCGCGCCGGGAAAGTGCCGGCACACTGTGCGCGCGCCGATAAAAAAAGAGGAGCCAAATGGCTCCTCGCAGACCGTAGCTTAAAACGGCGGTCGATATCCGGCAGTTGTGCCGGGAGCATATTACTTTACGGCTTCCTTGGCCACATCGACCAGCTGCTTGAACGCGGCGGGATCGGTTATCGCCAGATCGGAGAGCACCTTGCGGTTGATCTCGACGCCGGCGACCTTGAGGCCGTTGATGAAGCGGGAATAGCTCATGTCGTAAGCGCGCACGCCCGCGTTGATACGCGCGATCCACAGCTTGCGGAAATCGCGCTTGCGGAGCTTGCGGCCGATATATGCGTAGCGCAGCGAACGGCGAACCTGTTCGGATGCCGCGCGGTACTGCTTGCTCTTGGCACCAAAGTAACCCTTAGCCAGCTTGAGCGCCTTCCTGCGCTTCTTATGGGCATTGACAGCCCTCTTAACTCTAGCCATTTATTTACGCCTCCAATATAATCGCTGTGCGGCCGGGCCGCTGGACGGAATGATTCAGCTTACTTGTAGGGTATGAGCTTTTTAACGACCTTGGCCATAGCGTCCGCGACGTAAGCGGTCTTGCGCAGGTTGCGGGTGCGCTTGGTGGGCTTTTTGGTCAGAAGATGGCTCTTATATGCCTGAGCGCGCTTAATCTTACCGTTCTTGGTGAGCGACAGGCGCTTGGCGGCACCGCGATGAGTTTTCTGCTTGGGCACGGTTGGTTCCTCCTCTCGAATTGAAGCTCGCGTGATGGCGGCGCGGTTTAGCGCGGCCGACGCGGGAAATCTGCGGTGGGGTGGGGACTGACACCCTACCCCGGGTGCGCGGTTAAATTCCGCGCGGATTGAAATCACTTGGCCTGATCTGCCTGCTGGGGGCGCGCGCTCTGCTTGGATGCGGCGGGTTTAGCCGATCCGGAATCGCGCGGGGCGACTATCATGGTCATATTGCGGCCTTCGGTCATGGGCTTGCGCTCGACTACGCCCACGTCGGCGATTGCCTTGGCGAACTCGTTCATGACGTCCACGCCGATTTCGGCATGGGTTATCTGGCGGCCGCGGAAGCGTATCGACACCTTGACCTTGTCGCCGTCCTTGAGGAACTTCTGAGCCATGCGGGTCTTGACCTCAATGTCATGGACGTCGATGGTGGCCGACAGGCGCACTTCCTTAATCGTTATGACCTTTTGGTTTTTGCGGATCTCACGATCGCGCTTGGACTGCTCGAACCGGAATTTGCCATAGTCCATCAGCTTGCACACTGGCGGACGCGCGCCGGGCGCTATCTTGACCAAATCCAGTTGGCGTTCCTCAGCGAGGGCCAGCGCGGCGGCGGTGGACATAACACCCAGTTGCTCACCGTTCTGGTCGATTACGCGCACTTCCCGGTCGCGTATCTCCTCATTGATCATCAGATCATTGTTATTGATAGCCTACACCTCCAGTAAACATAAAAAAATAGGCGGCCAACGCCGCCCCTTCTCAGCACGCATACCTCCGCCAGTGCGGTAGGTTCAAAGACCGGCCGGACACGAGAGTCGGCGGGTGAGAAGCGGGCGCTTCTGCTTGACCTAAAGATTATACCATTTGCGCGGGCGCATGTCAACCGCGCGCAACGTAAATTTACAATTTGGGCTTGCGGCGCGGGGCATGCCGGGGATATAATGGCAGAGGTACGCGCCCAGGGCTGTACGGCGCGAGTTGACGGCGAGGCGTTGATCTTTGGCGGCATAGTTGAACATGCGCTTCAAATATAATGTGTGCAGCGCGCGTCGATTGGCGCGCCGGGGCGGATGCGCAGTGCAGGTTTACGCAAGGGTCAATCGCGGTGAACCGGGATACTGCGCGGTTGCAGGGCTGAATCAAGGCGCATGCACGGCGTGCTTAATGCTGCGCGCAATCCGGCGCATGGCGGGAGTGCCGACGCAGTACAAACGGCGGTGGAGCGCGAAATCGCGGTCCATGCCCGGCGCTATGCCGTGGAATCGCGGCCGGGCGGCAGGCATATTATGCGCCGCGCGGCTGTGTGCCGTCAGGATATCCAAAGCAAAATCCCCGGCAGCAGACTCTGCCGGGCAAAAGAGGTGCAAAGGCATGATAGAGGTAACGCCGCAGATGTTGTTGGTGGTATGTGGGCTGGTATTCCTGGCGTCGTTCATCGACTCAATAGCGGGCGGGGGCGGATTGATATCGCTGCCGGCGTATCTGGCGGTGGGGCTGCCCACGGCGTACGCGGCCGGCACCAACAAGCTGACCGCCAGCGCCGGCACGGTCATGGCCGTGCTGCGGTTCGGGCGGGGCAAAAAGATAGACTGGTCTGTGGCGTTGCTGGCCGCGGCGGGCGCGCTGCCGGGGGCGTACGCGGGCGCATGGCTTATGCAGCTGCTGCCGGCGGCTACGTCGCGCGTCATACTGATGGTGATGATACCGCTTGCGGCGGTCATAATATTTGCGCGGGAAAAGCTGGGACATGACTGGAATGTGTCGGTGCGGCGGCCGCGGCTGGCGGCGCTGCTCATCGGGCTGAGCATAGGCTTTTACGACGGCCTGGTCGGTCCGGGTACCGGTACGTTCCTGATAATACTCTTTACGGCGCTGCTGGGCATGGGCGATGTGGACGCCAGCGGCAGCGCAAAGGTGGTCAACCTCGCCTCTAACGTGGCGGCACTGATCAGCATGCTGCTGGGCGGGCATGTGCTGTGGAGCCTGGGATTGCCGGCGATGTGCTGCTCAGTGCTGGGCGGATATCTGGGTAGCGGCATGGCGCTCAAGCGCGGCGCGCGGCTGGTGCGCGGCGTGATGCTGGTGGTGCTGGCATTGCTGATGATAAAGCTGATATACGATATGTGCGTCGGATGAGCGCGCAACGCAAACCCAAAGCGGGCAGTGCGCGCAGTTGAAACGCCTGTACAGCAGCCAGTCCATTTTGTGTCGCAACCCGGGCAGTGCGCGCATGTGTGCAATTGAGACGCCTGTACGGCTACCAGTCCATCTTGCGTTGCAACCCGGGCAGTGCGCGCATGTGCGCAGTTGAAACGCCTGTACAGCTGCCAGTCCATCTTGCGTCGCAACCCGGGCAGTGCGCGCATGCGCGCAATTGAGACGCCGAGGGCGGAATCAGTGCGCAGGGACGCGCGGGTTGCGCGGACTTTGCGGCGGGCGAGCGTCGGGGCGGCATAAGCGGCTTAGTCGTGTGCAGGCCGGCACGGCCGGCGGCGCGCTGCCGGGGCTATCTGAGCATTGCGCGCCGGCGCTTGTGGTCGGGCATAATGCGCTCGAGTTCGGCGTAAAACTCGGGGCCGTGGTTGAGATGGCGCAGATGGGCCAGCTCGTGCGCGACGACGTAGTCTATGGCCTCGTCGGGGTAGAGCATCAGCCGCCATGAAAAGCAGATTGCGCCCTTGCTGGAGCAGCTGCCCAAGCGCGTACGGGCATTGGTTATCGTTATGCGCGTGGGCATTGCGCCCATAAGCGCGCCCAGGCGTGCCACGCGCCGGGGCAGTTCTGCGCGGGCGCGCGCCGTAAGCTGAGCGCGTTGGGCGGCGTCCGGCTCGGGGTGCGCCAGGGCGTACTGGCGGGCGCGGGTCAGGTGCTGGTCGATCCAGTTGGCATGGGCGGCCACGAAGCGGTCTATGTCGCGCTGGGGCAGCCGTGCGGGGGCGCGCACTATGACGCGCTGCTGGCGGATCTCGAGCGCGAGCGTGCGCCGGTTGGAGCGTATGAGTTCGTAGTCCATTATGAACCTCCGATGGTTGGAGCTTTAAATGAGTATACTGCAAGGCGGGGCGCAAGTCAATTCGCGCCGCCATATCGATAGCCGTCGCAACGATTTAATGCGGCGGCATAATTAATTACATGGTGAGTTCAAAATTGGGGGATATAATAACGTGCATATCGGGTGAGGGGGATATTGACTTGAAAAAGAAGCATAGGTTGCGCATATGCCTGATCGTGCTGGCCGTGCTGGCGGCGGTTGCGATTGCGTTTATATTGCCGGCGGTGAACAACGTAAAGGATGCGCTGTACCAGTCTGAAACGGTCGAGCGCGGCTCGATATCCACGTATTACAGCTTCTCGGGTTCGCTGGAGCTGCGGCGGCAGGAGACGCTCGCGGCGCAGACCGACTGCGAGGTGCGCGACGTGTACGTTGCGGAAGGCGACCATGTGGCCAAGGACGACCGGCTTATGCGGCTGTCGGATGGCCGCACGCTGCGCGCCGGCATTGACGGCGAGGTCGTCAGCGTCGACGTGGAGGAGGACGATCTGGTCACAATGGGCCAGGAGCTCGTGGGAATAGCCGACTTTGACAGCATGCGCATAGAATTCGATGTGGACGAGTTCGATGTGGAAGCGGTCAGCGTGGGCATGGACGCCCAGGTCACGATAGACGCGCTCGACTACACGTTTACCTCGCCGGTCACGCACATAAGCAAGACCGCGCAGCTCAGCGGCGACATATCGTACTACACCGCGCACATAGAGCCCGAACCGGGCGTACTGCCCGAGGCGGCGCTGCCGGGCATGCGCGTGGACGTCAAGACGCTGGGCGCGTCGGCTGACGACGTGCTGCTGCTGAGCATGGAGGCGCTGAGCTTCGATGAATACAACAAGCCCTATGTGCTCGTTGACGTTGACGGCCAGAAGCAGCGCCAGTACGTCGAGACCGGCATAAACGACGGCGTATACGTCGAGATAACCTCGGGCCTTGACGAGGGCGACGTGATATACTACCTCACGCCGCTGAGCGACTTTGAGGAAATGATGCAGATGGGCCGCTCGCGCTCGGGCGCGGATGACTGAGAGGCGGTGCGCATGGACGGCGAATTCTTCCGCATGACGGACATAGTAAAGACCTACAGGATGGGCGACGAGGAGCAGATGGTGCTCAAGCACGTGAACCTGTCGATAGACGAGGGCGAGTTTTTGAGCGTGCTGGGGCCGTCGGGCAGCGGCAAGTCGACGCTTATGAACATAATCGGCTGTCTGGACACGCCGACGTCGGGCGAGTACGTGCTGCGCGGGCGGCTCGTCAGCGATCTGGACCAGCGCGAACTGGCGCGCATACGCTCGCATGAGATAGGGTTCATATTCCAGTCGTTTCAGCTGTTGCCGCGGCTGGACGCGCTGCGCAATGTCGAGCTGCCGCTGATATATGCGGGCGTGCCGCCGCGCGAGCGGGTGCGGCGCGCGCAGGAGATGCTGGAACGCGTGGGACTTAGCAACAGGATGCACCACTACGCGCGCCAGCTGTCGGGCGGACAGCAACAGCGCGTGGCGATAGCGCGGGCGCTGGCGGGCAATCCGTCGCTGCTGCTGGCTGACGAGCCGACGGGCGCGCTCGACCAGGAGACCGGACGTCAGGTAATGGCGCTGTTTTCCGACCTGTACCGCGAGGGGCGCACGATAATCATGATAACGCACGACGCGCATATCGCCTCGTATGCGCACCGCACGGTCAGCGTACTGGACGGCGTGCTGACGGAGGGGGCGCCGGAGTATGCGTGAGTTTGGCATGTCGATGTTCATAGAGAGCGTGCGCATGTCGCTGGACAACATCCGCGCCAACAAACTGCGCTCGTTTCTGACGGTGCTGGGCATAATAATAGGCGTAATGGCCGTTATAGCGCTTATGACGATAGTGCATGCGCTGACCGATACGATAACCAGCGAGTTCACCGCGATGGGTACCGGAAAGCTGACGGTGCAGGCCACGGGCACGCCGCTCAAGCGCGGCCTCAACTCGGACGACATGGCCAAGCTGCGCGCGCTGGACAACGTGTCCCAGATCGATCCCAAGGCCAGCCTGACCGCGACGGTGTCCAGCGCGACCGCGTACATTGAGGACATGTCTGTAAGCGGCAACAGCGAGGTCTACTTCCAGCGGCAGAGCGAGCTGATGGCGCGCGGCCGGGCGCTGAATGTGCTGGACGTGGAGGGCGTGAACCGGGTGTGCGTGCTGGACTCCAAGGCGGCGTCGCGGCTGTTTGACAGCGTGGATCCGCTGGGCCAGTACGTAAACATCGCCGGCATAGAGTACCGCGTCGTAGGGCTGCTGTCAGAGGACGGCGACGCGGACGTCATGAGCCAGGCGTTTGGCGGCAATAAGGACGGCCGCATAATCATACCCTACACCGCGGCGCTCAAGCATGCGGGTCAGCGCAATGTGACGTCGCTGGACGTGTATGTGGCCGACACCGACCTGATGGCCGATACCGTGGACGAGGTCGAAGCGGTGCTCAAGGCCGCGTTCAACTACCGCGACGACAGCTACACGGTGATAAACATGGAGAGCCTGCTGGACACGATGGACACCATGATGGGCATGATGTCGAGCGTGCTGGTCGGCATAGCGTCGATAGCGCTGTTGGTCGGCGGCATAGGCATAATGAACATGATGCTGGTGTCGGTCACCGAGCGCACCGCCGAAATCGGACTGCGCAAGGCGCTGGGCGCGCAGCCCGCGCAGATACAGATGCAGTTCCTGATCGAGTCGATCGTGCTGTCGCTGATAGGCGGACTGGCGGGCCTGGTGGTCGGGCTGATAGTGTCGTATGCGATGATAACCGCAATGGGCGCGGCATTTTCGATATCGATGGATGCGGTCGGACTGGGCGTGGGCTTTTCGGCGGCAGTGGGCATAGTGTTTGGCTGGGCGCCGGCGCGCAAGGCCAGCGCGCTCAACCCGATAGACGCGCTGCGAAACGTATGACGCCTGCGCGGCCGAATGCGTGGCCTGTGGGCGGCGCTGTGGAGCGAGTGGCGCGGCGCCGGTGGCCTTACCTGATGCGCAGTCGGCGGGGTGCCTGCTTGGAAATGCGGTATTGCAAGGATTGCATCGTTACCGGGCTCGCGGCGCGGTCAGGAGCGTACTGTCGCCTAACAGCGGCAGGGCAACGCGCGTGTCAACGCCGCAAGCGCATGGCAGCTGGATGCGCCGCCAAACACTGGAGCTTGCGCACCGGCAGGGCGCTCGATTGCGCCTGATATGAAATTGGTGCTGCGGCGCGGATGGGGGCGCACGGGCGCGCGTCAAACCGAGCGCTGCCGGGAAACTGGTCTTAAATTTATACTGAAACAAATGCGGAGCGTCATAAGCGGCGCTCCGCTGTTTTTTGTCCCAAATGTATGAAAACGGCAGTTGTCGCATTGCCGGAGTCAGACAACGCATGAATACTGCCAATTAAATCCGCGCAAACTGCAATATGCAACATCAATTATCGAAGCGGCGCGCGCAATGCGCGTCTATAATCGCGCGCAGCGGGGCATACTATGCGCACGAAGATATGGCGAGGTGTTCAATATGCGATGCAATCAACAGCTGCCGATAGGGCGCTTGCACTGGCAGGCGCGTCCCGGCGAGCGCGAACTGAGGCGCGTCGAGGATGGCGCGCGCGGGTTTGATCCTACGGGCCGTGCGCCGCTGAGCCGCGGCGAGAAGGGCGGGCGGTAGCATGTCGCAGAACGAGCGCAGTCAATACCGCAAACTGGTAGAAAAGCGCACGCCCGGCAGCCATCTGGTGCGCGACACATGGCGTGCGGCATGGGTCGGCGGGGCGATATGCGCTTTGAGCGAGGCATACATACGCTGGCTGATGGCGTTGGGCGGCATGGAGCGGCAGGATGCCGGCGCGATATGCAGCGTTACGCTGGTATTCATAACCGCGGTGCTGACGGCGCTGGGCGTGTTCGACCGTATAGGGCGGTATGCCGGCGGCGGCACGATAGTGCCTATAACCGGGTTTGCCAACTCGGTGGTGTCGGCGGCCATGGAGTACCGCAGCGAGGGACTTGTGCTGGGCATGGGCGCGCGCATGTTCCAGATAGCGGGGCCGGTGCTGGTGTACGGCATAAGTTCAAGCGTGCTGGTCGGGGTTATTTACTATCTGCTGGGCATGATATGGGGGATATGATATGGCAAGACTGGGCGCGCACACTATAAGATATGAGACGCGGCCATGCGTGGTGGCCGGCGCGGCGATCGTGGGGCCCAAGGAGGGCGCCGGGCCGATGGGCCGCGAATTCGACCAGGTGCTGGATGACGACCGGCTGGGCCAGGACACATACGAAAAGTCGGAAGCCGAACTGATGACGCGCACCGCCTATCTGACGCTCAAAAAGGCCGGGCTGCGCCCCGAACAGCTGCAGCTGATGATAGCCGGCGACCTGGAGCAGCAGATACTTGCGGCTACGATATGCGCGCGCGAATTGGGCGCGGGATTTCTGGGCGTGTATGGAGCGTGTTCGACGATTGCCGAGTCGATGCTCGTGGGCGCGGCGCTGATAGACGCGGGCCATGTGGACAATGCGCTGTGCGTGACGTCGAGCCACTTTTCCACGGCCGAGCGCGAATTCCGCTATCCGCAGGAGCTGGGCAACCAGCGCACGCCGAGTTCACAGCGCACGGTGACCGGTTCGGGCGCGGTGGTGCTGGCGACGGATGGCGCGGCGCGGGCGCGCGTGGAGCTGGGCACATACGGGCGCGTCATAGACTACGACATACCCGACGTCAACAACATGGGCGCGGCGATGGCGCCGGCGGCGGCCGACACGCTGTGCGCGCACTTTGACGACTCGGGCCGCACTCCGGCCGACTACGACCTGATTGTCACCGGCGACCTGGGCCGCATAGGCCGTGAACTGCTGCGCGACCTCATGGAGCAGCGCGGCCGGCCACTGCCCGACGATAAGCTGCTGGACTGCGGCGCGAACATGTTCACGCCCGAGCAGGACTCCTGTGCGGGCGGCAGCGGGTGCGCATGTCTGGCATGCGTGTTTGGCTCGATGCTGCTGGACAGGCTGGCTGCGGGCGAATTGCGGCGGATACTGATAATGGGCACGGGCGCGCTGCTGAGCCCGGTGAGCTCGCTGCAGGGTGAGAGCATACCCTCGATAGCGCACGCGTTGTCGATCGAGAGGCCATGAGCGGAGGTGGACTTGATGGAACTGTTCTGGGCGATGGTGCGGGCGTTTGTCGTGGGCGGAGCGCTGTGCGCGCTGGGCGAACTGCTGATACTGCGCACCAACCTGACCAGCGCGCGCATACTGGTATTGTTCGTGATAGCGGGCGTGGCGCTGGGGGCGCTGGGCATATACGAACCACTGATTGAGTTTGCGGGCGCGGGCGCGACTACGCCGCTGACCGGATTCGGGTACTCGCTGAGCCAGGGCGCGATTAAGGGCGCGCGCGAGGAAGGGCTGATGGGCGCGCTGTCGGGCGGCATCGCGGCCACGGCAGCGGGTGTTGCGGCGTCGATAGTGTTCGGCTACATCGCGGCGCTGTGCTCGCGGCCGCGCTCGAAGGACTGACGCTGTAAGGGCTGATGTGGTAAGGGCTGATGCGGCAAGGACTGATGCGGTAAGAGCCGACGAGGAAAGGACTGACACGGCAAGGGCTGACGCGGTAAGGACTGACGCGGCGCGGGCCGACAGGGCAAGAGCTGATGTGGTAAGGACTGATGTGGTAAGGACTGATGCGGCAAGGACTGATGCGGTAAGGACTGACGTGGCGCGGGCCGACAGGGCAAGGACTGATGTGGTAAGGACTAATACGGTAAGGATTGACGTGGCGCGGACTGACGAAGTTAGGGCCGACACGGCAAGAGCTGACGTGGCAAGGCTTGACGCGGCGCGAACTCGACAGAAAAACCAGCGTGCAAAATGAATTGACCTGCCATGCCGGATGCAAATTGCATCTGACGTGGCAGGCTTTGTTTACGTCAAAGTTGTGTGGAATAAGTGCCCGGACCTGCGCGAGCGTCTGGTCCAGAGCGGCGCTGTAAAATCGCGTTGCGGTTCGGCCGGCAATATGGAAATGCGCGCCGGACGCTTTACAGAGCCGGCGCGCATTTCATGATGTCGATGCATATGTATGCATCTTGCTGTATTAAATGACCCATGCCACGACGATTATGGCGACCATGACCAGCGCCGTGGCGAGCTTTATTGCGGTCATATGGCGCAGCACGCCGTCGGACAGTCCGAACAGATCGCGCCCCTTTATGACCAGCACCGTCAGCACGACCGAAGGCGCCAGAAACGCCAGGCAGAACACTGCCAGCAGCATCAGATGCCGCCCATATTCCAGCCCGAGCTCAAGTCCGGCGGTAAGCGTGGCCAGGTACAGCTGTCCCGAGCACAGGAACTCGCTGGACGCCACTATCAGTCCCAGCACAACTATCGACGGCAACAGCCTGCGGCCGGGATTCTCCAGCGCGCGCTTTATGCGCTCGTGCAGGAAGTGGCGTAGCCCGCGCGGGAGTTGATTTTTGATCTTGCCGTACTTTTCGCGGTGAGCGGACCAGGCGTCGGCCAGGTTCAGCGCCACCAGCACGCCGCCTATCACCGTCAGCAGCAGCTTGGCCGCCAGCGGCAGCCATGTCGGGTTCCACGCCGAAAACGCCGTCAGCAAAACCGTGCCTATCAGCATGTACATCACGAACTTGCTCGCCAGGAACACGCTCGCGCACAGCCCGGCGCGCTTGCCTATCGGCAGCAGCAGCGTCAAAAAGAACAGCAGCATGCTCAGCGCGCATGGATTGAATCCCGCCACAAAGCCCGCGGTCAGCGTGCCCAGCCACGTGAGGCCTGACGCGTCGGCGGGCGCGGCGTCGTCGATCAGCGCGGTGCCGACGGCCTGCGCGTTCTCAAGCGAGTAGTTGAGCATGAGGTTTATGCGCTCGGCGCCGTTGTAGTAGGTGTCGCGCAGGAACACTATCGGGGTGGTCTGCTTGTCCTCGGGCACCATGTACCGGTCGAACAGCGCCTGTGCGACGTCGAGGTTTTCATATATATTTACCTTTATCAACCGCACGCGCGACTCGAACTCATAGTTGCCGCGCTTGACGGTCATCGTCTCGGGCAGCGCGGCGAGCGTGTCCTCGACCTGCGCGCAGCCCTCGCACGACGGCGAATACAGGTAGTATATCACGCTGTCGGTGGACTGGTTTTCGATGAAGTCGGCGGGCATGGCGCTCTGTATCCGGGTGGTGCCGGCGTAGACCACGCCGTCAACTATCGCCATGGGCAGGTACTGCTGATCCTCAGGCACGTTGTAGTCCTTTAGCGCCTGCTCGTAGATCTTGCGATTGGACTCAATGCGCACGTTGTAGTAGCGCAATTCGTATTCGCTTATCTTGTGCCCGGTCAGCTCGGAAAATGAGTTGATGAATTCCTCTTCAGGCCTGCACGAATCGCAGTAGTTCTCAAAGAAGTACAGCAGCAGCGGCTTTTGGGCCTGCTCGTCGCGGGCCAGCGCGCCGCCCGCGCACAGCAGCAGCGCGGCGCACAGCAGGATCGCCAGCCATACTTTGGGCATGCGCATATTATTCATCCTCCCCGCGGTACAGAGTCACGCCCGTCAGATCCGGATAGGCGCTCAGATATCGGCGCGCGTTATCGGGCAACGCGGCCGCGGGCGTGGTCGAGTTTTCGCCCAGCTCCATAAGCTCCATGAATACGCGCCGGAGCACTGCGCCGCGATGTATCTGGCACGGTTCGGGGTCGTCGAAGAACTCTATGCTCAGCTCGATTATCAGCGGTTCGGGCACGCTGAGCGCCGTCAGCGCGCCGTCGTACAGCGTGCCGCCGGGGCCGTCGATTCTAATTCGCTGGGGCGATGATGAATTGCGCGTCGCGCCGGACGCGGCTTTCTTGCGGCCAAACATCGACTCACTTCCTTTGCACGAATTTAAACATCCATACAACAAATTATAACAGCCGGCGCAATCCATGTCAAATATCAATGAGTCTAATCTTGCATCGCGCAGCATAAAATCTGCATAAACAAACAGGCTGGAGGGACGGGTCATGCAAAGCGGAATCAAAAGCGCGGCATTGGGCGCATTGCGGGGTCTGGCGGTGGCGGTCGGTATAACGGCATTGGGCATGCTGGCGCTGGGGCTTATGGCGGGTTACACCGCGGTGACGGACGACACGATACGGCTGATGAACCAATGCCTCAAACTGGCGAGCGTGTTGCTGGGCACGCTGGCGGCGGTGGGAATGGGCGGCGAACGGGGGCTGGTCAAGGGCATGGCGGTGGGCGCGCTGTACATGCTGTTGGGGCTGGGCATTCTGGGGCTGGCCTCGGGCATGAACGCCGACTGGTCCACGCTGGCGGGCGAGGTGCTGATAGGCGCGGCGGTTGGCGGCGCGGCGGGCGCGCTGCTGGCCAATCTGCCGGCGCGGCGTTCGCGGCGCAGCGCAAAGGCGTGAGCGGACTGGCGCGGGCCGGTGTGACCGAGGCACGTTGGCAAAGCCCAGATATGTAGCGATGACGGCGGCCTTAGGCGCATTGGCTGCCCGCCGGGCTGACGCATTCGGAGCGCGTACTCCGCCTGTCGTGGGAATTGTGTCATTCGGTCATACACATCTGGGAGGACGCCACGCGTACTCCGCCTGTCGCGGGAATTGCGGCATGCAAGATGCGGACTTTGCGCCGAATGCGCCTGAGCAAATGCTGCGCCAGGCGCGCCGAAATCGGACCGGCTCGATTGCGCGCAATGCAGAGCGCCCGGCGGGTAATTCCCGCCGGGCGCGAAGTTTGGGCTTATTGAGCTTATATGGATCAGACGCCCTGGGCCAGCATGGCGTCGGCGATCTTCAGGAAGCCGGCGATGTTGGCGCCTACGACCAGGTTGCCGGGCATGCCGTACTCGGCGGCGGCGGCGCTGGCGTTGTTGTAGATGCCGACCATGATGTCGTTGAGCTTGGAATCGACCTCTTCAAAGGTCCAGCTCAGGCGCATGCTGTTCTGAGTCATCTCGAGGGCGCTGGTGGCCACGCCGCCGGCGTTGGCAGCCTTAGCGGGTCCAAACAGCACGCCCTTGCTCTGCAGGTACTCGGTAGCGTCGAGGGTGGTGGGCATGTTGGCGCCTTCAGCGACGGCCATGCAGCCGTTAGCGACCAGTGCGCGCGCGCCTTCGATGTCGAGTTCGTTCTGAGTTGCGCAGGGCAGCGCGATGTCGCACTTGACGGTCCAGATGCCCTTGGAGCCCTCGTAGTAGCGGGCGTTGGGATGGGTATCGACGTAGACCTTGATGCGCTTGCGCTCTACTTCCTTGATCTGCTTGATGGCGTCCAGATCGATGCCGTCCTCGTCGACTATGTAGCCGTTGGAGTCGCTCATCGCTATGACCTTGCCGCCGAGCTGGGTGGCCTTCTGGTTGGCGTAGATGGCGACGTTGCCCGAGCCGGACACGATGACGGTCTTGCCTTCAAACGACTCGCCCTTGGCGGCGAGCATCTCGCGGGTGAAGTAGACCAGACCAAAGCCGGTGGCCTCCTTGCGGGCCAGCGAGCCGCCGTAGGTCAGGCCCTTGCCGGTCAGCACGCCGGAGTACTCGCCGGTGATGCGCTTGTACTGGCCGTAGAGGTAGCCTATTTCGCGCGCGCCCACGCCGATATCGCCAGCGGGCACGTCGACGTCGGGGCCGATGTGGCGGTACAGTTCGGTCATGAAGCTCTGGCAGAACGCCATGACTTCGCGATCGCTCTTGCCCTTGGGGTCGAAGTCGGAGCCGCCCTTGCCGCCGCCTATGGGCAGGCCGGTCAGCGAGTTCTTGAAGCACTGCTCAAAGCCCAGGAACTTGATTATGCCCTGGTATACCGACGGGTGGAAGCGCAGGCCGCCCTTGTAGGGGCCGATGGCGCTGTTGAACTGCACGCGGAAGCCGCGGTTTACGTGATAGTTGCCGTTGTCGTCGACCCACGGCACGCGGAAGGTTATCATGCGCTCGGGCTCGATAATGCGTTCGAGCAGGGCGTTTTTTTCGTATTCAGGATGGCGCTCCACGACGGGGGCCAGGCTGGTCAACACTTCGCGCGCGGCCTGATGGAATTCAGCCTCGCCGGGGTTGCGATCTATGACGGTCTGCATCACGCGATCGATATAGTTCATCGACGAAAACCTCCTGGAAATGAAAATATATATAAGGCTCAGGGCCCTATAAGCGGATTTATGCGCGGCGCATAGGATATCCGTTGGCCGCGAGGTAGCGTTTGAGTTCGGGTATGGACAGCTCGCCGAAGTGGAACAGCGACGCGGCCAGCGCGGCCTGCGCGCCGGCGTCAAACGCCTGTTTGAAGTGTTCCATGCAGCCTGCGCCGCCCGAGGCTATCACCGGCACGCTGACGGCATGGGCGATCCGGCGGGTTATTTCGATATCATAGCCGGACTTTTCGCCGTCGGTGTTCATGCTGGTGAGCAGTATTTCGCCTGCGCCCAGCTCGACGGCGCGCACGGCCCATTCTTCGGCGTCCAGTCCGGTGGGCACGCGGCCGCCGTTTACGTAGACCTGCCAGGCATCGGCGTCGGGGCGCTTGCGGGCGTCTATCGCGCAGACCACGCACTGACTGCCGAATCGCTCGGCGGCGCGGCTTATCAGCTCGGGGTCGCGCACGGCGGGGGAATTGAGCGACACCTTGTCGGCGCCACGGCGCAGCAGCTCGCGTATCTGTTCGCAGGAAGATATGCCGCCGCCGACGGTGAACGGTATGTAAACCTGCCCGGCGACGCGCTCGACCACGTCCAACATGGTGCCGCGGCGCTCATGGCTGGCGTTGATGTCCAGCAGCACGAGTTCGTCGGCGCCCTCGGCGTCGTAGCGGGCGGCGGCCTCAACGGGGTCGCCGGCGTCGCGTATGCCCTGGAACTGCACGCCCTTGACCACGCGGCCATCGCGTATGTCGAGGCAGGGTATTATGCGGCGGTAAGGCATACTAAGACCTCCTTATTTAAATAGGAAGAAACTCGGCAAAAGTGTGTCGGATCATGGTCAAAATCTGGGAAAAACTCAGCCTATCCGGGCAAAATTGTCGATCAGCATCAGGCCATGGCGGCCGCTCTTTTCGGGATGGAACTGAGTGCCGAACAGATGGCCCCGCTGCACGGCGGCGGAGAACTCTACCTTAATAGAGCCGTCGTCGGTGGCATGGGTAGCGCGGGCGGCGGTGAAGTCGCCCAGCGGGCAGAAGTAGCTGTGGACAAAGTATGCATCCATTGGCCCCACGCCGTCAAACAGCTCGCCATGGGCATCCTGAAGCGGCGCCCAGCCCATGTTGGGGACGATCAGCCCCTCGGGGAAGCGGCGCACGCAGCCCGGCAGCAGTCCCAGCCCATCCGCGCCGCCGCACTCGTCGCTGTGCTCGAACAGCAGCTGCATGCCCAGGCATATGCCCAGCAGCGGCACGCCGTCGCTCACGGCGCGGCGGATATCGCCGGCGTAGGGTTCAAGCGCGCGCATCGCGTCGGGGAACGCGCCCACGCCGGGCAGTATGAGCCTGTCGCAGCGCGTCATATCGGCGCCGGTGGCGACGACGCGGGCGGGATGGCCGAGCCTGAGCAGGGCCTTTGCGACCGAATGCAGGTTTCCGCAACCGTAATCGATAATACCGGTCATAAAACCTCCGGGGTGCCGGCGCGCGGAAAGCGCGACCTGTGCACATTGTGGATAAGTCTGTTGAAAACCCTGTGTGTACTGTTGAAAACCTGTGTCAACGCTGTGGAGCGCGGTGGAAAAGCGGCTCAAAATGCTTGCAAACGCAATCTGCCGACCGCGCGCCGCCGTAGACGCTTCCTATTATACAACTAAAGGCGCAAATTTGCAAGTTTGGTTTTTGAAAAATCCATAGTGGATGTGGAAGGCCATATATTTCGAAATGTGACGAAACATTTACATTGCAGACCAAAAATCATATCAATTTCGCCGCGAAAGGGCTTGACGCGGGGGGAAAGATGATGTACAATATGGACAACAACGTACGGGGTTGCCCGTGCGGGAAAAAAGAGGAGGCAATACCTATGGCTCGGAAATGGTTATCTGGTGCTCTTGCCTTCGCGATGATCTTCGGATGCTCTGCGCCCGTGGCGCTGGCTGAGGAGACCCCCGTGGAGGTTGTGGAAGTAGGGCGTGGAGCAGTACGCTAGCTACTTCCCGTCGATCGAGGATGTAACTGTTGAATACGGTAAAGCAGTAACCGTTAAGGTAAACGGTGATATGCCGGAAAACGTCAAGTCTGCAGTTGGATATACGTCTGGCACGAATTTGTCCGATAATCCGGCTCCTTCTTATGACGCCATAAAGAAGGAACTTACCTTTACGGTGAAAAATGATGCCAAGGACGAATTTGACGTATCGGTAACTTTCTCGAATGATAC